>Ga0209342_10001295_pt1 | contig 28170 bp, 20 predicted proteins | sample RifCSP16_2_FD_184023 | JGI IMG/M metagenome (GOLD analysis project Ga0209342, IMG submission 184023) | Soil microbial communities from Rifle, Colorado - Rifle CSP2_sed 16_2 (SPAdes) (version 2) | ecosystem: Environmental > Terrestrial > Deep subsurface > Rock core/Sediment | place: Rifle...
AGATGGCTGCCACCCAGACGGCGGCCGGATGGACCGCGACGCCCGTGCCGACGATCGCTCCGACGCACACTCCTTTCCCCGTGCCATCGGCCACCCCGTCGCCTTCCTCAACTCCAACGCCGACCATCACGCTCACCCCCTCCGTCACGCCCACTCTGTCTGAGCATGCAGTCACCATCGGATCGGGCGAGCCCATCGTGATCGGCTATCTACTGGCGGAATCGTTAGACTTCGGCGCCGACAGCAAGCGCGGGATCGAGGTCGCGCTGGCCGACACCGGCAATGAGTTGCTCGGACACCCTCTCGAGCTGGCAGGTTTCGACACGGAATGCAACTCGCTGGCGGCTGGAAGGGCGGCTCGGTTGCTGTTGGTACGGCAGTCCCTTGTAGGGGTTATCGGCACATCTTGTTCACGGGCTGCCCCGAGCGCACTCAAGGAGCTGTCCGCGGCCGGCGCAGTCATGATCTCTCCCTCCAACACGGATCCAGACTTGACCGCCGCCGACTCTCACGACCCGGGCTATTTGCGCACCTCGCCCAGTGACATCCTCCAGGCCCAGGCTGTAGCCGATTTCGCCTTCGCCGAGCTGGGGGCAACGCGGATGGCGACCATCTCCTACGTCAGCGAACGCTACTCGCTACATGAGAAGGATGCAGCTTGTCAGGAGTTCGCCCAGCTCGGAGGGGAATGTGTCGCCGAGCGTCAGATTAACCCCGGTGACACTTACTTCACCGCGGTGCTCAACAAGATCGGACAGGCCGCCCCCGACGTGCTCTATCTGATCCTCGGGCCGCAGGAGGCCTCGTTGATCATCAAGCAGTTCCGCCAGACTCCGGGTTTGGAGGACGCGCGAGTTGTGATCCAAGAACTCTCCTTCGAACCGGGCCTGTTGACCCTAGCGGGGGAGGATGCGGTCGGGGTCTATTTGTCCCGAACTTCCGTTGATTACGACCGATCCAGTGATGCCTATCAGACCTTCCTTCTGGGCTATCGAGACCGCTTCGCCTCCGAACCTACCACCGCCTTCCATGCATTCGCCTTCGACGCGACCAACATGCTGCTGCAGGCCATCGGCAGGGCCGCCATCCAACAGGCGGACGGCTCGCTGCTGATCGACCGGGAGGCCGTGCGGGCTCAGCTCTTTGCGACGGAGGGTTTCGCCGGGTTAACAGGAGCTCTCACCTGCTCTGCTTCGGGCGACTGCGCCAGCCCTTCACTTGGCGGGATCGTATACCTGATCGAGAGCAGTGACCCAGGCACCTGGAACCCCGGCTTCGGACTCACAGCCAACCCGATCCAAGTCTGGCCCAAACCTTAGCGCTGTGGTGAGGGCAGAGCGACAATCGTTCTTCAGCGGTGTGGATGTCGTTCGCCGTGCGGCGCGTGCTCGGTGGCCGCTCCCTACTCCACAATGAATGGGGCCAGTGGGAGCCAGACAGTGAATGCTGTACCGAGCGATTCGCGCGTCTCGACCTCCAACATCCCGTTGTGCCGTGCCAGGATGTCCCTACAGATCGCCAGACCAAGACCGGTGCCCCTTTCACCCGACTCGCGCCCCGTCTTTCCGCGATAGAAACGCTCGAAGATGTGCGGCAGATCGTCCTCGGGGATTACCGGGCTTGAGTTGAGGACTTGAACCGCTACATACTTCGCGCCATCCTTCTCTCTTATACTGTTGGAGAGGACGATCTGCCCCTCGGGGGGTGTGTAGGCTACTGCGTTGTCCACCAGGTTGGTGAACACCTGAACGATCTGTTCGCGGCTGGCGATGACCTTGGGCAGACCGGGATTCGGCTTCAACTGAATCGACACTTGCTTTTCGCTCGCTCTGGTCTCATGGGCCGATACGATCGACGCCAGCAACGGCTCGAGACTCAGTGATTCGGGAATGAAAGGCAGTCCTTCTTGCTCCATCCGCGACAGCGTCAGCAGGTCCTCGATCAACCGCGCCAGTCGATCCGCTTCATGCGTCAACACTCCCATGTAGCTCTGACGTTTATCCTCTTTCCCGGGAGCCTCGAGCAGCTCGAGGAAAAGCATGATGTTTGTGATCGGTGTGCGCAGTTCATGCGATACGTTCGATACGAACTCGCTTTTTAGACGGTCGACCTCAGTCAGGCGCTCGTTGGCCAGGGCCAGTTCCTGCGTCCTTTCACGCACGCGCTCCTCCAGAGTTTCCATCAAGGTGGCCCTATCCAGTGCGTTGCCGGCGATATCGGCGATCGCCGTCAGCATGTCCAAGTCAGCGACAGAGAATTTTCGGCCGCCTCCCTTGGTGAGTTGCAGCACGCCGACGATGTGATCCTGGCTCCGCAGCGGCAGCACGGCGTGCTGCCAGCTTGGAGAGATCGTCCCACGCGCCTGGCCGCCCTCGTCTTCGCCCGGAGGAAACAGACCGCGATTAAAGAGTTGGGCGTTTCCCCCCATTGCCATATCCAGAATGATCTCCTCCTCAAGTTCCCACGGGCTGTCAGGCCGGTCGAGCTTTGCAGGGTGGCTCGCCCGCTTGGCCACCTTCCTCGACCGGGGATCAGTCAAGAACACGGCTGAATACTCCGCTCCCACGGCCCGCGCCGCCTTCTCGACGATCGCCGGCAACATCTCCTCCCCGGCGGAGGCCGCGCGCAGTTGAGCCGAGATTTCCAGCAGCATGGCGAGTTCGGACGCCCTGCGGCGCGTATCCTCAAACAGACGCGCGTTTTCCAGTGCAATGGCAACGTGATTGGCAAATGCTGCCGCCAGGCGGACATGGTCCTGCGTGAAATAGTCCTTGTGTATGCTATCAACCGACAGCATGCCGATCACCTGCTCCTGAACGATCAGGGGTACGCCAAGCCATGATTTGATATGACTGTGAGGCGGCGCGCGGAATGGGGCATGTGCCCTGGGTGCGTCCCCCAACACATAGGGACGGCCGGACTGGATCACTACTGTGTTTGGGTTGTCACCGGGAACAGGGAAGCGCGTCCCCACCACCACCGACGGGTCTTCCCAACCCCGACCACCGACAATCTCCACTGCGCCCTCACGCAGGAGTAGTACGGAGGCGCTGTCATACGGAAACACCAGCGAGAGCTGTTCGAGGATGCGTTCGATGGCGTCTTCTTGTTGCAGAGTCGAAGTCACAACCGCCGCACTTTGGCGCAGCGTTTCAGCCTCCTTCGCCCTGCGCTCGGTGACCGCGAATAAGCGCGCGTTCTCGAGCGCCACCGCCGTTTGACCGGCGATCGCCTCCAGGAAGCGCCGGTCGGCTTCGCTAAATGCGTGCGGCTTGCGCGAAGTCACACTTACGGCTCCCAGGAGTTCGTCGCGAACCACGAGAGGTACACCCATCCACGAAAGTACCTGACGTTCGGACTCGAGGAGTTCGACCGGAGGTGCGTCCTTGGTCAGGTCGCTGACCAGCTGTGAGCGATGGGTCTTGATGACCCTGCCCAGGAGTCCTGCTTTGTCGAGGCTGAGATCGGGCCCCGGATCGGCCTCGATCGTTCCGTCCTGGATGAGGAAGATCCTTTCCACGGTGTCGGTTGACGTGTGGTACAAGGCCACGGTGAAAATGTCCGTCGGCATAAGTGCCTGCACCTGGTGATGCAGCAGGCGCAACAGGCGTTCGACATCCAGGATGCTTCCCATCACCAGGGAAGTATCGTAGAGGGCGCTGAGCTCTTGTGTTTGGCGTAGGGACTCTGCAAACAGCCGGGCATTTTGAAACGAAAGAGCCGCCTGGCCGGCGAATCGGCTCAAGCTCTCTGCGTGGGCCGGCGTGTAGAACCCCGGTTCGCGCTTCTCAACCGAGAAGAAAGCCGTCGCCCGCCCATCTACCACGATTGGTGCCCCCGCCCACGAACCAACGTGACCGGCGACCGGCGCGATGATCTTCTGTTGCTCCTCCTTGGCGTCGGCGATCACCAGGGGTCTACCCGCCTCAGCCATCCAGCGTATGGCGGGGATCTGAATGAGCTCCTGAGAGTACTGGCCGACCTGACGCTCGACATCTTGGCCGTAGGCGGAATACCCGCGCATTCGCGTCACCCGCACCCGGCCATCGTCTACCAGCATCACGTTCGCCGAGTCGAAGGGGACGACTTGCCCGATCTGCTGCAGGAGTTGATCGAGTACCGTGTCGAAGTCGAGCGACTCGCTCAAGGCCGCGCCGGCCCGTTGAAGGGCTTCAGCCAACTCCCTTTGCTTGCGTTCGGCACTGAACAACCTCACGCGCTCGATGGCCGTCGCCAGCTGGCCGGCAACCGTGGACAGCAGTCGCTCGTCGGCCTGGCTGAAGGCGTCCGAGCTGGCGCTCTCGGCGTTGATCACGCCGATCACCCGGTCTCCAGCCCGCAGCGGAACACATAGCTCTGAGCGCATACCGTCGTCGGCAGCGATGTAGCCGGGCTCAAGCGAAACGTCCGGGATACGCCAAGGACGGCCCGTGGCCGCCACTGACCCGGTGATCCCTTCCCCCAGGGGGATCAGTTTCTCTTCCGTCTCGCCCGGTCCACGGCGGTAGGAGGGATGCGGCTGAAGCAGCTTTGTCTCGTCGTCTAGGAGCAAGATACCGAAGTTGTCTGGATAGAGCGCGTCCCCGATGATGCTCGTCACCCGCTCCACCAGTGCCGCCTCATTCGTAGCCTCGGAAGCTGCCAGAGCTACAGCGTGCACCACCCGCAGTTCTTCCAGCTCACGGGTTGGCCGCAGGTCGTGCCCGACGATGACCACGATGCCGGGTTGGCCGGTTTCGGTTGAGATCGAAGCGGCGTATAGAGCCGCCGGCACTTCCGTGCCGTCACTCGCCACAAGCGAGGCCGCGTGCACATGCGCACTGCCCTCTTGGAGCAGCCGGCTGAGCCCGACCGCTCCGGCGAAGGCCGCGCGGGATACGAAATGGCTCAGCGGGAGGCCGGAGACTTCGCTCGAAGCATAGCCCAGTATGCGGAGTGCGGCCTGATTCATCGCGCGCACCACCCCCGCCGGGTCAGCCAGGATCACAACCTCGTTGAGGTTGTCGATGATGATCGACAGCGAGCCTGGATCCGAAAGGAATCTAGCTGGGCGGCCAGGCAGACTCGCAACGGTCGTCCGATCCTCCTCCAACCTAGTGTTCCTCCAGAGGCCGCATAGCCTGGCCGGGCTGCAGGCCTTCTCGACACGATTCAAGCGAGGCGCGTAAGGACTTGCCGCCCAACCGGCGGCGGTTGTGTGGAGTCTAGCATTCGGAATTTTCCGCGCAACCCGGACCGTAGAGCTACACCCTTCCGGTTCGCCCGGTTCAGAAGATTGCCTGTAGGTCGACCCCGAATAGAATTAGCCTCATGCCGGAGACACCGGTCCAAACTCCGCCTACTCCTGGGACCCCGAGCCCGCAGGTTCGCTTCTTGCGGATCCTGCGCAGCCTTGTTCGACCGCTCGCCCTGGAGCGCCGGGCCGAGGTCCAGGTCCAGCTGCGTGATGCTTCAACCCCGGATTTCGACTTCTTCCTGCTTGTGGCCCTGTCGAGTGTCATCGCCACGCTCGGCTTGATCATCGACTCGGCTGCGGTGATCATCGGTGCGATGCTTGTCGCGCCCCTCATGTCCCCCATCCTGGGGGTAAGCCTGGCGTCTCTCGCCGGAGACACACGCTTGTTTCGGCATGCCGTGAGCGCGCTGGTCCGCGGGGGCATTCTGGCCGTAGGTGTTGCGATCGCGCTCACCTGGACAACTCAGATCCTGCCATTCAACCCCATCCTGGGCTCGCTCCCGGCGGAGGTCCTCGCCCGGTCGCATCCGAGCCCGTTCGATCTGATCATCGCCGTCGCCGGCGGGTTGGCGGCCGCCTATGCCCTGGCCCAGCCGCAGTTGTCGGCCGCATTACCGGGGGTTGCCATTGCCACCGCCCTGATGCCGCCTCTGTGTGTCATCGGGATCGGGATCGCCTCCGGCCAGTGGGGGATCGCCGGCGGCGCATTGCTGCTGTATCTCTCCAACCTGGCAGCCATCGCTTTCGCCGGCGTTCTGACTTTCTTCGGGCTCGGCTTCCGGGCCCAGGGCCAAGCACTCAACCGCGCCGGGATTCCCCGTAGCTTGAAATTCTCCGCAGCTCTGTTTGCAATCCTGTTCATCCCGCTTGCCCTTCTCAGCGCGACCTTTGTCCGACAGGGCCGGGAGGACCTGCTCATCCAGGATGCCGTGCGCAGGTCCATCATCGCCAGGAACGCCGAGCTTGTAGACGTACAGACGAGCCAGGATGGAGATGTGCTCCATGTCAACATCACCATCCGCTCGGGTAAAGCTTTCACCATCGAAGATGTCCAGCTGCTTCAGAACGAGCTGGCCGTGCAGCTTCAGCGGACGATTTCCATCGTGCTCACCGTGATCCCATCCGCCCGTCTCAACCCGCTGATCCCTCCCACATTCACTTCGACCCCGACCTCGGGTCCGATCCCGACCGACACGCCGGTGCCGACCGACACGCCAACCTTCACCCCTACGCATACGCCCAGCCCGACGCTTACATTCACGCCGACGGCGACGCTGACCCCCACGCCGGCGCTCCTCGTGGTCGGCAACACGGAAGGGTTAGGAGTCAGGCTGAGGGACAAACCCGACGGCCCGATCATCGCCCGTCTGAGCGATGGAGAACATCTGCTCCTGCTTTCAGGTCAGGTCATTGAGCGGGGCCTGGTCTGGGTCGAGGTTCAAGATGAGGACGGCAGGGTGGGCTGGGTCCCGCTCTACTTCACCCTGACTGCGACACCAACCCACACTTCGACCCCCACGCCCACTCCGGACAAGACGCTCACACCGGCCGCGTGAGGTGTGTCTCGAATAGGGCCACGCCTGTCGTGCCCGGCCTCCAACTTGCATCCGAACACATCTCGACACGCGAATCTCTTACATATTTCTTATGTACACTTGTGGGCCGCAGAAACGCCCGGGTGATATAATCCGTCTTCGAGGCTCCTTCACGAAGTGAAGCGAGGAATGCAGCGATGATGCGATTTGACCGATTTACAGAAAGAGCGCAAGACGCGGCCCAACGCGCGGCCGAGATCATCCAGCGCTACGGGCACAACCAGATCGACACTGAACACATCCTACTGGCGCTGATCGAACAGCCCCAGGGGGTGATTCCCCAGATCCTCGAACGGCTGAACATCGACATCGAGGGGTTGTCCGACCGCATCGACCAGCAGCTCCGCAACAGTCCAAAGGCCAACATCTACGGCGGCGGCGCGGGACAGATCTTCATCACCCCGCGCGTCAAGCGCGTCGTCGACATGGCCAACGAAGAGGCCAACCGCCTCAGCGACGAGTACATCTCGACCGAGCACATCTTCCTGGCGATCCTGTCCGAGAGGAACACGGCCATCTCGCGTCTACTGGCCGAGGAAAATATCACTAAAGAGCGGGTTAACGATGCCATCAAGGAGATTCGCGGCGGCCAGAGGGTGACCGACCGCAAGGCCGAGGCCCGCTACCGGACGCTGGAGAAGTACTCACGAGATCTGACTCAGCTGGCCAAGGAGGGTAAGCTCGACCCGGTCATCGGTCGGGACGAAGAGATCCTCCGCGTTATCCAGATCCTTTCCCGCCGGACTAAGAGCAACCCGGTCCTCATCGGCGAGGCCGGGGTGGGTAAGACGGCGATCGTCGAGGGTTTGGCCCAGAAGATCGCCGACAATGACGTGCCCGAGATCCTCATGGGCAAGCGGGTGGTATCGCTCGACCTGGGGGCGATGATCGCTGGATCACGGTTCCGGGGCGAGTTTGAAGAGCGCCTCAAGGCGGCGATCGAGGAGATCCAACGCTCCGAAGGTGAGATCATCCTTATGATCGACGAGCTGCACACGGTCGTCGGCGCCGGCGCGGCCCAGGGGGCGATGGACGCCTCAAACATGTTAAAACCGGCGCTGGCCCGAGGCGAGCTACAGTGCGTCGGCGCCACCACGCTCGACGAGTACCACAAATACATCGAGAAGGATGCCGCACTCGAGCGTCGGTTTGCACCGGTTTTCGTCGATGAGCCCAACGTTGAAGAAACGATCCGCATGCTGGAAGGCGTGCGCGATCGCTACGAGGCGCACCACAAAGTACGCTTCTCCGATGCCGCCCTGGTGGCAGCGGCCAAGCTCTCCGAACGCTATGTCACCGACCGGTCTTTGCCTGACAAAGCTATCGATCTAATAGACGAAGCCGCAGCAAAACTCAGGGTCGCCTTGTATTCGCTCCCACCTGAACTCAAAGAGCTCAAGGGAGAAATCGATCGCCTGCTGGCGGAAGAAGAGAAGGCGGGGGTCGAGCGCGATTACGAACGCGCCGCCGACAAGAAGGCCTCGCGCTTGCGGCTTGAGTCCGAGTTTAGCGGGAAGCGCGATGCCTGGGAAGCGGAGCACCAGCTCGACGAAGTCGTCGATGAGCACGATATCGCCGAGGTCGTTGCGCAGTGGACGGGGATCCCCGCGAGCCAGGTGATGGAGACCGAGGCCGTGAAGCTGCTCCAGATGGAAGAGCGGCTGCATGAACGGATCGTCGGTCAGGACGAGGCCATTCACGCGCTAGCGGATGCCATCCGGCGAGCACGCGCCGGCCTCAAGGATCCGCGTAGGCCGATCGGCTCGTTCATCTTCCTGGGTTCGTCAGGCGTCGGCAAGACGGAGATGGCCAAGGCCCTGGCCGAGTTCATGTTCGACGACGAGGACGCCTTGGTTCGAGTGGATATGAGCGAGTATCGGGAGCAGCACACTGTCTCCCGCCTGTTCGGTGCGCCTCCGGGCTACGTCGGTTATGAAGAGGGCGGCCAGCTGACGGAAGCCGTTCGCCGCCGACCATACCGGGTCGTACTGTTCGACGAGATCGAGAAGGCCCATCCCGAGGTTTGGAACGCCCTGTTGCAGATCCTGGACGACGGGCGGCTGACCGACGGTCAAGGACGGGTGGTCGATTTCCGCAACACGGTCTTGACCATGACCTCCAACCTGGGCACCGAGTTCGTTACCCGCTCAGGCACACTCGGCTTCCACCGCAGCGGAGGCCACCAGCAGATCGACGAGTCGGAGGCCAAAATCGAACGGGCGCTCAAGGACACGTTCCGGCCAGAGTTTCTAAACCGCATCGACGAGATCATCATCTTCTCGCCGCTTTCGCCGGAGCAAATGGAACAGATTGTGGACCTGCAGATGCAGGAGGTTGGCGAGCGCCTGGCTGAACACGGGCTGTCGGTCGAGCTTACGCCTTCGGCGCGAACTTGGCTGGCCAAGGAAGGCTACGATCCGTCCTTTGGTGCCCGGCCTTTGCGCCGTGCATTGCAGAAATACGTCGAGAGCCCGCTGTCGGTGAAGCTTCTGAGCGGCGAGTTTAGCGACGGGGACTTGGTCACGGTTGACGTCGACGAGAAGAACGAAGGGGTTGTGTTCCGCCGCTCAAGCCGCGGCGCTGAAGTTACAATCGAGGAAGAAGTCTCGGCCTGAGAGACAGACACCTTGGAAATCGGATCGATCGAACTGCGAGGTTGTGATTGGCAGACGAGGCCTCCACAACCTCGTTTGCTTCGAATGATTTCCTTTGGTTGCAGTGCCCGGCCTCACCCCCCTTCCCCCCTCTCCGCCGAACAACTTCGCCAACTTCGTAGGGGCAAAGGGCGAAGAGGGGGAAGATGCTTCTAAAGAGAAGGTGAGACGGCAGAGCCGTCCCACCTTCTCTTTGATATCTTAGCCCCTCCCCCGGCGCAACATACGTCGTAGATAGTGCTGTTCAACGCCGGGGGAGGGGGATCAAGGGGATGGAGGCTAGGGCCGCCACCCCAAATGCACCACCGCCATAGGGCGAGATTGGAGGGGGATCAATCGACTACACGACTGTCTTCTCCTGTTCCGCCATGCGGATCAACTCGGCGGCGCTTTCTTGATTGGCTTGGGTCAGCCCACCGAGCATTTCCGCCAGCTCCGGGATGCGCGCGTGGTCTTCAAGCTGTCGAACGCGCGTGACCGTCCGACCTCCATCGACGTGCTTCTCGACGCGAAAGTGCTGATCGCTGAATGCGGCCAACTGCGGAAGATGCGTCACACACAAGACCTGGTGGTCGCGTCCGAGCCCCCACAATTTTCTTCCGACGATCGCGCCCACACGTCCGCCGATCCCCTGGTCGATCTCGTCGAAGATTAGCGTCGGGGTCTCGTCGGCGCGAGCCAGGACCCCCTTCAGGCCCAGCATCAGACGCGAGGTCTCACCACCCGACGCGATCTTGACCAGCGGTTTGAGCCCCTCGCCCGGATTGGGCGCGACCAGGAACTCCACCTGATCCACACCGCTGGAGTCGAAGGCCACGCGCTTTCCTTCCAGCTCGAGACCGTCCGGAGATTCCTCCCAGCGAGCGTCCACACCGAAGCGCGCCCCTTCCATATGAAGATCGGCGAGCTCGGCCTCGATCGCGGCACCAAGCTGCTCGGCCGCGCGACCGCGTGATCCGGATAGTGCCAAGGCTTCTTCCGCCAGGAGTTTCAGCAGGCGGCTTTCCTCGTCTTCGAGAGCCACGGTCCGTTCTTCAGCGTGGGTGATTGTCTCGAGCTCGCCTCGAGCGGTCTCGGCCTGCGCCAGCACCGCCTCCAGGCTGCCACCATACTTGCGCTTGAGACTCCGAATCAAGTCGACACGCTCTTCGACCTGCGCCAACCGCCTGGGATTGAATTCGATCTCCTCACGGTACACGCGCAGTCGTTTTCCCAAGTCGCCAGCTTGCTCGACCAGCGCCTGCGCTTCGACCTCGACCGACTCCATGCCGGGGTCGATCTTGGCCAGGTTCGCCAGGGCCTCGGCGGCCTGGCCGAGCAAATCCGCCGCCGACGGCGAATCGCCCGGTCCCTCATCCAGCGCGGCGCTGCCCTCTTCCGCCAGGATGGCAAGCTGCTCGGCGTTGGCCAGCCGGTTGCGCTCTTCCAGCAACTCGGCTTCCTCCCCGAGGCGGGGCGCGGCGGCTTCAATCTCGGCAAGCTGGAAAGTCAACAACTCGGTCCGCCTCGCCGCGTCTCGCTCGCGTCGCCGCAGGTCTTCAAGCTCATCCTGGGTTCGCCTGAGCGCACTGTAGCGCTCGGCGAACCCGGCGCGGGCTGCCTCAACCTGGGCAAATCGATCGAGCAAATTGAGGTGCTCTCGCACCCGCAACAGGCTGAGATGCTCCGACTGTCCGTGGACGTCGATTAACCCCTCCCCTAGCTCGCGCAGCAGCCCCAGATTCACGCTCCGACCATTCACTCGATGCGTGTTCCGCCCTTCGCGCCGGATCTCGCGCCCCAAAGTGAGGTACTCCGGTTCGTCGAGCAGGCCCTCACGCTCCAAGATTGGAAGGAGAGCGTCCTGGGTTCGCCGATCCAGTCTGAAAGTCCCCTCGACGATCGCACCCTCCGCGCCGGTCCGGACAACCGTGCTGTCCGCCCGGCCGCCGAGGAGCATCTCGACAGCGTCGATGATGATGGATTTCCCGGCGCCGGTCTCTCCAGTGAACGCGATGAAACCCGAGTCGAATTTCAGGTCGAGGTAGTCAATGATGGCGAACTCGCGAATGTGAAGTTCAAGCAACATGGAGGGTTATCAGAGCTGGATGCCTCGCAGGCGGGCGTAGAGCGTGCTGATCATCAGACCCGAAATCAGCACTGGCCAGAGTGCGCTCAACGCCGCGCCCCCGACTACAGCCACAGCTCGAGGATTCGAGATGGCTCCGATGAGGAGGAATGCCGGAACAGCCAGGTGCGGCAACAGGCCAATCCCCCCGCCGACGACCGCCGCCAGGGCCAGCCTCCGGCTGCGCCGGCGTCGAACAGCCCAGCGGACAATCCCGGCCAGCGCGCCTCCGGCGACCGGCGCCACGATCAGCCCCCAGAAACTCAGAATAGACAGGACCGACGTCCCCAGCCCGACCCCCACCGCGGACACGACCGCTGCGATCGGGTAATCGATCGGCCGGGCCGTTTCGAACACGGTCTGCTGGCCCCGCACGCATTCCCGGCACCGGTACCCAACCGGAGTATGCACGGCGCACCTGGTGCAGATCGGCTTTTCGCAGCGGTTGCAGCGCAGTGTTGTCTCGCGATTCGGATGATTGGCGCAAACCATCGCCCCTTCGGTCATCCTTGCACTCCAGGGGGAGGCCTTCGGTGCATGCCGGATGTCAGGTTGCGATAGAAATAGCTCGGGTCTTGCAGCCTCACGAACAGCGTCGTGTGCTTCCCGGCGCGTACATCGACTTGGTCGCCGTCTTTGAGCTCCATCGGAGGTTGGCCGTCGATGCTCATCGACGCCTGATGGTCTGTCCGCACGGTGACCCTGACCCGCGATCCTTCGTCGAGGACGATCGCCCGATCGACCGAAAGATGGGGGGCGACCGGGACGAGCAGGATGTTGCGAAGCTGCGGCGGCAGGATCGGCCCGCCGGCTGCCAGGGCGTAAGCCGTCGAGCCGGTGGCGGTGGAGACGATGAGCGCATCGGCGACATACGTCGTGAGGGGACGGTCGTCGATCTCCGCCGTCAAATTCACCGGGCGCACAATACCGCCGCGGCCGACAACGCATTCGTTCAAGACATCCCAGCCGCCGAGCGTCTCAGCATCTCGAACCTGTTCGGCGCGAAGCATCATCCGGGGCTCGAGCCAGTAGTCGGCTTCCAGCACGCGGTCGATCGCCGCACGCCACTCGTCGCGTTTGACATCCATCAAGAATCCCAGGCGCCCGAGGTTGATTCCCAGGATCGGGACATCGAACGGCGCGCACAGGTGGCCGGCGCGAAGCATGGTCCCGTCGCCTCCAAGGGCGGCCAGGATCTCGAACTCTCCGCTCGCCACCCGAGCCCGCAGCTCTTCGTCATACAACGATGCGTGAGCGACGTTCAGGCCCCGACGGCTTATGTGGGCTGCCATGTCCGCCGCCAACTCGCCGGCGCCCTCCATGGTGGGATGTGTGGCGATGGCCAGACTGTGGGGTGAGAACGATTGGCGGGTCATCCTGCCTATTATATCGGAGGGGGTCGTCGAAGAGCTCACCGGGGGGTTCGGGCCGTGCATGGCGGACATGGCTCACACTCCCGGCGTCGATCCGTCAAGGCGCTGCTCGCAGCGGTCCCGGTAACCACAGCCTCGGCATCGGCCGGGCGATTCATGCGAGCGGTCCATCTCCTTCCCCTCCGAGCGGCGCATCTCGGTCAGGACATTCCTCAAACTTGTCTCCAGAGAACCGTCGTAGTCGACGGCGAATGCGCGGTCGGCATATTTGAGGACGCCATACGGCGGTCTCTCGCCTGTGCTGACGTGAACCAACCGGCAGTATGCCGCCAGTTGGAGCACCTGACCCGGCCACGGCCTCTTCGGCGCCCGACCCGACTTGACCTCAACCGGGATTACCCTCCCCGCCTGCTCGACGAGATAGTCGGGGCGACCGGTGAGATGGAAGACCGGGTCGTACAGGGCAAGGTCAGCCTGTTTCAGGTCCAGGGTATCGAGCGCGATCACCCGACCTTTTGGCAAGCCAAGACTGGCAAGCCGCCGTTGGGATAACAAGATAAGAGTCAGGCCGAAGAGAACGATGAATCCGACCAGGTAGGGCACGCTTCACCTGATCGCCAGGTCGGCCAGGTAGATCGCCGTCGTCACGACGCCGACCAGCAGGCACGCGTAGCCCAGCAGCCTCAAGCATCCCATTTGGACGACCTGCCGCCCATGCCGCTGATGCCAGCGTGTGCCCGAAGTCTGTGATTGTTGATTTACGGAGGGGAGACCTTGGCCGGCAAACCACCACGCCCGCCGGCAGAAGATGTACGCACCGATTTCAGACGCACGCAGAACCCGATCAGCCACGCCTCAGGATCGATCCAGCTTCTTTTCGACCGCCTGGAGCGCGGCCTGCAGCTGACGCTGCTGAACGCTGGTGGTCAGGTCGCCGCGGGTGCGTTCGGTTACGCCACGTACCATATCGGTAATCCGCCGCAGCCCGCCAGTGAGGGCATCCGGGAAATCGAGCGTGACCAGCAGACCGTAAATGTCGTCCATCGCGCTCAGCAAGCGTTCGGCCTCGTCCAGCTCCCGATGCCGCAGAATATCCAGGACCCGCCGTCTGAGCTCCCCGGCCGCCTCTCCCAGCCCGCCGAGGTAAGCCGCGACCTCAACCTGGAGCGCCTCGGGTGTCGGCAGCGCATCCCCTCCGACCAGGGCGTAGACGATCCGCGCTTCGGCATACTCCTTCAAGGCGTCCTGAGTGTAGCCGGCACGGTACAGGTCCGGGTAGTCTTTAAGATCCAAACGCAGCCGGTCGCGCAGTTCCTTGGCCAGGTTCAGCTCATCCATCGCCTGGGCGCGATCGTCGCGGTGAACGGCCCGGATAGCCGTGGCACAATGCCGGATCAACGTTCGAGAATGCTGCAACGCTCGATCGCGGGCGGCGTTCTTGTCTTCGAGCTGCTGGCGAACGCGGTCGCCGATCCCATCCAAACCGTCCATCCCCGTTACTCCGACGCCGGCGGCTCGGGAGGCCAACCGCGAAAGAGCTGATCGGCAAGGTTCGATGGCTCCGGCAGTTTGATCTCACCGTGCTGCGCCTCGAAGCGGCCAAGATGTTCCGCGAGCGCCCGCGAGAGGAGCTTGGCATTGAGCGGCGTCAGCACCAGCCGGGTCTTGATCTTGGCTTGCATCACCTGAGGCATCAGCTGGGCGCAGTCGATGATGATTTCGGAGGGTGAGTGGGTGATCAGAGCGAAGTTGACGTACGCTGGCTCGAGGCCAGCGGGCAGTTCCACCTGGACCCTGCCGGCCGGCGGCTTGGGGGGGGAGGTCATCGGCAGCTTCCTTTGAGAACCACGAACCCTCAGCCGGCCTGTGGCCGGCTGAGGGTTCTACGGATCCGAGGCCTAGAAGGGAATGTCGTCGTCGGTCTCCGGCATCCCGGCCATAGCGCCTTCGGCGTAGCTTTCAGCCGCATCGTCGCCACGGCTTCCCAGGAAGCGCACGGTCTCCGCCGTGACCTCATACGAGGCCCGAGGCGCTCCGTCCTGGCCGCTCCAGATGCGCGGGTTGCCGTTCTCGTCCCCGTTCAGCCGGCCTTCAACCAGAACCTGGCGTCCCTTGCGCAAGTACTGGTTGCAGCTCTCGGCTTGCTTGCCCCACACCGAGATCCGGAACCAGACCGTCTGTTTGACCTGGTTGCCGCTGCCATCGGTGTAGGTGCGGTTGGTGGCCACACTTAAATTGGTCACCGCCTGGCCCCCGGGCGTGTAGCGCATCTCCGGGTCGCGGCCAAGATTGCCAACGAGGATGACTTTGTGGAACATGGGGATCTCCTTCCGATGGGGGTCAGGTTTGAGTTCCGGCCCGGGTGGCCGGTGCGGTTTGTCGTTTACCCATCGCGCTAGAACAATTGTACTATAGACCGAGTAGACTGTCAAGCCTTTTTCAAGACCCGGTGAAATCCCTGGGGGCACGGCCCGGCTTATTTACCCCGCCCCATCCCTCCCCGGGCAGTCGGCAACCATCTGCCTCCGACGTGAAATGCCGGGGGAGGGAGACAGGGCCAAAACGGGGATGCTCGCCCGCATCCCCGTTTTGGCCCCTCCTTACTACTCAGGAGGAATATTCGGCCGTCTCGGACGCCGAAATGTCCAGCCTCGACCGCCTGGCGCCGCCTAGTTGCACCGCCAATGTCCCCGCCACGGCCAGGACCAATCCAACCCCCTGCCTCAGACTGACCGACTCCCCCAGAAAAATCACCGCCAGGATCGGGATCTGAACCATCATCGTGCTGTTGATCACGCTCGATTCGAGCGCCGTCAGAGTCCGCAGACTGTGGTTCCACATGCTGAATGCCAACGCCGTGTTGACGACCGCCAGATAAGCGATGATCAGCCAGCTACGGCCGCTCAACATCGGAAGCCCCTCGACGGCCAGCCCCCCGATCATCAACCCGATCGAACCGATGCCCATGCTCACCACCGTCACTTCAATCGGGCTTAGATCACCCCGGCGGTTCACGCTCCGGCCCAGGATCGATGAGCCGGCGTTGGCCAACAGCCCGACCACGACGACCGCGTAACCGATGATTTCAGCCGCCGGGATGTGGAGCGGGTAGAAATACGCCAGTGCGCCGAGCACATAAACCCCGACACCGGCCCACTGCAACCCAGACGGCCGCTCACCCAAGAGCCTGATCCCCATCAGCCCGACGAGGACGCTCGTGAAACTCAAGATCAGGTTGACGGTGATTGCAGGAAGATAGGCCAGACCGACGAACTGGGTCCCCTGGGTGAGCGTGTAGTACAGGATCCCCAACATCAGAAGTAACCCCCACGTGCGCAGTGGGAGCCGGCGGAGCCTCTCCCGCCGAGTGGGGACGAGCAGCAGCGGAAGCAGACAAAGAAAACCCAGGCTATAGCGCAGCCCGGCAAATTGCAGCGCCGGGATGTCCTTCAGCCCAATCTTGACCAGCACCCAGGAGGTCGACCACAGAAAGGTGACCAAGAGAGCTTCCAACCCGGCCGTGCGATGGGGTGAGAGATTTGCGCGCAATGCATCTCCGTGCCAGCAAAGCTCCCGGAGCCTCAGAGGCTCCGGGAGCTTCAAGATCAGACGTGTGCCCCAGGCGGGAGTTGAACCCACAACCTAGGCTTTAGGAGAGCCTCGCTCTGTCCATGTTGAGCTACTGGGGCTCGATGACGATTATACCTTGGCCTTCCTTCTCCTTGCGGCCGGTTTGTCGCTGATCAAGTAACCAACAACGGTCTCCTCGCGTCCGGGGAGCGTAAACGCAGGTAGCTTGCGGGCTTTGGGACACTCAACCATTCGAAACGTCTCTTCGCTCAGGACGATCTGGCCACCATGGGCCATCTCCTGCAGCCGCTTGGCGATGTTGACCGTGTCGCCGACGACAGTGTAGTCCATCACTTTCTCTGAGCCGATATTCCCGACGATGGCCTCGCCTGAGTTCAGACCGATCCCCAGGCCGAGGTCGGCCATGCTGGCGCCGCCTTCTTCGCGCAGCGCGTGGAACACGCGCTGCATTTCGATCGCGCTATCGACAGCCCGCTGCGCGTCGTCCTCGCCTGCCAGGGGCGCGCCGTAAAATGCCATCAGCCCATCCCCCAGGTACTTGTCAAATGTGCCCCGGTGAGCAAAGACAACCTGGCTCAGTACGGGGAAGATCCGGTTGAGGGTCTCGACCACCTCCGGGCCCGAGTGCCGTTCGGTGAAACGTGTAAACCCCCGGATGTCGACGAACAACACCGTCACCGGCCGGATTTCGCCGCCCAATTTCAAATAGCGCTCGGGGTCGGTTAGGATGACGTCGGCCACGTCCTCGGCCACGTAGCGGTCGAGCACCTGCCGCAAGAGACGGTTGCGTGACTCGAGCTCGTCGTGCAGTTTCTTGATGCGCAGAAGCGAGCGCACGCGCGTCAGTAGGACGATTGCGTTATAGGGCTTGGTGACGAAATCATCCGCCCCGGCATCGATGGCCTTGAGCTTCTCTTCTTCGCTGTCGAGGGCGGTGACGATGATCACCGGGACAAAGCGGGTCTCATCGGACGATTTGAACGCCCGGCAGACCGACAGCCCGTCCAGGCGCGGCATCTGCACATCGAGCAGGGCCAGATCGGGGGGCGTGAGTCGGGCGGCCTCAAGGGCCCGCTGGCCGTCGGCGGCGGTGGTCACCTCGCAGCCCGAAGCGGTCAGGTACGCCTTGAGCAAATCGCGATTGAGCCAGTCGTCGTCCGCCACCAGGACCCTAGGCGGCCGGCCGAAGACGCCGACCAAATCCGTCGGCGTCGATCCCGGCTGCTCCATCCGGGGCCGGACTTCCTTCTTCGTCAATCGATTCTTCCCGCGGCGATGGCCCGCTTCACCTCACCGATCGCCTGCGTGACCTTGATCTCACGCGGGCAGGCGTTGGTGCAGTTGAACGCCGTCCGGCAGCTCCAAACCCCCATCTGTTGGCCGAGGATCTTCAGACGTTCCTGCCCGCCGCGGTCGCGGCTGTCGAAGATAAAGCGGTGCGCCTGGACGATGGCCGCCGGCCCAACGTACTTATCGTTCGCCCAATACGATGGGCAGGAAGTTGTGCACGCCGCGCACAGGATGCACTTGGTCGTGTCGTCGAAGCGTTCCCGTTGTTCGGCGCTCTGGAGCCGTTCCCGCTCCGGCGGTGCCTCATCGTTCACCAAGAACGGCAGCACGGAACGGTAGTGTTCGAAAAAAGGCTCCATGTCGACGATCATGTCCTTGATCACGCGCAGCCCCAGCAGCGGCTCGACGGTGATCTGCTCGCCGACGTCTTTCACCAGGAGTTTGCAGGCCAATCGGTTCACCCCGTTGATGCGCATCGCGTCCGAGCCACAGATGCCGTGGGCGCACGAACGCCGGTACGACAGACTGCCGTCTTGATACCACTTGATCTGGTTCAGCAGGTCGAGGACGCGGTCGGTCGCCTCAGCCTCGACGGTGTAGTCCTCGTAGTGAGGCGCCTGATCGGTTTCAGGGTTGTATCGGCGGATGCGCAGCCTGACCTGCATGCTACCTCCTCAACGAGAACTTACCACTCTCGCTCATCCCCTCATCACGGCGAGTATGCCGTTATTGGGGTGTTGGGTGCCGCAAAGCGGCACCCAACACCCCAATAACGGCTATTCCCCTCTCCGCTGAAGCCAACTCCGTGTCGAACTCTCCCACAACAGCGGAGAGGGGCAAGGGGTGAGGCCTCGAGATAGCTCCAAGTAACAGCGTAACATTTCCCGCGATCAATACTCTCGCTTCACGGGCTTGAAACGCGTGACCTTGACAGGCTTGTAGCGCAGCTCGATCCCGTCCGGCTTAAGTGTCGCCAGTGTGTGCTTCATCCACTTATCGTCATCGCGCTCGGGGTAATCTTCGCGCGAGTGCGCCCCGCGGCTCTCTTTGCGCATCAAAGCCGAGTAAGCCGTGACCTGCGCCAAGTCGAGCAGACACCCCAGCTCCCAGGTTTCGAGCAGTTCGGTGTTGAAGATCCGGCCGGTGTCCTGCAGCCGGACATGCGCAAAGCGATCCTTGAGCTCGCCGATTCGATCGACCGCCCGCCGCAGGCCGTCTTCGGTGCGGAAGACCCCCACGTCCTGCTGCATGATTTCCTGGGCTTCGCGACGCACGTCGGCGGCGCGCTCTTTGCCGTCCGATGAGCGCATCCTCTCGATGGCTTCGGCGGCAGTCCCTTCCGGATCCTTCGGCAGCAGCGCATAATCGCTGCCCCTGGCGAACTCGGCCGCCTGCAGCCCGGCGTGCTTGCCGAAGACGACGATATCCAGCAGCGAGTTCGTGCCCAATCGGTTGGCGCCGTGAACCGAGACGCAGGCGCACTCCCCGGCGGCGTACAGACCGGGCATGATCGTGTCCTTCTCGTCGATCACGACCCGGCCGTACATGTCGGTCGGGATGCCGCCCATGGCGTAGTGCGCCGTCGGCTGGACCGGCATCGGCTGGGTAATCGGGTCGACACCCATGTAGGTGCGGCAGAAGTCGATGATGTCCGGCAGCTTTCGCAGCAACTCCTCGCCGGTCACCCGGTAGGGTGAGCCGTCGGGCCGGAGCCGACCGTCGAGCTCGGCGTAGTGGTTGACCGTTTCGGGGCGCATGTCCAGATACATGAAGCGCCGGCCGCCGATGCCGCGCCCGTCGCGCATCTCGAGGTACATCGCCCGGCTGACGACGTCGCGCGAGGCCAGGTCCTTCACATGCGGCGCGTAGCGTTCCATGAAACGCTCACCGCTGTCGTTGATCAGCACGCCGCCCTCGCCGCGCACGCCCTCGGTTATCAGGATCCCCATCCGGAAGATGCCGGTCGGATGAAACTGGAAGAACTCCATATCCTCGACGGGCATGCCGCGGCGCATGGTCACGGCGACGCCGTCGCCGGTGTTGGACAGCGCGTTCGAGGTGATCTCCCAGACGCGGCCCCAACCGCCGATGGCGAAGATCACCGCCTTGGCATGGAAGACATGCAGTTCACCAGTAGCCAGCTCGACAGCGACGACTCCCCGCGCCGACCCGCCCTCAATGATCACATCCAGCACCTGGTACTCGTCGTAGAAGTTGACCTTGTTCTTGATGCACTGCTGATACAGCGTTTGCAGGATCATGTGGCCGGTGCGGTCGGCGGCGTAGGCTGCCCGGCGGACCGGGCGGCCGGTTTCGTTGTTGGTGTGACCACCGAAGTAGCGTTGGGCGATCTTGCCTTGCGGTGTCCGGTTGAAGGGGAGGCCCATGTGCTCAAGCTCGTAAACCGTCTCGACCGCCTGTTGGCACATGAACTCGATGGCGTCCTGATCGCCCAGGTAGTCGCTGCCCTTCACCGTGTCGAAGGTGTGCCACTCCGGCCGATCCTCCTCCTCGCTTCCGAGCGCGGCGCCAACGCCGCCCTGGGCTGTGCCAGTGTGCGATCGAATGGGGTAGAGCTTGCTGAGCACGGCCGTATCGACGCCGCGCGAGGCGTACAGCGCCGCCATCAGCCCGGCGCCTCCTGCGCCGACAATGACCACCTCGTGCTGGTGGTTTTTTGTCATGCCTGGTTTCCTACATCGACGGGGGTGGGCGCGCAAGCCATCGTCAACGTACGCCTCCGACGATGGCCGCGGCCCCGATGGCGGTGATGGCGATCCATCCGATCAGCAGCAGCCGGGGGAGGAATGCCCGCCAGGCCGGGCTTTGTACGTAGTCGCTGAGGACGTTTCGCAGACCGTTCACGCCGTGGGCGAAAGTGAATGACAGAAGCGCGACATCGTAGACGCGCCAGCCGATCGTCGCCCAGCGCAGGGCGACGTAATCCAGCGTTATGCCGTGGACGCCGACGATGACGTCATTCAGCAGGACGTGGATCCACACCAGCGGGACCAGCAAGACGCCCGACCAGCGCATGAAGAGCCACATCCAGGTCTCGAAGTTGCGCGATAGCCCGCCTTCGGGTGTGCGGAACGTGACGATCCGGGAGACGACGACCAGCGCCGCCAACATCACCACGGCGACGCCGATGTCGGCCCACAAGGGTAGCCCCATCGGCGCGCCGCTTTCGGGCGCACAGCGGCAGATGTTGTTCAGGTAGAGTGAGCGCCCCATCAAGTATGCCGCCGGGAGCCAGAGCACCACGCTGGCGGCGATCACCCCCCAGAAGAATCGCCGGGCCTGGCCCTCGTTCCAGCGGTCGGGGCGTTGGTCAAAATAGATGATCTTGTAACCGTTGAGGCCGTGAAAAAGGACGGCGGCGACGAGGGCGATCTCGCCCAACATCATCGGCGTGGTGCGATAAAGGTCGATGGCGTGTGAATACAAATCGGGAAAGAAGTAGACCGTCGAGGTATCCAGGATGTGGATGGCCAGGAAGAGCAGGACGGCCAAGCCGGCCACCCGATTGAGGAGGTAGCTCCACTGCCCTTCACGCCCACGGTAACGCCAGCCGCCTTCGATCGTGGCGGAGGTGGTCGACATAAGCTGCTCCTCTCGACCTGATTCGGGCAAAGGCACTCGGATTCTAGCACAGGAGGTCTGAGCGGGTCCCGGAATGCGATGCCAGCCGGCCTAGGACCACCCAACAGCCCATCGTGGCATCTACGATCTCCTGATCGTCATTGTCCGCGGAAGGGAAAACCCGGCCAAAGGACTCGGGCATGCACGAGCAAGACGCGGATGGTTTGGGGGCAGCACCAACCTCGACATGAGGCAAATGATCTGGTGTGGCCTTGAGTCTGGATACGTCAGCGGAGGTGGTCTGGGGCGACCCTAGAAGCTCAACCCCAGTGAGAGGGGATTGCAGCGCTCAAGGTTAACTTCACGCGCTGCTGAGGGGGCCACACCCGGCCCGAGAAGGTTCCGGGGCCGCTTCGAGGCGGGGCTCGCCGGGCTCACCCCCGCCTGAGATCGGTACAAGGACCAAGATCAGGCGGGGGGCGATTTCCTTCGATCGGCTCCCACCCCGACGCGGTCCGAAGAACCCGAAGCTATTTCTCCACCCTCGAGGTTCCTTCGCACTACGAAAAGCGTGAGATCGTCCGACTGGGGCGTGTCACCCACGAACGTCTCAATGCGGGAGACAATCTCGTTCAACACATCCTCAGCGCGGGTGCCGGAGCTTCTTCGGAGGGCGTCGGACACTCGATCGACGCCGAAGACACCCCCTCGAGCATCCAACGCCTCAGAAATGCCGTCGGTGTAGAAGACCAGGACGTCCCCTGGGTCAATCATGATCTGACGGTCCTCCAGTTCGATATCCTCCATCACACCCAGGACGGTGCCCTTCCCGCCCAGGGTTTCGATCTCCGTCGTGGCAACATGTCGCCAAAGCGGCCGGTTGTGACCCGCGTTGGCGTACCGCAGGCGGCCGTTTCTCGGGTCAAGGATGGCAAAAAACGCACTGAGGAAGATTTCGGCCTGGCTGTCCTTCAGCATGAGTTCGTTCGCCCGCATCATGGCCGCCGCTGGCGTTCGGCCACTCAGCCCCGTGGTGCGGATCAATGTCCGGCTCAGGGCCATATAGAGCGCCGCCGGCACGCCCTTGTCCGCTACGTCAGCAATGACCATGCCAAGAGAGCCCCCGTGGGGCGAGGCCGTCTCTTCGGGAACCTCGAAGAAATCGAAGAAGTCGCCACCGACCTGTTGCGCAGCGCGGTAGTAGACGGCAATTTCCCACCCGGTGATCTGGGGCGGGGACTTTGGAAGCATGCTGAGTTGAATCGTGCGGGCGACCGATAGGTTTGCCTCCAGTTCCTTGCGTCGGATTTCCTCCTCGTGCAGCTTGACGTTCTGGATGGCCATGGCGGCCTGGTTGGCCATGAGTTGCATAAAATGGAGGTCATTCTCCTGGATGAGGCGCGGCTCACGCGTATTCATCATGAGTGCTCCGATGGGGTCGCCTTCCACGACCAGGGGCACCACGGCGTGGCCGCGAAATCCTTCCTCGAGCAGCCAGTCCGGCGCCCACGGAGCGATGGGGTCCTCAAGCAGGTCTTCGACGAGATGTGGCTCGAGAGTCTGCATCACGATCCCCAGGCCGTTGGGCATGTCAGCCGGCACCCTTCTACCCGCGCTTACCGGGTCGGTGCGCCATCCCGCTGCGGCAGTGAACTCCAGCTCTCCGGGGGCTTCACTCACAAGGAACAAGGCACAAGCGTCGGCAAGTAGAAGTTCCTTTACCGCGGTAGCCAGGTACCCCATCAGGACTTCAAATCGCAACTGTCCCAGCGCCTGGTTGGAGAACTCGAGCAGCGCTGCCTGTTCCCGGACTCGCCGCTCCAACTGCAGATCAAACAGCCGGGCACGCTCGAGCGCGATACCCATCTGATTGCCGACATTGGTCAAGAGCGTCAGCGCCGCGGGGGTGAAGGAAGCCCAGTTGGACGCAGCAACATTCAGAATCCCAAGGGTCTTCTCGCCGGACTTCAACGGTGCGGATGCGTGAACGGTGATGCCTCGGTGATCACCGGGCGCCTCGGCCGTCCGTTTGCAGACCACCTCGTTGTATGCCCGATCGAGGTCACCACTGTCGCACAGCCTCTGGCAGTCACAAGCGCGCGCCCAGGCCTCCGGGCTGTCGAGCGCCAGCGCCGGTGGAAGATTGTGAGAGGCGACAAGCCGGTATCCTGGTCCCCACCACTGGTCCGTAGCAGCAGGATCTTTGAGGAAGATCCACCCCGTCTCAAGTCCCATCAAGGGTACGAGTCGGGCCAGCGCATCCTGAAGCGCAGTGCGCACATCGGAGGAGCGGTTCAGGACTTCAGCGATCTCATTCAGGGTGGTCAGGTGCGAAATGAGAACGTTTTCTTCCGCAATCGGGGAGTTGACGATGGACCTCCTACGCCGCAGCTTGCAGGCTCGCCCCCGCAGGCATTCCCGGGGGCTGCTTTGGGGACAGACATTATACTTCCCAACCCGGCCGGTTGTGCACTTCCGAACAATCCGATCCCCAGTATTTGGTGGGACGAGCGGTCTGAAGCACACTGTCCGACCGGGAGCGCCGCGGGGTTCACTTGCTGGACTGGCGAGAGCTTTGCCCGAAGCGTTCAATTTGTGACAGAGATCGTTAAGAAATCGCCGGTATACTGCTGACGTGAAGCGTGAAACGTAGGGCGTAAAACGTGATGCGTGAAACGTGAAGATCCGATCAGGAGGTTGGTTGAATGAAGAGTGAGGTTGTGACGCTTGGGGGTGGGTGTTTTTGGTGTTTGGAGGCAGTCTACGATGAACTCAAAGGGGTGACGGACGTAGTATCCGGCTATTCCGGCGGTAATGTGCCCAACCCGACCTACGAGCAGGTCTGCGGCAAGGGCACCGGCCACGCCGAGGTGGTCCAGGTGACCTTCGACGCCGACGTGATTTCCTTCCGGGACGTTCTCAAGGTGTTTTTCACCATCCACGATCCGACGACGATGAACCGTCAGGGCAACGATGTCGGGCCGCAGTATCGCTCGGCGATCTTCTATCACAGCCCGGAACAGAAGGCCGCCGCCGAGGAGACCATCGCCGAGCTAAACCGCGAGGAACTGTGGCCCCGGCCGATCGTGACCGAGGTGACTCCGGTCGAGGCCTTCTACCCGGCCGAGGACTACCACCAGGAGTACTTCGCCCGCAATCCGTATCAGGGGTACTGTCAGGCGATCATCGCGCCCAAAGTAGCCAAGTTCCGGAAGATGTATATGGAGAGGTTGAAGGCGGAGGAAGCGCGCTGAGCGGACGGCGGACGAAGGACGGCGGACGGTGGACGACGGACGGCAGACAATGGACGATATGAGACCGCGCTCGAGAGGCTTCTCGGGCGCGGTGCCTATTTAATCCGAGGGCCGATCGGCGTGCGGGGGCGAATCATTGCGACCAGGCGGTGGGTTGGCGGTCCCAGCGGTGAGATCGAAGTTGGCGGATGAGATCCGGGTCGAGCGGGACACCATCGCTGACGGCCTGGTTGGACTCGACGTGGTACAGCTTGCGCATCCCGGGGATCACAGTGCTGACGTCCGGGTTGGCCAGGATGAAACGCAGCGCCAGCTCGGGCATGGTCATCCCTTCGGGGACGAGTGGTCGCAGGGCTTCGGCGTGTTCCACGCTGGTCTTCAGGTTCTCCGGGACGAAGTACGAGTTGCGCCAGTCGCCTCGGGGCCAGTGGCTGTCGAGGGTCAATGTGCCTGTCAGGGTGCCCTCATCGAACGGCACGCGGGCGATCACGGCGATCTCCAGCTCGCGACACAGGGGGAAGAGCGCCTCCTCCGGGGCCTGGTCGAAGATGTTGTAGATCACCTGCACGGCGTCGACCATGCCCGTGCGCAGCGCCCGCAGCCCGTTCTCCGGCTCCCAGCGGTTGAGGCTTAGCCCAACCGCGCGGATCAAGCCTTCGCGCTTGAGGTCGTCGGTAGCGCGCTGCCAGCGCTCGTCGTCGGCCCAGCCGTCATCCCACACGTGGAACTGGATCAGATCCAGGTTGTCCAGGCCGAGGTTCTTGAGACTCTTCTCGGTGTATTCCCGGATGTGATACGGCGGGTAGGTGTCATCCAAGCCGTCCTGCGGCCTGGCCGGCCACTTCCGGTTCTTGGGCGGGATCTTGGTGGCGGTGTAGAGGCGCGTCTGCGGATGTGAACGCACGAGCTCGCCCAGCAGCCGCTCGCTCCGGCCGCTGCCGTAGGCCCAGGCGGTGTCGAAGAAGGTGCAGCCGAGCTCGACGGCACGGTTCAGTGAACGGCGTGACTCGTCGTCGTCGCGCCCGGTCCATTCGCCCATCCCCCACATCCCGAAGCCGACTTCGCTGACCTGCCAGTCTTTGCGGCCGAAACGACGATAGTTCATGCCGACCTTCCTCTCCGATTAGGAGGATATCACGCACCTCGGCGGCGCTTGTCTCCTCAGGCCTATCGGCCAAATGGGGGACTCGCGTGACCTACGCGACGGTTGCCGCGTCTTTGTCGCCGGCCTGGTGATCACACGGAATGTGTCAAATCCCATCCTGGCACAGAGGGACACTCAGGGCGCCGGAGACCGCCAAGGGTCACGTCTTCATCACGCCGGAAGACGAGCACGGGACGGTTAACACCATCCTGCGCCCGCATGTCACCCAGCGCTACAAGCCGGTGGTGCCGCGTACTTGGCTGCTACTGATAGAAGGGTGAGTGGTCCGCGATTGGGGCGCGATCAATGTATTGCTCGATCGCAGCCATATGGAAAGGAATCGGACGGGGAGGCATTGGGCCATGGCTTCTATTGAGCTGGGTAGAGCGACCTTCGCTCCTTGATCGGCAGCTAGCCACCTAATTGGTCCCTTTATCGATAAGACTGTTTGGCAGAGACCCTCGACCTCCATAGAGCCAGGTATGATGCCCATCAATACGTCCTGTGCAGTCTTTGGCTCGTCAATCTGCACCTGAAGCCGAGCGAACGTTAGTTGTGCACTCACCCGACGCGACTTATGGCTACTCTGAGGGGGCGCCGATGAATCGCCGCAACTCTCTGAGCGTTGTTTCATTAGTGAGCTCCAAAGCCTCCTTCGCATTCTCGGGGAAGAGAAACAGCTTGTGCTCCGAGGGGATTATTCTCCTGTGCCATAGGAAGAAATCTTCGCGGGGCACCTCAAGCGATAGGATCTGCCCTCTGTGTCAACATGAGGTGAGACAACCAGGAAGTAGAATTTAGGGAAGAGGGCGGAAGGAGAATCCGCATGTCTCACGCATCGCAATTGAGTACCCTAGCCACGAGCGAGGACCGGCCTGACAGCGAGGTCCTGGCCAAGCCCGAGCGGCGCCGCTTCAGCGCCAGTTACAAGTTGCGCATTCTGCAGGAAGCGGAGCAGTGCGCCAACGGTGAACAGGGCGCCCTCTTGCGGCGGGAAGGGCTGTACTCCTCGCACCTGAGCAAGTGGCGGCGCCAGCGCGAGGCCGGCCAGTTGAACGGTCTGGCGCCCCGGCGGCGGGGGCGCAAGCCGGATCCCCAGGCAGCCGAACTGGCCCAGCTGCGCCGCGAAAACGAGCGCCTCAAGCGCAGGCTCGAGCAGGCCGAGGCCATCATTGACGCCCAAAAAAAGCTTGCACAGCTCTTCGGCGCGACGCTGGACGAGAACGGGAACCTGCCATGATCCAGTCCGCCGAAGACTTGGCGCCGGTCGTCGGGGTGAGCGTTGCCTGCCGGGCGCTGCAGGTGCCGCGCAGCGGGCTTTACCGCCGGCGTCGGCCGCCTCCCGCCAGCCCGCCGCGGCCCCGGGCTACCCCGGCGCGAGCTCTCAGCCCGGGGGAGAAGCTGCAGGTGCGCGAGGTCCTCAACAGCCCGCGTTTCCAGGACTGCCCACCGCGGCAGGTCTACGCGACCCTCCTGGATGAAGGCACGTACTTGTGCTCTATCTCCAGCCTGTACCGGATCCTGCGTCAAAACCGGGAGATCCGTGAGCGCCGCGACCAACTGCGCCATCCGGCCTACGCCAAGCCCAGGCTCGTGGCCACCGCGCCCAACCAGGTCTGGACCTGGGACATCACCAAGCTGCGGGGCCCGGTCAAGTGGTCGGTCTACTACCTGTATGTGCTCCTGGACCTGTACAGCCGCTTCGCCGTGGGCTGGCTCATCGCCGAGCGGGAGAGCGCCCAGCTGGCACAGACGCTGATCGCGGAGGCCTGCCGCCGCCAGGGTATCGCCCCGCAGCAACTGACCGTGCATGCCGACCGGGGCGGGCCGATGACCGCCAAGTCCTTGGCCTTGCTCATGGCCGACCTGGGCGTGAACGTCAGCCACTCTCGACCGCGAACGTCGAACGACAACCCGTTCTCGGAGGCGCAGTTCAAGACCGCCAAGTATCACCCCAGCTACCCTGACTTCTTCGACAGTCTCGTGGATGCCCGGGTTTGGGGCCGGCACTTCTTCCCCTGGTACAACTTCGAGCACCGCCACATTGGCCTGGGGCTGATGACGCCTGCAGCTGTCCACTATGGGTGGGCGCCGCAATTGCGCGAGCAGCGCCAGCACGTCTTGAGCCGGGCTTACCAGGCCCATCCCGAACGCTTCGTCCGTGGCCGCCCAATACCGCCAAAGATTCCCGTGGCGGTCTGGATCAATCCGCTGACCGATAGTGTCGCCCGCCCGGGCCTGGTGCCCGTGCTCACGCCACCTCTTGACATGCTCGAACTACACAAAATTCCAGAGGTAGTTGTGTCAAAACCGTTGACACATTCCGCCAAGCTGAAGAACCGGA
>Ga0209342_10001296_pt1 | contig 28166 bp, 21 predicted proteins | sample RifCSP16_2_FD_184023 | JGI IMG/M metagenome (GOLD analysis project Ga0209342, IMG submission 184023) | Soil microbial communities from Rifle, Colorado - Rifle CSP2_sed 16_2 (SPAdes) (version 2) | ecosystem: Environmental > Terrestrial > Deep subsurface > Rock core/Sediment | place: Rifle...
CCCCGCCGCCTGCAAATGCGCCTGCGCACTTTCGACCAGGTCCGCGTCAATATCTACCGTGACGACACGCCCCCCCTCGCCGACGATGTGCGCCATGAGGGCGGCGTTGTAGCCAGTGCCCGCGCCAATTTCCAGCACGTGGTGGCCGGGTTCCAGCGCGAGCTGTTCCAGCATGATCGCCATGATGGCGGGTTGCGACGAGGAACTGATCGGGCGGCCGTCGGCAAATTTGACGGGGATGGCTTCGTCGCTGTACGCTTGTTGCAATCCTGCGCCGGGGAGAAACACATGGCGCGGCACGGCGCGGAAAGCGGCCTCGACGCTGGGCGTGCGAATGAGGCCGATGCGCTTCAGATGCGCGACTAAGGCGCCGTGAAGAGAGGCGATGTCATCGCCGGGCGAAGGCTTGGGCGACATCCATCATCCTTCCACCGTCATGCGGCTATAATCCTGGCTCCACCAGCTTCTTCAACTTCATCCCGATCTCGCGCCACTGGATTTTTGAGAGGCCCAGTTTTTGCCGGATCTTGTCGTCGTCCATCCCGGCGCGGGCGTCGCGCACGGCGCACGTCCAGCGGCACATCTCAAACGAAATGTGCTTTTTCAGTCCAGCGGCTTTGGTCATATCTTCCAGCAAGTACTCCAAGAGGCGCGGCGACCAGGGAAAGAGTTTCTCCTCCGGCCGGTATTGCGCCAGGTACTCGTGGAAGATAGGAAACCAACCGGGATCGAGTCTGAGCTTGCGTTCTTTGAAGCGGTGGCGTGGATCGGGGTAGCGCACCCACAGCACCGGCTCATCGGGCTGGGAGAGATCAACGTGATTGGGGACGAGGGCGATGCACTCGCCCTTCTTGATCCCGGTTTGGAGCAGCAGCGTGAAGAGGACGTAAGGGCGCAGGTCGGGTTTCTCGGCCCGGCGCAGGGCCTCCGCCCCGGCGAGCGCCTGCTTGATCTCGGCCTCGGTGAGATACTCAGGCAAAGGGCTGAGCACGGTCTGCTGGATGATGGGCGCGGCGAGGTCGCCGGGCAGCACGCGCGTCTGGTTGAGCCAGCGGAAGAACGACTTGAGCGAGGTGACGCGGCGGGCGTACGTTTTGGGACTGGCCCCGCTGGCCCGCTGGGCTTGCAGCCAGTTGTGGAGGTCGCGCGTGGTGATTTGGTCCAGGATGTTTTTGCCGGGGCCGAGGAAGCGGGCGAACAAATCCAGATCGCCGCCGAAGGCCTTGACGGTGTGTTCCGACTTGCCTTCCTGGCGGAGACGCTCGCACCACGCGATGACGGCGGCGTTGAGCGAGGCGCCCGGCCTCAACCCGGTTTCGGCGGCGGGAGATGGCGCGGGAACCGGGCGAGTCAGTTCGGCGGGAGGCTTGGAGAAAAGCGGCAATTGCTCGGCCATATGGGGTTCTCTTGGCGAAGTTCACGCTTGTCCAGCGCGGATGGCCCGCTTTGCGCCCGGATTGGCGAGCGGGTTTGCGCGCAGCGCCCAGCGGAAGCAGACGCGGCTGTAGAACAGATGGCCGATATGCTATTCCCGTTGAAAGATGAAGTCAAGTTTGATCAACGGGTGAATCCGAAGGGGCAGATCAGGGTGTCGGGGTAGCCGTCGTGCTGGAGTTATCCATCCAGTCCAGGCGCGGGCAAGGGTTGTAATCGCTGCCGAGGATGACGCGAAACGGTGTTGGGTTGTTCGAGTCGGGCTGGGTAATCACCTGGGGATCTTCGACGTGCAGGTAGGCTTGCAGCTTTTGGATTGGCGACCCTTTGGGGCTGGTGGTGAAATCAATGATCGTTGTCGTGGCATAGGCGTTACCATCGGCCTGGCCGATGATGGGCGCGAACCCTTCGTTGGCCAGCGTTTCGGCTGCGAGTTCGTCCCAGTCCGCGTTCGTCGTCCCGTTCCAGATTTCCACGGGGGTGAGGGCGCGCAGGAGCTGGTTGCCGGAGGGGGCGGTGAGGGCCTCGGTGACGAGCGCCTGGATCGCGTCCGGTTTAGGCAAAAGCACATCCTCGCCGCGAGGCGTGACCCATGGGGTCGTCTGGTTCGGGCCGATATGCAGGCTGCGGATTTGTGCGTCGTCGAACTTCGTGGTGAGGGGGGCAAACTGCATGATGTCCCACAACCCCATGTCGGTCTGTACGACGTCGTTGAAGTCGCCGTATAACTCCGGGATGTTTGCGATGAGATTGGTGCGCATCCCTTTGTGATAGAGCGCGCGCAGCACCTGCCGCTGGCGATAACTACGGAAGAAGTCGCCGCCCACCGGCCGGGCGCGGGCGTACCACAGGGCCAACGCGCCGTCCATGTGGGTCACGCCCATCGGCTGGGTGTACAGTTCGTAGCTGTTAGGATCCGCCTCGTCCAGGGACCAATCCTTGATCTTGTATTCCGTGAGCTGGCAGTTGACGGGCACCTCAATCCCGCCGACGGTGTCTACAATCTGGCGGAAGCCGGCGAAGTTCGCCAGCGCATAATAATGAATCGGGATGCCGAGGTTGTACAGGACGGTTTGCTTGAGGAGACCCGGCCCCTCGCCGGCGTAGTGGCTCTTCTCGCCGTCGTGATAAGCCTTGTTGATGCGCGACATGCCCCACGTGGGGACATAGACGTACAGGTCGCGCGGGATCGAGAGCATGGTTACGAAGCCGGTGGACGTGTTGATCGAGACGATGATGAGAGTGTCGGTGCGGTAGCCGTTTTCGGCGGCGCGATAATCGGTGCCGATGAGCAGGATGTTGACGAGGTCTGCGTTGAGTTGGATCGGATTAACCGGCGTGGGGATGGGGGTGACCAGCGTTGCGTCGGCGGCCGGCGTGATGTTGTAGTAGCCGAGCGTGGGTGCGACGACCGCCTGCGCGGTGGGCGTGGCGGTCCCGGTGGGGGCGGGAGTATGCGCGCGGGTGTCCGTCTCGCTCCCCTCGGGCGGCGCGGGCGTGGCGGTTTCGAGAGCTTCCGGGGGTCGCCCCAGGGCGGTTGGGCTGAGTTGCGCGGTCAAAACCGGCGGATCCGCCGGCGGGTCCGACGGGGCGCAGGCGCTGACGCCTGCGGCGATCGCCGCGGCGGCAAGCAGGGCCGCCAGCCAGCGGCGCGAAGCGCGGGAGAGGAAAAACGAAAGAGCCATCGTGCCAGACCAGTGGAATGCGAAACGGCGCGCATTATACCAGTTTGAAATACGAACCGGGGAGGTCGCCCTCGAGCGCAGCGATGCGCCGCCACTCACCTCAATCCCTGGTTGGCGCATACCATTGGGCGAGAGCAGAAACTCGTCTTCTCGCGGAAAGGCGGTTCCTGGCGCGGGGCTGATCAGAGAGGAGAGCCGTTGGGGGAGGGGGGTCTCCCATTGGGGTTCATATCCACCGGCAAGAGCAGGTTGAAGGTGCTGCCCGTGCCCATCTCGCTGGTGAGCCAGATGCGCCCGCCGTGCGCTTCGACCAGGGCCTTGGCTACGGAAAGGCCCACGCCGGTGTCGCCCAACCCGGCGATGAGCGGCGCATCGGCGCGGTAGACACGAGAGAACACGCGCGGCTGATCCTCGGGGCGAATGCCGCCGCCCGAGTCGCGCACGGAGATGAAGATGTAGTCGGCGCGCTCGCCGGCGGCCCGCTGTTCGGACTCGCGCTTGACGCTGAGCACGATCTCGCCGTCAATGGTCGAGGCGCTGCCGGCGTTGTTGAGCAGGTGCATCACGATCTGGCGCAGCGCATCGCGGTCGGCCTGCACCTGAGGCAGGTCGTCGGCGAAGTCGAGGCGCAGGTTGATGCCTTTCTCGCGGAACTGAGAGCCGCAATTCAGAATCGCCTCCTCGACGACGCCCATCACGTCCAGTTTCTCGCGCAGGAGCTTGAGCGGTCCCGAGTCAATCGCGGTCACGCGGATGAGGTCGTCGAGCAAAGCGCCCATGCGCTCCGAGGAGGCCTGGATGCGCTCGATGAATTTCTTTTGCAGTGCGCCGAGGATGCCGACCGACTCGCCCAGCAGCAATTCCGAATAGCCGACGATGGACGACAGGGGCTGGCGCAGGTCCTGCGTGAGCGAGGCAATGACCTCCAGCGAGGAGCTCGGCAGGTCGCCGGGAGGCTGGCCAGCCGTCTCCCGCGCCGCTTTCAGCGCGGTCTGGACTTCGGCGAGCTGGCGCTCGCTCGTCGCGAGCTTTTCCTGCAGGGCCGTGTGGGTCGCCGGGTCGGGGCGCACGGCCAGCGCCGCTTCCGCCTCGGCCAGTTGGAGTCTGAGGTCGTTCAGCTGAGTCCTGGCTTGGGCTAAATCGGCTTGCGCCTGCGCGAGCAGGCTTTCATGTTCAGCTAACGCGTGGCTATCCGCCGCCTGCGCTTGCGCCGCCTGCAAAGCGGCCTGGATTTTAGTCAGTTGGCGATCCTTCCTGGCGAGTTGCTCATCGGCGGCGGTGCGGGCCTCCATTTGTTTGACCCGCTCGGCTTGGGCCGCGGCGAGCGCCGCCTCCAACTCGGCCAGCTTGTCAACGGCCGCCTCGGGGGTTGGGCCGAACGTGGCCGTGATTTGGGTGAGCCTCTTGAGTTCGGCGCGGGTCAGCTCCAGTTCGCGTCGGAGTTGATCTTCCTGCTGATGGAGAAGTTCATTCGCCTCGCGCAGTTGGGCCTCCGCGGCCGTGAACACCTGCAATTTTTCTTTGACTTCGGAAAGCTCGACCAGCAGCCGGTTGCGCCCTTCGGCTTGGCGCTGAGCGAGCATCAGCTCCGATTGCAGGCGGCTGATGGCCTCCGCCGCCGGGGCCTTTGGCGTCTGGGCGTCAAGCCGGTCAATTCCGATCCGCAGGCGCTCCACCTCGGCCTCCAATTCGGTTTCGCGCTGCTGGCTGGCCTCGGCCTGATGCCGGGCCTGTTCGAGTTCGGATTGCAGGCGGGCCAACTCTTCGGGCGGCGCGGCGCTGTGTTTCTCCGCGCTGAGTTGATCCCGCTCGGCCCGCAGGCGCTCCAGTTCCGCCGTCAACTCAAGCGTGCGCTGCTGGCCTGCCTCAACCTCGCGTTGAGCTTGCTCAAGTTCAACCTGAGCGCGCGTGAGCGCGTCCGGGTCGCCGCGCAGTTCGGCCTGGAGTTGGAAGAGTTCGGCCCGGACGCGGTCTAGATCCGCCGCCAGCATAATTTCACGCTCACGGCTTTCGGCGAACTGGCGCTGAATGGCCTCCAGCTCGGCCTGCCGCCGGCCGGCGTCATCCGGAGAGGCTGCCGTTGGCGCCTCGGCGCCAAGCCGGGCGCGCTCCAATTCGGCGTTCAGTTCAGCTTCGCGCTGCTGCCCGTCCATGAGCTGGCGTTGAGCCAGCTCAAGCTCGGACTGCAAAAGGGAGAGCGCTTCGGCCTCGGCAGGCGCAGCCGTTCGTCTCCCGGCCCGGAGTTGATCCATCTCGTCGCGGACGCGCTCCAACGCGGCCGCCAGCTGATCGCTCTGTTCCTGATATTCTTCCGCGCGGCGCTCGGCCGCTTCGATACGGGCTTCCAGTTGCTCGCGTTCTTCGGCCATCTGCTGCGCTGCCTGCATTTGGGTGCGCAAAGTGGTGACTTCGTCTGAGAAGGCGAGTTGACGCGCCTCGACTTCGCGTTGCGCGCGCAGTTGCTCGGTGGCGTACTTCACGGCGACTTGGGCCTCGGTCAGTTCGTCCGCGAGGCGCTGGGTTTCAGACTGCTCGACGCGCAAATCCGCCTCGGCTTTTTCAAGCGCCGCCTGTTTCTCGGCCATTTCCTGATCGAGCCGGGCAGCTCGCGTCGCCGCCTCGAGCGTGGCGGCCAGCGGCTCGGCCATCGCCGCCAGCAATTCCTGGTCGGCCTCCGACCAGACCCGTTTGGCGTAGGGGGAGAGCAAAATGATCGCGCCCAGCAGCGGCCCGTCCTCGGCCGCCAGCGGAGCAATGAGCGCCGGGCCGCCCTGCTTCAGCCCGACGGCCGAGGCCAGGCGGCGCAGCTCGGCCTCGTGCTGTTCCATCGTCAGCCGGGCTGACTCGCGCCGATGCAGGACGGCGTCCACCGTCAGCATATCTGTCAGGAGCAGGGTCGCGCCGGAGCGAAATTTTTCAGTGATGAGGTCGTAACTGCAGGCGATGCTCGCCACGCCCGAGCTGTCGGGGGGAGTGACGAGCAGGCACAGGTCGGCGTTGAAGGTGTGGGCCAGGGCGAGCGTGAGGACCTGCGCTGCTTCTGCGGGTTTGGCCGAGGCGTTGAGCGAGGCGAGGGCTACGGCGGCTTTGGGGTCGAGCGTCCACGCAGGCGGGCGCGCCTCCGTGGTCGGAGTTGAGGTAGGGATGGCCGTCTCTGCCAGGGTTTCGTCCGGCGGCCTGACGGCGGGGCGGGGCCAGGTCGCCTCCAGCGACTCGGCGGATGACTCGAGCGGCAAAGATTCCCACGAAACCGGGTGGATACGCCGGTAGATCATCGCGGCGAACATGGGCATCGCCACGATTTCCATCAGCCTTTCGGCGCCGGGGACGTTTTCGGCCAACGGGAACAGGTAGTGGATGATGTGCCCGGCGAGGAGGAGGACCAGCAGCGCTATCCCAATCGGCCACTCGGACTTGCGACGCGCAGCCAGCACGCCCAGGCCGATGGCGAGCAGGCTCATCTGCGCGAGTTCCCAGGCCGTTTCTTGTACTGTGCCGTTGTAGACCGGCGTGTTCTGTTGGACGACCTCCTGCGCCCACAGCCCCCAGGAAATGGCCAGGGCCAGGAGGCCGAGGAAGGTTGCCCCCCCAAAGGCGGCGTCGGCGGGGCGCGAGGGATCGGGGAATGCAAAGGCCCAAATGATGAGGACGATCGTGAGCGCCGAGACTGCGCGGTCGAGGGGCGGGACGACGATGGCTGCGTCGAGGAGGCCGACGCCGGCCAGCAGGGTGACGGCGAACGTGAGAAGATGCAGGGCGAAGATGCTCGCCGCGGCCAGGGCCAGGCGGCCCGTGGCGATGACGCGCTCCCGCCGCCACTGGCCGCCGGCAATAGCCGCCGAAAACCCCAGGATGAACAGGACGATGAGGTAATAGACCAGGCTGCCGGGCAGGTCGCTGACCAATGCCACAGCCTGAAGGAAGATGGACATATTGCCTTGCGCCTTGCCTTGAGACCGACTTGGCGACGATTATATAGCAGGGCCGAGAGAGAGACAATTGCAAGGAGGAGGCCAGGGTTGGCGGTCGGTATGCGCGCAACGCCGAAATTGGGTGGCCGTTAAATCTTTGCAACTCCGGCGATTGAAATCGCTGCAACAAGAGCGCGAAGCCTGCCTTCGCAGGCTAAGACCGCAACCTCGCCAGTCGGCGCAGGCCGACTTCGTGCCTTATGTAGGCGCGGTTTCCAACCGCTGGCCAAAGCCTGCAAAACTTTAACGAGCACCCCCGAAATTCTTGTCGTTGACAATATCTGCGTGGAGCAAGTAAAATGCAGGGCGAAAGCGGGGAGGTAATGCGGCCTCTTCACCGTCCTCCCGAGTGGAGTAATGACCTGGCCTATGTGGTGGGATTGATTACCACAGATGGTTGCCTATACTCCGATGGTCGTCACATAGAGTTCACTTCTAAAGATTTTGAGCAAGTGCAACTCCTTAAGGAGTTGTTAGGCCTTAAAAACCGAATCGCACAAAAATCCAGTGGCTACTGGACTGCTAATCTGTATTGGCGCATTCAATTTGGGGATGTGGCCCTGTACCGGTGGCTGGTGGATATTGGGCTAAGTCCTCACAAATCGAAATCACTTGGCCCACTGTCAATCCCAGATGAATACTTCTTTGGCTTTCTGCGAGGGCATCTTGACGGTGATGGAACTATTCGGAATTTCGCTGACCCGGTTTACCGGAATGCCCAGCGACTCTACGTAGTCTTCTATTCAGCCAGTCGTGCGCATCTGGAATGGCTTCAACAGACGACGGAGAGGCTTGCAGAGATCCACGGTTTTATTGAGAATGGCAAGCGTGCACACCGCCTGACTTATGCGAAAACCGAGTCATTGACTTTGTTGCGGCGTATCTACCCCAATATTGACGTTCCTTGTTTGAAGCGCAAACGTGATTTGGCCGAGCCATTTTTATGACATGCCGAGGTGGTGTAACTGGCAGCCACGCGTCGTTCAGGGCGACGTGAGCGAAAGCTCGTGGGGGTTCAAATCCCCCCCTCGGCACCTTCAAAGAGAAATCCCGGGCAACCGGGATTTTTTGTTCTGGCAATTATTCACAAATGCTCCAGGCCCGCGTCCTTCGCGAAGCACCCCCGTGGGGCGCGGGCCGTTCGCAGGGATGCGGACGGCGCAAGATGTGTGTAATCACCAGTTTTTGTTCGGTTGCGCCTTTGCGGGCTTTGAGTATCATCCACGGGCAGGAGATGAGATTGACGCAGGCACCGACGGAAGCGAAAGAAACTAAAGCGAGCACCCGCCCGCCGCTGACCCTCGCGCAAGTGCTGGGGATTATAGGCCTGGTCGCCGCGCTGTTGATTGCGCTGGATTTCAATCAAAGGCTGGCGACAGCCCAGCGTCTGCGCGCCTCCACGAACCAACTGGGCACGGAAGTGGCTCAACTGGAAGCGCAGAACGCCGCCTTGAGGACGCAGGTGGCTTATGCGACATCCGACGCGGCAGTGATCGCCTGGGCGCACGAGAGCGGCAAGTTGGTTCAGCCAGGCGAAGTCCTGGTAGTCCCGGTCGTCCCGACCCCGCCGCCGGCCCAACCACCCCCGCCCGCCCCCACGCCGACCCCGCCCCCGAACTGGCAGTTGTGGTGGGAGGTGTTTTTTGAGAACTCATCAGAAACAAATTCTTGACATGCCTCGCCTGGCTGCGGTATAGTGTTTTCGACAATTGCATACCTGTTTGAGCAGTGAAGGCGCCCTGTCACCCCGGATGGCCAGGGCCTAAACGGCGAAGCCGGTGCGAGTCCGGCGCTGTCGCGCAACTGTATGGACAGTAGACAGTAAGCAGTCGTCAGTCGTCAGACCACATTGATCTGGCGACTGAGGACTGGCGACTGACTACTGAACGAGCCAGGTCGCCCGCCTGCACTGCGTTCACCACGAGCCTCGCGGAAAGGAGGTGGGAACACTGATCCCTAAGAACCAGAGCTCAGTCACCCATTAGCCCCTCGTCCGGCGACGAGGGGCTTTTTTGTCAACGGATGGAACGGATAACTCGTTAACTTTCTCGAAGGAGATGCCTGTACCATGTTTCGCAAAGCGCTGTCGTCACTCGTGCTCATGCTGGGGCTGCTACTGAGCGCGTGCGCCCAGGCCGCAGCCCCGACGCCGACGACCCAAGCGACGGCTGAGCCAATCATGCTCATCGATTCGCTCAGTCGCCAAGTCGCACTTGCCATCCCCGCCCGTCGCGTCATCACCCTCGCGCCTTCGAATACAGAGATCATTTTTGCTATTGGCGCCGGAGGCAAGCTGGTGGGGCGCGATGAATTTTCCGACTACCCGCCCGAAGTCAAGGACGTACAGAATATTGGCAGTTTGTATCCGAAGGTCAACGCCGAGGCCATCGTCGCGCTCAAGCCGGACCTGGTTTTAGCAGGTGGCATCACGAACCCGGACGACGTGAAGGCGCTCGCCGACCTGGGCCTGACGGTGTATGCCGCGCACAACGCCGTGACGCTCGACGACATTTACACCGACATCCTTGCGATCGGGCAACTGACCGGGCAAATGGCCCAGGCCGAAAAGCTAGTCGCGGACATGCAGGGGCGCGTTCAAGCCGTGATCGATAGAACGGCTGGCATCACCGACAAGCCCAAAGTCTTCTACGAAATTGATGCGACCGATCCGGCAAAGCCGTGGACTGCCGGGTCGGGTTCGTTCATTGACCAGCTCCTCACGCTCGCGGGAGGCGCGAACGTCGGCGCGGCGGTTAAGGATCAGTATGCCCAAATCAGCCTCGAAGAACTGGTGGCGCAAGACCCGGCGATCATCGTCCTTGGCTCTTACACCTTCGGCGGGCAAACACCCGAACTCGTGAAAGCGCGCGTAGGCTGGGATAAAATTGCGGCGGTGAAGAACGACAAGACTTACACTTTCGACGATAATTTGGTAAGCCGCCCAGGCCCGCGCGTGGTGGATGGGCTAGAGGCGCTGGCCAGGCTGATTCATCCTGAACTGTTCCCATGAGCATTTCCCGCTCGCCGGCCCCTTCGCCTGTTCGCGCGGCACGTGAGCAGGAACAAGGGACATCGGTTCGCCTCTCGCCTCTCGCGGCTTCGACCGATGACGACCTCTTCCGGCCTCACCGGAGGGCGGGCGTTCTGCTCGCCGTGTGTCTGTTCACTTTGCTGCTGTCAACGCTGCTCGCCGTGGTCATTGGGAGTGTGCGCATCCCGCCGCTGGCCGTGGGGCGGCTCTTGCTGGCGCGCCCGCTGGGCCTGTCCGTGGCCGACCTCCCCGATACCTTCGCGACGATCCTCTTCGAGATCCGCCTGCCCCGCGTTGCGCTCATGGCCTTCACCGGGGCCGCGCTTGCCGCCGCGGGGGCCACGTATCAGGGCCTGTTCCGCAACCCGCTGGCCGATCCCTATCTGGTCGGCGTGGCCTCGGGCGCCGGGTTGGGCGCGACGTTCGTCATCGCCTTCGGACTCTCGGCCACGCCGTTCGGGTTGATGGCCGTGCCGCTGGGCGCGTTTCTCGGCGGCGTGCTGACGGTGGCGCTGGTGGTGATGATGGCGCGCGTCGGACGCTCCACTCCAGTCACGACAATGCTGTTGGCCGGGGTCGCGGTGGGGGCATTCGCTTCGGCCATCACCACGTTCTGGATGCTGCGCTCGCCGGAGGGCGTGAGCCGCGCCTTCCGCTGGCTGCTAGGCGGCTACGCAGGCGGCGGCTGGGCGTCCGTGTGGATCGTCCTGCCCTATCTCATTCTCGGGTTGATCGGGGTGCAGATCAACGCCCGCGCGCTCAACGTCCTGCAGCTCGGCGAGGAGCAGGCCAGACAGTTGGGCATCCACGTGGACCGGTTGAAACTGGTCCTCGTCGCCGCGGCGACGCTGATGACTGCGTCCGCCGTGGCCTTTGGCGGATTGATCGGCTTCGTGGGTCTCGTGGCGCCGCACGTCCTGCGCATGATCGGCGGTCCAGACTATCGCCAGTTGATCCCGCTCTCGGCGGTGGGCGGCGCGGCGTTTTTGATCTTTGCCGACCTCGTCGCCCGGACGGTATTCGCGCCCCAGGAACTGCCCGTCGGCGTCATCACCGCGCTGATTGGCGCGCCGTTCTTTGTGGTCTTGCTGCGGCGGTTGAAGCGATCCGTGTTTTAGGGTAAATTTCCGAACTCGCCATGGCCACTCTGACCATCACCCACCTCTCCACTGGCTACCACCACCGGGAAGTGCTCCACCGCGTGAGCCTCGAAGTCCGCGCGGGCGAGGTGGTCGTGCTCGTCGGGCCGAACGGCGCGGGCAAGTCCACGCTCATCCGGGCGGCGAGCGGCGTCGTCCCGGCCACGAGCGGATCGGTGCGCTTTGACGGAGTTGATCTCCTGCGGTTGTCGCCTATCGAGCGCGCCCGCCAGGTTGCCGTCGTCCCGCAGGCCGTGAATTTGCCGGAGGCCTTCACCGTTTCGGAGATTGTGCTGATGGGGCGCACCCCCTACCTGGGATGGCTGGGCCGTGAGAGCGAGGCCGACCGGGAAGCGGCGCTCGCGGCGATGGAGCGCACCTGCACCACCGAACTCGCGCCGCGCCGCATCGGCGAGCTTTCGGGCGGCGAGCAGCAGCGCGTGCTCGTCGCGCGCGCCCTCGCGCAGTCCGCGCCAGTGCTGCTGATGGATGAGCCGACCGCGCACCTTGATCTCAAGCACCAGGTGGTCATCCTGAGCCTGGTGCGCGACCTGGCGCACAAAGAAGGCCTCACCGTCCTCGCGGCCCTGCATGACCTCAACCTCGCCGCGCAGTTCGCCGACCGCGCGGCGCTGCTGGTGAACGGCGAGCTGCGCGCCCTCGGCGCCCCGGCGGACGTCTTCACCCCGGCGCACCTGGCCCCGGCCTATGGGTTGCCGGTCAACGTCATCCCCCATCCAACGCATGGGACGCCGTTGATCCTGCCGGACGGCGTGGAAAGAAAAGACATTAGCGGAATACGTGGGACGTGACGAGCGTCGTTCACGCCTCACGCCTCACGGAGGTTCTATGCCCCGCCTGACTAAACTCTACACCCGCAAGGGCGACGAGGGCCTCACCGGCCTTGGCGGCAGACAGCGTGTGCCCAAAGACTCGCTCCGCGTGCGGGCCTATGGCGCAGTGGACGAGCTGAACGCGTTCATCGGCGTGGCGCTGGCGCACGGGGTGAGCCGGCGGCTGGCGGAGATGCTCTTACCGATCCAAAACGAGCTTTTCCATCTCGGCGCCGACCTGAGTTTCGTGGAAGAAGACAAGGCGCGGCGCAAGATCCCGCAGATCGAGGCGCGGCACGTGGAGAGACTGGAGCAGCGCATTGACGAGTTGAACGCGGTCGTCGGCCCTCTCGAAAATTTCATCCTGCCCGGCGGAGCGGTCGCTTCCGCCAATCTGCACGTGGCGCGCACGGTGTGCCGCCGCGCCGAGCGCGAGGTGATCGCGCTGGCGGGCGCCGAGCCGGTCGGCCCGTTTGTGGTCGCCTACCTCAACCGCCTCTCGGATTTGTTGTTCGCGATGGCGCGCTACGAGAACCGGCAGCAGGGCGTGCTGGAGCCGTTGTGGGACACGCGCGCTTAGGACTTCGAGCGCGGCCTATGTGTTTGTCGGGTTGCCGCTTGTGGGCGAAACCGGGGCGTCTGGCGGGGAAGAGGATGCCGGCTGGGACGGAGCAGGGGACGCCGGTTCGGAGGGGGCAGTCTCCGAAGCAAGTTGTGTCGCGCCGAGCGGGGCTTGCGCGGAGTCAACCGGCTGTTCGGGCGCGGCGGATTCGGCCGACGCAGATTCCTCTTCCGGTTCGGGCGCGGGCGGGCGTGTGGACTTGGCTTGCATGCCTCCCCCTCCGGCCCGCGCGGTCTTGAGCGACCACGCCGGTTCCCACTCCATCGGGTCGGGCGCGGGCGGCTGCGCGGGGGGCAGGGCGGGCGGCTCAGGCTTGGGGAGTACGTCCTTGATCTGCGAGAACCCCTGGACGATGCCCTGTGACACGGCGACCGTCATACGGTCGATCTGCTCGTTACGTTCCTTCTCCGCTTTGTCCCGGTTCTTCAACCCCTCGATTTTTTTCCAATCAGCCTCGATCTTGGCCTTCACCCCAGCCGGGTCCTTGATGCTGTACATGGTGATGCCAAAGGGGGCGGCCGGCCCTCTCAACGTCAGATCCCCGACGACGAAGTTGTGCAGAAACTTCAGGCCCCTGAACTGACTAACGAGGGTATTGAACATGCCCTTTGTGTTGACTTCGGGAGAACCCTGGGCCGCTTGCTGCAGGGGGAACTGCACCGTTTCCGGCAGGGTGGGGTGAGGCAGCAGGCGCTCGATGATCACGCGGCCGTTGCCGTTGTCGGCGTCGTAGTCCACGATCATGCGAATGAGAAAGATGCGCGCCCACTTGAGGCCATAGACCATAATCGCCCCGGCCATCAGCAGGATGAACACCCAGTGCGGCAGGAGGAAGAAGAAAGCGTAGAGCAACGCCGCCAGCGACACGAGGAGGCCGGTCGTCCAGCCTAAAAACTCAAAATTGAAAATGAGCAGCAGCCAGTAGGGGTAAATGGTCCACTGGCCGCGCGGACGGTCGCCGCTACTTGCCGAGGCTTTTTTTCATGTCGGGGGCCGGGACCTCCTGGCCCGGCAATTGGGTCTGGCGGAAGAAAAGGGTGCGGATGGTGACCAGGCCGAAAATCGTCAGCAGCCCCCAGAGGGGGAAGGTGAGGACGAAGGGGAACTCGCGGACGGCGGGCACCGGCCAGTTCCAGTAGAGCATGCTCCAGAACACGCACACGAGCAGGACGAGCGTCCCGCGATGCCGCTCGCCGTTGCCCATCCATCTCAGCCAATCCTCGGCCCAGCCCATGATACCGGCGCGTCGGCCGTCGGCGGATTGAAGCATGCTCTGGTGCACCCAGTAGGGAATCGGCAGGACCAGGAGGGTCACCACCGCCGTCCACTCGGTGACCCAGGCGTACCAGATGTAAGCCTCGCGCCAGATCAGGTAAGCCACACCCCACAACGCGAACGTGAAGATGCCGACGACCATGTAGGCCAGAAGTTTATTGGAGCTAAAAGGGGAGCCTTGCGATGGTGACATGCTGCGCCTCCGCTCGCTGAGCACGGATGCTATGGGATGATCAATTCCTGTCCCGGCGTGATGTAGTTTGGGTTGAAGCCCAGAGTGTTCTGGTTGGCGGTGATGAGCGCCTCCGGGCTGACGTTAAGCTTGCGCGCAATACTATACACCGTATCGCCGGACTGCACCACGTATTTGCCGGGGCTGGTGACTGGCGCGGCCGGGCCAACCGTCTGGCCGCCGCCGGCGATGACGGGCGGAGTCAGATCGGCGTCCGACGGCAAAGAGGGTTCGGGCGGGTTCGCCGGATACAAGCTGCCACTCCCCACCTTGTACGGGCCGCTGTTGACGTTCCACTGGTCCGCGCCCAGCAGTTGGTCCACCGTCGCCACGCTCAGGACGAAGGTGCGGCTGGTCAGGCCGAACTCCGGGATGGCTTGCACCGTCACCTGCACGTGGTCTTCGGGCCGCATCGCGCGCGCCGGACCGTCAATTTTGCCGTCCACCGTCAGTTGCAATCCGTCCAACAGTTGCGCGGCCTCCCCCTCGTTGATCGGCACTTGCGAGGTCCATTTGGAGAGCTCAGCCCAGCGTTTGTTGGCGTAGGCGGCGAACAGGCGCGGATTACACCGGGTGATCAACGTATCCGCGGCGGTGCGGATGATGTCGGCCTGCGTGGGGTCTTGATAATTCGCCTGCACCATTTCGTCGTAGACCGGTCGGCATTCGTTCACCTTTTTCATCAGCCACAGGGCCAGCAAGTCGCCCGCGTTCTGGGTCAGCGCGAAACTGGCCTGCTGCTGCACCTGCTCCAGATTCACGCCGAGGGGCAGGGGCTGCGAATTGGAATCCAGCCCGCGCCAGAGGAGGAGGCCGCCCTCCGAATATGGCGAGCTGCGGACGAAAGAGGTCGGGATGGGCGTGGCGGTCGGCTGCGCGCCGCCACCCTGCGGGGCGGGGGCTGCTGTCGCGACGATTACCACAGGCGTGACGCTCGGGCTTACGCCGCCAGTCGAGAGCGGCTCGCGCCCGTAGCCCAGGCCCGCGGCCACTTCGCTGCCGACCTGCCCCCAGAACGACAGGCTCTCGGTGCGGGCCATGAGCGCCGTCTCGCCGGCCGACTGCGCGAGGAGCACACCCAGCCGGCTGTTGCTCAACCTGGCGCTGGCGAGCAGGAATATGAAGCTGGCGAAGCAGATCAGTCCGATGCCCACGAGGAGGGCGAGAAAGTTGTTGACGGTATCGGTGATTTGTTTCATGGCGGCCTCGCCATAAGTTTATTCAAGTTGGACTCCGAGCGCAAGCAAGGTCTCCGGCGGGTAGTAGATCAGGGTCCAGGCCCGGAACAGGCGGTACAGCGCCCGAACTTGTGGCCGTCGCTCGCTCAATTGCGGGGCAGTCCGCGCAACCCACGCCGCGAATGGCTCAGGCAGGCGATACGCGCTCTGCCCGTCCTCCAGCAGGGCCTGGGTAACCAGCAAACCCAGCACCGGCGTGGACACGTGTTTCTCGCGCGAAAGATGGCTGACGAGCGCGGCCGGGGAGGCCTGCTTCAAATCGAGCGCGGCGCTGGCAGCGGTCAGCCGCGTCATCCGGTCCTGCAGGACGTTCCAATACCACTGATCGGCCTCGCGGCCCCACGCGCCGGGGTTGTAACTGCACAGCGCCGACCACACGTCGCCCGTCGCCCACCAACTGCCCCAGCATCCGCTCACCGTGAGGTAGCGCGTCGTGCATTCGGCCACGGCCAGCGGGTCGTTCCACACATCCATCGAGGCCATGTCGCCGCACAGGCCGCCCGGCGCGAAGTGTCCCGGCAAAATCTGGGTGCGGCCTACCGCCCCGGCGGACGAGCCATATAAATCTTCCGCACGAATCACTTTGCCGAGTGGCCGACCCAGGCTCTGCGTCGCTGGACTCTGGGCGATGGCCTGCAGGCCCTCGCGCTGGCGCTGCGCCTCGCGTGAAATGCTGAGGCCGAGGACGAAGCGTTCATACCAACTCGCGGGCCAGCGTTCAGCCACGGCCTCCCACGCGCGGTGCTGGCCGTAGGGGCCGGGCTGGGTGGGGTCAATCGTCCCCCACGTGTCCGTGTTGGTCTCTCCAAACGGGATGGCGGCGGCAGCCTCGGGCGGAAAGACTTTGCCCGGCGCGTCCCCTTTCACCAGCAAACCGGACGCGTCGCGTGGGACGGCGACGGCGTAAAACGCTCCCAGCAACCGCCAGTCGCCGTAGCCTACCTGCTGGGCCAGCGCGCGGTACCGCCTCTCGTCGGCGGTGTAGCCGCTCCAGTACGCGCCGTCCACGACCCAGACGGGGCCGGCGGAGAGCAGGATGAGCATGATCAGAAAGCCGAACCAGACGCCGCTCTTGATCGTCGCCTCGAACGCCGGGCCGGTCTTCTTGTCAAAATCCTCCGGCCGCACCGGACGCCAAAATGATTGAAGCAAATACAGCGTCAGCCCAATGATAACAAGGGCCAGGGCGGCCTGGCGCAGAGGGTTGAGCAGCCTGGGGGTGAGGTAGCGCAGTTCCCAGTCTTCCTCCCCGAACCAAAACGGGTTGGCCGCGAGGGGCAGGTGGCCGGCCCGCGCCAGGCAGGCCGGGTTGACCCAATAGCGCCCCTGCACGTACCACTGCGGACAGGGCAGGGACTTCTTTGCGCTGGCATCGGCCCAATAACCCAGGCTCAGGTGGGTGTGGCCGCACTCGCGCCCTACCGCCGCGCCCGGCGGGACGCGCGTGTACGACCGGTGGGCGTTGTCAGCGCTCGGCTCAATTCTCACCTCGCACAGGTGGAAGGCGATCATCTGCCAGCCGGCCGCGCGGCCCTCGCATTCGACGGCGACGAACCGGCCTCCTCCGAATGGGTCGCCGCCCCGCAGCGACCACGCCAGCCCCTCGTCGGGGCACATGCTGCGGATGTTCCCATCCGGGCCGAGCACGTCAATCCCCGGCACTTCCTGATCAACCCAATGAATCTGCCCATCGGGGACATTCTCGCGGGGTGGGGCGGTGAAGACCAAAAATTTTTCCAGCGGTTCAGGGCTGTTGTAGGGCAAAGTGAAGGGCGGCATGGAGTCGCCCGGCCCCTGCGCATAGGCAGGCGACCACGCGAACACCGTGATGGTGGCCACGAGCAAAAAGCCAATTCTAGTCCACCTCATACAGTTCCTTATACTCTTCAAAATACTCATACGCCGTCTGCACGTAGTATTTGGCGTCGGGCAGGCGGATGACCTCGACGAACAGGTCCGGGTCGCCGCGCGCGAGGTCCTGCCAGATTTGCGCGTTGCCCGGCCCGGCATAGTAGCCGGCGAGGATCGCCGCCGGATCGTCCTCAACTGTTTTCCCGACGAACGACAAATAGAACGCGCCCATCGGGATGGACACCGCCGGCCGGTACAGATCGTCGTAAGTGAAGTTCTGCAACCCCAGCCGCCGCGCGATGTCGTCGGCGGTGGGCGGGATGATCTGGTTCAGCCCGCGCGCCTCCGCCGACGAGAAGGCGTATTTCCAAAAGAAACTCTCAATGCGCATTTTGGCGAGCATCAGAAACGGGTGCTGGTCATACTGCGCCGCTGCCGCTTCTACCAGGTCGGCAAATGGCGCCGGGTAGCGCAGGCGCAAAATGAAGCGCGGCGCGAGCAGCGAGTCCGTATAACCCGCGAGGTCCACCACCGTGCGCGCCGAGCGGATGGAAAGGTCGTATGCGCCGAGTCGGTTGAAGTAGAGCGCGAGTTGCCACATCGCCAGCGGATCGCCCTGCATATCGAGGCGCAGGCTGTCGAACTCTGCGTGCGCCTCGCGCAGCAGCCCCAGCCGCCACAACTCCGCGCCACGCACGAAACGCGCCTCCTTCCAGATACCCGGCTGCAAGTCGCTCAGCGGGCTGAGCGTTTTGAGGAGTGGAAAGTTAGCGCGCAGCCAGGCCTCGGTCTCGGCCTGCTCGGCGGCGGCGCCATAACTCAGCGCATAACTTCCCGCAGGGGGCGGGGTGAAAAGACTCTTCTCACCCTTAAGCAAGTTTGCTGCGCGGAGCGAGTAATAACCGTGCGGGTCAAGCGAGGCCGCCTGCGCCCAGGACTTCCGCGCCCCTTCCGCGTCCCCCAGTTTTTCCTTGACCTTGCCGATCCACAGCCACGCCCGCGCGTGCTGTTCAGTATCGCCGCCTAAGGTGGAGGCCAACTCGAAGCGCTGCCCGGCGGAGCCGAAATCGCCCGCGCGGTAGAGGACGATCCCAGCCTGCATCGCGGCGTCGGCGGCCGGCGCGGACGCGGGGTATTCGAGCGCGATGCGCGTCCAAAGCAGGTTGGCAGTCTTGAAGTCGCCGTTGCGCTCGCACAGGCGCGCAGCGCGGTACAACGCATCGGGCGCTTCAGGCGACGCGGGTGCGGCGGCGACAAAATTCTGAAAGGTCTGCACATCCTGGGGGTAAGGCTGGATGAAGGCGATCTGAAAATAAGCCTTCGTCCAATAGGCGTCGTTGGGATAGTTATTCACGATCTCACGGAAAGCGGCAATGGCTGCCGCGTCTTGTTTCAACGCAGCGTGGGCCAGACCCTTGTGATACAGCGCAGCCGCGCCGGATTGTGGATTCGCGGCGATGTAGCGGTCAAACGCGGCGAGCGCAGGTTCGTAGTTCTCGGCGTAGTAGTTGGTGAGGCCGCGCTGCAGGTCGTCCACCGGCACGCCGTCGTTCACGAGCGTGAGCAAGCCCTGAAACGAGCCTTGCGCCTCGGGGTAGTTGTTCACTGCGTCCAGAAATTTTGCATAAGCCTGATCGGTCTGGCCGGAGTTGTAGAGCAATTGCCCGGCGAGGCTGTCCATGCGCGCCTTGCGCCAGTTCTGATTTGTGGATTGATAGATGGCCTCATATTGTGCGAGGGCTTCTTCGGTTTCGCCCAGGGCCAGGTACACCTCGGCCAGCCGTTCGCGCAGGTCCAGCGTTTCGCCCGCGTCCGCACGCGGCGCGGCGATAGCCGCCAGGTACGCCTGCTCGGCGGTCCGGTAATCCTGATTGAAAGAAGCCGACTGCCCGATACGTTCTTCAACGTAGGAGTCAATCGTTCCGGGGCGCAACTGCTGGTATGCTCGATAAGCCTCGACCGCCTGTACCCACGCGCCTGTCGCCCGGTAGGCCTCGCCCAGGAGAAAGTTGGCGTCGGCGGCCTGCGGCGAGTCGGGGTGCTGCTGGAGGAACGCGGCAAGCTCGTTGATCGCGCCGGGCGCGTCGCCGCCGTTGAGCCGCGCTTTCCCTAACCCCAACTGCGCGGCAGGGCGGAGGGGGGCAGACGCGTTGGTCTGCCCCAATGGCCCCGAAGGCCCCGACGCATCGGTCTGCTCCAATACCGCCTGGTATTCGGCGAGGGCCCGGCTCCAGTCGCCCGCGAACATGGCCTCGTCGGCAGCCTCGATGCGGGCAGGCGGCACAGGCGTGGGCGAGGGGGTGGGCGAAGGGGGTGGAGTCAGCGAGGGGGTCAGCGTGGGCGGGAGCGTCGCCGTCGGCGTGGCAGCCGGTGGAAATAAAGAAGTGCGCGCGCAGGCGAGTGAAAAGATGAGGGCTGAAGGCAGCAGGATGAGAGTGAGGCGCGTGAGGCGTGAGGCGTAAGGCGTAAGGCGTGCTGGGTGAGGCGTGACGGGGCGCGGCAGATCGTGAACTTCGAGATTCATGTAGCGAATGATAGCATAGGGGATAAGAACACGGACGGCGTTTGTCCGGCGTTTGGCAAGCGGTTATGCTTTTCACTTTGACACCCCTCCCCCCGCGTGTTATCATTCCGCCCGCTCGACGTTCTGCGCTCTCGCACCGAGAGCGTTTTTTGCGTGTTTCCTGACCCGTAGGGGCCTCAATGGAACGCCCCTGCGCCGCGAGGTCCGTAATGAGGACGGTAGACTGGCATGACCACGGCGTCCGCATGATTGACCAGCGTCTCCTGCCCAACCGCTTCGAGACGCCGGTTTATCACGACTACCGCGAAGTCACGCGGGCCATCACGGACATGGTCGTGCGCGGCGCTCCGGCTATCGGCGCGGCGGCGGCCTTCGGGCTGGCGCTGGCCGGGTTTCAGAGCAAAGCCGCCGATCGGATGCAGTTGCTCCGCGACCTGGAGGAGGCCGCCGTGACCCTGCGCCAGGCGCGGCCCACCGCCGTCAACCTGAGTTGGGCGCTCGACCGGCTGATGCGCGTGGCGGTGAACGAGGAATTGGACACAGCGGACGACGTGCGCGAGGCGTTGTTGAAAGAAGCGCAGAAACTCGCCGACGAAGACGTGGAGCTCAACCGCCGCATGGGCTACCACGGCGCGGCGCTCGTCGAGGACGGCGACACGATCTTGCACCACTGCAACACGGGCGCGCTGGCCGCCGTGGATTTTGGGACGGCTCTGGGCGTGGTCTTCGCGGCGCACGAGCAGGGCAAGCGCGTGCACGTCCTGGTGGACGAGACCCGCCCGCGCTTGCAAGGGGCGCGCCTGACCGCGTGGGAGCTCAAGCAGCGGGGCATCTCGTTCGACATCATCGCCGACAACGCCGCCGGGCATTTCATGCGCACCGGGCAGGTCAACCTGTGCCTGGTGGGCGCTGACCGCGTGGCGGCAAACGGCGATGTGGCGAACAAGATCGGGACGTACAAACTCGCAGTCGTCGCCAGAGAGAACGGCGTCCCATTTTACTCGGTCGTCCCGACCTCGACGGTTGACCTCGCGCTCGCGCACGGCGACTTGATCCCGATTGAGGAGCGCGACCCGCAGGAAGTGTTGGGCCTGCAATTCGAAGGGGAGGGCGTGGCCCCCGAGGGCAGCACGGCGCGCAACCCGGCCTTCGACGTGACGCCGCATCGTTACCTCACGGCGATCGTCACCGAGAACGGCGTCGTGCGCCCGCCGTTTGTCAAGAATCTGCCGCGCGCCGTACGGGGAGATTTGTAACCACGGATCAAACGGATGACACAGATTTCATCATCCGCGTAATCTGCGGTTGCTTTTGACTGCGCCTGAGGTGGCGCCATGAAGATTGTCATCACCGGTTCCATCGCCTACGACTACATCATGTCCTTCCCCGGCCGGTTCCGCGACCACATCCTGCCGGACAAGCTCGATTCGCTCGCGCTGAGCTTCCTGGTCGAGAGCATGACCAAGCAGCGCGGCGGCGTCGCGCCCAACATCGCCTACACCCTCGCGCTGCTCGGCGGGCGGCCCGCCATCCTGGCGACGGCCGGCCACGATTTCGGCGAGTACCGCGACTGGCTCGAAGCGCGCGGCGTGGACACGGCGCACGTCAAAATCATCCCCGACCTGTTCACCGCCTCGTTCTTCGCCGGCACCGACACGGTCAACGGACAGATCGCGCTCTTTTACGCCGGCGCAATGGGCCGCGCGAGCGATGTCTCCTTCAAGGATTTGCCCTATCAGCCCGACATCGCCATGATCTCGCCGGACGACCCGGCGGCGATGACAAAGCACGTGCGCGATTGCATCGAGCTGGGCATCCCGTACGTCTACGATGTGTCGTGGCAACTGGCGCGCCTCTCCGCCGACGAAGTCCGTGAGGGCGTGATGGGCTGCCGGATGCTGGCCGTGAACGACTACGAGATGAGCCTCATCGCCGACAAGACCGGCCTGGCGGAGGGCCATCCGGTGTATGATCGCAAGATTGTCGTCGTCACGCGCGGCGAGAAGGGCGCGACGATTCGCGCCGACGGCGTGCGCTACGATATCCCCGTCGTGCCCCCGCGCCGCATCGCCGACCCGACCGGCGTGGGCGACGCCTTCCGGGGTGGTCTGTTGCGCGGCATGGCCGCCGGTTGGGGCTGGGACGTGGCCGGGCGCGTGGCCTCGCTCGCGGCCACCTACTGCCTTGAGCACGTCGGCCCGCAGAACCACGCCTATACGCGCGCCGAGTTCGTCCGGCGCTATCGCGAGCACTTCGACGACGGCGGCCAACTGGATTTGCTCGTGTCCGCGGATTGAACCGGGTGATCGTTCACATGCCTTAGATTGATCAAGTTTCCAAATTCCGTGCCGTCCGTTCCATCCGTTGAAAACAAAGTGCCTCGCCTCACCGATCCGGCCGAGATCCGCGCCATCCTTGAGACTGATCGCGCGTGGGCCATTTACGCGCTGGGCGACCTCGCGCCCGGCTTTTTTGAAGTAAGCGAGTGGCATCATACGCCGGGCAGCGAGCCGGCGCTCGCGCTGCTGTATCGCGCTTTCGAGACGCCGGTGCTTTTCACGCTCGGCCAGCCGGAGACCGTCGAGACCCTGCTTCACGAAGTCGGGGCTGAGCGCAGCATGTATCTGTCTATCCGGCCGGAGATTCTGCCGCTGATCAAAAAGCGCTGGCGCGTCGAGCACGAGACGGCCATGTGGCGCATGACCGTGACGGCCGCAGACTTTCGGCCTGCATCGGAGCATGGCGTGGTAAAACTCGGCCCGGCCGATTTGCCTGCCCTGCGCGAGTTGTATGCCGACGGGCGACCCGCTGGCGAGGTGCCGGATTTCTTCAACCCGGAGATGGTGGACCTCGGGGTGTTTTACGGGATCCGCGAAGGGGAGGGATTGATTGCGGCTGCGGGCACCCACCTGGTCGCGCCGTCCGAAAGCGTGGGAGCGGTGGGAAACGTTTATACCCGCCGCGACCGCCGGGGCAGCGGGTTGGCTGCGCGGACCGCCAGCGCCGTCACCGCGGAACTGCTGGCGATGAATTTACGCACCATCGCGCTGAACGTCAACCGACAGAACGCCGCCGCGATTCGCGTCTACGAAAAGCTGGGCTATCGGCGTTATTGCCCCTTCTACGAGGGAGTAGCGATAAAAGATTAAGGAGGCTTACCTTGGCTATCAAAAACTTTGACATCAAAAACCCCCGGCTCGCCGAGGGTGGGCGTTACCGCATTGACTGGGCTGAACAGGAGATGCCGGTTCTGCGCCTGATCCGCGAGCGGTTCAAGAAGGAGCAGCCGCTCAAGGGCATCCGCGTTTCGGCCTGCCTGCACGTCACCACCGAAACCGCCAACCTGATGCACACGCTGCAGCTGGGCGGCGCGGACGTGGTCCTGTGCGCCTCGAACCCGCTCTCGACGCAGGACGACGTGGCGGCGGCGCTGGTCAATTACTACGAAATCCCGGTCTACGCCGTCAAGGGCGAGGACAACAAGACGTACTACGACCACATCAAGGCCGCGCTCGACCATAAGCCGCACCTGACGATGGACGACGGCGCAGACCTGGTCAGCACCATCCACAAGGAGCGCACCGACCTGCTGGACGGCATCATCGGCGGGACGGAGGAGACGACGACGGGCGTCATCCGCCTGCGCGCGATGGCCGCCGACGGCGTGCTCAAGTTCCCGGTGATGGCGGTGAACGACGCGGCGACCAAGCACTTCTTCGACAACCGCTACGGCACCGGGCAGTCCACGGTGGACGGCATCATCCGCGCGACGAACGTGCTGTTGGCCGGGAAGACGTTCGTGGTGGCCGGCTATGGCTGGTGCGGGCGCGGGCTGGCAAACCGCGCGCGCGGCATGGGCGCGAACGTCGTCGTCACCGAAGTGGAGCCGCTGCCCGCGCTGGAGGCGATGATGGACGGCTTCCGCGTGATGCCGATGGAGGCTGCCGCGAAGATCGGCAACATCTTCTGCACGCTGACGGGCGACATCAACGTCCTGGACAAGGAAGACTTCGCCGTGATGAAGGATGGCGCGATCCTCGCCAATTCCGGCCACTTCAACGTCGAGATCAACATCCCCGCGCTCGAAGCGATGGCGAAGGAAAAGAAGAGGGTACGCGAGTTCGTGGACCAGTACACGCTCAACGACGGCCGCCGCATCAACCTGCTCGGCGAGGGCCGCCTGATCAACCTCGCCTCGGCGGAGGGCCACCCGGCGAGCGTGATGGATATGTCGTTCGCCAACCAGGCGCTCGGCGCGGAATATATGGTGAATCACGCCAAGGAGCTGGAGAAAAAAGTCTATTCCATCCCGACGGCGATTGACCGCGAAATCGCCCGCCTGAAACTCGCGGCGATGGGCGTGAGCATTGACGTGTTGACGCCGGAACAGCAGAAGTATTTGAGCTCGTGGGAAGAGGGAACGTAAAACGTGCTACGTGATGCGTGTCCGCCACGGATCACGGATCACGCAACGCGTGCCTATGCCGCCGGAGGCCTGTTTTCAACATCCCGACCGCCCCGCCGTCGAGCACTGCGAGGTCTGCCGCAAGCCGGTATGCGGCTCGTGCCTGTGGTACGCGGACTCCGGCGAACGGCTGTGCCCTGAGCACGCCGCCGAGTTTGACGGAGCGGGGACGCCCGTGCATTCGCCGGGGCGCTATGCGGCAGGGATTGCTTCCAGCGAGGCCTCGGCCCTGCGGCCTGCGCAGGGCGATGTGCCATATAAAGGCAACAGCACCGACCTCGGCGCGCTGGTCGCGGCGATAGCCGGGATGATGGCGCTCGCGTCTTGCAGCGGGTTCTCGTGGCTGCTCCCGTTCCTGGCGTTTATCCTTGGGCTGATCATGTGGCTCCAGTCCAGGGAGGCCGTCCATCCCCGGCGGACGCGCTGGCTCGCCGGGATCGGCATGGCAGGCGGCGGGCTGTTCCTGGTCGTCGTCGTGGGGTTTTTCGGCATGATGTGCCTGTTCTTCACGTTCGCTTCTATCGCCGGCCGCGGCGGCCCGGCCGGGATTCCCACGCCCACGCCGTTCCCAACTCCTTGAGAACGCCTGACCGAATGAGACCTAGAAACCCGGTTCCCCGGAGGGAGAAACCAGGTTTCTGTAATTTATGGGGCAGGGGTCACAGCAATATTCACCGGCACCGCCAGGCTTTGGCCGACGGTGAGCGAATAGGGAGGCGGTAACTGGTTTTCGGCGGCGATGGCCTCGAAGGTGCTGGCGTAGCCGGCCGCGATGGTCTGCACGGTGTCGCCGGGGCGGACGGTGTAAGTGAACCGGCTGCCGGGCGGCAGGCTGACTCCTTTTCGGCGCAGCACGTCGAACCCGCCCAGGCCGGTGCGCCCGACGAACGGGCTATTCACCCAGTCGTTCTTGAACACGCCCAGATCAGGCCGGGCCGGATCATAGAGCAGGATTTTCTGGGCAATGTAAGTCTTGTCGCGCTGTTTGTGGTTGGTCACGCTGTAAGCCCGACCCTGGGCATCCACTTCGGTCACGATGAACATGTGCTCGTACCCGTCGCGCCCCTGGTAGGTGTAGAGGAAATCGGCGGGGCGCAGAGGCCACGCGGCGAAATCAAACTGGTTGATGGGCGTGTCGAAGTGGAACAGGTCGTAGTCGTCCGGCGGGAAGAGCGTCCACGGGCGGCCATCGCGCTTGGGGTTGTCGAGCCAGTAAACGCGGATGTCGCTCACCGGCCCGTAGCCAGCCGGCAGGAGGCCCGCATCGCGCAGGATAGCGGCGGCCAGCGGGCCGCACATGTTTGACGGGTCTTCGTTCTTTCCAGGGCGGAAGTCGAGTTGGAACGCAAGCTGGCGCGTCTCTTCGACGCTGGTGGTTTCAAATTTGCGGGCCGCCTCCCGGAGGGCCGTCTCCCAACTCGTCGCGGGGCTAGTCCGCGCCGCCTCCGGCCTCAGATCGGCGTAGCCTGCCTCCCGCATCCATTGACAGATGACCGGCCCGCCGTGCCGGTCGGGTTTGGGCGTCCCATTGGGCTGCGGGACCCCGGAGTAGCCGCGAAAATACCCGTACGGGCCGGTGAGCTGCTCGACGGCCTCGGGCGAAAGCCCGGCGTCCCCAATCGCAATCGCGTGTATGTGGATGCCTGACCCCGGATTGACCTCGTCCCGATCGCGCAGCCACGCGGCGAAGCCCGCGGCGCGGAGCGCGCGGATAAGCGGCTCGATTTCGTTGTATAGCACCTTGTTGCCGCCAGGCCGGATCACGGAGATATCTACCGCGCCCCCGCCCAGATGGGTGCCGAAACTGGCCGGGCCATTGTTGCTATAACTGCCCTGCGTGACGGCCGTGTTCGCCGCGTCAATTGGCCCGCCATAAAGTTGCGTGGCGTGTTGCAACATGGCGTAGGTGCGCTGGTTGAGCCGTTGGCCGTTGACTTGGACGTGCGCGTAGTCGTCCGGCGGCGCTTGGCATCCGGCGGGCTCCAAAAATGGACCCGGCATGGGCGTGGAAGTCAGAACGAAGATCGGCGCGGTGGGGAGGACGGTCGGCGGGGGGATGGGCGTTGCCGTCTCGGCGGGAGAGTGGCGGGTGGCTGTCGCGGGGGCAGGGATCGCCGCCGTGGCCGGAGCGGCCTGCGCCGCGGCGCAGGCGCTGGTTAGCAGCAGGGCTAAGCTGCACGCCTCTAAAAGCAAGAACTTGGTTATAGATTCCATCCGCCCTCGGATAATACTATAAAATACAAGAGCCGGTTGGACATGAAGCTCTCCCCTCTGCCTCGCGCCTTCGCAGTGGTCTGCCTCGGCAGCCTGCTTTCACTTTGGGCGGCTCCAGTTGTCCACGGAGGCGCTAACCCGTTGTCGCAAGGGGCGTCGAAGCGGGAGGACGTGGCCTGCCAGGCGTCTGCTCAACCGGGGGGCGTCGGCGATATGGTTGAGAGCAGCCTCAAATCTCAGGTCGAACAGATTTTGCCCGAGGTGCCGGGGCGGTGGGGCGTTTACGTCCGCCATCTGGATACTGGCCAAACGGTCGCCGTAAGCGCGGATGAAATTTTCCATCCGGCCTCGACGGTCAAGCTGGCGATTGGACTTGAGGTGATGGCGTGGCTGGAGCAGCACCCGCAGGTCAGGCTCGTCAACGCGCCGCCCGGCGGTGGAAGATCATATCAGGAGTTGTTGTATGCCATGCTCGTCCCTTCGGAGGAAGAGGCGGCCGGCATCCTCCTGGACTTTCTCGAGCGTCAACCCGGTTTGGATTTTGAGGCTCAGCTGAAAACCTGGGGGGCAGCCTGCACGACCATCGCGCCGCGCCGGGCTACCCCGGCCGACCTGGGGCTGCTCTGGGGAAAGTTGTATCAGGGCGAACTGCTGGGCCAGGCGGCGACTCAGACTTTGCTGCGCGTTCTGCGCGCGCCCTCGCCGCCCGACCGCGAGCGCATCGGGGGAGGCTTGCCCGAAAGCGTCCGCGCAGGGCTGGCGCACAAAACGGGGACGCTGTGGCGACGCCGCAAGGCGCTTACGTCATCGTCGTGATCGGCAATGCCGTGCAGTGGGTGGACCTCGAAGCGGCGATGAAGCTGATCGCGCGCATTTCGCGCCTGACCTATCTTGCTTTTGCTGCGCCCTCTCTGGATGCCCACTGTGAGCGCGTCTGGTCACGGGAAGTCAATTCGCGGAGGCGAGCCTATTGTTGAGGCTGTGTAACCTTAGCTGCGCCCGGCGACGACGCCTCTTATAAAAGGCACGACTGCGCCGCTTCCGGCGCAGTCGTGGTCTTGCTAGAGTCGGCGGCGTTCTGAGGTTGCACTAAGAGCGCCTGACACGATGCGGCTCAGAAACGCGGTTTCTCCAAGAAACCGGGCTTCTCCCGACGGCGCGGCAGCAACTCTAAATAGGTGTGCAGGACACCGTGTCTGGGTCCCGGGTAGTGACGCACGTGTAGTTCTGCTCCACCAGGACATTCCCGTCCAGATCTGTGAGCGTGAGAGTTGCATCGGTCCAAAAGACGAAGACGACGTCGGCCGTCCAGCTGTTGTTCGGGCATCCCCCTTCGCGCCCGCTCAATTCAGTGTCGCCGGTCTCAACACTAAACGGGCTGCGGCCGTTCTTGCGGAGCGGGTCGGTCCCGTCAAGGAACTGGGCGCCCTGGGCCGACACCTTGGGTGGGTTCTGTCCCGGGGCCTGGTTGCCGCCCCGGTTGATGCACAGCACCACCGGGTCTCCACTTGCATCCAGGAAGACCTGCACGTCAGTCCGACCCAGCCCACTAGCAAACCCATCGGCGATCAGCGAGCCGAGGTGGAAGCCAGCGCTAAGATGAAAGCCGGCAGCGAAGACGGATGAGGTGGTTAGGCTGGCTACAACCAGGA
>Ga0209342_10001297_pt1 | contig 28154 bp, 24 predicted proteins | sample RifCSP16_2_FD_184023 | JGI IMG/M metagenome (GOLD analysis project Ga0209342, IMG submission 184023) | Soil microbial communities from Rifle, Colorado - Rifle CSP2_sed 16_2 (SPAdes) (version 2) | ecosystem: Environmental > Terrestrial > Deep subsurface > Rock core/Sediment | place: Rifle...
CCCTCGCGGCTACGCTCGCTCGGGATTCGCCCTTGGGGCGGCCCGGCGGGCTCATTGGACTACCCTCGCGGCTACGCTCGCTCGGGATTCGCCCTTGGGGCGGCCCGGCGGGCTCATGGCCGCGCGCCCTCCACGGTACCTGCGAGCCTGACGTAGATCGGCGCGTACGGCGCGGCCTGGGTCACCTCGATCAGCCCTTCCCGGGCCAGCTCGAGGAGCGCGAGGAAGCTGACGACGAGCGCCGCGACGCCGCGCCATGGCTCGAAGAGCTGGGTGAACTCGTGGAACGCCCCGCCGGCGAGGCTCCGCAGGATCAGCGTCATGTGCTCGCGGACCGAGAGCTCCTCGCGCGCGACCTGGTGATGCTGACGCAGCCGCGCGCGGGCGAGCAGGCTCCGCCAGGCGCTCTCGAGATCGCCGGCGCTCACGTTCGGCAGCCGCTCGACGAGCGAGCGCTCCACCCACACCTCGACCGCCGCGAAGTCGCGGCCCCGCTGGGGCAGCTGGTCGAGGCCGTGCGCCGCGAGCTTCATCCGCTCGTATTCGAGCAGGCGACGGACGAGCTCGGCACGCGGATCAAGCTCGTCTGCGTCGGCACCCCGCGGGCGCGGGAGCAGCATCCGCGACTTGATCTCCATCAGCATCGCCGCCATCACGAGGTACTCGGCGGCGAGCTCGAGGTTGCGGTGGCGCATGGCCTCGACGTACTCGAGGTACTGCTCGGTGAGCCGCGCCATCGGGATGTCGAGGACGTCGATGTCGGCCTTGCGGATGAGATAGAGCAGCAGGTCGAGCGGCCCCTGGAAGGTCTCGAGGAAGACCTCGAGCGCCTCGGGCGGGATGTACAGGTCGGCCGGGAGCTCGTGCAGCGGCTCGCCGCGGACCCGGGCGACCGGCTGGGGCTGACTGTGGACGAGCTCGAGCGTCATCGCGTCAGGTGTAGTTTAACCCCATTGCTTCGCGGACCTCGCGCATCGTCTCGCGGGCCAGGTCGCGCGCCTTGTCGCAGCCGTCGGCGACGATGTTCCGGACGAGCGTCGGGTCGTCGAGATACTTCTGGGCGCGCTCCCGCATCGGCGCCTGCTCCGCGAGCACCTTGTCGATCACCGGCTGTTTGCACTCGAGGCAGCCGATCCCGGCGGTGCGGCAGCCCCGCTGCACCCAGCTCTTGGTCGGCTCGTCGGAATAGACGAGGTGGAACTGCCACACCGGGCACTTGTCCGGATCGCCGGGGTCGGACCGCTTCACGCGCGCCGGGTCGGTCGGCATCGTCCGGATCTTCTTCGCCACCGACTCGGGGTCCTCGCGCAGCCCGATCGCGTTGCCGTAGGACTTGGACATCTTCGCGCCGTCCAGGCCCGGCAGCCGCGACGCTTCGGTCAGCAGGACCTCCGGCTCGACGAGGATCATCCGGCCGCCGCCCTCGAGGTAGCCGAACAGCCGCTCGCGGTCGGCGACCGAGAGGTTCTGCGCCTCGTCGAGGAGCGCCCGGGCCGACTCGAGCGCCGGCGCGTCGCCCTGCTGCTGGAACCGCGTGCGCAGCTCCCGGTACAGCTTCGCTTTCCGGCTGCCGAGCTTCTTCGCGGCGGCGAGCGCCTTGTCCTCGAACCCCGGCTCGCGGCCGTAGACGTGGTTGAACCGCCTCGCCATCTCGCGCATGAACTCGATGTGCGGCACCTGGTCCTCGCCGACCGGCACGTACTTCGCCCGGTAGATCAGGACGTCGGCCGCCTGGAGCAGCGGATAGCCGAGGAAGCCGTAGGTGGCGAGGTCGCGGTCGGCGAGCTTCTCCTGCTGATCCTTGTAGGTCGGCACGCGCTCCAGCCAGCCGAGCGGGGTGATCATCGACAGCAGGGCGTGGAGCTCGGCGTGCTCGAGGACTCGCGACTGGATGAACAGCGTCGCCTGGGCGGGATCCACGCCGGCGGCGAGCCAGTCGATCACCATGTCCCAGACGTTCTGCTCGATGATCCCGGGCTCATCGTAGTGCGTCGTGAGCGCGTGCCAGTCGGCGACGAAGAAGTAGCACGGATACTCGCTCTGCAGCCGCACCCAGTTCTTCAGCGCGCCGTGATAGTGGCCGAGATGCAGGCTGCCGGTCGGGCGCATGCCCGAGACGACGCGCTCGACGAACATCGCGCTACAGCACCCCGAGTTGGAACGCGCTCACGATCAGCTGCCTTGAGCCGATCACGAGCGGCCCGAGGACGATCCACAGGACGTTGGTGAACATCAACGTCAGCAGGATCGGGAAACCAAACGGCTCGAGTCGCGCGTACGAGTCGGAGATCCGCGCCGGCAGCAGGCCCGCGACGATGCGTCCGCCGTCGAGCGGCAGGAGCGGGATCAGGTTGAGCAGCATCAGCACGAGGTTCACCGTCACGCCGGCCTGGCTGATCAGGAACAGCGGCTCGGTGAAGTAGTTGTGGGGCACGACCAGCGCGAGCTTCGCCGCGAGCGCCCAGCCAAGCGCCATCGCGAGGTTCGCCGCGGGCCCGGCCGCGGCGACCCACATCATGTCGCGCTTGGGCTTGCGCAGGGCATGATAGTTGACCGGGACCGGCTTCGCCCAGCCGAAGAGCATCCCCTGCCCGGCACCCCACGAAGTGAGGAGCAGAATGACGAGCGGCACGACGATGGTGCCGAGGGGATCGATGTGACGCAGCGGATTGAGGCTCACCCGGCCGAGTACGTACGCCGTCGTGTCGCCGAAGTGCTTCGCCACGTAGCCGTGGGCCGCCTCGTGGAGCGTGATGCCGAAGATGAGCGGCAGCGCGTAGATCGAGATGGTTTGAACGAGCTGAGCGAGATCCATCGACGCGGAGTCCGGAGACGGCGAATTCTATCAGAGTCGATTTCGCGGCCTGCTCAGCGGACGAGCGGCGCGATCGAGCCCCGGCCTTCGCGCAGGATCTGCGGCGCGGCCCCGGTGAGGTCGACGACCGTCGTCGGCTCGGTCCCGCACGAGCCGCCGTCGAGCACCAGCTCCACGTCGTGCTCCAGCCGGCGTCGGATCGCGCGGCCGTCGTTCAGCGGCAGCTCGTCGTCCGGCAGCGCGAGCGTCGACGACAGCAGCGGCTCGCCGAGCGCCGCGAGCAGCGCCTGTGCGACCGGGTGGTCGGGCACGCGCAGTCCGATCGTCCGGCGGCGCGGATGCAGCAGGCGGCGCGGGAGCTCGCGCGTCGCCTCGAGGATGAACGTGTAGCTCCCGGGCGTCAGTGCCTTCAGCAGCCGGTAGCGCGCATTGTCCACGCGCGCGTAGGTGCCGAGCTCGGACAGGTCGCGGCACATCAGCGTGAAGTGATGCCGCTCGTCGACGCGCCGGATCCGGCGCAGCCGCAGCATCGCGTCCTTGTCGCCGGTGTGGCAGCCGAGCGCGTAGCAGGAGTCGGTCGGATAGGCGATGACGCCTCCCGTCCGGACGATCTCCGCGGCGCGCGCGATCAGGCGCGGCTGCGGATGGCGGGGGTCGATCTCGAAGTACTGGGCCATGAGAACGCAGAACGCGGTCGGCGGAACGCCGGGTGCGAGAGCGCGCAGCCGGCGTCCTGCCGGCGGCATTCCCCTCACCAGTCGTGCCAGACCGGCTTGAGGTCGGCGGGGAGCGGTGGCAGCCGGCCGAGGTCGGCGAGGCTCTCTTCGGGCCCGTGGAAGTCCGACCCGCGCGAGGCCAGGAACTCGAACTCACGTGCGAGCCGGGCGAACTCGCCGTACTGCTCGGGGGAGTGGCTGCCGGTGACGACCTCGATGCCCTCGCCGCCCGCGGCCTTGAACTCGCCGAGGAATCGGCGCAGCTCGGCGCGGGGCAGCTTGTAGCGGCCGGGGTGCGCGACGACCGCGCGACCGCCGCCCGCCCGGATCCACGCGACCGCGTCGGCGAGCTCCGCCCACTGGTGGGAAACGTAGCCGGGCTTGCCGCGGGCGAGGTAGCGCTTGAACACGCTCGCGACGTCGGAAGCGATGCCGCGTTGGACCAGGAACCGAGCGAAGTGGGTCCGTCCGATGACCTTCGGGTTCTCGGCGTGGGCGTACGCGCCTTCGAGGCTGCCTTCGATCCCGAGGCGGTCCAACTCGGCGGCGATCCGCGCGGCGCGCCGCCCGCGGCTCGAGCGCACGAAGTCGAGATTCGTCGCGAGCGTTTCGTTCTCCGGATCCACGCCCAGACCGACGATATGAATCGACAGTTCGCGCCAGGTGATCGAGATCTCTACCCCCGGCACGAAGCGGATGCCGGCCGTGCGCGCGGCTTCGGCCGCCCCCCCGAGCCCGGCGAGCTCGTCGTGATCGGTCAGCGCCAGCACCGACACGCCGTTGGCCGCCGCGCGCTGCACCACCTTCGCCGGCGAGAGCACGCCGTCGGAGGCGGTCGAATGGCAGTGGAGGTCGTAGGTGAACGCTTGAGCGAGGCTCATCGCGAGCGATCTTACACCCCGGGGATATGCCGATCGCGCGTCGCGCGCTACGCGCGCAGGAATTCCTCCACCATCCCCGCGAGCTGCTCGGGCTGATCGTGGTGCAGCATGTGCCCCGCTTCGGCAAGCGTGCGCGCCGTCAGCCTGGCGAAGCAGCGCTTGCGCTCCTCGAGCTCCGCGCCCTCGATGCGCAATCGCGCGAGCGTCTGCGACTCGCCCCCCTCCACCCAGAGCACCGGCGCCGTCACGCACCGCCAGCAGGCCTTCGCTTCGTCGAGGCGATACAGGACGGGGTTCGTGCGCTTGTGCGCCGGATCGCTGCGAAGGCAGACACGGCCGTCGGCGCTCGCCGTGCCCCAGTGTTGCGCGAGGAACTGCGCGCGCTCGGGCGTGAGCCGAGGGTTGTTCTGCCGCAGCCGCATGGCGAGCTCGTCGAAGCCCGCGTAGTCGCGGAAGCGCTGCGGCTGGCCAAGCTCCTCGAGCCACTCGGCGTGGCGCGCCGGCGCCCGCGACGGATCGGTCGCCGGCAGGCCGAAGCCCTCGAGGTTGACGAGCCTCGCGACGCGCTCCGGGCGCACGCCGGCATAGAGGCTCGCGACGTTGCCGCCCATGCTGTGCCCGATCAGCGCAACCGGTTGCGTCGGCGACCAGTGCGCCAGCAGCGCGTCGAGATCGGCGAGGTAGTCGGGGAACCAGTAGCTGTCGGCCCCGCTCCACTGCGTGAGGCCGTAGCCCCGCCAGTCGGGCGCGATCGCATGCCAGCGCCCGGCGAGCGCGTCGACGAAGAACTGGAAGGACGCCGAGACGTCCATCCAGCCGTGGAGCAGGAGCAGCTTCGGCGCCGCCGGATCGCCCCAGCAGCGGCAGTGGTACCGCAAGCCGCGGACTGCGAGGAAGATCGATTCACTGGGCTTCATGTGCCTGCTACCATCGGCGCTCGCTATCGCACTTTACCAAGGGGAAGAAGTGGCGGTCTTTTCGCTGGCGGAGCGCCAGGTCGAGTTTCGCGGCAGCGAGTGGTTCGTCGCGCACAACGCGACGGTCGTCGGGTCGGTCGTGATCGAGAACCAGGCCAATATTTGGTTCAACGTGGTGATCCGCGGCGACAACGACCTCATCACCGTCGGCGAGCGCGTGAACGTCCAGGACAGCTCGGTCCTCCACACCGACCCGGGCATACCGCTCACCATCGGCCGTGCGGCCTGCATCGGCCACAAGGTGATGCTGCATGGCTGCACGATCGGCGAAGGCAGCCTCATCGGGATCAACAGTGTGATCATGAATCACGCGCTCATCGGCCGGCACTCGATCGTCGGGGCGAACACGCTGATCCCGGAGGGCAAGGACTACCCGGAGCGGGTCCTCATCCTCGGTTCGCCCGGCCGGATCGTGCGCGAGCTGCGACCGGACGAGGTCGAGTGGATCCAGGGGATCGCCGAGGGCTACGTGCAGCGCGCGCGGCGGTTCAGGAGCGAGCTGACTGCGCAAGACGTGCCCCCTGGGGCACGGTGAGCGCAGGCACCCCGGCGAACGCGACGAGCCGAAGGGTCGTCGTCCCCGCGTACGCGGGGACCCAGTGCGGCCGTACTGGATCCCCGCTCCCCGCTTTCGCGGGGACAAGCTGCGCGGGGATGACCGCGCGATGCGCGGTCACTTCGGTGCCATCCGAATGGCGCCGTCCAGTCTGATGACCTCGCCATTCAGCATCGGATTCTCGACGATGTGCTTGACCAGCGCGGCGTACTCGGACGGCTGCCCGAGCCGCGACGGAAACGGCACCTGCGCGCCGAGCGAGTCCTGGACCTCCTTCGGCAGCGAATGGAGCATCGGGGTGAGGAAGATCCCGGGCGCGATCGTCATCACCCGGATGCCGCTCCGCGCGAGATCGCGCGCGATGGGGAGCGTCATCCCGACCACCCCGCCCTTCGACGCCGAATACGCCGCCTGACCGATCTGGCCGTCGAACGCCGCGACCGACGCGGTGCTGACGATCACGCCGCGCTCCCCGCCGGCATTCGGCTGGCCCTTGGCCATCGCATCCGCCGCCAGGCGGATCATGTTGAAGGTGCCGATGAGGTTGACGGTCACGACGCGCGCAAACGATGCCAGCGCGTGCGGACCTTCCTTGCCGATCGTCTTCTCGCCGATCGCGATCCCGGCGCAGTTGACGAGCCCCTGCAGCCCGCCGAACGTCTTCACGGCGAGCCCGACGGCGCTCTTCCCATCCGCCTCGCTCGTGACGTCGCACTTCACGAACCGTGCTTTCAGCTCCTGCGCGAGTCCCTCGCCGCGGTCCGCCTGCAGGTCGGCGATCACCAGATTCGCCCCGCCGGCCGCGAGCGTGCGCACCGTCCCCTCGCCGAGCCCCGAAGCGCCGCCGGTGACAATGAACGTACTGCCCTTCAGTTCCATGCCTAGATCCTCTCGATGATCGTCGCAGTCGCCATCCCGTGCCCGATGCACATGGTCTGCAGCCCCAGCGTGCCGCCGCTCGCTTCGAGCCCGGCAAGCATCTTGGCCATGAGACCGGCCCCGGTGGCGCCGAGCGGATGCCCGTGCGCGATCGCTCCGCCCCACGGGTTCAGCTTCGCCAGGTCCGGCTCGAACTCGCGCGCCCAGGCGAGCGGGACGCAGGCGAACGCCTCGTTCACCTCGATCCAGTCCAGGTCGGCGAGCGACACTCGTGCGCGCTCCAGTGCGAGCTTCGTCGCCGGAATCACGCCGTCGAGCTGCAGCGTCGGATCGGACCCGATCACCACGCGCGCCAGGAATCGCGCCTTGGGCGCGAGGCCCTCGGCCTGCGCCACCTCGCGGTCGGCGATCAACACCGCCGCTGCGCCGTCGGAGATCTGGCTCGAATTGCCCGCGGTGATCACGCCGCCCTGTTCGCGGAAGATCGTCCTGAGCGCCGCCATCTTCTGCGGATCGACGCGCTCGCGCACCCCTTCGTCGCGTCGCAACTGGGTCGCGGCCCCGGCCTCATCGACGCCGGGCGTCGGCAGGATCTCGGGGGTTGGCCCGGCCGCCTGCGCGGCCCAGGCACGCCGGTGGCTCTCGATCGAGAACTCGTCGAGCGCCTGGCGGGACAGGCGCCACTGCGCGGCGACGCGCTCGGCGCTCTCGCCCTGGTGGATCACCTCGTGACGGGCGAGCAGGTCGGGGTTGAGCCCGCCGAAGCCGCCGTAACGGCCATCGGGATCGATGTCGAAGAACATCCGCACGCGCGTCATGTTCTCCGCGCCGCACCCGATCGCGTAGCGCGCGTCGCCGGCGGCGATCGCCTGCGCGGCGAAGTGGACGGCCTGCTGGCTCGACCCGCACATCCGGTTGAGGGAGACCGCCGGCACCGAGGCCGGGAAGCCCGCCAGCAGCACGCCCAGTCGCCCGATGTTCGCGCCCTGCTCGCCCGCCTGGGTGACGGTGCCGCAGACCACGTCGTCGATGCGCGAGGGTTCGAGTCCGGCGCGCGCGAGGACTCCGTTCAATGCCTGCGCGAGCAACGCGTCGGGACGAGTGTCGCGGAAGGCGCCGCCGCGCTTGCCGAACGGCGTGCGCACGGCAGCGACGATGACGGGTTCGGCCATGCGGACTCCAGCCGGATTATGCGCGCTCCGCCGGCCTACCTCTTCGCGCCCCTGGGCTTCTCCACGGCGAGGAGCGCGGCTCGGTCGCGCAGCAGCGGCTCGAGACTCGAGCTCTCGACGAGCACGGTCTGTCCGGCGACGGCCTTCTCGCGCGCGAGCTTCGCGGCGAGCAGCTCCTTGCGGTCGGTGAAGGCCTTCTCGTTCTTTTCCTTGTCCTCGGGCTTCTCGTCCGCGGCCGGCGTGCGCGTCTCGGGCGCCGCACCCGTGATGCCCGTCTTCACGTAACGACGGCCTCCGGGCGCGGGCTTGCCGATCCGCACCTCGTAGGTCCAGCCCTCGAACGTCGTGGCGCGGACGAGCGTCGGTTTGTCCAGCCCGGCGTCGGCGTCGCTCACGCCGGCAGCGGCGTCCGCGATGCGCAGCCCATACAGCGCACTCGCGGCGTCCTGTGCCCTCCCGGCATTGAACTTACCGGCGCCGGCGAGCTTCCAGTCACCCGCCTCGGTGTCCTTCGACACCGACCACCGCTCCCTGCCGTCGGGTCCGGCGACAATGAGCGACTTCGGGCGCTCGAGCCGCAGCAACTCCTTGGCGAGCCAGTCCTGGGGCTTGGCCGCGACGCTCGCGAACGGCTCGCTCACCACGCTCACGCGCTGCGGATCCGCGGCCACCCAGACGTAGCGCCCGCTCGGGACGCCCATGCCGAGACCCGGGCCCCGGGCTTCCTTCATCGCCTGCTTGCCGAGCACCAGCTTCGCGACCGATTTGCCGTCGCGCGCCTTGAGCTCGACGAGCGTTCCGGTCTCCTCCGGCTTCGCGCCGGCGCCCGGCGCGGCGAGCTGCATCCGCGGCCTGACGGCGTCGGTGAGCCCTTCGGCCTGCACGACCTTGAGCTCCTGCAGCTTGACCAGGAGATCGCGGATCGGCTCGATGTCGGCCGGGAACCCGCCGCGCTCCTTGACCGACCACCCGCGTTCGCCCCGAACCAGCGTCACCGTGCCTTGGGCGTCGGCGACGTCCACCTGGGCGACCTCGTCCACCTGGAACCCTTCGAGCAGCCGCTGGCCGACGCGGGTGTCCGGGACCTCGTAGGCCGAGCGCTTCCACCACGCGACCCCCGCGCCCCCCGCGACGAGGACCACGAGCGCGGCCAGGACGGCGAGAAACTGATTGCGGCTCATTGGACTACCCTCGCGCGGTGCGCTCGGGGTTCGCCCTTGGGGCGGCCCGGCGGGCTCACCGCGCGCCCCGCCGGCGCCGCTTCACGAAGGCGATCGCAAGGCCGGCGATCGCGACCACCAGCGACATGGCGCCGATGTTGATCACCTTCGTCCAGAACTCGAGCGCCTCGGTCTCTGACCGCAGCTCCCGGCGCACGTCCTTCAGCTCGCGGCGCGTCTCGGCGGCCCGCTTGCGGAAACTGTCGATCTCGGCCTGCTGCTCGGCCGTCAGGATCGCGGCCCCGCCCGCCGGCGTCTTGGTCCGCTGCAGCGACTCGAGCTTCTTGCGCGTGTCCTGCAGGCTGTCCTCGAGCGACTGGATCTTGCCGAGGTAGGCCTGCGCGGCCTCGGCCTCCATCTGCTTCACGACCGTGAACGGCCGCTGTGCGGTCGCCCGGCTGCGCAGGCCGACGAGATCCGCGTCTCCGGCCAGCTGCTCGACCAGCCCCTGCCCGAACGCGAGGTTGCCGTTGATCGGGATCGCCACCCGCTGACCGAAGATCTCGCTGATCTGGACCGCCGCGCCGTCGTTCAGCAGATCGGTGTCGCCCACCAGCACCACCGTCGTCTCGCTCTGCGACTCCTTCAGCACCGGGCCCGGGTCCGCGGCCGCGTCCTTGGCCTTGGCGTCCGGCGCCTTGGACGCGCCGCCACGCGCGTCCTTGACCGCCGGCTTGCCGTCGGGGAACGCGGTCTTGAACTTGCCCGTGAGCTTGAGCGCGATCGGATACTCCTTGCCGTCGGGCTGGAAGCCCCGCACCGCCTCCTCGCCGCGGGCCATCGCATTGCCGCTGTCGACGAGCTTCACGATCGGCGAGGTATGCATCAGCACCTCCGCGCTGAGGCCTTCCGCGGGCTTGCCGCTGAACACGCCGGCGAATGCGAGCAGCGTCGTGCCGAGATGGCTCGTCGTCACGTCGTCGCGGCTCATCGCGTCGGCGTCGAGCTGGATCACGGTCGGCACCGCGCGCGGCCCCGACCCCGCCATGTACTTCATGTCCAGCACCACCTTCGCGGCCTCGAACTCGTAGCCCCAGGCCTTCAGCAGCTTGTCGAGATTCGACGCGCTGCCGCCCATGCCGGCGAACGGCCCGGGCATCTGGTCGAAGTAGGCGTAGGGATCGAGGAACACGACGAGCTTGCCGCCGCGGAGCACGAACTGGTCGAGCGCGAACTGCGCCTGGTCCGAGATCCCGCGCGGGTGGACGACGAGGAGCGTCTTGATCTCGTCGTCGATGCGCTCGACGTCCATGCCGACCCGCTTGACGTCGAAGTCGCGCCGCAGCTCGCCGATGATGATCTGCGGCTCCGCCGGCGCGCCTCCCATCATCGGATTCGGCGGCATGCCGAAGAGCGGCAGCGCGGTCATGACGCCGACCACCGGTCGCGTGGTCTTCGTCGCGCGGCCGATCGTCTTGACGAGGTCGTACTCGAGCAGCCGCTCGCGGTTCGGGGCCAGCACCGGGATCGCCAGCTTCCGGTCGGCGAAGCTCACCGTCAGCCCGAGGTAGAACTTCTCGCCGCTCGGCGTCTCCTGCGGCTCGATCCCGTCGAGGTTCGCCGAGTCCTCCGCATCCGAGTCGGGCTGCGGGTTCAGCTTCTCGATCACGAGCTTCCCGTTCGCAGCGCTCCGGAGCTCGTTGAGCAGGTCCTCGACCCGGCCCGCGAACGCCCGGATCGGCACCGGCACGTAGTCCGCGCCCTGATTGAAGTAGAAGCGCACGCGGACCGGGGCCTCCAGCTTCGCGAGGGCCTTCCGCGTGCCGTCCGACAGGGTGTAGAGCTTGCCCTCGGTCAGGTCGACGCGGACCGGAGTCACGCCGAGGATGAAGTTGACGGCGACGAGCGCGACGAAGACCGCGACGACGCCGCCGATGGAATAGAGCCAGCGCTGGGTGCTCTTTTGCATTGCCGAAACCCCCTACCCTGCCCGATGGCCGCGCAGGATGACGCCGGTCACGAACAGCGCGAAGCCGATCACCGACGCGAAGAAGACGAAGTCGCGCGAATCGATCACGCCCTTCTGGAAACCGTCGAAGTGGGTGAGCACGCTGAACCCCGCCACCGCCTCCACGAGCCACGGCGCCGCCCAGCGCGCCAGGAGATCGGTGACCGGGGCGAAGCCCACCACCACCAGCCCGAGGCAGATCACCACCGACAGGATGAAGCTCACCACCTGGTTGCGCGTGATCGCCGAAGTCAGGCAGCTCACGGCGAGATAGGCGCCGGCGAGCAGCCAGCTGCCGATGTAGCCGGCGAGGATCACCCCGTTGTCCGGGTCGCCGAGCCAGTTGACGGTGATCCAGACCGGGAACGTGAGCGCCATCGCGATGGCGATGAAGATCCACGACGCCAGGAACTTCCCGAGGATCGCCTGCCAGGGGGTCACCGGAAAAGTGAGCAGCAGCTCGATCGTGCCGCTGCGGCGCTCCTCGGACCAGAGCCGCATGCCGAGCGCCGGAACGAGGAACAGCAGCAGCCACGGCATCCACATGAAAAACGCCGTGAGCGAGGCTTCGCCGCGGTCGAAGAACGAACCGAACGTGAAGGTGAAGAACCCGGCGAGCAGCAGGTAGATCACTATGAAGACGTACGCCACCGGCGAGTCGAAGTAGCCGACGAGCTCGCGCTTGACGATCGTCCACACGTTGCTCCAGGCGCCCTTCATGCGGCAGCCTCCCGGGCCGTGTCGGGCCGCGTGAGGGAACGGAACACGTCGTCGAGGCGCCCCTCCTCGGTGGTCAGCTGCTCGATCGTCCAGCGGGTCGCCGTCGCATCGGCAACCTGCGCGGCGAACGCGCCGTCCACCCGCGACTTGTCGGGATAGACGCGAACGACGCAGCGATTCGCGTCCTCGGCGAGGATCTCGGTGCGGCTCACCTGCGGCAAGCGGCCGAGCGTGTCGGTGACCGTCGCGACGCTCGGCGCCCGCACCGTCATCAGCACCGCGCCGGCGCGCTCGGAGCGCGACTTCAGCTCCTCGGGCGTGCCGTTCGCGACGATGACCCCGCGGTCGATGATGATCGCGCGCGTGCACGCCGCCTCGACCTCCTCCAGGATGTGGGTGGAGAAGACGATCGCCTTGCGCTCGCCCATCCGGCGGATCAGCGTCCGCACCTCGTGCTTCTGGTTCGGATCGAGGCCGTCGGTCGGCTCGTCCATGATCAGCACTTCCGGGTCGTGGATGAGCGCCTGCGCGAGGCAGGTGCGGTGGCGAAAGCCCTTCGAGAGCGTGTCGATCGTCTGGTGGACGACCGACTCGAGGACGCAGGTGTCGATCGCACCTTGCACCGCCTTCTTCTTCGCCGCACCGTGGAGGCCGCGCATCTCGGCCGCAAAGCCGAGGAACGCACCCACCGTCATCTCCGGGTACGACGGCGCCGACTCGGGCAGGTAGCCGATGCGGCGCTTCGCCTCGATCGGCTGCTCGGCGACGTCGAACCCGCACACCACGGCGCGCCCTGCGGAGGGCGGCAGGTAGCCGGTGATCATCCGCATCGTCGTCGACTTCCCGGCCCCGTTGGGACCGAGGAATCCGAGCACTTCGCCGCGCTCGACCTGAAACGAGATGTGGTTGACCGCCGTCTTCGAGCCGAACGCCTTGGTCAGATTTTCGACCAAGATCATGTTCCTCCTCCTTCTTGTGATTTCGACCGCCCCGCAACGTGGGGGCGTCCCGGCCGGGTTTCAAGCCCGACCGGGACCGGGCCTAGACCGTCGCCTGGCCCCCGAAGTTCCCGGGCACGTCCTCGCTTCGGGCTCATTGGACTACCCTCGCACGGGTCGCCGCCGTCGCCGCGGCGTCGACGCTCCCGTCCGGGTCGAGCACGACTCCGAACCACCCCTCGGCCTGGTCGCGGGTGTAATAACCCTTCGCGACGTCGCGCGCCACCAGATCCGCTGCGCGGCGGAGCGGATTCCCGAAACCGCCCCCGCCCGGCGTGGACACCTCGATCGCGTCGCCCGCGGCGATCTGGATGTCCTGGTCCTTGGAGAGATGGGGCGGGACGTAGGCCGTCCCGCCGTGGAAGATCCGGACCCGGTTGACGCCGCCGTCGGTGCCGCCCAGCGCGCCCTGCGGCCCGAAGCGGCCGTGATCCATCACCATCGAGGCCCGCGCCTCGCCGCGACGGAGGCGGATCCGGTAGTTGACGCCGAACCCGCCGCGATGCTCGCCCGCGCCGCCCGAGCCTTGGTGCAGCGAGTATTCCTCGAACAGCACCGGATAGTACTGCTCCATCACCTCGATCGGTGTCGTCTTCGAGATGCCGATCGTGGAGCAGCCGTTCGAGAGGCCGTCGCCGTGGACCGAGCCGCCATACCCGCCGCCGGATATTACGTACATCACGTACGAGCGTCGCTTCATCGGGTCATGCCCGCCCACCGACAGATTGCCGGAAGTGCCGGCCGGGGCGGCGAACACCCGGTCGGGAATCGCCTTCACGAGCGCGCTGAAGACGGCTTCCGCGATCCGCTGGCTGACTTCCGCGGCGCAGCCCGACACCGGACGCGGGTACTTCGCGTACAGGAAGGTTCCCTCCGGCTCGATCACGCGCAGCGGCTCGAACATCCCGGCGTTGATCGGCACGTCGGGGAACACGTGCTTGATCGCGAGGTAGATCGACGACTTGGTGGTCGCGATGACGCTGTTCATCGGTCCCCGGCACGGCGGCGACGAGCCCGACAGGTCGAACGTGAGCGTCTCGTCGCGCTTGTCGATCCGCATCGCGATCCGCAGCGGCTCGTCGACGACCCCGTCGGAGTCGACGAACGCCTCGCCGTCGTAGGTTCCGTCGGGGATGGTCGCGATCTTGGCCCGCATCTGCTGGCGCGCGCGCGCCCGCAGCTCGACGACCGCGCGGTCCACCACCTCCGCCCCGTAGCGGTCGAGGAGCGCGGCGAGCCGCCGCTCCCCGATCGCGAGCGCCGCGCGCTGCGCCTTGATGTCGCCGATGCGTTGATCGGCGATCCGGATGTTCGACAGGATGATCGACAGGATCTCCGGGTCGAGGCTCCCCGCCTTGAACAGCTTCACCGGCGGCAGCCGCAAGCCTTCCTGCTCGACCTCGGTGGCGTTGGCGGAGAACCCGCCGGGCACGACCCCACCGACGTCCGGCCAGTGGCCGGTGTTCGCGAGCCAGCACCAGGGCCGGCCACGGTAGAAGAACGGCTTGACGAACTTGACGTCCATCAGGTGCGTGCCGCCAAGGTACGGGTCGTTCACGATGAAGACGTCGCCGTCCGCGAGCGGGATCTTTCCCGCATTGACGTGCTCGATGACCGCCTGGGTCGAGAACTGCATCGTGCCGACGAACACCGGCAGGCCGAGCTCGCCCTGCGCGACGAGCTCGCCCGTGTCGCGGTGATAGATCCCGTCGGAGCGGTCGAGCGCCTCGGAGATCACCGGGCTGAACGCCGCGCGCACGAATGCGAGGTCCATCTCGTTGCAGACCTGCTGCAGGCCGTTCTGGATGACCGCGAGCGTGACCGGGTCGAGCTCGGTCAGGCCGGGCCGTAGCGCGCGTACGTCTTGAGGATCCATTCGCAGTCTTTGGTCAGCTCGTCGATCCGGCGCGACCACGGCGTTTCGATGGCGGCCCGCCATCCGGGCGACCCGAGCGCACGCTCGTCGGCGAGATCGTAGAGCGCAATATAGCGCGGAGTTCCGGCACGGGCTCGAAACCGGCGCGCGGCGAGCACGCCCTCGACTCGCCGCAGCATCGGCACGTGCTCCTCGTCGTACCAGCGGTTGAACTCGGCCTCGTGCTCGGCCGGGACCTCGCCGCACGCGAGGAAGAGCGCGCGCGACCCCGCGGGCGGCGCGGCATCGCCAGGATTGATCTGCTCGCACGCCCAGCGCCGGAACACGATCGCGCGGCCGAGGGAGCGCTTGGTCCAGGGCGTGGGGCCATCCCGGAAGCGCTCGAGGTACTCCGGCGAGTCGAGGACTTCGGGCCGCTCGAGCTCGTAGGTCGCGAGATAGCGCCCGACGCGCCGTTCGGGTGCGAGGGCGAGGTCGCACCGTCCGTCCGCGGTCCAGCGCTGCGCCGACACGAAGCCGGGAATCGCCAGCCGCTCGGCGAGGTGCTCGTCGTCGTACCAGGCGTTGAACTCCTCCTCGTGCGCCGGCAGCACCTCGGTCATCGTGAGCAGCAGGCCGTTCATTGCTCACACCGTCACGATCAGGTTGCCGAGCCGGTCGCGCTCGACGAGGCAGCCCGGCTCGACGACCGTCGTCGAATCGAGCTGCTCGATCACCGCCGGGCCCTCGAAGACCGCGGTTGCCGGCAGCCACTCCCGGCGGTAGACCGGCGTCTCGAGCCAACCCCGTTCGAACCACACCTTGCGCCGCTCGACTTCCGCGTCGCCGAGCCTCGCCCGCGGCTCGCCGCGCGCGAGCGCCTCGAGCGAGACCCGGCGGCGCCGCCCGATGGCGGCGGTGTGCAGGTTGACGAGCATCGGCCGGATCTCGGCCAGCTCGACCTGGAACCGCTGCCAGTACGCCTCGGCGAACAGACGCTGAAGGTCCGCGACGGTGACGTCCAGGCCGGGCAGCGCGACGCTCAGGATGTGGCTCTGCCCTTCGAACTGCATGTCGGCGCGGTGCACGAAGTCGATGCGCTCCACCGCCACCCGCTCGCGGGCGATCGTCGCCCGACCCTCGGCGGTCTGCTCGTCGAGGATCCGCCGCACCGGCGCGTCGGCGACCTCGGCGAGCGGCCTGTTCACGGTCCGCAGGAAGTCGTGGCGCACGTCGGCGACGGCGCAGCCGAGCGCGTTCGTGAGGCCCGGGCGGGCCGGGATCAGCACTCTCGGGATCGCGAGCTCGCGCGCAAGCGCCACCGCGTGCAGGGGCCCGGCGCCGCCGAAGGCGAACAGCGCGAAGTCGCGCGGGTCGTGGCCGCGCGCGAGGCTCACCATGCGCACCGCGCCGGCCATCCGGTCGTTGGCGATCCGCACGATCGCCGCGGCCGCCTCGTCGGCGGAGAGCTGCAGCGGCGCGCCGATCTGCGTCTCCAGGAACCCGCGGAGCCGCTCCATGGGTACCGGTTGATCGACGGCGAGCAGCTTCCGCGGGTTGAGCCGGCCGAGCGCGAGGTTGGCGTCGGTGATCGTCACCCGCTCGCCGCCGCGCCCGTAGCAGATCGGCCCCGGCGCGGCGCCGGCGCTCTCGGGCCCGACGCGCAGGAGGCCGGCGTCGTCGAGGGACGCGATCGAGCCGCCGCCGGCGCCGATGGTGTGGACGTCGACCATCGGGACGTGGATCGGCATCGCGTACTCGAGCTCGAGCTCGGTCGAGACCTGCGGCAGGCCGTTCTGGATGAGCGCCACGTCGGTCGAGGTTCCACCCATGTCGTAGGTCACGACGTTCGGGTAGCCGGACCCCATGGCCGTGTACGCCGCCGCAATCACGCCCGATGCGGGGCCCGACATCACGGTGTTGACCGCCGCCTCGGTCACGATGCCGGCCGCGATCGTCCCCCCGTTGCCCTGCATGACCAGGAGCTCGTTCGCGAACCCGCGCGCCTCGAGCTCGCGCCCGAGGCGATCGAGATAGCGGTGCAGCACCGGCTGGATCGCGGCATTGACCGCGGCCGTGACGCCCCGCTCGTACTCGCGATACTCCGAGAGCAGCGTGTGCCCGGTGGTCACGTAGCGATTGGGCCACACGCGGCGCACGATCTCCGCCGCGCGGCGCTCGTGGTCCGGGTTGACGTAGCTGTGCAGGAAGTGGATGACGACCGACTCCGCGCCGAGCTTGCGGAGACGCTGCGCCGCCCATTCGACCTCGGCCTCGTTGAGCTTCCGTACGACTGCGCCCTCCGCGTCCACGCGCTCCTCGACCTCGAGCCGCAGCTCGCGCTCGACCAGCGGCCGGAACGTGCCCGTCAGGCCGTAGGGTTTCGGGCGCGTCCGGCGGCCCAGCTCGAGCACGTCGCGGAAGCCGCGCGTGGTGATGAGCCCGACCTTCGCGATCTTCCGCTCGAGGAGCGCGTTGGTCGTCGTCGTCGTGCCGTGGACGATGGTGGCGAGCTCGCCGAGCGCCACCCCGGCTTCCGCCAGCGCGGCCAGCACGCCGAACGCCTGGTTCTCGGGCGTCGTCGGCACCTTGGCGAGACGGACCTCGCCGGTCGCTTCGTCGACGAGGACGAGGTCGGTGAAGGTGCCGCCGACGTCGACACCCGCGATCTTGGTCATAGGCCTGGCCAACCGCTTAGACCGCCAGATACTGGGCGCGAACGTCCGCGTTCGCCGCCAGCTCGGCCATCGTGCCCGAGAACCGCATTTGCCCCTTCTCGATGATGTACGCGCGGTCCGACACCTCGGTCGCGAAGTGCAGGTTCTGCTCCGAGAGCAGCACCGAGAGGCCTTGCCTCTTCAGCGCGCCGATCGCCTGCGCCATCTGGTCGACGACGACCGGCGCGAGGCCCTCGGACGGCTCGTCGAGCAGGACGCACGACGGGTTGCCCATCAGCGTCCGCGCGATCGTGAGCATCTGCTGCTCGCCGCCGGAGGTCCGCCCCCCGGTGCGGTCCTGCATCGTCGCCAGATTGGGAAAGAGGCCGAACACCTTCTCCGCGGTCCACACCGGCGCGTTCGGCCGCGGCGGCTGGCGCCCGACCTCCAGATTCTCCAGCACCGTCAGCTCGGTGAAGATGCGCCGGTCCTCGGGCACGTAGCCGAGCCCCGCCTGGGCGATCTCGTAGGGCTCGAGCCCGTCGATCCGCCGCCCGTCGAACTCGATCTCCCCGCGCGCCGGCCGCACCAGCCCGATGATGCTCTTCAGCGTCGTCGACTTCCCGGCGCCGTTGCGGCCGAGCAGCACGACCACCTCGCCGGTCGCGACCTCGAGCGCGACGTCGGCGAGGATGTGCGCCCGGCCATAGTAGGCGTTGAGGCCGCGGACCGACAACACTAATGGATGCTCCGCGAGCCGAGATAGACCTGCTGGACCTCGGCGTTGGCGCGCACGGCGGCGGGCGGCCCTTCGGCGATGAGCGCGCCGCGATCGAGCACGATGATCCGCTCGGCGTGCGCGAACACCACGTCCATGTCGTGCTCGGTGAACAGGACCGCGATGCGCCGCTCCCGGACGATCTCGGCGGCAAGCGCCATCAGCCCGATCCGCTCTTTCGGCGCCATGCCCGCGGTGGGCTCGTCCATGAGCAGCAGCTTCGGCTCGTTCGCGAGGGCGACTGCGAGCTCCACCCGTTTCAGGTCGCCATACGCCAGCACCGAGCAGGCGCGGTCCGCCTGCTCCCGCATTCCGACCCGCCCGAGCAGGCGGTCGGCCGCGTCGCGGTGGAGGCTGGCCGCGGGCCGCCACCAGCCGCCGAGCCGGCGGTGGTGCGAGGCGAGCGCCACCTGCACGTTCTCGCGGACGGTCATCGATCCGAACGTGGCGGTGATCTGAAACGTCCGCCCCACGCCCAGTCGCCACACGCCCCGCGGCGGCAGGCCCACGATCTCGCGCCCCTCGAGCCGGACGCTGCCCGCGTCCGGCGCGAGCTGTCCGTTCAGCATGTTGAAGCACGTCGTCTTCCCGGCGCCGTTCGGGCCGATCATGGCGAGCAGCTCTCCCGCGGCGACCCGGAAGCTCACGTCGCGAACCGCCTCGACGCCGCCGAACGACTTCGCCAGGCGCGCGACTTCGAGGATCGCGCTCATGGGGCGTTCGCCCTGGGATTGAGCCACGCGCGCAGGCCGCCGACGATTCCCTGCGGGAACGCGAGCACGATCACGAGGATCGTGATCCCGAGAAACGCCCGCCAGTAGTCGGTGTTCCGGGCGATCGTGTCCTGCAGCCAGGTGAAGGCGGCCGCACCGACCACCGGCCCGCTCAGCGTCTGGACGCCGCCGAGCAGCACCATCACGAGCGCGTCGATCGACCGCGACACGCCCATGGTCGAGTCGGGGGAGATGCTGCCCTTCGAGAACGCGAACAGCCCGCCCGCGAGGCCGGCGAAGCCGCCGACGACGCTGAAGGCGATCCACTGCACCCGCCGGACGTCGATCCCGATCGCGTCGGCCCGGAGCGGCGAGTCGCGTGCGGCGCGCAGCGCGTAGCCGAACGGCGCGAACAGCATGCGCCGCATCGCCCAGATCGCGCCGGCGCACAGCACCAGGGTGAGGCAATAGAAGGCGGTCCGCGACGCGAGCCACGGCGCCGGCCACACCCCGACGATGCCGTTCGAGCCGCCGGTGAAGGCGTCCCACTGGAACACGATCGACCAGGCGATCTGGGCGAACGCGAGCGTCAGCATCGCGAGATACACGCCCGACAGCCGCACGCAGAACCACCCGAACACGGCGGCGCCGAGCGCGGCGGCGAAGGGCGCCGCGGGGAGCGCCGCCTCCATCGGCCAGCCCGCCTTCTTCAGGAGCAGCGCGGCACCGTACGCGCCGAGGCCGAAGTAGGCGGCATGGCCGAACGACACCATGCCGCCCGGGCCCATGATGAAGTGCAGGCTCGCAGCGAACAGCGCGAAGACGAAGATGTCGATCGCGAGCACCAGGGCGTAGCCGCCCGTCGCGAGCGGCAGCGCCGCGAGCAGCACGAGCCCGGCGATCGCCGCAGCGCGCAACGCCTGGCCGGCCGGGCGCAGCGGCGGCCCGACGTGCGCCGCCGCGGCGCGTTGCAGCGCCCACGGCCTGCCGAGCAGTCCTTGCGGCCGCAGCACCAGGACGATCGCCATCACGATGAACTCGGCCACCAGCGTGAGCTTCGAGAACGAGAGCTCGATCCCGAACGCCTCGACCGTGCCGATCGCGATGCAGGCGGCCTTGATCTCGCCGATGAGGAGCGCGGCGAGGAACGCGCCCGGGATGCTCCCCATGCCGCCGACGACCACCACCACGAACGCGTCGGAGATCGCGGTGAGGTCGAGGAACAGCTGCGCCGGCTCGCGCGGGACCTGCAGGGCGCCGCCCAGGCCGGCGAGGAACGCGCCGAGCGCGAACACGCCGGTGAACAGCCACTTCTGGTTGACGCCGAGGGCGCCGACCATCTCGCGGTCCTCGGTCGCGGCGCGGATGAGCGTCCCCCAGCGCGTCCGGTTGAGGAGCAACCAGAGACCGCCGAGGACGATCGGACCGATCGCGATGAGGAAGAGGTCGTACTCTGGAAACGGCAGACCGAGGATCGTGACCGCGCCGCTCAGTCCGGGCGCCCGCGGTCCGAGCAGGTCCTCGGCACCCCACAGCCAGAGTGCCAGATCCTTGATGACGAGCGTCAGCGCGAACGTCGCGAGCAGCTGGAAGAGCTCCGGCGCCTGGTACACGCGGCGGAGGATCGCAATCTCGATCGCGGCGCCGACGAGCCCGACGACGAGTGCCGCCAGGATGACGCCGGCGAAGAAGCCCGGCGCGCCGCCGCCGAGCCCGGTGATGAAGCTGTACGCGACGTAGATCCCCAGCATGTACAGCGAGCCGTGGGCGAAGTTCACGATCCGGGTCACGCCGAAGATCAGCGACAGCCCGACGGCGATGAGGAACAGCGTCGAGGCGCTCGCGAGCCCGTTCAGGAACTGGATTACAACCGAAGCCACGGCGCGGCGCCGTACGGGGGCGCGCGAGCGCCCCCGGTGAATCCGTGCGCTAGCACTCGTCTATTCCGCTGGGCGGATCTTCTTGATCTCGGCGTCCGACGGCAGGAACTTCGCCCCGTCGACGTATCGCCAGGAGGTCATCACCCCCTTGCCGTCCTTGAGCTCGAGGCGCCCGACGTAGGCGCCCATGGTGGACTGGTGATCGAGCGCCCGATAGGTGATCTTGCCGAACGGCGTGTCGACCTCGAGACCCTTCATCGCCGCCACGAGCTTCTCGCTGTCCAGGCTTCCCGCCTTCTTCATTGCCGCCACCGCGGTCATGATCGTCGTGTAGCCGACGACCGAGCCGAGCCGCGGATAGTCGTTCCACTTCTTCTGATAGGCGCTGAGGAACTTCGTGTGCGCGGGCGCGTCGATGGCGTTCCAGGGATACCCCGTCACGTACCAGCCGTTCGGCGTTTCGGCCTTGAGCGGGTCGAGGTACTCCGGCTCGCCCGCGAGCAGGTTGAGCACTTCGCGACCCTTGAACAGCCCGCGGGTGTTGCCCTCGCGGACGAAGCGCGTGAGGTCGGCGCCGAAGAGCGACGAGAAGATCCCGTCGGGCTTCGAGTCGGCGAGCGCCTGCACCACCGCGCCGGCGTCGATCTTGCCGAGCGGCACCGCCTGCTCGGACACGAACTCGACGTCGGGCTGGGCCTTCTTCAGCAGCTCCTTGAACGCCCGGGTCGCCGCCTGGCCGTACTCGTAGTTGGGATACACGATCGCCCAGCGCTTCTTCCTCAGCTTGGCCGCCTCGGGCACGAGCATCGCCGTCTGCATGTAGGTCGACGGCCGCAGCCGGAACGTGTACCGGTTGCCGTTTTCCCAGACGATCTTGTCGGTGAGCGGCTCGGCGGCGATGAACAGCACCTTCTTCTGCTTCGCGAAGTCGGCGACCGCGAGCCCGATGTGCGAGAAGAACGTGCCCATCAGGAAGTGCACGTTCTCGCGGGCCAGAAGCTCCTCGGCGAGGCGCACCGCGTCGCCCGGGTTGCCGTTGTCGTCGCGCGCGACGACCTCGAGCTTGCGGCCGAACACGCCGCCCGCGGCGTTCACCTCGTCGACCGCGAGCTCCCAGCCCTTGCGATAGGGCTCGAGGAACGCCGGCAGCGCCTTGTAGCTGTTGATCTCGCCGAGCTTGATCGCCCCTTGGGCCGCGGCCGGCGGCGCGGATGCGAGGCCGAGCGCCGCCGCGGCGGCGAGGGTCAGCAGGTGCGTGCGTGAAATCATCATCGCTCTCCCCAGGAAAGAACGGCCACGGACAGGCTAGTTTACCTACGTTCCAGCGCGGCCACGCCGCCGACGACGCGAAGCCGCGAAGCGAGCGCGAGTACGGCGCCCCAGATGAGTGCGGTGTCGACCAACGCTTGGGCGTGGGCCGCGCCGCGGGCGAGCGCCCGCTCCACTGCGTCCGCCGGCAGCGGCCCGACCGCCACCGTCACCAGCCGGTCGCCCAGATCAGTGTTGTCGTCCACCTCGCAGGCCCGCCGGCGCTCGATCGCAGGACTGTCGATGTCCACCGCGTTGGCGATCATCGTCGCGGCCGCGTCCGCGGTCGCGCCGCCGGCCGCCAGCACCGTCACGCTGTCCGCGATCCCCAGGCTCCAGCTGCGTCCGCGCCAGCCGCTCGTGGCCACGCCGCGGACCGGCATCGCCGCGGTCACCTCGAACCGGCCGTCGAGCGGGACGCGATGCCCGTGCCGCGTCGCGTCCCCGGCGACCACGCCGATGCGAAACGCCTCGCCGGGGCCCAGATGGAGCGCGATGTCGCCGCCGTTGTTCACGTACGCCTTCGGCACGCCCGCCGCGCCGCCCGTCATCGCGGCGAGGACCTCGTCCGCCACCGCCCCGGCGACGGCCGCCATGGGCGTGATGAAACGGCTGCGGTGCGGCCAGCACGCCGCGACCATCCGCCGGGCCACCGTGCCGCGGACGCCCGTTGCCCGCTCGACCGGGCGACGCAGCAGCGGAAGCTCCGCCACCAGCTCCTCGAGCACGGTTTCGAAGCGACGCCAGCCGCGCTCGCGCGCCGCGGCCGACACTGCTTCGGGACCGTCCGCCTGGACGATGAGATCGATGGGGCCATGCTGGAAGTGCCAGCGGCGTGCGTCGAGCGGCACCCGAACGGGACCGCCGGGCCCAACGCTCGGCTTCCCTTCGAGCGCGGGTGTCAGCGCTCGATCGGCCAGGGATTCGACGCGTCCCATCCTGCAACCCGATACCGCTCGCCGCGGAGCACGTCCGCCAGCGGCCGCACGCGGTCCATGTGGCCGCCGAGCCGCGCGTAGTCCTCGAGGCGCATGGTGAACTCGATCGGGGCGACGATCGCCGGCGTCGGCACCCACCCGAACGAGCGATCCGGCATGCGCGTCACGTCGACCATGACCATGATCCCGCCGCCGGGCCAGACGTATGCGGGGGCGCCGCCGCAGGTCACGCGGACCAGCAGGTCCTTGATCGAGCGCGTGAGCGCGACCGGGTTCTCGGTGACGCCCGCGCGGAGGCTGCCGCCCGCGCCACCGAGGAAGAGCACGGTGCACAGGGCCGGCTCGCAGTTCTCGCCGATGCGCGCGACGACTTTCTTCACCTCCGGCGGGATCTCCGCGGGCACCATCCGGAGGTTCTCGTCGAGGACGAAGTAGCCGTAATCCTCCCCGGTCGTCGAGACCATCAGGATGCGCTCGCCGGGCCAGGCCTCCCTGGCGTCGATCGACTTGACGATCTTCAGTGGATCGGTGATGTCCGTCCCGCCCCAGCCCAGCCCGGGATTCGCGACCTGGAAGTAGCGCCCGGGCGTGGACTTGCGGCCGGCCACCTTGACGCCGCCGGGACGCATGTCCAGGAAGCGGCCGGCCTGGTGCTCGGTCAGCACGCCGGTGATGTGATCGTCGACGACGATCACCTCGTCGACGTGCCCGAGCCACTGCTGGGCGAAGATGCCGATGGTCGCCGACCCGCACCCGACCCGCATCCGGTTCTCCTCGACGCCGTTGATGATCGGGGCGCGGCCGGCCTGCACGACCAGCTGCGCGCCGCCCTCGACGTCGAGCGTCACCGGCTCGCGGTTCCCGAGCGCCAGCATCGCGTCGCAGGTGACGCGCCCTTCTTTCTTGCTCCCGCCCGTCAGGTGCTGCACCCCCCCGAGCGAGAGCATCTGCGACCCGTACTCCATCGTGGTCACGTGGCCCACCACTTCGCCCTGCGCGCGCACCGGCGCGCATTCCGGGCCGAGGTAGCGGTCGGTGTCGATCTTCACCTTGAAGCTGCAGTAGCTGAAGATCCCTTCGGTGACGACCGTCACCATGTCCACGCCTTCAGGCTGCGACGACACGATGAACGGCGCCGGCTTGTAGTCCGGATAGGTGGTGCCCGAGCCCACGCCGGTCACGAACATCGGCGCGTCCGCAAGCACGTTTCCGTCCCAACCCGCGCCCGACCGGAACGGCACCACCGTGCCGCGCTCGTCGATCGCCCTGGACATCAGGAGCAGCGGATCGACGCGCGTGAGGACGCCGCTCACGTTGGCGTAGCGGTCGCAGGCCCCGGCGCGGCCGTCGCTGATCTGGCAGAGCACCGGACAGGCGTTGCAGATGATCTTGCCGGCGGCGGGCCGCTCGAGCGTGCCCTCACCCGAGGTCTCGTCGACGCGATCGGATTTGGTGCTCATCTCAGAATGCTTTGATGTGCAGCCCGCCGTCGACGTGAAACGCGTCGCCGGTGTTGAAGGGCAGCGACCGTTGCGCGAGCGCCGCCACCGTCCGGCCGACGTCCTCCGGCTCGCCCCAGCGCCGGATCGGCGTCAGCCCCTCGGCGATCAGCTTATCGTAGCGATCCTTCGCCACCGCGGTCATGTCGGTGCGGATGACGCCCGGGCGGACTTCATAGCACGCGACGTCGGCCTCCGCGAGCCGCAGCGCGAAGAGCTGGCTCATCATCGCGAGACCGGTCTTGGCGAAACAGTACTCGGCCCGGTTCAGGCTGACGAGCCGCGCATTGGCGGACGAGATCGTCACGATCGACCGCGGCGGATCGCCGGTCGAGCGGCGTTCGGCGAGCATCCGCCTCGCGACCGCCTGCGTGAGGAAGAAAGTGCCGCGCAGATTCACCGCCAGGATCTCGTCGAAGCTCTCGGGCGTGACGTCCAGCAAATCGCCGCGCACCTTGACCTGGATCCCGGCGTTGTTCACCAGGCAGTCGACGGTGCCGAACGCGCTGAAGGCCCCCTCGACGAGCTTCGCATGGGCCGGAAGCTCCGCGATCGAGCCCGGCACGAACGCCGCCCGGCGGCCCTTCGCGCCGATCGCCGCGAGTGTCTCGCGGGTAGCGGCGTCATCGAGGAGGTCGTTCACGACGACGTCGAAGCCGGCGTCGGCGAGGGCCTGCGCGATCCCGCGGCCGATGCCGCGGCGCGCCCCGGTCACAAACGCAATCGGCGCGCGTGCGGCCATCAACCGAACGCCTTCAGCAGCGCGGCCCGCAGCCGATCCGGCGTCGCCGGCGCGTGCCGTACCCGCACCCCGGTCGCGTGCGCGATGGCATTGAAGATCGCCGGAGCGGTCGCGATGAGCGCCGGCTCGCCCACGCCTTTCGCGCCATGGGGTCCGAGCGGCTCGGGGTCCTCGACCAGGATCACCTCGATCGGCGGCACGTCGCCGACCGTCGGGATCAGGTAGTCGTGCAGGTTCTCGGTGCGGCCCGCGTGATACTCCTCCATCAGCGCGAACCCGATCCCCTGCGCGATGCCGCCGTGGATCTGTCCCTCCACCTGCGTGGGGTTGATCGCGCGCCCGACGTCGTGGGCGGCGGTGATCCCGAGGAGCTTCACCGTGCCGAGCTCGAGATCCACTTCGAGCTCGGCGATCTGCGCCGCGAAGGCGTAGGTCGCATAGGGCACGCCCTGCCCGTCCCGGTCGAGCGGCACGGTCGGCGGATTGAAGGAGCCCTCGGCCGCGAGGACGTCGCCCGCCCGGTCCCGCGGCAGCTCGGTCAGTTCGACCCGCTTCTCGCCCTCGACGTCCTCCGCGATCAGCACTCCGCTCTCCAGTCGCACCCGCGCGTCGGGCCGAACCTCGGCCAGCGCGATCATCCGCTCCCGGAGCCGCTCGCCCGCGATCCGGGCCGCGTTGCCCGACACGAAGGCTTGGCGCGACGCGGACGTCTTGCCCGCGTCCGCCGTGAGATCCGTGTCCCCCATCACCGCGTCGATCGCGTCCATCGGGATCCCGAGCGCGTCCGCGAGCACCTGGGCAAGGATCGTGTTCGACCCCTGCCCGATGTCCACCGCGCCGTTGTAGAACATGATGCGCCCCTCCGGGCGCAGGCCTACCCGCATCGTCGACGGATTGGCGATCACGGTGTTGCCGATCCCGTACCACATGCACGCGATCCCGGCGCCGCGGCGGATCCCCTTCAGCGGGCCCGCCTTCCCGGCGCCGCGGTTGAAGGCTTCGGTAGAGGACAGCGCCTCCCGCCAACGCGGGCGCAGGGCGTCCAGGCACTGCGCCAGGCCGGCGCTCGCCTTCAGGATCTGGCCGGTCGCCGTGGAGTGGCCCGTCCGCAGCGCATTGCGATGGCGGAGCTCGAGCTTGTCGATCCCGACCCGCTCGGCGAGCTCGTCGAGCAGCGCCTCGTGGACGATCGTCGACTGCGGCACGCCGAAGCCCCGGAACGCGCCGGCGACGGGCGCGTTCGTGTAGACGGCGCGACTCAGCGCCCGGACGTTCGGCACGCGATAGGGCCCCGACGCGTGGATCGGCACGCGGTTCGCGACCGTGCTTCCCCACGACGCGTACGCCCCGGTGTTGAAGTCGCCGGAGAAATCGGCGGCGAGGAGATTCCCGTCGCGATCGCAGGCGAAGCGCGCGCGCATTCGCGCCGGGTGGCGCTTCGTGGTCGATGCCATCGACTCGGGCCGCGTGTAGACGCTGCGGACCGGCCGGTCGAGCTTCCACGCCGCGACGGCGAGGAGCGGCTGGATCGCGATGTCCAGTTTCCCGCCGAACCCCCCGCCGACGGCCGAGGGCACGATGTGCACCTGGGTGTCCTTGATCCCCAGGATGCGAGCGACCTCCTCTCGGTCCATGTACGGCGTCTGCGTGGCGGCGAAGACCCGGAGCCGCTCACCGACCCGCTCGGCGTAGCCCGCCTCCGGCTCGACGTAGGCGTGCTCGACGAAGCTCGTCGTGAACTCGCCTTCGGCGACGAACGCCGCGCCGCCGACCGCCGCGTCGACGTCGCCCTTCACGACCCGGCCGCGGATCAGGACGTTGTCCGGATTCGACGCGTGGATCGGATCGGCGCAGTCGGCGAGCGCGTCGGCGATCTCGGTCTGCGGCGTCTCGGGCAGCCATTGGATCGGCAGCTCGTCCTCGCGGATGCGCAGCACCGCGCGCCGCTCGCCGACCAGGCAGAGCACCGCCTCGCCGCGGAAGCGCACCCGGCCCGCCGCGAGCACCGGCTGATCCTTGACGTCGGGGAAGATGCCGAAGCCGTTGCGCGGCACGTCGCGGGCCGTGATCACGTCCACGAGGCCGGGGTGCCTCGCCCGGAGGGGCCCGAAGTCGCCGAGCGTGAAGCGCGCCTTCGCGTGCGGTGAGCGGACCGTCCGGAGCCACAGCGCACCGGCCGGCGCGCGATCGGCGCCGAAGATCTCGCCGCCCGTGACCTTCGCGACCCCGTCGGTCTTCGGGGCGCGGAAGCCGACCGCGCCCCCGACCGGCGCTTCCGGCAACGCGATCTCGCGCTCGGTCGCGGCAAGCACCGCTTCGACGATCTTGCGATAGCCGGTGCAGCGGCAGAGGACGCCGCCGAGCGCGTCGCGCACCTCCGGTTCGGTCGGCCGGGCATTGCGGGCGAGGAGATCGCTCGCGGCGATCAGCATGCCGGGCGTGCAGATCCCGCATTGCGCCGCCCCGTGGGCGAGAAACGCGCGCTGCAAGCGGTCGAGCCCGCCGTTCCACGCCAGGCCCTCGACGGTCGTGATCATCCGCCCTTCGGCCTGCGCCGCGGCCGTCAGGCAGGCGCACACCTGGCGCCCGTCGAGCAGCACGGTGCACGCGCCGCAGTCGCCGGCGTCGCAGCCGATCTTCGTCCCGCCGAGCCCCAGCTCGTCGCGCAGCACCTCGGCGAGGCGGGTCGCCGGATCGACGGTCACCCGGCAGGTCCCGCCGTTGACGCTGAAACCGATCTGCGCCAGCGGCGCGACGTCGGCACCGCTGGCGGGCTTATTCATTCGTGAGCTGCGCGAGTGCCCGGCGGACCAGCGTCACCGCTGCGTCGCTCCGGTACTCGGCGGTGCCGCGGACATCGGAGATCGGCGCGAGCGGCGCGAGATGCCGCGCCGAAACGAGC
>Ga0209342_10001298_pt1 | contig 28116 bp, 30 predicted proteins | sample RifCSP16_2_FD_184023 | JGI IMG/M metagenome (GOLD analysis project Ga0209342, IMG submission 184023) | Soil microbial communities from Rifle, Colorado - Rifle CSP2_sed 16_2 (SPAdes) (version 2) | ecosystem: Environmental > Terrestrial > Deep subsurface > Rock core/Sediment | place: Rifle...
CCGCTGCCACGACGGGGAAGGACAGTGTCGCGAAGAAGCGCCGCTTGCTGGAGAGCCTCTTCGGGCGCACGACGCCGCCGGAGCGCGAGTGGCTCCTGCGCAGCATGTTCGTGGACATGCGGATCGGCGTCAACGACGGGGTCATGCTCGAGGCGCTCGCGGACGCCGCCCGCGTCAACCCAGACCTCGTGCGGCTCGCGCACATGTTCACCGGGGACCTCGGCCGCACCGCCGCCATCGCCGTTCTCGAGGGGGAACCCGGGCTCCGTGCTCTGAGCCTGAAACTCTTCACTCCGGTCAAGCCGATGATGGCCGAGATGGCGGGGGACCTGCAGGACGTGCTCGACCAACACGGGGGCGAGACCGCGCTCGAGTACAAGTTCGACGGCGCGCGCATCCAGATCCACAAGCGCAGCGATGACGTCCGCGTCTTCAGCCGCCGCCTGACGGACGTCACTGCGAGCGTGCCCGAAGTCCTCGAGATCGCGGGACGGATCGCCGCCAAAGAATTCCTTGTGGAGGGCGAGGTCATCGCGCTCGACGGCGAGGGGAGGCCGCGGCCCTTCCAGGACCTCATGCGCCGGTTCCGCCGGGTACATGATATCGAGGAGCTGCGGCGCGAGATTCCCCTCCGTCTCTACCTGTTCGATCTCGCGTACAAGGACGGCGAGGTGCTCATCGGGAAGCCGTACCGGGAGCGGTGGGACCTCCTCGCTTCCATCGTCCCCGAGGACCTGCTCGCGCCGCGGACGATCGCGCGGAGCGTCCCGGAGATCGAGTCCTTCCTTCACGAAGCGTTGGAGGCGGGCCACGAGGGGCTCATGGCGAAGGCGCTGGATTCCGACTACGCGCCGGGGAAGCGCGGGAAGAAGTGGTTCAAGATCAAGCCCGTTGAGACGCTGGACTGCGCGATCGTGGCGGCGGAGTGGGGCCACGGGCGGCGCGTCGGGACGCTGAGCAACGTGCACCTGGCGGTGCGGGGAGGGCCGACCGGGGAATGGGCGATGATCGGCAAGACGTTCAAGGGCCTCACGGACGCAGAGCGCGACGCCATGACCGAACGCCTGCAGGAGCTGAAGGTCTCCGAGGATCGATGGACCGTGCACGTGCGGCCGGAGATCATCGTCGAGGTGGGGTACAACGAGATCCAGCGCTCGCCACACTATCCGTCGGGCTTCGCGCTGCGGTTCGCGCGGATCACGCGCGTGCGCGAGGACAAGGGCCCGCAGGACGCGGACACATACGAGCGACTCCGGGGATTGTACCAGAGGCAGTTCGAACGCAAAGGGGCGGCCGTCCAGGAGCCCTGACGTTCGTAGAATTTGTAAACGAGAACATAGATATATTCAGGAGCCCATCCTGACTCCGACATGAACCCGACCCCCGCCGCCGATTCTGCGGACGTCCTCCCGAGCTTCGCCTCGACGAAGCGCGAGATCCTCCTCAACCTCAGGCGCGACGGCGAGGTGGACCTCGAGACGCTCGCGGGCCGCCTGCGCCTGTCGAAGATGGCGGTGTACCGCCACGTGAAGGATCTCGAAGGGGCCGGGCTGATCGAGAGGTCCGCGAAGCGCAGCGGCGTGGGCCGCCCGCGCTTGACGCTGAAGCTCGCGCCCGGCGCGTCGTTGATCTTCCCGAAGGCCTACGCCTCCATCACGTGCGCGGTCCTCGAGTTCATCGAGAAGAAGATGGGGCGCGAGGCGGTGGAGGCCGCGCTCCGCTCCCGCCAGGCGGGCGTCCTCCCCGAATACGAGCGCAGGGTCCGAAGCGACGACCTCGGCGGGCGCGTGCGCGAGCTCGCGCTCGTCCGCGACCAGGAAGGCTACATGGCGGAGGTCCGCGGGGGCGCGAAGGGCCGGTACGAGCTGTTCGAGTACAACTGTCCCATCGTGGCGGTTGCCGAGAAGTACGGGGAGGCGTGCGAGGTGGAGAACGAGCTGTTCCGTCGCGTCCTGAGGGCGGACGTGGACACGACCCACCGCGTCGTCGCGGGGGACCACGTGTGCCGCTTCCTGATCCGGCCGAGGACGAGGGGGGCGACCGTGTGAAGCCGCCCGAGGGATTCACGACGGACTGGCGGCGGATGGTCCGCGGGAGCTACATCGCGGTGGACTGCGACCCCGCGACCGCCTCGCTCACGCTGTCCCACCACCTCGACGGAAACGGGACACCGCCGCCGTTCCGCCACGACCTCGCTTCCGGCGCCGCGCTGAACTGGGCCGCGAGCGAGCTACGGGATCAGTACGGACGGGGCGCGAAGCACGTGTACAACAACCACTTCGACGTCGACGGCTTCTTGGCGGCGTGGGTCGCGCTCAACCCGGACGAGGCGGTCCACCACCGCGAGGCGATCCTGGCGGCAGCGGCGAGCGGCGACTTCGCGGAATGGAAGGACGACCGCGCGGTGCAGTTCGCGATCCTCGGGGAGTGGATCGACGACCCGAAGTACTCCGCGGTCGCGCGGCGCGCGCTCGACCTGAAGGAACGGTCCTCGGACGAGGCGATGTACGACGCCGTCTTGGCGGAGCTCCCGGGCCTGCTGTACCATCCGGAGAAGATGGAGGAGCTGTGGCGCCCCCTCTACGAGGACATCCGCCGCCAGGTCCACCTTTTCGAGACCGGGGAGGCGCGCGTCCATGAGCGCACGGAGGCGCACCTGTCCGTCGTCGAATCGTCGCGGGCGTTGCGTCCGCGGGCCGTCATCGCGAAGACGAAGGGCGACCGCCTGCTGCAAGTCGTCTCCGCAGGCGGCGGCTACATGTACTTCTTCCGGTTCCGTCCGTACCTCGGCTACCGGATCGTTTCGCGCGCCGTGACCTCGACGGCGAGCGCGACCTCTCTCGCCCGGCACCTCAACCGCGCGTGGCCGACGGAAGGCGAGCAGTGGGTGACCCGCGGCTGGTGGGACCAAGAGGTGATGCTCACCGCCAGGAACGGGAAGAAGACGGTGCCGCGGACGCCGCCGGAGGTCGCGGTCTCGATCTTCGAGGACGTCTTGCGCCCCCTTGATCACGGGGCAGGCCCCGAGGGCGCGCGACCCTCGATGGCGGCCCGATCCTGACCGTGCCCGAGCCCTTTAAGCCGCCACGATCTGTTCGCCCCGTCATGAGGAGGTTGGGGGTCTTCCTGGCGGTCTTGGCGGTGGCGCTCCTGTTCGCGCCGATGCAGGCTTCGGCGCACGTGAAGCCGAACGAACGCATCCTGCTCGTGGACTCCTCGGGCGCGATCGGCGGGTTCGCGAACGTGCAGATGAACGCGAACCACGGCTTCCGGCTCGTGATTGCGCTCAAGCACGTGGAGCCGCGGACGACGTACACGGTGTGGCTCGTGAACTGCGCATTCCCCACGGGCGTCCATCCGTGCCCCTCGGGCCCGCTGACGTTCACCCATCCGTTCGGCGCGCGGTCAGCGCCCGGCTGCCCCTTCAGCGTCGGCGCGGGCCCCCTCACCACGGTCCGCACGAACCCGGCGGGGAATGGGAACTCGGCCGCGATCCGCGTGAACCTCCAGAGCATTCCGGCGGGGACGTATTACAACCACATCGACATCGCGCCCACGCCGTGCCACCCCGCGGGGGCACAGCCGCCAGGGGTGTTCACCACCGCCACGGGGTTCAGCTTCACGGTGTGATGCCCCCGAAGTCATGCCAGGGCCGGAACTCGGGAGCGTCGAACCGCACGGCCCAAGGGCATCGACAATCGGGGCGATGCTTTAGCTCGACAGGCCCGGGGGCGCCACCGCCGAGCGCCTCCCATCACGTGCGGCCCGTCTCGGACCAACCATGACCACCCGTCCTTAGTCGGTCCAGTACGGCGCCCTCATCCTCGTTGAATCCGTAGAGCGTGGTGGCCAAATCGGCGCAGTGCCACACTTCGCGTGCGAGGGCTTCGAGTGAGTTGGGTGACTTCGCATGTAGGAACCAGTCCGCCTGCTCGTAGAGCCTTGACTCCGACGGGGAGTCCGTCCCCGTGTGGATGACAATTCGTCCATGAGAGGAGTCAAACCGATAAGAAGTCACGTTCGGGTGCGACATCATCGCGTAGGTGCTGGGACGCTCGTGGAACCTGTTCTTGAGGCTTGCGAGGTCCGCGGGCGACAACGGTTCGTCCTGCGCCTCGAGCATGAGCCACTTCTCGACCCAAGGTTGGAAGTCCCAGATTCTCGTATAGACGAAAGTGGAGAAGCGATCGGAACAATGCAGCCATGAGGCGCCACTTTCGTTCTCGACAACGAGCACAGGGGGATCGTCGGTTCCGTTGAGCTGAATACCCCAAACGCAGACGGCCTGATTCTCCACGAGGAACTCAAACACTGGCATCTGTTTGGGGTCCGAGGGCCTTGTGGGGTCCCACCCGCGAGAGCTTGCCTTCAATTCGTGTACAGGAACCGCCCTGTCGTCGTTGCTATAGTGACCCAGGATTTCGACCGCGTCGGAAAGGGTGTACCACTCTCGGACCGAGGGAGGATATCGAATCCGGCTGCCTGTCCTCTCTTCCCAGCGGTCGAGAACCCTGGCTGCGAGATCGGAGATTCGCACGGGATGATCAATAAGGGCGAGCGCCTCAGAATGGAACTTCAACTTCATCCATCGCCACCAGGTGACCTGAGATACTCCATTTGAACTAAAAGGACGCCGAAGACGGCTGACGGCATACTGGAACGATTTCCGGCGCGTCCCGACATAATTCCTCGAGTCCCTCCTCGCCGCCCTTCGGCTCCGGAAATGGACACCAAGCCGCCGCCTCAGTCACTTTCGGAACTACTGACCTCTCACCCTCCCATTTATATCCCGCCCACGCATGGCTTTTCTCCGATGGCGCGCGCGGTCTGGTCCGGGGCGATCACCTTCGGCCTCGTGAACATCCCGATCAAGGTGTACGGGGCGACGGAGGAGAAGGACCTCCGGTTCACGACCCTCCACGCGACGTGCAAGACGCCCCTCAAGCGGCCGTACATGTGCCCGACGTGCAACGTCCCGGTCGAGTCGAAGGAGATGGTGAAGGGCTACGAGTACGGGAAGGGCAACTACGTCCTCCTCAGCGAAGAGGAGATGGACGCGGTAGAGGTGGAGACGAGCAAGGCGGTCTCCGTCCTGGGGTTCGTCGACGTCGACGAGATCGGCCCGCTCTTCTACGAGAAATCGTACTTCCTAGGTCCGGAAGAGACGAGCGTGAAGCCGTTCGAGCTCCTCCGCCAGGCGCTCGTCCGCACGGATAAGGTCGCGGTCGCGCAGGCGACGCTGTGGAAGAAGGAGCACCTCGTCGCCCTCCGCCCGATCGGGAGCGGCCTCGTCCTCACCGTCCTCTTCTACGAAAACGAGGTCAAGGGGCCGCCGGAGATCCCGATGACCCGCCCCGTCGTGATCGCGGACGAGGAACTCGAGCTCGCGACGAAGCTGATCTCTGAGCTCACGATGGAGTTCGGCCCGGCGAAGTACAAGGACCGATATCGGGAGGCCCTTTTGAACATGATCGAGGCGAAGGTGGCGGGGAAAGAGGTGGAGGTCCCCCCGAAGGTCGAGGTCGCGCCGACGCAGGACCTGATGGCCGCGCTTCGCGCGAGCCTCGAGGCGGCGAAGAAGGCGTAGGGCTCACGGGATACCGGGCCGCACCGGCGTCGTGCTCCGTCCGTCTCGGTGCCGCCCGCAACAAGGACCGGGAACCGCCACTACTCGAGGAAGAGAACGCCCGCGGCCCCGCGAAGGTCTTCGTCCCCCGTGAGGAGAGGCGCACCCAGGGATCGTGCGGTTTCGAGCACGACGGCGTCCGCCAGTCCCGCATTGCGCCGCTTGCTGCGAAGCTCCTTCACGGTCTCCCCCGCACGATCTGCGACGGGCCATTCCAGCGTCACGAGGGCGCTGTGTGCAAGGATGAAGTCGCGGGTCGTCGGCCAGTCCGGAAGCCCGTCTCGGTGGAACTTCGCGGAGAGTTCCGCGACCACGAGGACCGGGGTCGCCCCGTTCCCTCGCTCCACGTACCCCCGGACCTTCTCCCCTTTGGAGGTCCCCCGGAGGTACTCCATCCAGGCAAAGGAGTCGAACACGCACTCATAGGTCATGGAAGGTCGCCCGGTCGCCCTTGCGGAAGGGCTTCGCCCGACGGTGCGCCCCGAAGAGGGAATCGGGGGCCTGCCGGACTTCGGCGATCAGCCGCTGGATGACCTCGTCGTACGATGCGGCGCCCGTCTCCTCGCGGATCCTCTGCAGGCGCTGTCGGGTGATCTCCTGCACGGGGATCGTCGTCGCTGCCATGGTCATAATGATGAGTATTCTTATACATATAGTTTAGCCGACGCTGACGAGGGCGAGGACGACGACCACCTACGTCGTCAAGGCCCAACCGGAGCAGGGGGTTCTTATCGGAGGCCGAATTGTACGCTGGCGGCGTTGACCGCGGCCGGCGCGTCGGAATGGCGGAACTCTGGGGCCTCTCAATCCACCCCATGCTGACCCTGAAGGAGGAGACGCCGTTCACGGACTCGGAGTGGATCTTCGAGGTCAAGTGGGACGGGACGCGGGCCCTGTGCTTCTACGCGGACGGGAAGATCAAGCTCCAGAACCGCCGCCTGTACGACACGACCTACCGGTACCCCGACATCCGCATCGCCGCCAAGGCGAAGCGTGCGATCTTCGACGGGGAGGTCGTGATCATGTGGGAGGGGAAGCCGAGCTTCGAGATGCTGCAGCGACGAGAACACCTCGCGTCCGCCGAGGACATCGCCCGGATCGCGAAGCAGCTCCCGGCGACCTACGTGTCGTTCGACATCCTGTACCTCGATGGACAGGACCTCACCGCCAAACCTCTCATGGAGCGGAAGAAGATCCTCGCGGACGTGTTCGAGCCGACGGAGAGCGCTGTCGTCACGGACTTCGTGGAGCGCGAGGGGGAGGCGTTCTACCGCGTGTGCCGTGAGCGCGGCCTCGAGGGAATCATTGCGAAACGAAAGGACTCCCGATACCTGATCGGGAAGCGCGCGAGCGTGTGGAAGAAGATCAAGGCTCTGAAGACGATCGACTGCGTGATCGCGGGCGTCACGGTCGGCGAGGGGAACCGAGCGGACACGTTCGGCGCCCTCATCCTCGCGGCGTACAACGATGATGGCGAACTGCGGTGCCTCGGCCGGGTGGGCACCGGGTTCGACCGCGGGATGATCGAGCTGCTCCACCGCCGTTTGGCGGCAATCGAGGGGCCGATGCCATTCCGCGAGAAGCCGGAATTGGCGGGAGAGGTGAAGTTCTGGTGCCGCCTGGAACTCGTCGCCGAGGTCGAGTACCTCATGGTCACGCCGGACGTCGCGCTCCGAGCGCCCTCCTTCCAGAGGCTCAAAGAGGACAGGGACCCAAGGGAGTGCCGCCTGCCGCCGCGCTGACGTCCGTACGTACTCTACATGCGGAACGGCCATACGCTCCGGGACCGCGATGCCCTGCGGCGGTTCTGTGGACGACCCGAACGAGATTCTGAGGGAGGAACACGAGGCGATCGAGCTCCTGCTGACCGCGATGGACGGGATCGCGGACCGGATCCGCAAGAAGGACCACGTGCCCGAGGGCGATCTGGAAAAAGCGTTCACGGTCGTGTCGGAGTTCGCGGACAAATGTCACCACGCGAAGGAGGAGAAGGTGCTCTTCCCCGTCCTCTCGAAGGCCTCGAAGGAGGGCGCGGAGATCGCGCGACGCCTCACGAGCGACCACGTTGCGTTCCGCCACCTTGTCGGCAACACGCGCGCCCTCGTCCCGAAGGCCCGCGAGGACAAGGTGGCCCGCTCGCACCTCGTGAAGAACCTGGACACGTACACGCACCTCCTGCGGGAGCACATCGCGATCGAGACGAGCGACCTGTTCCGCGAGGTCGAGCGCGCGATCCCGCCGGAGGCAAGGGAGGAGCTGGCGGAGGCGTTTGAGCGCGTCGAGCGTGAGGAGATCGGCGCCGGCGTCCACGAGAAGTACCACGCGATGATCCACGGGCTCGCGCACGCGTACGCCCCCTAGCGACCGGGTCGGCCCCCAAGGCGTTCCGACGCGTGTGCCCCGTCACGTTCCGCGACGGAATCCCGGGGGAGGGACCCACGCGCGGTCACATAGATCCCGACGAGCGCAAGCGCGCTCCCGAGGACGACGAGGCCGGTCGCAGGGCACACGCCGCCACCGACGCACCCGGGGGCCTCGCCGAGGAGCAGGAAGGCGAGGATGGAAGCGCCGATTGGCTCCCCGAGCAGGCTCGTGGACACGACCGTCGCGCTGACGTGCTTCAGCGCGTAGTTGTACATCGTGTGGCCGCCAATCTGCGAGACGAACGCCATGAGCAGCAGGACCGCGAGGATGGGCGCGACGTTCGAGGTGAGGACGACGGGCGTGGCGCTCAGCAAGGAAAACAGCAGGAGGAAGAGGACGGCGAACGCGTACACGGTCGTCGCGTAGGGGACAAGGTCCATCCGCTGTCGGAGCCGCCGCCCGGCGAGGAGGTACGCTCCCGCCCCGATCGCACCGAGGAAGGCGAGGACGGCACCCAGGAGGGAGCCGGCCCCCCGCCCGGACTGGGTGACCGCGATGAGGACCACGCCGCCAAAGCCGACGACGACGCCGACCGCCATGAGCCGCGTCACCTTCTCCCGAAACAGGAAGTGCGACAGCACCGCCACGAGGAGGGGGTGTGACGTGACGAGGACGACCGACGTCGCCACGTCCACCAGTTGGAGGGAGAGGATCCACGTCGCGAAGTGCACCGCCAGCGCGAACCCCACGACTGCCAGAAGTCCGTAGTCGCGGGGGCTGAGTGCGCGGAACTGGGCTCCCCTGGCCGTGAGCAGGAACGGGGCAAGGATCAGGGTTGCGAACCCGAGCCTGTAGATCGCGATGACGAGGGCGGACGCCCCAAGGTCCAGGCTCCATCGGATGAGGACGGAAGCGACGGAGACGCACACCACAGCGACCAGAATCGCCGCCGGGGCGCGCTTCATGCCGGGGGAGAGATTTCGCGGTATGTATCTTGTGCCCCGCGGTCGTGGAGGCCCTCAAGCCCATATACCCCGCCCCCCCATCCCGAGCCCCTCGAAGGAGTGGCGGAACCATGCGCGTAGAAGACGTCCAGAAGGTGTGCGTGCTCGGCGCGGGCGCGATGGGCGCGGGCATCGCCCAGGTGTGCTCCCAAGCCGGCTACGCGGTGTCGATGCGGGACATCGAGACGCGGTTCGTCGAAGCCGGGTTCAACCGCATCCGTGGTCCGCTCATGAAGCGCGTCGAGCGGGGCAAGATGACCGCCGACGAGGTCGAGGGTATCGTCTCCCGAATCGAGGGAACGACGGACTTGGCGGCGGCCGCGAAGGACGCGCAGCTCGTGATCGAGGCCGTCCCCGAGAAGATGGACCTCAAGCGGTCCGTGTGGGCCGAGGCCGAACGCCACTGCGGCCCGTCCGTCGTCTTCGCGTCGAACACGTCCTCCCTGAGCATCACGGAGATTGCCGCCGCGACGAAGCGCGCGGACCGGTTCGTGGGCATGCACTTCTTCAACCCCGCTCCGGTCATGAAGCTCGTCGAGGTGATCCGGGGCAGCGAGACGTCGCGGGAGACGACGGACTTCGCGAAGGCGTTCTGCGCGAAGCTCGGCAAGGAGGCCGTCGAGGTCAAGGAGGCCCCGGGCTTCGTCGTGAACCGCCTCCTCGTGCCGATGATGAACGAGGCGTTCAACCTCCTCCTCGAGGGCGTCGCGAGCGCCGAGGACATCGACAAGGCGATGAAGCTCGGGACGAACATGCCCATGGGCCCCTTCGAGCTCGCGGACTTCACGGGCCTGGACATCGGCCTCGACACGATGGAGACGCTGCACCGCGAGACGGGCGACCCGAAGTTCCGCCCCTCGCCGCTCCTGCGACAATACGTCCGCGCGGGACGCCTCGGGCGTAAGACAGGCCGCGGGGTGTTCGACTACTCCCAAGCCCCGTGATCACACGCCGAGCTCGGGGACCTCGAACTCCTCTTGCAGGTCGATGATCACCTGCTCGAGGACCTCGCCGAAGGTCGACCCGCGGTATTCGCGCACGCCCCCGAGGTCGCTCTGGACCTTGGCGACGTAGCCCTGTCCGTTCCGGTTGACCTCCACGGCCGCGAGTTCCTCTTCCATGCGTTCCCTACCCGGGTTCGAGGGCGAATCTGGGTTCCCTATTTAATCGTTCCTCGCACGGTCTCACGCGCGAGGTTGTTGTCGCCACCGGCACCAACCTTTATCTACGGGGCCCCTTGTGGACAGCCTCACCGCGGAACCAGGTGCAACCTTGGGGAACATACGGCCGACGTACATCAAGCGTGTCGCCTTCGAGCTCCTCCGTCTCCATCCGGACGCGTTCACAGAGGACTTCGCCCACAACAAGGCGAAGGTCGCGGAGCTGACGGACGTGTCGACGACCGTGATGCGCAACCGAATCGCCGGCTACGTGACCCGGCGAAAGCAGCTGGCCGTCGCGTGACCTGCCGAGGCCCTGCGCGTACAGGTCCGCGCCCGCGGGATACGGGCCGAGAACCATGGCGCTCGCCGTCGAGACGAAGGCACTGACCCGCGTCTTCACCGTCAGGAAGAAGCTCCTCCGGCGGAAGAAGGCCGAGAACGGGGGCTCGGAGGGCCCCGTCACCGCCCTGGCCGGGGTCGACCTCGAAATCCACGAGGGCGAACTGTTCGGCCTCCTCGGTCCGAACGGCGCGGGGAAGACGACGATCATCAAGATCCTCGCGACCCTCCTCCTCCCGACCGCCGGCGTCGCGAAGGTGGCGGGGTTCGACGTCCTGAAGGACGCGTTCCAGATCCGCACACGGATCAACATGGTCAGCGGGGGCGAGACGAGCGGGTATGGCCTCCTCACGACCCGCGAGAACATCTGGATGTTCTCCCAGTTCTACGGCGTCCCCAGCAAGGTCGCGAAGGAGCGCATCGACGAGCTCCTCCACACGTTCGGCCTGTGGGAAAAGCGAGACGCCAAGGTCCGCACGCTGTCGAGCGGGCAACGGCAGAAGATGAACATGATCCGCGGGTTCGTCACCAATCCGTCGATCTTCTTCCTCGACGAGCCCACGTTGGGCCTCGACGTGAACGCCTCCCGCGTGATCCGGGAATACGTGAGCAGCTGGGTGAAGTCGAACAGAGAGAAGACCGTCCTCCTCACAACGCACTACATGCAGGAGGCGGACGACATGTGCGACCGCCTCGCGATCATCGACAAAGGCCTGATCCTGGCGGTCGACACGCCTCAGAACCTGAAGCGGCGCCTCAAGAAGGAGACGACCTTCCGCTTGGAGGTCGACCCGCTGAAGGACGCGGCGAGGTTCAAGGCGATTCCGGGCGTGAAGAACTTCAGCCTGACAAGCGACGGCGGCGCAAGCCTCGCGAAGCTCACCTTCATCCTCGAGGACGAATCCGCCGTGAGCGACATCGTGAGCGAGGTCGTCCGCCAAGGCTCGAAGATCCATTACCTCCAGAAGTCGGAGCCGACGCTCGAGGACGTGTTCATCAGCATGGTCGGGAGGTCGCTCGAGTGACGACGAACGTGAATCCCGTCGCGCTCAACCTTCGGGCGGTCTGGGGCCGCGCATACGTGCGGATCGTGGGTGCGAACCGGGAGCCCTCGTGGATCTTCTTCGACGGAATCCTGCCGCTTCTCGGGATCGCTGCCTACGTGTTCATCTACGAAGGGTTCTTCAGCGGATCGACGGCGCCGGAAGCCCGCGCGGCGGTCAACGCCCTCATCGGATTCGTCGTCCTCGGCGGCGTCATGATTGCGTTCTGGATGAACGTCCTGTGGTCGATGGCCTCCCAGCTGTACTGGGAGAAGGAGATGGGGAACCTTCAGCTGTACATGATGGCCCCGATGTCCCGCATGGCCTTGCTCGGTGGGATGGCGATCGGCGGCGTCTTCATGACGTCGGTCCGCGCCCTCGTCACCCTCGTCGCGGGCATCTACGTGTTCGGCGTCCACTTCCAGCTCGGGAACCCGCTCATGATCGTCGGCGTGTTCTTCGTCACCCTAATCGCACTGTACGGGATGGGGATGATGTTCGCTTCCCTGTACCTCATGTGGGGACGCGAGGCGTACCACATGTCGTCCCTGCTGGAGGAGCCGATCTTCCTCGTGTCGGGTTTCTACTTCCCGATCGGCGCGTTCGGGAACCCGAACTTCGCCCCGTGGGGACGAGCCGTCATGATCGGCGGTTCCTTCATCCCGGCCACCCTCGGGCTCGATGCCCTTCGCCAGCTCCTCTTTCCAGCCTCCCCGCAAAACTTCGCGTTCCTGGACGTGCAGACGGAGCTCATGATCCTCGTGGGACTTGCGATCGTGTTCTTCTTCTTCGCCCGATCCTCGCTTCGATACATGGAACTCCTCGCCCGGCGAGACGGGAGGCTAACCGCACGGCATCAGTGAACGCCACGGTGGCCCGCCACTGGCGCTCGTTCAAATGGGCCTCGTGGCTCGGCTGGCAGATCGAGTCGAACTGGACGGAGCCGTGGCTGTTCGCAATCTACTCCGTGATCAAGCCGGTCGCGGGATCGTTCATCCTCGTCCTGATGTACGTCGTCTTCGCCGCCATCGGCACCGGGGGCAACTTCACGGACCCCGCGGGCCTCGCCCGGTTCAACTTCATCTACATCGGCAATGCGTTCTTCATCTTCGTGGGCAATACCCTGTTCGGCACCTTCCAGGTCATCCAATCCGACCGGGAGTGGTACCAGACCCTCCGATACGTGTACATCTCCCCGATCTCCTACTACACATACATCGTGGGCCGCGCCGCCACGAAGGTCGCGATTGCGACGTTCGGGGTCCTGATCACCCTCGGATTCGGCGTGGCCTTCCTCCACATCCAGCTTGACCTCTCCGTCGAGGAGGTCCCCGCCTTCGCGGCGGCCCTCATCCTCGGGGCTCTCACGCTCGTGGGCATCGGCGTCTCGCTGGCGGCCCTCTCGTTCGTGACCGCGCGCCACATCCGTGGCCTGGCCGAGGGCGTCCCCGGAATCTTCTACCTGTTCTGCGGCGTCCTGTTTCCGCTGTCCGTGCTCCCGGACTGGGGGGAAGGCCTCGGCAAGGCGATCCCACTCACATACTGGTTCGAGATCATCCGGAGGATCCTCATGCCGCCCTCCATGCTCCAGGAAATTTCGCAGGGCCCCTCCCCGACGACTCTAGAGGCTTTCGGGACGTTCGACGTCATCCTCCTCCTCCTCGTCTCGGCAACCCTGTTCTTCGTGATGTCCGTCGGCCTCTTCCGCCTCATGGAGTTCCTCGCTCGACGATCCGGGAAACTCGACCAGACGACCGCCTACTGAGGTCGCCGGCGCGCCTTCTGTTCCCGGAGATACGGGAAGCGCATGACCGTGCCGCACGCGAGGCACGTCGTCACGACGCGCGACTCGCCGACACGGACGCGCACGGTCTTTGGCGGCAGGAGGTACGCGTGGCAATTCTTGCACACCCGTCGCTTGTGCTCGGAGGGGAGCCGCACGTTGTACCGCATGCCGATCCGGCGCCCGAGCTCCACGTAGCGGTTCGCTCGGACCAAGTTCCCCTTGAGGGCCTCTTGCTCGGCGAGGTAGAACAGGCGGTCGATCCGCTCGCGTGCGATCTTCCGTTCCAGCCCCTTCTTCCGCTTCACCACGCCTCCGGGTAGGAGGAGGGCGCGATAAAGGGTTCGCGCCGCCAAGCCTTATAGGACGACCTCGAATACGCATGGGAGACCTTGACGGCGCGCGTGCGACGCCTCTACCGAAACATCGACGACGGCGTGGACCTCGTCGTGTTCGCGAACTCCACGGAACCGCACCTCGACATGACCTTCATGTACGCGACGGGGCTCGCGGACGGTCTGTTCGAGGGTTGCGCCGCGTTCTGCCACCCGGACGGCGGCGTCGAGATCGCGACGTCCGCGCTTGAAGAGGAGACTGCGACTCATGCCGGCCTGCCTCTCCACGTGTTTCGGACGCGGGCCGAGCGCGAGGGACATCTCAGGAAGCTCCTGAAAGGCCATCGGAAGATCGGGCTCAACCATGCGGAGATCACGCACCGGACGGCGCAGGAGCTTCGGAAGTTCGCGCCAAAGGCGACGTTCGTCGACATCAGCGATGCGGTCATGCACACGCGCCTGATCAAGGACGAGCGAGAGATCGCCCTCCTCCGGAGGGCCGCCAAGATCGCCACCGACGCGCTGGCCGCGGTGATGCCCGAGGTCGGGCCGGGGGACGTCGAGAGCGAGATCGCCGCCCGGCTCGTGTACGCGATGCAGGAGAAGGGCGCGACGGGGGCGTCGTTCCACACGATCGTCGGCAGCGGCCCGAACAGCGCGGAACCCCATTACACCGCAGGCCCGCGCAAGCTCCGCGAGGGCGACTTCGTCGTGATCGACTTTGGCGCGAGGTACAAGCTGTACTGCTCCGACGTCACGCGCACGTTCGTCGTGGGGAAGGCGACGGCGAAGCAGTGGGATATCTACGACACCGTGCGGCGCGCGCAGGCGGCGGCGATGAGGATGATGCGGCCGGGCGTGAAAGCGAGGAACGTCGACACGGCCGCGAGGGCCCTGATCGACGCCACGGCGTACAAGGGGCGTTTCATCCACGGCCTCGGGCACAGCGTCGGTCTGGCAGTCCACGACGGCGGCGGCCTGAACCAGGCGAGCGACCTCGTCCTGCGGAAGAACATGGTGTTCACGAACGAGCCGGGCATCTACGTGCCGGGCTTTGGCGGCGTCCGCATCGAGGACGACGTCCTCATCACGGGAAAGGGGCCGAGGCTCCTGTCGACGGCATCCCGCGACCTCTTGGAGTTGTGATCCACCCGTCCGGGTCAGGTCCGCGCTGTCCTTCTGCCCTGGCGTTCACTCGGTTTGGGAGCGGACCGAGAGCGCGACCCCCGATCGCCGCGCGGCACGAACGCCGGGTCCGGGGGCCTCGTCACCGTCCTCGTCGTCGCCTTCGTCCCCGTCGTCATCGTCGTCGCTCCCGTCGTCGTCGTCATCCTCGTCATCGTCGTCATCATCACCATCGTCGCGTCCGATAGACAACGTGCCGGAAAGCATGGTCACCCCGCCATCGTCGTCTTCCACTCGGAGTTCCCAAGCGAACGACGCAGCCCTCTCGTCGTCGTCCTCGTCATCCCCATCGTCCCCTTCCCGGCCCTCGTCGTCCTCGTCATCATCGTCATCATCGTCGTCATCATCGTCGTCGGAGTGGATTCTGCAGATGACGGTCTGTGTGTCGGTGACGTTCCGGGCGTTCACGTCCGCGCTTGGATCGGGATCCGGCACGACGGCGGGGTCGTTCGGATATGTGACGGGGCCGGAGAAGCCCGTGCAGTTCCCGGACCAGGTGAACGTCAGGTCGTCGCTCCCCGGATCCGTCGCGGTGGCGGTGAAGATGAACACCCTCCCGTCATCCTCGTCATCGTCGCCGCCCCCGCATCCCTCTTCGCCGGCACCGTCCCCCCCGTCCTCGTCGTCCTCGTCGTCATCCCCCTCGTCATCGTCGTCCTCGTCCCGCCCGTCCTCATCGTCGTCCTCGTCCCGCCCGTCCTCATCGTCGTCCTCGTCCTCGTCATCGTCGTCATCATCGTCGTCGTCCCCGATGCAGGGGACGATGGACACGGAAACGGAAGGCGCGACGTTCGCGACCGTCACCGACGCCTCGGCGGTCTCCGTGAATAGGCCGTCGCTGACCTCGACGCGGGCGCTGCCGGACACGTCGTCGCCGAAGGTGTACGAGGCGGTCGGGTCCGCGGACCACGACGTGTCCCATGTCCCGTCAGCCGTGAAGTCCCATCGGTATTGAAGTGGGTCGCCGTCCGGGTCCGAGGACGCCGCCGCGGTGAACGCGATCGCGCCACCCTCGACGTTCACGTACCCAGGCCCCGCGTCCGCCACCGGCGGCTCGGGCACCGCGAACACGTCGAGGAGCGGCTGCTCGCTGTGGGCTTCTGCGGTCGCGTCGTCCTCGATGCTGACGGAAGCGCGCGGAAGTCCCACGCGGGAAAGCGGGAGGCGCGGCGTCGTCATTGTATACGAGAAAGAGCGCGACTCGTACGGCGTGGGTTCATCGAAGGAGACCTTGTCCGTAACATCCGCGGCGGGAAGGTCCGCAATCCAGTAGATGGTCGTCGACCCGTCCGGGTTCGATTCGAGCGTGGAGCCGCTCGGAGAGATGGTCGCCTCGTCAACGATATAGTCCGCAGGGATCAAGTCCCACACGCGCGCATTCGGCGCATCCGGCTCCGGGAGCTGGTCGCTTCGGTCCGAAATCGCGAGGTTCGTCGCCCGCAGGGCGACCGCGAGGCTCTGACCCTCGATCTCCGGGATTTCCCCCCAGAAGGCGCCATTGACCGTCTTCCCGATGACCGGGCTCGGGTTCTCCCGCAGGTAAGCCCAGACGCTTTCCTGCGTGACGTCCGGCTGTACGTCCGCGAGAATCGGTTCCAAGCCGAAGGGCGCGATCTCGCCGCCGAGGAAGACCGGGGTGTCGGCCTGCACGACCTGCCGTTCCTCTGAGCACCACCACGGGGGCATCGAAAGAAAGCCCTTCGCGACGTAGTCCCCGTACCCGTACGTGAGCGAACTGCCGGCGGCGATCGTGCCGTCGGTCAGGATTCCGTCCTGCGTCGTGAATTGGAGGTCGCCGTCGAGCGCGTTCGGGTTCAGGAGCATGACGTACTCAATGACGACGACCGCCTGAGTCGAAGTGCTAGAGACCTCGTAACCGAGCGCCGCGGGGGTTCCGCCAAACGGCACATCGACTTGCCTGATGGTGATATCACCCCGGCTGTACGCCTCCCAGATGAGCATCGAACCCGTGCTCCAGGGCGTGATCGCGGGCGTGGTCGGGGCCGTCGGCTGCCCGGGAGGCGGGAGGGCGAACAACAGTCCGGAGGTCAGCACTATGAGAATCGCAAGAGTCCCAACGAGAACCTTTCCCATCGTCCCCCGGCTCAAGATGCGAAGTGTGCCCAGACGGCTTAAGGCTTGCGCTGGACCCGCGTGCGCCCACGACTCCTATCTGATAATCATCCGCAATCCCACACCTTTTATCGCGCTCGTTGGTTAGCTCCCCGGTGCTCGTCTACTCACCGGAGTGCACGCGCCATGTGAACCTGCAGGGCCATGTGGAGGCCCCCCAGAGGATCGAGGCGATCGTCCGGAAGCTCGACGGCGCGGGCCTCATGGAGGACTGGACGGTGCCTGAGCCCGCCACGCGCGCGCAGATCGAAGCGGTCCACTCGAAGGACTACGCGGACCTCGTGCAAAACTTCGGGGATGGATACCTGGACGCGGATACCGCCATCCATCCGGACACACATATGTACGCGAAACTGGCGGCGGGAGGCGCGCTGACGGCCGCGCTCGGGTGCGCGGAGGCGGGGCGACCGGCCCTCGCCCTCGTGCGCCCTCCTGGGCACCACGCCGGACCCGACTATGGCGGCGGTTTCTGCTACTTCAACAACGTCGCGACCGCGGCCGCCCAGCTCCTCGAACGGTTCGAGCGCGTCGCAATCCTCGACTTCGACGCGCACCACGGGAATGGCACGCGGGATATCTTCGCCGCTCGTCGAGACGTACTCTACGTGAGCACGCATCAGTACGGAATCTTTCCGGGCACAGGCCCCGCGGAGGACGTCGGCGAGGCTAGGGGCGCAGGGTACACGGTGAACATCCCGTTCCCTTCTCGTGCAGGCGACGCCTCGTACGACCTCGCGTTCGAGGAGCTCATCGGGCCCATCGTGCGCCAGTACCTCCCCGAAGCGATCCTCGTCAGCCTCGGCGCGGACGCGCACTACAAGGACCCGCTCACGAGCCTCGGGCTCTCCTCGTCCGGGTACGTCTCCCTCGCCGAGAAGACCCTGAATCTCGCCCGGTCCGTCGCGCACGGGCGGGTCGCCTTCGTCCTCGAGGGAGGGTACAACCTGCCCGCGCTCGCGGAGGTCGTCGCGGGCACGTACGCATCCTTCCGCGGGGAAACCGTGCATCTTCAGTTCCGCGAGGTCGTGGACGCGGCAGAGCGGGGCAAGGAGGTCGTCCGCCAGACGCGCCGGGTCCACAAGGCGTACTGGGACCTATGAGCCGTGGTGGCCCTTCCGCTCCGCAACCCGCCGGTCCTTCTCCTTCTTGATGTGAGCCTCGAGCTGGTCGAGCAGCCCGTCGAGCGTCTTGAACAGGTCCCAGTCGAAGTGCTTGAAGTGATAGAGCTCGCGGTCCGTCGCGAACCGCGCGCGGATCGACCACTTCGAACGGTCCCCGTCAGCCTTGTATTGCACGACGTGGAGGTTCAAGATCCGCGGGGTAACGATGTCGCCGATCCGCCGCATCGCCTTCTGGATGATCGCGTACATGGCCTCGTACACGTCCCGCTGCTCCTCGAGCCCGCTGATCTGGACGAGGATCCCGTCGCGCTCACGGAACCGCGCAGCAATCTCGACGACGTCCGCGGTCGTGAGGATGCCCACCGGCTCCTGGTTCTCCTCGGCGACGATCGTGGAGATGCGGCTCTCCGCCATGGACTCCAAGGCCTTCGAGAGCGACGCGTCCGGACGGGCCGTCACGGGCGGTCGCATGATGCTCCCGATCTCGACCTTCACGGGGTCCTTCTCGCTCGCCCGCCCTTGCCGGCCGAACTTCTCCTTGGGCCTCGCGAACAGGTCCGCGAGGTCCTTGAGGCCGACGACGCCGACGAGCTTCCGATCCGCGTCCACGACGGGGACCGCACGCTCCCCCAGTCCCGCCATGACCGTGCGCGCCTGCGCGACCGTCTCCCTCGCGGCCACGCACTGGGGCTGGGGCGTCATGACCTGTGCGACCGTGATCCCGTCGATCTCCTCGCACCGCGCGAGCGCGCGGACGACGTCGGAACGAGAGAGGATCCCCACGAGCTTCCCCTTCTCCGTGATCGGCAGGGTCCGCGCGCCGCTCGAGAGGAACGTCTCCGCCGCCACCGCCAGCTCCATGTCCGGTGGCACCTCGGGCGTCTTCTGGACGAGGTGTTGGGCCTTGGACCCCGGCTGCGCGCTATTGTGGCGTGCGATCGCCGCCATGGACACGACGCCGACAAGCTTGTTCTTCTCAAGGATCGGAATCTGATGGATGTCGTGGGCCTGCATGCGGCCCAGGATCTCGGAGATCGGTTCGTCAGCGGTTCCCGTGACGACCTCGCGGGACATGAAGTCCCGAACCTTCAAATCCCGCAGGCGAAGCTTCGGCATCGACCGCCATCCCGCGAACGCGCGAAGTGCGGTCGCCAAAGGGCGGGCGCTATAAATCCTTATGCGCGTCGTTCGTTGAAGGGATCGTGCGCGCCCGGGCCCACGTGACTTTTCGCGGCGTCGTCCAGGGCGTCAACTTCCGCGCCCACTGCCGCGGGCACGCCCTCGGAGTCGGGCTCACGGGCTGGGTCCGGAACTGCGAGGACGGGAGTGTCGAGGCGGTCTTCGAGGGGGAGCGCAAGGCGATCGAGGACGCAATCGCGTGGAACCAGACGTCGCAGCCGCACGCCGAGGTCTCCGGCCTCGAGGTGACGTGGTCGCCGCCCGCGCATGAGTTCCGTACGTTCGCGATACTCCGCTGATTCAGCGGACGTCGATCCCGTACGTCTTCGACGGAAGCACTTGATGGATCACCGCCGCATCCGCGTCCGTCAACGCGCCGGTCGTTCGGAGTTTGGCGGTCTTCCGCGGCACGGTCGCGGGGCCCAGGACGGCCCCCGGACGACGCGGATCGTCGATGTAGTCCGTCTCCATGAGGAACGGACCGCCCTTCCGGAGGGCTTCCCGGAGATGGTCCCCCCGGGCGAGGACGCTCGGGACGCAGCCGTGCACCTCGTCCGCGAGCACGAGAGGCGGGGAATGGTGTTTCACGACCTTCTCTCGGGGGAGGCCGACGGCATCCGCCATGCGGCCGAACTCCTCGTACGTCTCCGGCGTCGGGTCTTCCGTGTGGAGGATCACCGCGCAGCCGACGTCCTTCGCGAGGGCCATCCCGTGCTGGAGGACTTCGTTCGACGCCGCCCAGAGGTCCGAGGCGACGCGGAAGTGGGGCCGCCCGATCTCGCCGAGGGCGATGGCCTCCCCATCGCGGACGAGTTTGGCGGCGAGGTCCATGCCCCTCTTCATTGCACCGACCGCCGCCGCCAGTCCGAGCGCCTCGTCCAATCGGAGCAGGTCCACCGGGTACGGGCCCACCGCCACGAATACGGTCACCTTCGTCTCCCTTCGGACGAGGTCGGCCGTTTTCAACGTCCGGGCGTACGCGGCACCGTAGTCCTCGCCGGAGGACAGCAAGAGATCGTCGTATGGGAGATGCGTGAGCATGAGGTGGGTCCCGCCCGCCTTCTCGAACATCCTTGCGGCTTCCATGTAGAGCCCGCGCGGGTCCAGATGGAAGTGGTTGTCGAAGATCGGCACCGCCAGAGAATGGCGACCCCCCGTAAAGGCTTCCCGGGTGGCTGGCGATATAATGCAGTTCGGCGATTGATTTTCGGCGCTGATTTTCGCTACGCCACGTTCAAGTGTGTAGCCACGGGGTGCGCCTCGATGACTCCCCCACGGAAGGTTCTCTCACTCGCTGTCCTCGCGGTCGCCTCGCTTGCCCTCTTGGCGGCGGTCCCTGCCCTACCGGTGGAGGGGGCGGCACCCGACGGGTCGCCCACCGCGGACATCGTCTATCGATCGACCACGGGCTCCAACGGTACGAGCGCCCCGAACTATCGGGCTGAAGCCTCGTCGTGGACCGCCGAGGTCGAGCAACCGGACGCGGGGAGCCCAATCCGGGCCGTACGCATCGCGCAGTCCCCCCTCGCCGCGAATGCGCGGATCTTCGCCACGCAAGGGGACGACGGTTGGTTGGACGCCTATGTGTGCACGGCTACGTGCGCGGTGACGAACGACATCGGCGAGGTGTGGGGCAGTGCCCCGGGCACCCTTCAGAGACGGTTCGACGTCGCCTACGAGCAGCGCAGCGGGCAGGCGCTCCTCGTCTACGGCGTGCTCTCCATGAACGGGACGGAAGACCTCGCGTACCGCACCTACTCCGGGGGGAGCTGGAGCGCGGAGCGTTTCCTGGACGACGCGGATCACGCGTCGAACGTCCAGTACTCGCTTGTCATGCTCGCCTCCCGGCTGGGAGGAGACCAGATCGGGCTCCTCGGCGGGGAGTCGACGAACAGCCACGTGAACGCGTGGATCTGGGACGGAGATTCTTTCGGCTCTTACACGGAGGTCACGGCGAACGCGCAGAGCCCGAACCGGGAGCGGGCCGCAATCGCATGGGAGTCGGCCTCGGGCCATCTCCTGGCGATGGCGGTGGACGCGAACGCACCGGACGAAGTTGTCTGGAAGGAGTTCACGACGGGCTGGGGCGCGGCCTCCAACCAGCCGTGCGGGGGCTCGGGGAACATCCTCCGATGGCTCTCCCTGAAGCCGAACCCCTTCCCGACCGCGAACGACATGGTCCTCGCCGCGGGCGACGACGGCTCCGACCTCGGCACCTGCTACTGGGACGGAAGCGGATGGGGTGCGCGCGTCTCCCAGGACACCTCGCTCGATGGGACCTCGACGCGCGCCTTCGACTTCGCGTGGGAGGCCTCCGGGAACGACGGGCTCCTCGTCTACGGCACGACCGCCGGCGAGATCACGTACCGGACGTTCTCCGCCCCCGGCACGTGGGGCAACGCGACGAACGTCGTGATGGGCAACGACCCGCACGCCTGGGTCCAGCTGCGGACGAATCCGTCTCCGGCAGCCGGCGCCCCGGAGATCCTCGGCGCGGTCCTGGAGGACGCGACGAACGCACTCGGGATCGTCACATGGGACGACGCGGGGTTAGTCGTCGTGGGCGCGGAAATCGTAACGTCGGACGCTGGGACTGCGACGTACGAGAGCTTTGACCTCCAATACCGCGTCGCGGGGACCTCCGGCACCGGACCCGGGGGCCTCGGAGACCCCTTCACGTTGCCCTTTGGCCTTCAGCTCGACTTCAAGATGCTCCTCATCCTGCTAGCTGTCGCTGGCGCGATCATCGTGGCGGTCGCAGTGAGACGGCGCGGGCGGTCCGCCACGAGGGGTGGTGCGGTTCAGGCACCGCAGGCCCTTCCAAGCCGACAGCTTACGCCTCCTCCCCCGACCGCGTACGCGGACCCCGCGGCTCCCGAGGAGATCGAACTGGAAACGCAACAGTGGGGACGGTAAGCCCGGGATTGCGCGAGGGAGTTCGAACCTCCAGGATTCCCCAGGCCGCCGCTTCCGCAGAAGCCCCGCCGCCTTGCGCAGCGTATGGGCTTAGTGACTTCTACTCGGGGCGAAGCCCACTCCTGGAATCGGCTTAGGGGCTCTGGGGAGGAGCCTGACAGTCACGACCCATCCGACTACCGTCAACCCCGTTGAGAATCCGAGAAACGCCCCGCTCTCGTACGCGATGCAGACTGGAACGTCCAAAGGATATATCATCGAGAGTGCCCAGAAGGGACCGGGGGGTTCGGGCCATGGAAGGAGTCGCCCCGGCGGTGTGGAAGACCAGTGTGTACAGGCTGCTCCTGCTGGGGGTCCCATGACCGATGCGACGCTCAGCCAGTATGATACTTGAAGGACTGCTAGCCCGAAAGCCACGATCCAAGGGACCGTGTGCCGAAGATTTCGCTCCACAGGTGTCGATCTTTGGCACGGTCATGAAGCATTCGAAACGGTTAGGCGGATGCCTACCGGAGCAGGCCTGCCGCCTTGAGCTCCTGCGTGATCCGCTCCACGGCCTTCTCGACGTCCGAGGGCTTCCGCGCGCCGGTGCACACAAGCTTCCCGGACCCGAACAGGAGGACGACGACCTTCGGCTCGTCGATCCGGTACACGAGTCCCGGGAACTGCTCCGGCTCGTACTCGACCTTCTCGAGGCCCAGGGAGATTGCAATCGCGTTCAGGTTGATCTCCGTGCCGAGGTCCGAGGACGCGACGATGTTCTGGACCTCGATCTCCGGGTTCTTCTTGATCGGGATCCCCGCGGCCTCGATCTGCTTCGCGACCGTGTCGATCGCGGTCTTCACGTGCTCGAGGGACTTCGCCCCCGTGCACACGACCTTGCCGGAGCGGAAGAGGAGGGTCGCCGTCTTCGGCTCCTTCAAGCGGTAGATGAGGCCGGGGAACTGCTCCGGCTCGTACTCCGCACCGCCGAGGGCGAGCGCAATCGCCTGGAGGTCGAGTTCGCCGCCGAGGGATGTCGATGCGACCACGTTCTCGATCTTGATCTTCGCCATGTGGGTTGCCTCCCGCCCAAGAGAGAGTGACGACCCGTCACGGCTCCCCCGAGGTGCGCGGGCATTTAAAGGGCCGTTTAAATACCTTCCGTCGGGCGCTGCGAAATCTCTCCCTTAAGACGCCTCCAAGCGCGCGCGTTCAAGACCTCGGACGAGCGCGTCCAGCGTTCGGACGTACGGGAGGTCAACCCGCCCGTGAGACGCCCTCAGGAGTTCCCCGGTGATCGCGTCGATCTCTGTCCGCCGACCACGCTCAATGTCCTGGAGCATGCTCGACCGGTTCCCCGCCGTCTTGGCGGCGACGTTGGCCGCTCGATGGGCGAGCTCGTCCCCATCGAGCTTGACGCCCGCGGCGTTGGCGGCGGCGACGGCCTCACGGGCGACGGCAGCGAGGAGGCTCCGGAGGTCGTCGTGGTCCACGAGGACGCCGTTCGGCTCGCGCAGGACGGCCGTGAGGGGATTGATGGCGGCGTTCACGACGACCTTCGCCCACAGCTCGCGACGCACGTCGGAGATCGCGAGCGCCGGCAGGCCCGACGCGGTGAGGGCACCCGCGAGTCGCTCCGCGTCGTCCACCGTCGTGGCCTTCCAAGGCCCGATCGTGACGTCGCCGACGCCCGCGTGGTGAATCTCACCGGGCGCGACGAACGTGACGCCGTGGCTCGTCGTCCCCGCGAGCACGCGGTCCGCGCGTTCCGCGATCCGTTCCGCGTTTCCGAGACCGTTCTGCAACGTGACGAACGTGCTCCGCCGCCAGAACGCGCGCAGCGCCTCGACCGCGTTCGCGGTGTCGTACGACTTCGTCGTCACGAACACGACGTCGAAGTCGTCCTTCGGGACGTCCGTCGTCGCACTCGGCCACGCAACGCGATTCGTGAGCCCCGTGATGCGAAGCCCCTGGCGAAGGACCGCGTCGACGTGCGGTTTCCTCCCGACGATCGTGACGTCGTGCCCCAAGGAGAGATGTCCGGCCAACAGACTCCCGATCGCCCCGGCTCCGAACACGAGCACGCGCACGACGCGAAGCAATGCGAGTCGACGCATGAATCCTTCTTTGCGGCGACGTTCGAAGGGAAATCGCGCGCTCGCGACGAAACGTTCGCGTCGCGCGCACGTGTTCCACGCGGAAACAACGATGAAGAAACGTTTAAGTCGCCATTCATCATACGGTGAATGCGGAGGAACCCCTTGGCGAAAAAGAAGAAGGGAAAGAAGAAGCGCTAGACGCCCTCTTCGTTCACTTCGGGCTTCCGCTCCTGGGGAAGGGAGCGAGTCTCAAACCCTCTTCGAATCCTTTTTCCTTTTCCTCTTTTTGCATTCTGTTGCGAGGACGTGCGCGAGCCGCAGAGGTTCTGGATGACGCGTGATGCACGCGGAGCGCACGATCCTCACGGCCGTCCGAAGCGAGACGCGATCGCCGACTGAGACGAACAGCGGCCTCACGGACGTCGACGTACGTATCGCGTACCCGAGGACCTCGCGGCCGACGCGGACGGGCACGGACTCGCCGACGCCCGGACGCCGGGTCATCGTCCCGACGAGCGGGTTCTTCGCGACCCCGATCGTCGGCACGCCGAGCTTGATGCCGACGAAACACGCGACCCCGCATCGGGCGGGATGGAGACGACCGTGACCGTCGACGAGGAGCACCGTCGGCCGCTCCGTGAGGCGGTCGAACGCCGCGCGGATGAACGGGAACTCGCGCTGCGCGAGGTACGTCGGGATGTAGGGGAAGGTCACGGCCCGTGATGCGTGTGCCTCGTCCACCACCGCTAAGTCGGACGCTCGGAGGACGACGGCCGTGGCGAACCCGCGGTCTCCGTTGTACGAGACGTCCACGCCTCCGATCGTGCTCACGGTCCGGAAGGTGTCTCGCGACGATACGTTGGCGGCGAGCGCGAACTGCTCCGCGCGGAGCTTCTCGAGCGGTGCATTCCCGTCGAAGTCCGTGAAGAAACGCGCCGTGGCGGCAGAGGCTCCCGTCCCCGAGACGACGCGGGAGGCCCCTGGAATCGCAGGATGATCGGCCACAAAGCGGAACACCGCCATGCTTGCGCGAAGGTCCCCGAGAGCACGGGCCACGTCCCCGCAACGCGCCCGATGCCCCTCGGGAATCTGGTGTAGGAGGCGCTCGACCTCCCGGCGGAAGTCCACGCCGCACGTATCGCATGCGATCGACGATAATGTTATCCCGGGACCTCCGTTCGGCGCGGCCGTGCCCTCCCTGGCGCTCCGCGACGGATGGATCGTCACGCAGAACGCGAAGCGCGAGGTGCTCCGCGGAGACGTCCTCGTCGAGGACGGGAGGATCACCGTCGTGGGGGTCGTGCGCGGCAGCGCTGACGACGAACTCGACTGCCAAGGCTGCGCTGTCCTCCCTGGCTTCATCAACGTGCACGGCCACGTCGCGAACTCGCTCCTGCGCGGGATCGCCGACGACGTGCCCCTCGAGGCGATGCTCGAAAAGGCCTTCGCGGTCGACGCGAAGCTCACGAGGCGGGATGTGCAGATCGGCGCGCTGCTCGGCTGCCTCGAGATGCTCAAGTCCGGGACGACCTCGTTCGTCGACCTGTTCTACTGGGAGGACGAGGTCGCGCGCGCGGTCCGCGAGGCGGGCATCCGCGGGTTCCTCGCCTGGACCGTCCTCGACCCGGAGTTCACGACGCAACGCGGGACGCCGGTGAAGAACGCGGATCAGTTCGTGAGGAAACACAAGGGCCAGGCCCTCGTGAACCCGATGGTCGGCGTCATGGGCGTGTACGTGTGCTCCGAGGAGACGTACCTCGCCGCCAAGGAGGTTGCGGAGCGGGAGGACGTGCCCCTCCATGGACACCTGTCGGAGACGCGCCATGAGGTGTACGATCACGAGAAGAAGACGGGCGCACGACCGGTGGAGTGGCTGGACGCGATCGGCTTCCTCGATTCCCGCTTCAGCGCAGCGCACTGCGTGTGGGTCACGATTAACGAGGTCCGCACGCTCGCGCGCCGCGGGGTCGGCGTCGCCCACTGCCCCGCGAGCAACATGAAGCTCGCCACCGGCGGCGTCGCCCCCATCCCGGAGATGCACGCGGAGGGCGTCGCGGTCGGCCTCGGCACGGACTCCCCGCTCAGCAATGTCGGCCTCGACATGTTCCAGGAGATGAGGCTGGGCGCCCTGCTGCATAAGGCGACGCGCTGGGACGCCTCGGTTCTCCCCGCGCAGAGGATGCTCGACCTCGCGACGATCGACGCCGCCAAAGTGCTCCACCGGGAGCGGGAGCTCGGTTCGATCGAGGTCGGAAAGCGCGCGGACCTGTGCGTCGTCGACCTTCGGCGCCCGCATACGACGCCTTTTTATCCGGCAAACCTCATCTCCCATCTCGTCTACGGTTGCCGGGGAGGCGACGTCCGAGCGACGGTCGTGGACGGAGTCGTACGCGTTGCAGACGGCCGAGTTGTCGGAGTCGACGAGACTGAGGTCCTCTCTCGAGCCCAGGAGATCGCCGCCGAACTCTTCGGGTAATCCCATAATCTGCGGCGTCGACGAGGCGGGGCGCGGTCCCGTCCTCGGCCCGCTCGTCGTGTGCGGGGTTGCGGTGGAATCGGACGCCCCGTTGCGCCAGCTCAACGTCCGCGACTCGAAGAAGCTCTCCCCCGAGCGTCGGGAGGCCCTCGCGCCCGAGATCCAGAAAGTGTGCCGGTTCGCGATGATCGTCGTGCCCGCCCTCGACATCGACGCGAGCCGGGCGCTGATGACGCTCAACGACCTCGAGGCGAAGCTGTTCGCGGACATCATCGAAGAGCTCCATCCGGAGGTCGCGTACGTCGACAGCGCGGACGTGGACGAGCACGAGTTCAAGAAGGCGATCCTGCGAGACCTCCCGTTCGAAGTCGACCTCGTCAGCAAGCACGGGGCGGACGACCTGTTCCCCGTCGTGTCCGCGGCGAGCATCCTGGCGAAGGTGAAGCGCGACGAGGCAATCCGCCAGATCGAAGCGGAGTTCGGACAGAAGATCGGCAGCGGGTACTCCCACGACGCGGAGACGATCGCCTTCCTCGAGCGGTGGGTCCGCGAGAACGGTACGTTGCCGCCGCACACGCGCGCTTCCTGGGACACCGCCAAGCGCCTCCTCAGCGCGGCGCACACGAGAAAGATCGACGAGTTCGTGGAGAGGGGACGATGAGGGAGCTTCTCGAGCAGGCAATCACGAAGTTCAACGACAAGGCGAGGACGGACGCGAAGCTCCAGGCGGAACTCGACGGGATCGAACGCAAGGTCCTGGTCGACTGCAAGGACGGCCCGAAGTTCAACTTCCTGCTCAGGGACAGGCAGATCGGCCCGCTCCTCGAAGGCCCCGTCGAGGCGCCCGACGTGATCATCCTGAGCGACTCCGTCACCCTCACCGCGCTCCTGAAGAAGGAGATGGGGCCGATGAAGGCGTACGCGATGCAGAAGCTCAAGGTGAAGGCGTCGCTCGAGGACGTGCTGCGCCTCCGGAAGTTCTTCTAGGGGTGAGAGTGCGTTGTCATGAGGAACCGCCAAGGAAGTGACAACCTCTTCTGGTGGGGAATCCTCGTGTAGGCAAGGTTTATCTGATTCCCACCTTTCTGCGACCGCAGCGGGGTGGGGTAGCTAGGAGATCCCGTCGGGCTCATAACCCGGAGATCCCAGGTTCAAATCCTGGCCCCGCTATCACGAGAAGTCCTCATCGGCGGCTGATTCCGGAACGCGAACCTTAATATCCCGCCGCTCGGGATAGGCGAACCGCACGAGGCGCCGGATTCATGGACCGCGTTTCCACGGGCGTCCAAGGACTCGACCTGATGCTGCAGGGCGGCTTGCAGAAAGGGAGGCCGTACATCATCACCGGGCCCCCGGGAAGCGGAAAGT
>Ga0209342_10001299_pt1 | contig 28096 bp, 34 predicted proteins | sample RifCSP16_2_FD_184023 | JGI IMG/M metagenome (GOLD analysis project Ga0209342, IMG submission 184023) | Soil microbial communities from Rifle, Colorado - Rifle CSP2_sed 16_2 (SPAdes) (version 2) | ecosystem: Environmental > Terrestrial > Deep subsurface > Rock core/Sediment | place: Rifle...
TCAGAAGTTCCCCGGACGCCGCGCCTGCGATCAATACTCCCGCCAGGACCGCCAGGCCGATTCCGATCAATGTTCCGCGCACGTTGACCATGGACCTCACCTCCGTAGGATGGGCTTATTGGGAGGTAGGATGACACGCTATCCTTCCGGGTTTCGGGACGATAGGAGGTCCCAGTCCAACAGGGCATGCTATCCGGATTCCTTCCGGGCAGAAGGCAGGTTCGCGTCCTGCACGGTGCGAAGCCCGGTCACACCCCCGGGGCGGCCTGGCTGAAGGCGGCCAGGTCCCGCCAGGGGTGGTCGAAGTCGGTGAGGCGGCGGGTGCTGAACGGAAAATGGATGTAGCGGCACGGCACGGAGACGATCCCGGTGAGCACGCTGACGTCTACGAAAGATCCACGTATCCTCTGGGAGTCAAAATCCTCAGGGAGAAGGGAAGATTCTGAAAGGAGATAGGGTCCCGATCGCCCGTGATGAGATAATCCGCCACGGAAGCATGACAGCATTCGAGCACCATATCGTCCACCGGATCCCTACATACCTTGATCCGCTTCTTCGGATGGACCATTCTGGCGACCGCCACCACTGCGGCAATACCGGAAATAAGGGCTGTGAACTGCCGGTCGGTGATTTCCCCCTCCGTGTGGAGGAGTGTGGGAACGTCGCGGCACTCTTTCAACAGTTCTGGAGAGGCGCAGATTCCGGCTTCCGAGAACGCCTTCCGAATCACCTCGCTCGGGGTTCCGCCGAAGGCGAAGGCCGACACCAGAACCCCGGTGTCGATCACGATCCTACTTTTTCTTTTCGTATGCTTTTTTCCGGATGGTTTTCACCGCCTTCTCAACGTCTTTCGCCTTGAGCTTCGTCTTTTTGAATGCCTCGCCGGCGATTTTCAAGGCGGCTTCCAGACGTTCTTCGGGGGACAGAACGGAGAGAATATAATCCTCCGGAGCAATCTTTTTCGCCGTCGTCTTCATTCGAGCACCTCAGGCCGGTTCATATCCTCTACTCTGACCTGCCCCCCGTATTTAGACCAACTGAACGAGGGGATTTTCGGAAACTGCCTCTATAATCCGGTCAGCCCCAAGCAGCAAACCCTCTTCACTCGTGACAATATTTTCTTATCTTTGACGCCAGTTTTTCCTCAAGATCATGCTTCCATGTATTGGGCAAGTCCACCAGGAATGGAAAAGGAGAACTGGGTCGTCTTTTTCTCTTCACACTCTCTTTCTCTCTGGGGTACACGTAGATGTTGATGCGGGTGTCAGGGCGTGGATCTGCATACAGATGGTAGCCACCCATTCCCCTCCGATAAGATACCCGATTCCCTTCCTCACGCTTTGTGAAACCAACTCCTTTGAGGCGCTCTTCCGCCCATTCAAGGCCTTCCTGTGAGCGGCAGCTCCCCGCGAATCCCTCCAACAGGCCCCCCTCTATCCCGGGGCCTATAACGAAAACGCGCTCCGTCTCATGACGATGGTCGAGTTCCATCGAAATCACGGGTCAACCACATCCGAATACGCAGTTAGCACGATCACCCTTCACGCGACGATCTTAACGCAGTTAATGCCTCCGAATTCATTAGCGATGCAGCAAGAACAAGAAGGATCGTTCTCCCAGTTGCCGTCGGCAAAATAACGGTACTCGTATCTTCCCGTTTCAAGGGAGAGGGTTGCCTTCCACATTCCTTTCTTATCCTTTTTCATCGGATTCGCCTGGGTATTCCACTGATTGAAATTCCCTACCAAGGAAACATCCTTCGCCTCCGGGGCAGATAATTCGAATTTGATTTTTTTCTGAAGGGACTTTCCACCCATCGCATTACTTTCTGTCTTTTTTCCTTTTACCATATCACCCGACTCCTCGTGTTTTTTAGCTAGTTATCTGCATTCTCATTTAAAGTAATTGCCTCAATTCCTTGAGCTAACTTACAACATAATCAGTTCCTCCCGTAAGCAAACTATGTAAAACAATTGCTATCAAGATATTCCATACACTTACAAAAGTCAACTATTCATTATGTCCTTATGGCGTTCGATGGGCACATTTAAGTATCGGGTGGAGGACGACCCCCTTTTTCCTCTCCCCATCCCCCCTTGTAGAAGCGCATAATTTAAGTGATGCATCGCGGTACGGTACAGGTCATTCCGTCCGAAAGACAACAGCAACTTCGGTGGGGAGTCCGGTGACCCTGAGACGCACGGCCCTCTGGTGCGGCGCGGGCTTGGCGGCCCTTCTGGGGGTTGCCGCACTGACCGTGGCATTGGCCGTCTACCGGCCCCAACTGGTCCGCCCGTGGGTGGAGCGGGCGCTGACTCCGCGGGGCGGAACAGCATCCCTGGCCGCCTTGAGACTATCGCTTACCCCGCCGGCCCTGGAACTTTCGGGCCTCGCGATCGCGGGTCCTCCGCCCGAGGGCGACCTCTTGCGCCTGGACCACCTGCAATTCGAACTGATCCCTCGCCGCTTCCTCCATGGGGGTCCGTGGCTGCGGCACGTGGAAGCCAGAGGACTTGTTTTCGAGCGCCCCCGGCCCCGGGAGACAAAGGGGCCACCCGACCTGACACCGCTCACCCGGCTGTTCGATATCGAGGACCTGTTGCTTTCGGACGCCCGGCTGCGCGTGGCCCTGCCCCAAGGCGATCTCGCGGCCGACAACGTCCGTTTGAGCCTGGTCCCGGGGGAAGGGGGCATTCGGCTTTTAAGCGGGTACGGGGAGCTGACCTTCCGCCGGAAGGAAAAAACCATCGCTCAAGGGACACTTTCCGCCCGAGGAAATGTAACGCCCGGCCCCGCGATCGAGGTCGACCTGGAGTTGGCGTCGGCCCGCCTGATGCTGCCGGAGCTCATCGGCGAGATATTCGGCCAGACCCGGCTGCGGGTAACCCCGAAACGTTTCCAAGCCGAGGAGCTGACCCTGACCCTGCCGCAGGGGCGAGTGAGCCTGGGTCCACAAGCGACAAAGAACCTGGGGCCGATCCGCCTGCACGCGTCGGCGAGTGCGACGCTTGCGGGAAGGGAACCTCTCCTGGAGGTGCGCGAACTCGACATCGCAGGCCTGCTCCTGGCGCGGGGGCAGCTTGGCGGCTCCTCCCTGGAAGAGATGTCCGGCAACCTGGATGGGGAGATCCCCGGGGTCGAACGGGTGAAAACCGTTCTTGCACCCCTGTTGCCCGGCAGCCTGAAGGGCATGGATCTTAAGGGCAGGCTCCCCTTCGCCTTCCGCCTCTCATCCAAAGGGACGGCACGCGTGCTGGCCCTGGAACTCCTCCCCCGGGATTTGCAGTTTTCCTGGCCAAGCGCAGGGTTTAGGTGCCGTTTCGGTGGGACCCTAAGGGCCGCGAGCCCCTTAGAGGGATGGAATCCGGGCAGAGCCACCCTGGGGTGGAAGCTTTCGGCAGATGCGGGCAAAGTGTTCTACGAGGACCGCCCTCTGCCCTTGGGGGCGTTGGAAGTCCGAGGGACTGCCGAGGCGACCGGCGATTCCTTTCGCGTAGGAGCCATTGACCTCCAATCCGACTCCCTGGGCCGCTTGACGGGTGAGCTTGCCTTCCACGGAAGGGACGTAAGCGGCCGCCTGGATGGGGCGGATCTGCCCGCGGACAACCTGGCAACTCTTGCGCGGGCACTGAGTGGACGGAAATGGGACAGCTGGTCGCCCACGGGCGCAATCGACCTCGCCGCCCGGCTCGAACCCGCGGTGGGCGGCTCCCGGATTGCGGCCACGGCCGCGCTCGGACAGATCGGCTTCTCCTCGCCCGCCGGCGACGTGATGGGTCAGAACCTTGCCGGCAGAGTCGACCTCGAGGCGCTGCTGATCCCGCAGCCCCGGATGAAAGCGGACCTGATCCTGCGCGGGGGAGAGGCCCTCTGGGGCACGGTGTACGTCGACCTCACCAAGGTTCCTATTGACTTCCACGCGGGGGGAACGCAAGTGGGCCCCGAAGAGTATCAGGACCTCGCACTGGAAGGCGGTTTGGCGGGGTTCGGCCGCTTGCGCATCGAGGGGAAGGCGCGCCACGCAGGAGGATTATGGCGCCACCAGGGGCACCTAAAGTTTAGCGATGCGCGACTTGGGCCCATCTTCCGGACATTCCTTAGGGATCCGCTGGCGGCAAAGCAACGCAATCTGGCAGGGCTGGAGATGGATGGGGCCGCCGAGGTCGACCTGACTTTTTCCGGCTCCGGGCAAGCGGCCGATCTGGCCGGGACGCTCCGGCTGCGCTCGGGCGATCTCCGCCGGGGGGCGGAGCCGCCGCTTCTTTCCGGGCTCGACATCGACCTCCCGATCGCCTATTCCCTGGGAGCCGCAAATCCAGGCCTGTCCAGACCGTCCGATGCGAAAAAGTGGGGCCGGTTGAGCCTGAAGAAACTCCGTCTGGCCGGTCAGGACCTGGGGCCTTTGGAGATGCCTGCCGTCCTGGTACCCAACCACCTCTACCTCGGGGGAGCGATCGATGCGTCCCTGTTCGGAGCCAAACTGTCCCTTCGGCGAATCCAGGTGGACGAACCGCTTTCCCCGAGCTTTCGCATCAACATGGCGGCACAACTGGACGGTCTCGACCTCGCCCGGGTCGCCGGAGAGAGCCCAATGCTTACGGGACACCTGGGAGGCCTCCTCGATCCCGTCGCCATCGGCCGGGAACGGATGACCGCCGACGGAGAGCTGACCGGCGACCTGTTCGGCGGCCGGCTGGACGTCCGCCACGTGACGGTGGAACGGCCCTTCAGCGCGGGCCGGGAAATCGGCGCCGACCTAAACGTTAGCCTGATCGACCTGGAACGGTTTTCCGAGGCCCTGGGCGTCGGCCGCATCACCGGGCGCCTCTCCGGTTCTATTGAGGGGTTGCGGGTTGCCTACGGCCAGCCGGTCGCGTTTCATCTCAAGATGGAGTCGGTGCCCACGAAAGGGGTGAGCCAGTCGGTGAGCCTCAAGGCGGTGAACTCCATCTCGCTGGTCAGCACGGGCTCCGCCCTGAGCGGGCTGGGCGCCTCCCTGATGGCGACGTTTTTCAAGGAATTCCCCTACGAGAAGATCGGTTTCGAATCCGGCCTGAAAAACGACGTCTTCACCGTTCGGGGGATCATCCATGAAGATGGTGTAGAGTATCTGGTGAAGAGGCGTTTATTTGGCGGGATCAACGTGATCAACCGCAACCCGGACAACCGCATCGGCTTCTCGGACATGGTGGAGCGTGCGAAGCGCGTGACCGGCGAACGCTCCCATTGAGACGGATGCATTCATCAAAAAACGAAAAGGGGGATGGCATGGAACGATCCGCGCATCGCTTTTCTTTTTCTGTCCTCACGGTTCTCGCGATCATCGCAGGGTGCGTCACGGTGAACATCTACTTCCCCGCGGCCAAGGTGGAGAAGACGGCCGAGAAGATCGTGGACGAGGTCTACCAGGAAAAGAAGGAACCTCCCCAGCAGGAGCCGGCGGGAAAGCCGCAGTCGTTGAACGAGCGAGGCATATTCCACGGCATCGCCCGGCTTGCCCGCTTCGGGCCCGCGCAGGCGTTTGCCGAGGAAGCCACGACCGTGAGCAACGCGGCCATCCGCGGGTTGAAGGAACAGATCGGCCAGAGGCATCAGGAGTTGCTCCCCTCCTATCGGCAAGGCCAGGTGGGGATCGACAAGGACGGCTTCCTGGAGGTCCGGGAGACCGGCGGCCTGGGCTTGCCGCAGGTGGCGTCCCTGAAGAGACTCGTCAACGCCGACAACGCCGCCCGCCGCCAACTCTACGAAGAGGTGGCGAAAGCCCTCAACCTGAAACCGGAGCAGGTGTCCCAGGTCCGGCAGATCTTTTCGAAGCAGTGGCGGGACAAGGCCGAGGCCGGCTGGGCTGTCCAGGCGGACAATGGCCAGTGGGGGCGCAAGTAACGGATCCCCGCGGAATGGTGCGTTCGATGCCGGAACTGGAGGCCCGCGTGCAGGAACGATTCAACCTGCAGTCGGCCAACTGGATTTCCTACGTCCTGGACCGGCGCAACCAGATCCCCGACATCGCGGATCCGAATCTCGTAAGGGACACGTTGGTTGTGTTCCTCGGGAACCTCATCGACGGGCTGTATTTTCACGACAAATCGAATGCAAAGATCATCGAAAAAGCGGTTTCCATGAGAAACACGGTCCGGGAAAGGCAACATCACCGTTACGATGATATCGTTATGGTTCTACGCGATATCTTTTCCAAAAGGGAGTGGACCGCGATTCTCATCCCCTCCGGATTCCAGGAATCCCATTCCGTCGACCAACTGGTAACATCAAAAACTTTCCTGTCGAATTTGTCCCGTACCATCAAGGCCGACCCGCATCTCATCCTTCACCTGAACGAAGCTCCCCAAAAGGATTTTGCCATTACGGACGTATACCCGCCCTTCCACTCCGCCCTGTCGAAATCCACCCGCTGGCCGGGAATTTTACTCTGGCGCAGAAGCGACGAACCCCTGTTTTTCCCACTTCCCGCGGAAAAAACCGAAGATGCCATCCACTGGGTATTCTCCAGGGCGGATGACCTCGCGAATACACCGGGGCATCTCCTGACGCATCATTACCTGGACGCTTTTCCTTCCTGCAGGATCCATGCGGGTTCCCGGCTGACATTCCTGGACATGAGCGACACCCATATCGGAAGTAAAAAATCCTTCGAGAGGATCATCCGAGTAAAGGATCTTCTGAAAGATTATATCAATAAAAACCAAGGCGATTCGTCCGTAGTGTTTCTGTTGAGCGGAGACATCATGCAAACACCGGACGAGAGCAACGTGATCTGCGCGAACGACTTCTATGATTTCCTGAAAGATCTGCATCCTTTCGGCTAGGACCCGATATTCGTACTCGGAAATCACGATGTGCGAAGGAAAGGGGGATTAAGGAATCGACCCGATTCCTCATCCCTGGTTCCCGCAATCCATACCCGAATCGAATGGATCCCGGATCATCCTGTCGGGATTCTCTGCTGGAATTCCGCCGATGGCGGAAGGATGGCCCGGGGGAAAATCACAAGGGAGCAATACAGGACGATCGAAGAACGTTTGAATCCTTTCCCCGGCGGAAACACCAACCCCATACTGATCTCCCTGCTGCATCATCATCCCCTGCAGTTTCGCCGGATCGATCCCGAGATGCGCAGATTCCACATAAAGACTCTCGGGCCATCCTTGCGCAAGTTTATCGGTTCCGCCTATGAGCGCATGGACGGTTTGGGGAATGCACAGGAATTCATTCGCTTCTGTGACTCCCATGGCGTGAAGGTAATCCTTCACGGCCACAAACACATACCCATCGCGGGGAAAATCCCCGAACCTCTGGTGGAAAACCGACCGATCCTTATTTTCGGATGTGGAAGTTCCGTGGGGAAGCACACGTATATTTACAGGAAACTGTTCAACGTGGACTGTGAAATCTCAATGAACGAGATCGTTCTCGATTTCCAGACGCACCTCCTGTCGGGGAGGCTGATGGCGGAAACATGCTATGACAAGGGACTGGCGACGATGAAAACCCATCACGGATTTGTCTCCCGGTCCGCCATCGGACCATGACCCGATGTTGAATATTCCCGTCCCCCCCCTAAAACCCGGTGGGTATCTCTGGCCTGCCCGCCTTAAATCAGTCCAAGACGTATTCATGCTTTTCAGAGCGATTCGAGGAGGAAAGCAATATACTTCTTTTATCGTTCGCCGGTCCCCGTCGAATGCGGACCGGTCTTGGCGCGTATAATGGATGACGTCCATCCATGACTTGATGAGACCTGCATACCCCGGAGGGAGGTTTCGATGAGAAAAATATTCCTGACGATGCTTTGTCTCGCGATTTCCTGCACAACCGCACTGGCCGGAGAGATCTACGGGACCATCAAGGAGGGTGGGAAACCGATCAAGGCAGGGACGAAGGTCGAGGTCAAATGTGCCAAGGGAAGCTATAGCGCAGAGACGGACAACCTCGGATCCTATCGCCTGTTTGTCCCGGAGCAGGGAAAATGCACCCTCTCGGTCAAATCGGGTGACGTCGCTCCGCAGATGACCGTTAACTCGTTCGAGGATTCGGCGCGCTACAACCTCGTCCTCGAGAAAAAGGACGGAAAGCCTTCCTTGCGGAGCGAGTGAGCATGGAGCCCAAGGAAAAGGATTTTTGGGACAAGGCGGCGATCGTCCTCCAGCCGGTCGGCGGATTGCTGGCCGCCTTGGCCGTGGCCGGGCTCGGATTCTTCGGCTCGCAATTCATCGAAAGACGGCAGTCCGAGGAGACACGCGCCCGGTTCGCCTCCGAGTTGATCAGCAAACGCGAGGAGGCGGACAGTGCCTTGCGCAAGGACATGTTCGTGTCCATCATCCAGTCGTTCCTCCGGCCCGACTCAACGTCCATCGATGATCGCCTGCTGAAGCTGGAATTGCTGGCGTACAACTTCCATGAGTCGTTGAACCTCAAGCCCCTGTTCATCCAGCTCGAGCGTGACGCCTTCCGATCCGGCGGGGCGAAGGGCAACGAACTGCGGGACCGGCTGAGCAAGGTGGCACGGGAAGTGACCCGAAAGGAGATGGTGGTGCTGGAAGAGGTCGGAAAGTCTTTCGAGCGCAACGTCGATTTCGACGATCTCGCCCGCAATCCGGGCGGGATCCCGCTGGAGCCGGCCATGTTGGCGCTCAACAAGGTAGAGCGCAATTTCGCGCTCGTGGTAAAGAAAGTGGATGTCCGGCGAAAGGAGATGCAGATCCGGTTGGAGGTAAAGACTCGGAACGAGGATACCGGCGAATACCGGACTGACGACGCCGAGTTCTGGGTCGGTTATTACGATTTCCCCATGATCGACCATGTCCGGCTCTCCCGCGACCAGCGATTCGCGGTCATCCTGAGAAACTTCGGCGGAGGAAGCGCAAGGATCGCTGCGGTCTCCTTCCCGGGGTCGTACGCGAGCCTGAAGGAAAAACCGTACGTCCAGGAGTTGGTCAAGAGTCTCCTTCAGACCAATAAACCCGCTGAAGGAGCAAGCCGGTAGCCCCTTTCAGGGTCCGTTCAACTCACCCACCCATGCCTCCATGGACCGCATTTTCTCCAGCAGCCGGAAAAGCCCCAGGGTGTCCTGCCGGCAGTATTCCAGCAGCGCCTTGCGCAGCCGGGCCAGTTCCGCAGGATCGGAAATCTCCCCCACCATCCGCCAGTGGTAGATGTCCCGCCGCTTGAAGGGCTCCATGAGGTCGATCATCCCTTCGGCGACCGCGTTCAGGCGTTCGCGCAGCCCGGGGAGGGATTCCCCCAGCTCCCTCAGCACGCGCTTTTCAAAGGCCATGTTGTAGACGAGCACGCACGCCCCTTCGGGGATCTCGCCCAGGAGCTTCTCTGCGATTCCTTTGCGCGGATCAGGGCCGGGAGGGAGAGCTCTTCACTTCCTACAGACTTGTATCGACGGATCGCTTATCTTGGCAAGATTCCGCTTGCGGTGACATAACATATATGTTATGAATTGAGCATGGCCTGGACGATCGATTACTACAGCGAAGATGTCAGGCTGGAGATCGATATCGCTCGCAGGAGGCAAAGGGAGGTCTGCAAATCATGACCAGAAAAACATCCATAAAAACACACCGCCAGATGGTTGGTTCCTGGAAGCGGAATCCGGATTTCAGGGCGGCGTACGCAGAACTGGAAACGGAATATACCTTGCTCCGGGAATTGCTTCTGGCCCGCCAGCGGGCAGGCTTGACCCAATCGGATGTGGCGAAAAAGATGGGAACGAAGCCTCCGGCAGTCACCCGCCTGGAAACCGCCCTGTCGGACAACCGGCATTCGCCTACCCTGGCCACGCTGAAAAAGTATGCTCAAGCCGTGGGTTGCAAGCTGGAAGTCCATCTTGTTCCATCGAAAGCACGCCGGAGGATCGCATAACGTCCGATATGGACCGAAAACCAGACGCGGAGCCGTCCTGCCCTTCCATGGACCGCATCTTCTCCAGCAGCCGGACGAGGCCCACTATAAATCCATCGCACCGTCGCTGATCTCCAAACCGTCGTAGGTCATCTCCGGCACCGGCAGATGAGCCTCGCCGGGGCTGACAGTTGTCTCGATCGTCAGGACTCGTGATATTCTTGCCGCGGTTGACGCTCCGCCCCGGTAAATGGTTCCGACCCGATTCCTTCCCGCTGGAGGCATCCTTGACCCAACCCGATTCCCGTTCCAAGCCGAGAAGAGGCAGTACATACATCACCGACATGACGCATCTCCCCGACCCCCTTGATCCGGATCCCCGGATCCCGGAACCCGCCAGGCGGTTGACCGAATACCTGGGATCCATCATCGAGAAAGCCTCCCTTTTCCAGCCGGAACAGTGGGGGGGAACGAACATGCGATGCCGGCGCCGCCCCGGCCGGCAGCGGTGTCCCGGGCGGATCCACGTCCGGATCGGGAAGGAGGACCCGCCCGAGATCCTTTGGGCGTGCCCCCGGTGCGAAGAGAACGGCATCATCCGGAATTGGCAGGGATCGGCCTGGAACCTCTCCGATGTCGGCTGGGACCTCCCCGAGGACGCTCATGGGCTCGAAGACGTACCCTCCGCATCGAGCGGAAGCCCCTCCGTCATCCCCATTTACCAGGTCGACGCGTTCACCGACAGGCTTTTCGCGGGGAACCCCGCCGCCGTCTGCCCGCTCACCGACTGGCTTTCAAACGACCTGCTGCAGAAGATCGCCGCCGAGAACAACCTCTCCGAGACGGCCTTCTTCGTATCCAGGGATGACGAGTTCGAGCTGCGCTGGTTCACGCCCGAGGTCGAGGTGGATCTTTGCGGGCACGCCACGTTGGCCGCCGCCTTCGTCCTGATGGACCTCCTGGAGCCGGTCCGCCGGTCCGTCACCTTCCGGTCCCGGAGCGGCCCCCTTCACGTGACCCGCGAGGGAGACCTATTCAGTCTGGACTTCCCCTGCCGGCCTCCCGCGCCGATCCCGGAGCCGCCCGGTCTTTCCGAGGCACTCGGCGCCCAGCCAGCTTCGATCCTCAAGGCCCGGGACATCATCGCCGTCTTCGACGACCCGGGCGCGGTGCGCCGCCTCGCCCCGGACATGGAGAAGCTCAGTGCCGTCGAGGGTTTCGCCGTTTGCGCCACGGCACCCGGCGCCGGCCGGGACGGCGACGTCGATTACGTGCTGAGGTTCTTCGCGCCGGCCCAGGGAATTGCCGAGGACCCGGTCACCGGCTCGGTACAGTGCTCCCTGGCCCCCTACTGGTCGGCAAGGCTCGGCAAGACGATCCTGCGCGCCCGGCAGGTCAGCCGCCGAAGTGGAGAGCTTTTGTGCGAGGTTGCCGGAGACCGGGTCCGCATCGCGGGAAAGGCCGTTCTGGTTTTCAGCGGGATATTGCGAATACCCCCTCAAGCAACTTCATGAAGTTCCGTTTCGGCTTGTGCATTGCGCGCACGGATGCCAGATACCGCGTGAACCTCGTCTCATCTCCGATCCGGACCGTAAGGACACGGATTTCCCGAAGCAGTGCGACGGCCTCGCGGTACGCCTGTTTGTTCTTCCGGTTCAGCGTGTGCTCGACCTGTCTCTGATATATGGGGAGCACGTCTTCAGGATGGTCCTTCTCCCTCTTCCCGGCGAGCTCCATCCACAGGCTGTCCGAACACCCGCCCGCACGGGCTTCCCGCCAAGCCGCCTCCACGTCTTTCTCCCAGAGGAAGATCCGGACGAGATCCGAATGGTCGGCCGCGACGTACCTGCCCCACCCATCATCTTTCCGCCCGCCCTTCGCCTTGGCGATGGTCTCTCGAAGATGTTCGAGCGCCTTCTCCCTCCAGAGTTTCCACAGACCGATCCGGTCCGCGTGGGCCTTCAAAATCCGATACCCCTCGAGAACCGGCGACTCCGTGAAATCGGCCCAGATCAGCGCCATCGCCTCGTCGTGGCGCTTCAGGCGGTGGTACTCTCCGGCCAAAAACTCCCGGAGGCGCCCGTCGGTCCGCGCGGGGAAGGCCTTGACCCCGCGCTCGGCCCACTCACGCGCCTGGTCGTGCATCCCGGCGCCCTTGAAGGTTTCAGCGATCTGGAGATAAGAGTAGGCCGAGGAGAGATCCCGTTGCTTGATCGCAACGACCGCCTCCACGTCCCCCGCCAGACCGGCCAGCGTCTCCATGATGTGAGTGATCCGGAATCGTTTTTCGTACTTTTGGGAATCTTCCCGACCGGGGCCCAAGGCAGGCACCTTGGCCCATTCCGCCTCGGCGAGCTTCCGGTAGACGGCCAGTCCTTTCTCTCCAAGGATACGCTCGTACGTCTGCGCGGCCCCGTGGAACGTATCCCAATCCGTTCGCAATTCCCATTCGAAGAGGCGCCGGGCCAGGGTTTCCGGGTCGGGTTTGGCCTTCTTGCACGCCTTGTGATGGATTTCCTGGAGACGTTCGAGGATTCCGCCCATGTGGCCGTCCGAGTCGTCGACCGATTCGATCGCCTCTTCGACGGCGCGGAGGGCGTGCTCGGCCAATTCGATGACCTCGGCTGCATGGCCGCCCTTCAACAGCTCCCCGACGGAAGCGACCACTTCCTCTATGCCCTGGGCATAATCGCAAGCGCCGCGGTAATCCACGAACCCGCCGGTGTCGACGGCCTCGTCGATTGCCCGACGATACGTGGCCGCATCAAGCCCCTTGGGGCCTTTCTTCGCCGCCTTCATGAGCAGACGCTGCCGCAAGCGGTCGTCCTCCATCGCCTGTTCGACCAGCATGTCGGCAAGCGTGCCCTTGTCCAGCGTCGCAAGATGGGCTCGGACATCCTGCATCGTCACGGCCGGCTTCTCACGGGTCGTTCCTTGCGCCTTCGATCGGCTCCCATCGATCCAGGTCAGCCCCACAGCAACGCAGTGCTTGCAGAATGCCCCGTCGGCCCCGACGGGGCAGGTGCAAGAGAATCCCATCTCCCCGTTCTCGACCCACAGCTTGACCCGATACGGCCGGGTTCCCTGAACTTTCGCCGCAATCGTTCCCTGATGCTCTACCAAGGCGCCCACTTGCCCGTCGGTGAAGTATTCTTCGCCGCGCTCGAACGACCTCGCGCCCGCCATGCGCCGCAGCGCCCGGCGATCCAGCATCGATTCAAGGTTCGAAGCCATCTTCCCCGCCTTTACCTCAATTCTTTCCATATTGCAACGAATCCGCGAATTCCGACCTGAACGCCGGGTATCTTTCTCCTTCTCTCACGATACGTTGGGTGTGAGGCCCATCCATTTCCCGGCGGGAGTTCCCAGGAAATCCTCCAGCGGAATCCCTTGTCCTCCCACGAGAAGGACCCGGTTCGGGCGATACGACTTGGCGAAGGCATCGAAGCCGGGCAACTCCGTCCTCCTCCGTCCGCTCTTAACCTCGATGGCGACGACGGTCTCGCCGGCACGCAGGACGAAATCCACCTCGCGGTTCGCGTGGCGCCAGTAATACAGCTCCGTGTTCGTCCCAAGCGAGGAGTTGTACAGGTGCGCTCCGACGGCCGACTCCACGAGCCTCCCCCAGTATTCCCGATCCAGCCGCGCCCCCTCGAGGGAGAGATGAGACTGTGCGGAAAACAGGGCCGTGTTCAGCACCTGGAGCTTGGGGCTCGAGCCACGCTGCTTCAGGCAGGCGCCATGATACTTCGGAAGACCGGCCAGCAGACCCGCCCCGGCAAGCAAATCGAGATAGTGCGCCAGGGTCGTCGTGTTCCCCGCATCCTGCAACTGACCGACCATCTTCTGGTAGGAGAGCACCTGCCCCGAATAGGCGCATCCCAGGTGAAAGAGCTGCCGCAGCAGGGAGGGCTTATCCACACGGGTCATGAGGAGGATGTCCTGCGACAGGGTTGTCTCGATCAGGGAGTCGACGATATAGCGACTCCACCGATCCCTGTCGTCCACAAGTCCCGCGGCGCCAGGGTAACCTCCAAAATAGACGTACTGTTCCACCCCCCACCCGAATGCGTCGCGGATTTCATCGAAGGACCAATGGGTCACCCGAAGGATCTCGAACCTCCCCGCCAGACTCTCCGTCAGACCTTTCTGGACAAGAAGATGGGAAGACCCCAGCAATACCACCTTGAGGGAGAGCCCCCTTCGAGTGTCCTCATCCCATAGACGCTTGACGGCCTCGGACCAGCCCTTCACCTTTTGGATCTCGTCCAGGACAAGGAGGGCCTCTCCTTTCTCCGCCTGCAATCGCCCCAACTCCCACTGTTGTTCGATCCAGAGCCGGTCGCGCAGGGATGGTTCGTCCGCGGCGCCGTAGTGGGATGAAAGCCCGACCGCCTCCATCGCCTGGCGGGCAAGCGTCGTTTTTCCCACCTGTCGGGGACCGGCCAGTACCTGGATGAAGCGTCGTGGCTCTTTCAGCCTTGAGACCAATTGAGACAGAAGTTTCCGTTGGTACATCGACGCCCCAGTCATGTGTAATTTTACTCAATATCATGAGTAATTTTACTCATAACAGATAACAAGTCAATACCCAGGGTGTCATGCCGGCAGTATTCCAGCAGCGCCTTGCGCAGGCGAGCCAGTTCCGCGGGATCGGAAATCTCCCCCACAATCCGCCAGTGGTAGATGTCCCGCCGCCTGAGGGGTCCCATGAGGTCGATCATCCCTTTCCTCCGTTAACCATCCCTTCTTCCGCAAGATCGTCCCGAGAAGGCCCATTCCCATAAGCAAAGTATATGGCTTGGGCGGGGCGTCGTGGAAGGGGCGAGTCCTTTCGCCCTTGCCATTGCCCCCCCTGTTTGTCTGCTCGTCAGCGTTGTTGCGGCGGGCTGTCCAGGCCGACAATGGCCAGTGGGGGCGCAAGTAACGGATCACCGCGGAAGGGGGCAAAGACCCTGCGCCCCCTTCCGTTTCTTCACTCCTTTCCCTTCCCTATTCTCCCCAGACGAATATCCCCTCGTCCAGTTGGTCGAAAACCGGGGCAAGTCAATGCGGGCGTTTGTCCGGAACCATAGTGAAGGCTCCACGCATCAAATTGGCATGGTTACGGAAAAGAAGCCCGTACTTCGGGTGACGGTATTTACCGATTACATATGACCGTTCTGCTACGTGGGTGAGAGGCGTCTCGCCCGACTCAGCGGTTTCTTCGATCTGAAGGTGGAGCGCAGCTTCCTGGAAATCCACCCGGAGACCCCTCCGGAAGGAAGGCCGATCTCCAGCTTGGGCTATCCCCCGGAGCGATGGGCTCAAATGATGGCGAACCTTGCCCGGATGGGAAATGAGGAAAACATCGTCTTCATCGACAGGACGTTCACGACGAATTCCCGCAAGGCGCTTCTGCTTGCCGAGGCGGGAAAGGATTCGGGATCCGACGTTTTCGAGGCCCTTAACGAGGGGCTTTTCCGGGCCTACTTCAGCGAGGGAAAAAATATCGGCGACGTGGCGGTCCTCCGGAAGATTGCGGAGGAAACCGGGGTCCCCGGGGAGACGGTCGACCGCGCCTGGAGCGATCCTCGCTACCAAGAAAGGTTGAAGAGGCAACACGAAGCCGCTTCGCGAGTCGGAGTCACGGGAATCCCCACGTTCATCATCGGGAACAAATGGATACTGGAAGGCGCGGTTCCCGTGGACATGCTGAGGAAGGTGGCGCAGGAAGTCGACGACGTTTCATAAATCATGAATCAAGGTCAATCGGATGAAGAAACGCGAACTGGGGAATTCCGGGCGTAAGGTCGCTCCGCTGGCGTTGGGAGGCAACGTCTTCGGATGGACCGCGGATGAAAAAACGTCTTTCCGGTTGTTGGACGCGTTCACGGCCGGCGGCGGCGATCTGATCGACACGGCGGACGTCTACTCCGCGTGGGTCCCGGGTCACAAGGGGGGCGAATCCGAAACCGTTCTCGGCAAATGGCTGAAGCGGGGCGGGAACCGGGAGAAGGTCCTTATCGCCACGAAGGTCGGAATGGAGATGGGCCCGGGCAAGAAGGGGCTTTCGAAGCCTTATATCCTGCGCGCGGCGGAAGATTCGTTAAAGCGGCTGCAGACGGACTACATCGATCTGTATCAGGCCCACGCGGACGATCCGGAGACGCCGTTGGAGGAAACGCTGGAAGCCTTTGCGCAATTGACCAGGGAAGGAAAAGTACGGGCGATCGGAGCGTCGAATTACAACGCGGAACGGCTCTCCAAGGCCTTGCAGGTCAGCGGGCGACACGGGCATCCCGCCTACCGGAGCCTTCAGCCTTTGTACAACCTGTACGATCGTGCCGAGTATGAACCTGCGCTCGAACCTCTCTGCCGGGAGAAGGGATTGAGCGTCATCCCCTACTTTCCGCTGGCCAGCGGATTCCTCACGGGCAAATACCGATCGGAAAAGGACCTGGCGGGCCGCGCGCGAGGAGATATCGTCAAGAAATACCTGGATGACCGGGGGTTTCGGATTCTCGATGCGCTGGACCGGGTGGCCCTGCAATATCATTCGGCCCCGGCCACCGTAGCTCTCGCCTGGTTGATCGCGCGCCCCGGCATCACCGCCCCCATTGCGAGCGCGACGAGCCTGGACCAGTTGAACGAACTCATGAAGTCGTTGGAGCTCGAACTGGACCCTTCCGCCATCGAACTGCTGAATCGGGAAAGCGCATAACGTCCGGCCCCGTGCAGGACCCGGTTCGAAATCCGGGCGGGGGCGGGATTTCTCTATCCTCATTCCGACTCGACGGGGACGGAACGCTCTTTAAGCCGAAGTTCCTCCGGGCTGCGAGCAGGAATCCCCTTCGATGTCGTCAGGTTGGTTTGCTGTTGCCGTGCAGCGTTCTGTCTACACCCGGATGGTGTCCAGCAAGGCCAGTGCGCGTGCCTGCTTGGGATTGGGCGTGGTAATCATCCGGAAGGTCGGCTCGGAAGGTTCGGCGCCGTGACGACGGCAGGTGTTGCGTACGATCCCGGAGAGCTCGTTCACCATCGTTCGGAAACTGTGGGCCACGGTGTTGTCGTCCAGCCGCTGGGTCGCAACCTTGGCCAGCGCAGCCTTTGACCGCTTCGCCGGCGCCACGGGATCGCGTGTCGCCTTGGCCTTTTGATCCTCGTCGGCGAACAGGAGCGGCCGCCAGGCTTCTAACATATGCCACTCCACGTAGTACGAGAGCATGCACAGAAAGATGTGGGCGCGCACGCGATCCTCGAGGCGGTGCCGGATCGGGCGCACCAGAAGGTCGATCGATTTCAAGCAGCGGAACGCCCGCTCGACATCGGAGAGACTCTTGTAGCTGCGCACGGCGTCTTCTGCGCTCATCCGTTCCTTGGGCAGGCTGGTGCGGATCACGTAGATCCCGTCCAGGGCGGCTTCGGCGGCCACCTGGTCCTGACGGATCTCGTAGGAGAAGTGCGTCTCGTCGATCGCCAGGGCGATATGCTTGGCCATCTTGTATCGGTTGATCACCCGCCCCACCCGAACCCCGATCTTGTCCTTCCCGGCGAGGCGGCCTGTCTTAACCATGGCCTTGACCTTGTCCAGTTCCTGGGTGGTCGCCAGCAACAGATCCTGCCGCTTGGCGGCCCGCATCCTGGCCAACTCGGGATTCCGGCAGGCGATCAACCGTTCGCCGGGGAAGTCGGGGTGGGTCAGCTCGAACAGGTTTTTCTCGTCGAACAGCCCCATCTGCAGGGCGCCGCTCTTCAACAGCTCCCGGATCCCCCCGGTCTTCAACGCGCTGATCCAGTCCACTCCGTCCACGTCTTTGAGCTGGTCGATCTGCTTCTGGGAGATCATCCCCCGATCGCCCACCAGGACCAGGTTCTTGATCCCGAAGGCATCCCGGACCTTGGCGACCTGCTCCAACAACGTCGTCGGATCCCCGGTATGGCCGTCGTAAACGGACACGGAGACCGGGCAGCCGCCCGGGCTTGCCAACAGCCCGTAGTTGACCTGCAGCTTCCCTTTCCTCCCGTCGCGGTTGTGTCCCAACGCAGCCAGCGGGCAGGTGATCCCCTCGAAGTAGCTCGAGGTCAGGTCGTACAGGACCAGCCCGTTCTCCCGAAGATGGCGTGCGGCCAGTTTCTTCTCGATGCGCTCCTGCCGCGCCAGCAGCCAGTCCATCGCGTCGTAGAGATCGTCCTCGGTGGCGTCACAGACCCCCAGGATCTCGGGCAGCGTCGTGACATGCCACCAGCGGGTGGTGGCCAGCTTGCTGTGGGGCTGTAGAATCCGCGCGGCCACCATGGCGACTGCGAGATCCCGCTCCCGGCAGGGTCGGGAAGACAACAAGGCATCGAAGCCCAGGCGCTTCATCGCAGACAGGACGGCCTGCACATGCCCGTGGTGAGCGGAACCGACGGACTCGAACAGGGTATCCACCGGAGCGAGTTGCTCCCCCCGAAGAATCTGGCGGATCCTCTCGATCTGCTCGATGGGAAGCGCGGAGAGATTGGCCAAGGTGCGCTTCTTGACCTTCCCCCCTTCCCGATACGATTCGCGCAAAAGGTAGGCGGGCTTGGAGTTCCGATTGGGGACGACGTCGATGTGCATGGTTACTTATCGCATGTCTTACCTTGCGTGTCAAGGGAATATTTATGCATTACATGGCTACATTCTGCAGGAAACTGGAACGATGAAAAAAGAATAACTTCTGGGTTTCAGGGGAATTTCAGGAAACGAAGGCTATGAAATTGCCGGGGAACTTCGGTTTAAGCCACGCGGAGAGGCCGGTTTCATCGAGTTCCCCGGCCGCCAGGCGAATCATGACATCAACTGCTTCGGTTTCCGGCGCATCCAGGAGGTGCCCGTTCATCTCCAGGAACACATACATGACGGCCAGGGAGGCCCGCTTGTTCCCGTCGACGAAGGGATGGTTCGCGGCGATCGCGACGCCGTGGGCCGCGGCCAGGTCGAACAGGGAACGAGAGGCGCCGTAGAGACGCCTGTTCCGGGGGCGCGCAAGGGCGGAGGAGAGCAATCCGGGGTCCCGGATTCCCGGCCTTCCCCCGTGCTCCGCGATCAGCTCCGCGTGCATCGCCCGGACGGCCGCATCGGGGACCCAGCGGATGCGGCGCGTCACTTCGAAAGCCGGCGCATCGCGTTGCGGTACCGGGCCCGGCCCCTCTCGAACGCCTCCATGGCCTCCTCGAAATCAGGGTCGTACGGGGAGAGCTGGATCCCGTCGGGGGTCTCGGTCACAGAGAGGGTGTCACCCTCCTTGACGCGCAGGCGCGCCGCGACCTCTCCCGGCAGGATCGCCCCGAGGGAATTCCCCACTTTGCGGACCTTCACCTTGCGCATGAGCGCCTCCGGCCGATGTAATAACTAATGTTACAACACTTCGAACAGGTATGTCGAGGGGGAGCGGAAAGGAGGCGACTCGGCAGAGTATCATGAGCGATGTCTTGAAGTCACAATCTGTGACTTCAAAACCACCCCTTCGGGCGGAGGATATCTCCCGGCGAATTTTCACCATCCGGGGGCACCGCGTCATGCTGGACGCGGACCTTGCGGAAGTCTATGGCGTTTCGACGAAGCGGCTAAACGAGCAGGTCAAGCGTAATGCGTTGCGCTTCCCGGAGGATTTCGCTCTCAGGCTGACAGCGAAGGAGAAAACCGAACTGGTCGCAAATTGCGACCGGTTCGATCGCCTGAAACATTCGATTGCCTTCCCTCTCGCCTTCACGGAGCACGGCGCCATCATGGCAGCTTCCGTCCTCAATTCAAAAAGAGCTGTCGAAAGTAGTGTCGTCCGTGCATTTGTTCGTATGCGCGAAACACTGGCAACACACCGGGGTCTCGCACAGCGCCTGAACGAAATTGAAAGGAAGTTTGACGCCAATTTTCGCGTGGTCTTCGACGCGATCCGCGCATTGATGGGACCGCCAAAGCCGCCGCGTCGACGGATCGGATTCTTGACCCCTTCCCGGACGAAATGCAGTTCGATATCCGGCCAGTCGTTGACTCGCAGGCCATTTTCCGCCTATACTGCCAATACGTACAAAACGTACGGATGAAAGGAGGCAAAGGCGATGACCCGGATGAGCGCCAGCAAGGCACGGGGCGAGTTCTCCGACGCCCTGAACCGCGTAGCGTACCAAGGGGAGCGGATCGTTCTGCGGCGCCGGGGGAAGGACGTTGCGGTCCTCGTCCCCGTCGAGGATCTGAGGCTCCTGGAGGAGATCGAAGACAGGATCGACATCGAGGCCGCGAAAAAAGCACTGAAGGAAAAAGGAGGGATTCCCTGGACAAAACTAAAGAAAGGACTCGGCCTGTAATCCTCCATGGCCTACGAAATCATCCTTCAGCCTTCCGCTGCCAGAGAACTACGGAAGCTTACGAAAGAAATACAGAAACGGATCGGGAAGAAGATCGACGAGTTGGCGAGCAACCCGCGTCCTCCCGACGCCAAGACCCTGGCGGGAAGCGAGGGGTTTCTTCGTGTTCGTGCAGGCGATTACCGGATTATCTACACAATCAAAGATCAGACCCTGATCGTCCTGGTGGTCCGAATCGGCCATCACCGGGAAATCTACCGGAAACGTTAATTCGGCCGGTGAAAGCGATCCTCCCTTTTCCCCGGCCAGCGCCCTCCCCTTCCTTTGTGCGCCCAAATACGAGCATGCAAGGATAGGTGGAAGCGGCAAGTGATGCTTGTCAGGCAGGCGAAGATGACGTTTTCCGATCAAAAACAGATGAGGGCCTTCTGGAGTCTTCTGCCTGCCCTGTTGGTCATGGCTGTTCTCGCGGGTGTCTCCTGCAACCCGGGAACCCGCGCGGAAACCTGTGAGCCCGTTGTGCATGCGCTGAACCAGCGGCTCCACCCCGGGATCGACGAAGAGGAACTGGTGTCCGTCCTGAAATCGCTTACCGCAAGCGGCAACAGGGAGCTTCCGCCGAACTTCGTCACGAAGGGGGAGGCAACGGAAAGAGGATGGCATCCCGGGCGGGACCTGTGGGAGGTCCCCGGTCTCCGGGGGAAAAGCATCGGGGGAGACCGCTTCCACAACCGGGAGGGGAAACTTCCGGACGGCGGACGAAGCTGGCGCGAGGCCGATCTGGACTACAAGGGGGGGAAGCGGGGCGGAAAGCGCCTGGTGTACAGCGACGACGGAAGGCGGATGTTCACGGTGGACCATTATCAGACGTTCACGGAGGTCCCTGCATGCCGGTGAGGAAAAAGCGGTGTCTGCTCTCCGGGAAGACGGTGCGTTCCCTGGACGCCTTCTACGACGAAATCGCGCGCCAGCTCGCCTTCCCGGAGCACTTCGGGCGAAACCTGGACGCCTTGTGGGACGTCCTGTCCGCCGACATCGAGGGGCCCATCGAGGTGGTATGGAAAAACCCGGATTCCTCCCGGCTCGACATGGGGCGCGACTTCGACCGGATCCTCGCGGTCCTGAAAGAGGTGGAAAAGGCGCGGAAAGACTTCCGGGTGCGCCTCGGCAAGTAAGGTCGCCAGTTGGGCCTGTCGGGGCGAATGGAGCGGATCGGTGGGGACCCGTCGCTTCCGGGATGATATACTCACACGAAAAAAATCGAACGATTCCAAACATCCAGGAGGGCACATGGGCAAAGACGATACGAATATAAACCCGGTTTTTGAATATGTTCGGTTCGGGAGCATCTCTTACCACCGAGGGTATCTGACGAAAGATCAGATCCAACAAGCCCTCGCAGAGCAGCTAGAGGACAATGTATCAGGAAGACCGCACCGCCTTCTCGGCACGATCCTCCGGGAGAGGGGTTGGTTATCGGAGGAGCAGGAAAAATCGATATTGGATGAGATGGGTGTGGGGTAATAAAAGTGGGAGGCCATGGGGCCTGAGGAGTTCATTGCCGCGTACCGGCTGGAACGGCACCCGGAGGGAGGGTGGTTCCGGAGCGAGGAGGCCTGGATCCATCTCGCGGGAGCACCCGGACCGAAGGGATCTGGTCCTTGCCTTCACCCGATCACGGGGGGACCCTTCACCTCTTTTTCCTGGCCTGCGCCTTCCCCTTCCTCTTATTAAGCACCGAAGCCTCCCTCGCCCAGGAGGCCAGTTCCTCGTCGTCCTCGACGATCTCCTCCGGCACCTCGTAGTACGACTTCAGGACCTGCTTCTCGCTCGGCGCGAACGGGCCCATCCCGCAACCCCGGTATTTCTCCCGCGTCGTCTCGTCGGTCTTGAAGTAGAGACGCCCGTCGTAGACGATGCCGAAGAAATCCTCCCCCAAGTAGAGGCCGTATCCGCCGAACATCGCCCGGCAGCTTACTCCCTCCAGTGAGCGCAGCTGATCGATCACGAAATCCCGATAGGAATCTTCTTTCTTTTTTGCGCACATGACGGCAAACCCCTTGAGAGCCCATGCCTGTTTTCCATAGGATTTCGAGACAAGGGGAATAGTTTCCCGTCTATAATTTCGATGAGAGACGGCCGTCACTCCCATCCATTCCTTTTCGCGCGGGGAGAGGGAAGATGAGCGACCTCAAGATCGCGAGCCCGGCTTTCGGCCCCAACGCAATGATCCCCTCGAAATACACCTGCGACGGGCCGGACGTCTCCCCACCCTTGCGGTTCGAAAACCTCCCGGCGAACGCCCGGTCCCTGGCCCTGATCGTCGACGACCCCGACGCCCCGAGGGGGACGTGGGTTCACTGGGTCGTCTGGAACATCCCCCCCGGCACGAGAGAGATCGCGGAGAACGACCTCCCGGAGGGAGCCCTCCAGGGGACGAACGACTTTCGGACCCGGAAATACGGCGGCCCCTGCCCTCCCTCGGGAACGCACCGCTACTTCTTCAAGCTCTACGCGCTGGACACGACCCTTGCCTTGAACCCGGGAGCGACGAAGGCCCAACTGGAAGCGGCGATGAAGGGGCACATCGTCGAGCAGGCGGAATTGGTCGGCCTCTACAAGCGGTACCTCTGATCAAACGAAGGCTCGTCCTGACCGGGACGAATGGCGTACACTGAATCGCCTATTGTCGGGGAGATCGGAAAGATCAAGAAGATGCTGGGCCTTCCCGTGTACGATCCGGTACGGGAGAAGCGGATCTTTTCCCGGATGAAGGAGGCGAACGCCGGGCCGCTGGACGACGGGGCGATCATCCGGATGTTCGAACGGGTCGTGGACGAGTCGCGCCGGCTGGAGCGGATCATGTCCCAGCGGGAGGGACGGGAAGAATGCTGATCATCACGAAGAAGAATGCGACCGGGGAGGCGCTCGACGCCATCAAGGGATATTTGACCGACCACGGGTTCGACATCCACCAGTCCACGGGGGCCAACCGCACGATCCTCGGGGTGATCGGGGACACCGATTCCCTCGACGAGCGGGAGATCAAGGCCCTGCAAGGCATCAGCCAGGTGATCCGGATCAAGAAGGACGACTGAACAGGACCCCGTCGTGCCGTAAGGAGCATCCCCCCTTCTACCTTCCGAACAGCACCGTGCTCCCCGTGTAGCACGTCCCGGCGACGGCGGCGGTCATCGGGCACGCCAGTGTGGCGGCCGCGAGGGCCCGAAGTCCCACCGCGGTGCGGTCCTTCGTCCGGTGCGGGACGAGTGCGGCCGTCCCGCCGTCGACGATGGCCAGGGACGCCACGTGGGCGAAGCCGCAGAGCGCGTACACGGCGATCACGGCGGAGCGCGGCGATCTCCGCGAAGCTCACGAGATTGTACATCGCTCCCCTCCCGGCACGGGGATCAGGATCGGAAAGGGAAAGGCGCCGGGTGACGCCTGGTCCCGGCGCCTCGTCCCTTGCAGGAATGCATTCCGCAAACGGGGACGGTCAGGATGCTTTGAGGGCCTTCGCCGTCCGGGCCACGTCCCTGGGCTTGACCCAGAGGATCGCTCCGTACCGCTTTCCCCCGGCAACGACGCCGTGCATCGCCGTGATGTTGATCTTGCCCCGGGAGAGTTTCCCTCCGACATCCCATCCGGCTCCCGGCCGGTCCGACCCCTCGATGAGGAAGACGGCCTTCCCCCTCCCCACGGAGACGCCCGCCTTCCGAAGCGCCTTCTTGAACGCAGCCACGTTTTCCGGGACGAAATCGAGTTGCGCCTTGCCCCCTCCCCTCGGGAAACCGCTGAAGGCGAGGAGGTTGACCCGGGCCTGCGCGAGGGCTACGAACACCTTCGCGGACGCGCCTGCCCTGTTGGGAACCATCACCTTGAAATACTGGGCCTTCCGAATCCTGTCCGCCATGATCGACCCTCCTGCCGACACCGCGTTTTTCCCTCATGTGCCGGACGTCTCCGGTTGACATCCCATCCGCTGCCATTCCCCAATGCGGTACGGAACGGCGCGCACACCCCTCGATCGGGGAGGTTCGCTGTTTCTCCCGCGGCCTATTGTACCACTGGGCACAATCCGGAACGGGAATCAGGGAAAAATTCCCTCGTCTGGTTAAACCAGGGAAGAAAAAAAAGGAGGTCACGGTCGCCCGTACCCCCTTGGGAATATTGATGGCGGGGATCAGATTTGAACTGACGACCTTCGGGCTGGTTGCAGGCAAGTATTATTTCGTGATATCCGAGAGAAAATCACCGACGGTCTGGATGACTATCCCCATCGTCACCTTCGGCTTGTTCATGTATGGACCGAAGTGGCGTCGATCCCCGGCGAGAAAATGCGTTGCCTTGCATCGTTGTGCCGCGGCGAATACAGGCCGGTCCTTCTCCGGAAGCGAAAGCGCGCACCACTCTCCCGCCACATCAGGAACAAGGCGGACTGCCCGGAGAATCTCGGACAACCGGTCAAGGGCTGCGGGATGCTTCCGTTCCAGGTTCAACCGCGCTTCTGCCACGCAATACCTGCTGCTCACAACCTCCCCCTTACCCCCCGCGGCCAGTTCGATGACAAGGGAGGCCTTCCCTTCCGGGTTGTGAGCGGCTGTGAACAGGACGTTCGAGTCAAGGAAAAGGCGGATCAACGCTTACGACCCAATTTCTTCAAGATCCTGGACCGCTCACCCGGAGCAAGCCGGTCTTCCCGCTCCCATCGGGCGATCTCTTCTTCTGTGTAGGTGTCCAACTCCACAATGGCAGCCGGCCGAAGCACCAGCTTCCCTTTCCGGTCCTCGACAACCAGGACGCCGCCGGCCCTGATCCCGAGGCGCCTCCGCATGGACGCCGGCAGGGTGATCTGCCCTCTTCCGGAAACGATGATAGTCTCTTTCATCGAGCACCTCCGACCCGATATTCCGTAATGCAGCATAACTGATATTCCGTATTTATGCAATCAATGGTTACTGGAGAGCGGATACGCCCGACCTGTACCCCCGTAGCAGGGTCTTCGCCAAGCCGGCACGACGGATAGTATCCCCAGCAGTCCTTCTCGACCAGGGTTTTCAGCCCGGGCCGCTCCTGATCACTTGAATTCAGCAACAGGAGCGATGATCTGATGTCCGGTCGAAACGGGGGCTACGTCACAACCCCGCTTCGTTTTTACATCAACCCTTAGGACACGACCAGCGACCTTGCCATCGGGGTTTTACAGACTCCCTAAATTCGATATCCCCTTCTCCCCGTAAATCTTCGATAATTGACCAAACGACGGATCCGGATCCAGGGAGGAACCGATGAAACGGAACGCCCTCTTTCTGTTCTCCGTCCTTCCGCTGTGTCTGCTGCTTTCCATTCCCGCTCTTGCCCTGGAGTCGCCCGGGGTGGTGTTATTTTCCCCCCAGAGGACGGTGAAGAAGGTCCGGCAGGTAGCGGCCCGTTTCTCCGAGCCGATGGTGCCCTTCGGCGACCCTCGTCTTTCGGACCCCTTCGAGATCTCCTGCCCAGTCAAAGGAAAGGGACGCTGGGCGGACGACCGGAACTGGGCTTACGACTTCGAGGAGGACCTCCCCGCCGGGATCCGGTGCGAATTCATGCTGAAGCCTGGATTGACCACTTTGTCAGGAAAAGTGGTCGCGGGTGAGCAAAAGTTCTCCTTCTCCACCGGCGGTCCCGCGATTCTCTTCTCGACTCCCAGGGAAGGAACCATTCACGTGGACGAGGAGCAAATCTTCCTCCTGCTGCTCGACGCGGAGGCCGACGGGGAGTCGATCCTCGCAAACGCATCGTTCTCCGTGGAGGGAATCGAGGAGAGGGTCGGCGTCGCGTTCGCCAAGGAAGAGGAGCGGAAAAAGCTTCTCGATTCGATCCCCGAGCAGGTCTTTGTTTCACTTTGCAGAGAGATCTTCGGAAAAAAAACCACCCTGGAATTCCGGAAGCGGAAGGATCTCTACGACGACCCCCGGATCGTCTTTCTCAGGGCAAAACAACGGTTTCCCGCGGAGACGAAAGTGAATCTCGTCTGGGGGAAAGGGATCCGGAGCCGGACGGGCTTCGCCACCGATGAGCCCCAAGTCCTTCATTTCAGGACGAGGGGCCCTTTCACGGCCACCTTCCGCTGCCCCCGGGAGAACCCGAACGCCGCCTGTATCCCCCTGCTCCCGATGTCCCTGCATTTCTCCGCTTCCATATCCAGGGAACTGGCGGAGAAGATCGCGCTCAAGGGTCCGGGAGAGAAAATGTACAAACCTTCTCTGGGAAGAGATGGAGAAGAAGTGGAGTTCGTCTTTTCGGTGGAGTTCAAGGGCGCCTTTCCGGAAAACACGACGTTCTCCCTCGTCCTGCCAGAGAACGTGCAAGATGACGCGGGCCGGCTGCTTGCCAACGCCGGCAAGTTCCCGCTGGCGGTCGCTACCGACGCCTTCCCGCCCCTGGCGAAATTCTCCGCACCTTTCGGGATCATCGAGCTCTCGGACCCCGTCCTCCCCGTGACCCTTCGGAACCTGGAAGCGCAGGTCAGGACCCGAATGCTTGAAGTGGACGAAAACGGGAAGGACACCATTGACCGGATCAAGGAAGGAAGCCTCGACAAGACGATCAGGATCGGGAAGGCGATACAGTCGATCCTCCCCGACTCAATGAAGGAGAAGGGAGAGAATGTCATCTCCGGGCTGCAAGGGCGGCTCCAGGAGATCCAGACAGACCGGGAGGAAAAGATCGCCGAGTGGCTGCGGAAGGTGATGAGGTCGCAGCGCTATCCGTGGCCCTCGAGACGCGAGTCGCTCCTTGCCGGCGCTTCCGGCACGAGGACCTTTTCGGTCCCGAAGCCCAATGGAGAAAAGGCATTCGAGGTTGTGGGAATCCCGCTCCCGAAGGCGGGGTTTTACGTAGTGGAGATGGAGAGCCGCATCCTGGGCTCCGCCCTGCTCGGTGCGGAAGAACCGATGTACGTCCCCGCAGCGGCCCTCGTCACGAATCTTGCGGCCCACTTCAAGTGGGGTAGGGAATCTTCGATCGTCTGGGTGACCACGCTGGATAAAGGGGAGCCTGTCGAGGATGCCAGGGTGATCGTGCGGAACTCCTCGGGGAATGTGCTCTGGCAAGGGAACACGGACGCAAACGGGATCGCATGGATCCGGCAGGAGCTTCCCCCGGAGAAGTACCAGGAGAAATGCGACCCGTTGTGCGGCCACTTCATCACCGCGAGAAAAGGAGAGGACCTCACTTTCGTCTTCTCCGATTGGGATACGGGGATCGAGCCGTGGAGGTTCCAACTCCCGACGGGGGACAACCACGACCCGACCATCGCCCACACGGTATTCGACCGCACCCTCTTCCGCGCAGGGGAAACGGTGCAGATGAAGCACTTCATCCGGCGGCACTCCATGCAGGGTCTGTTCTTCGTCCGAGAAGAAAAGCTGCCGAAAGCGGTGCTGATCGAGCACAAGGGGAGCGAGCAGCGGTACGAGCTTCCGCTGAAATGGGGTCCCGGCGGGAACGCCGAGACGACGTGGAAGATCCCGCCCGACGCGAAGCTCGGTGAATATGGGGTCGCCTACTTGGCAAAGGAAACAGGGAAAACCGTGCAACGAACCGAAGTTGGCCGATACCGGGCGGGCGACGAGGAGTACTACTCGGCAAAAAGGTGGCCTTCCGGCTCCTTCCGCGTGGAGGAGTACCGCGTCCCCCTGATGAAAGGATCGATTCAGGCGCCTGGGGGACCGTTCGTCCGGGTGAAGGAGATGGATCTGGACCTCCTCGTCTCCTACCTGTCGGGGGGTGGCGCGGGGGAGGCTCCCGTCAAACTGCGGACCGACATCCAGACCAGGCACGTCGGGTTCCCCGATTACGGCGAATTCGTTTTTTCCAATGGAAAGGTAAAGGAAGGGGTCACCCGGGGCGCCACCGCGGTATACGAAGAGGAAGG
>Ga0209342_10001304_pt1 | contig 28046 bp, 22 predicted proteins | sample RifCSP16_2_FD_184023 | JGI IMG/M metagenome (GOLD analysis project Ga0209342, IMG submission 184023) | Soil microbial communities from Rifle, Colorado - Rifle CSP2_sed 16_2 (SPAdes) (version 2) | ecosystem: Environmental > Terrestrial > Deep subsurface > Rock core/Sediment | place: Rifle...
CAGCGCCTGGACGAGGAAACCGGTCTGGACCTTGACCTCGCCTTCGATCGACGGTTGCCGCAGCACCGCCTGGCCGGTTCGGTAGACCTGCCCGACGAGAGTGTCGTTGACACGCAACCGCTCCAGTGTCGCGGCCCGCTGGCCCGCCTGATGGCGAGCGCACAGGACGAGTTCGTTGGTCTTCGGATCGGCGAGATAGATGCTCGATTCCTCGGCATCGGCCACGAACACGGCGGCCTCGACGACCCGTGCCAGGATCGAATCCAGGTCCGCCAGTCCCGCCACCGCTCGACCGATTTCGCTCAGCAGCCGCGTCTCCTCGGTGCGCCGCCGCGCCTGCTCTCGCATCGTCTCGACGCTGCGCGCCAGCATCTGGGTGTTGGTCTCGGCCGAGCGCGTCTCGGCCAGTTCGAAGATGGCTTGGACCAAGTCTTGGGAGCGGTACGGTTTGAGCAGGATATCGGCGACATTCAGGTGGAAGAGGTCGCGCAGGCGGGCGGCAGGGAAGTGCGCCGCCAGAACGATGGCCGGTGCTTCGTCGCCCGACTGGCGCCGGGCGCGCAGGCCCGCCAGGGGGTCGCCGCGTAACTGGGTGATGTCGATCAGCAGGATATCGGCCGGGGGAGCTTCGACATCGGTTCCCCAGGCATAGAGGCCGGCGGGTTTCAGGATGTGTTCAACGAGGGAGCGCGCCGTCGATTCGACATCAGCGACGACGAGGACGCGTGGGGGCGAGCGCCATTCGCGAGGGGCGTTCATGTGACAGCCGGCGGCTCGATTCGGAGGCCGGGAGGTCCGTCAGGGACGGCGGCGCGGGTCAGCGGGTGGGTGAGATCGAGCGAAGGACGGGAGCGGTCGTTGGCGGTTCGGGCGGCGACGAGGCGGGGCTCCACTCTCCAGCATCGCCCGTAGTTCCGCCAGGGCCGCCTCATCGTACTCCCGTCGGCCGCAGACATCGCAGACCCACGCCGGAAAGTCGGGCACGGTCACCATCCGGCCATGGATGCGCGTGATGTACGAAACGTTCGCCGGACGCAACGCGCCTACCTGGCATTCGGGACAAGAATACTGGGCTTCCGGCGGCAAGACGTGAACCTCTCTAACTTCCCGGGCAGGCCGGATTCTAGCACACGCCGTCTACCCGCTGGCCTCGGCCAGCTGGCCGGTGTGAGGGATCAGCCCGGCCTCGGGAGGCGGCCAATAGACCAGCCAGGCCTTTCCGATCAACTGGTCCAACGGCACGGCCCCCCAGGTCTGAGAGTCCGAAGAGTTGTTGCGATTGTCTCCCAGAACGAAGAGTTGCCCGGGTTGGATCTCCCATTCACCAGTGTAACGAGGCGAAGCGGCGATATAGGGCTCGTCCAGCCGGACTCCGTCGACCGTGACCTGGCCGTCGCCGACGACGACGTGCTCTCCGGGGAGACCGATCACGCGCTTGATGAAGCGCCGATCCGGGTCCAGCGGGAAGTGGAAGACGACAATGTCGCCACGTTGAGGGGCGCCCCAGCGGTAGGCCAGACGATTGATGACGACCAGTTCGCCGTCATGCAAGCTCGGCTCCATGCTGCTGCCCTCGACGCGGATCCTCGCCGTCACCAGATTGACGGCGAGGAAGATGATCGTCGCCACGACCACGGTTTGCAGCAGCTCGCCCAGCATCCGGGCCAGCCGGGCCCCGCAACCTGGGGAGGTGGAAGCGCCCCACTCCGGGGGCGCGGGCTCGATGCGCGGGTTGAAGTTCATCGAGTCGGATTATAGAGCGTGGCCAGCGGACTGACAAGGAGAGTAGTCCTTACGTCACCCTGATCCTTCGCCCGGCCGCGCTTCCCCTTTGTCGGCCATCCACGCTAACCCTTCGCCGGGACCCCCAGGCGGAGGGGAGCCCGGGGAGGGGGAGGTTGGAACTCGTGTGCCGCGGGCTGGTCACTCCCCTCGGCCACGTTCCCCCTCGAATCGATAGGTCTTCATCAGCGATCCCCTCGCGGAGGACCCGGTAAGCGCGGGATGCTCAGGTGAGGGGAGCTGCCTCTTCCAGCAAGGCGCCGCTCACGCCTTGGGGGGTGAGGCCGAGTTATCGGAATGACGGGGGAGTGAAGTCTATCCGGCGCCCTGGCGCCCGCGGAAGCGCAGTTCGATCGGGGTTCCCACAAAACCAAAGCGCTGGCGGAGCTGGTTCTCCAGATAACGGGCGTAGCTGAAATGGACCAGCCTCGGGTCGTTCACCTGAATCTCAAACGTAGGCGGCGCGGTGCGCGACTGAGCGCCGAAGTAGATCTTGAGCGCTCGTCCGGCGTGGGACGGCGGTGGATGCTGATCGGTCGCCTCCTGAAGCAAACGGTTGAAACGGGAAGTCGGGACCCGGCGCAGGCCCTCCTCCTGGACTTGAAGCGCCAACGGGAGGACCTCGCCGGTGCGCTGGCCGGTGCGGGCGGAGATGAACAGGATCGGGGCATAGTCCAGGAAGGTCAACTCGGCCTGCAACCTCGCCCGATAGACCTGCATGGTCTGATCGTCTTTCTCGACGGCATCCCATTTGTTGACGAGCAGGACCACTCCCCGTTTCTTCTCCACAATCAACCCGGCGATGTGCGCATCCTGGGCCGTCAAGCCCTCGGGGGCATCGATGAGCAGCAGAACGACCTGAGATCGCTCGATCGCCTTGAGGGTCCGCAGGACCGAGTACTTCTCCACCCCGGGCAGGACACGGCCACGGCGCCGGATGCCGGCGGTGTCGACCAGCGTCAGGCGCGTCCCGTGATACGTCAGTTGCGTGTCGATCGCGTCGCGCGTCGTTCCCGGCAGCGGCGAGACGATCACACGTTCCTCCCCCAGCAGTCGATTGAGCAGCGACGATTTCCCGACGTTCGGGCGACCGACGATGGCGATGCGTATCGACGAGTCGTCTTCGGCCGCGCCGGGCGGCAGTGACGCCGTCAACTGGTCGAGCAGATCGCCCACGCCCGTACCGTGAAGGGCCGAGATCGGGATCGGGTCTCCCATGCCCAGCGCATAGAACTCGGTTGCCTGTTGTTGTCGGTCGGCGGTGTCGCATTTGTTCACGATAAGGAGCAGTGAGGGGGGCCGCTCTCGCCTCCGCTGCCGTCTCAAGAACTCAGCCACGTCGGCGTCGGCCGCCGTCGGGCCGTCGAGTACGTCGACGATGAAGAGGATCGCATCCGCCTCCCGGCAAGCCGCCTCGGCCTGGCGACGGATGTCTTCAAGGTACTCGGTCGAGTCGGCGGTAGGCACGGCGGCGTGGCGGCCGGTGCCCGGATCGAGGCCGCCTGTGTCCACCAGGTCGAAGGCCAGGCCGTTCCACTCGGCCTCGGCGACGATTCGATCGCGCGTCGTGCCGGGGCGTTCATCGACGACGGCCTGGCGCTCGCCCGCCAGGCGATTGAAAAGGGTGGACTTCCCTACGTTGGGGCGTCCGACCAGCGCGACGATCGGTCGGCTCATGCGCCGCTCAAGGAATCGGAGTGGGTGTGACGAACGGCGTGCGGCTGATGACGACTTCGATCCATTCGGGGAGGATGGTGCGCACGGTCACACCTTCCGGCAGGACGATCACCTCCGGCTGGACGGCGCGCCTCCCGAGACCCACCCCGAGCAGGTCGAGCACGACTCGCACGTCCGACGGCTGGAGGCCTTCCAGCACCGGCAACGGACCGTCGAGGATGACGTTGGCCACGTCGGGCGCCGGGAGCGCATACAGCCCACTGACCAGCCCGACGATCTCCACCGGCCGCGTCAGGCTGATCGAGCTCAGGATCGGCTCGATCGTGACGTCCACCAAGACCGATTGTTCATCGACGAGAGAGATCCCCTGCGGCAGGTCCACCGCGGCGCGCTGCTGGATGCTGGCCTCCGCCCCTGTGAGAGCGATCGGTCCGGTCTGGACGTAACCGGGAAGCGCTTCGACCGCCGCCGGATCCCCGGAGAAGACGACGACCGTCGGCGGCGTGACCGAAACGTTGCTGACGCGGTAACCGGGCGCCACCTGACCCGTGAGCGAAGGCAGGACCGCCACCGAGCGAAAACCGCCTGGGAGTGAGACGGCGATTCGAACGCGAGCCGAGACCGGCTCCAGATCGATGCCCGAGACGATCTCACCCGAGGCGTCGCGCGCCGCGAGGTCGACCGAAGCGTCGACGTCTTGATCGGCGCCGGTCAGGTCGATGGGAGCGACGGCCTCGGTGATCTTCTCGACGATCGAGGCGGGGCCGACGACCGTTACCTCGCTCGGACTCACCTGGGGCGTCCCGGCTCGGTAGCGGGTAGCCGGTTCCCCGACCACCAAGGGCCGCACCGGAACCGTGCGACGGGAGGCCGCCTCGAGGGTGATCTGGACCTGCTCCGGATCCATCCCCGTGACACGGGCGCCGGTCGAAGCCATGGAGGCGACCAGGGGCACCAAGCGCGAACCCGCCGGCAGCTGCGAGAGGTTGGCGCGGAGTTGGATCTCGGAGGCGTTGAGACTCTGCCAGACCGAGGACGGCGCCCGCACCGTCACCCGCCCCTCGGCGGGGGGATCCCCCACGAGCAGAAGGCCGTCCGCCGGATCGGTATAGCTGATCGGGATCGACGACGGGAATTCCCGTTCCTCGATCGGGTCGGTGGCGCTAACGCCCGCCATCCAAACGGAGAGCGCCAGAAGGAAGGCGAAGAGCAGGTTCTCGAAGTTGTCCCACAGCCAGCGGCGCACAGTGGGCCTCAGACCGAGCCGCAAGGGGAAGGGGTTGGCCTGGGGTGCCGTTGGGGTGATCTCACTTGGCCGCTTCTGCCGTTTCGACCGGCTCCTTTGAGCCGCGTCGGTCGGTGCGTGTCAGCCGGGTGAGCCAGGCGGGGAGGGTACCGGCCGGGCGAGGGCGATAGAAGGCGAACAGGATGTTGCGCAGCCGAGCCGGATCCAGCCGGCGGATCATTCGGCCGTTGTGCGCGACGGAGATGGCGCCGTTCTCCTCGGAGATCACCACGGCCACGGCGTCGCTGACCTCGCTGATGCCCAGGGCGGCGCGATGACGCAGCCCCATTTGCCTGTCCCGCGAAGGGGAGAGCGTTCCGCTGGAGGACAGGGGCAGGACGCAAGCGGCGGCGGCGATCCGGTCGCCGCGCAGGATGACCGCGCCGTCGTGCAGCGGCGTATTGACATGGAAGATCTGGAGCATGAGCTCGGGGGAAAGGATGGCGTCGAGCGCCACTCCTGTCTCCAAGTACTCGCCCAGGCGGACTTCGCGCTCAATCACGATCAGGCCGCCGAGCCCGCGGTCCGACAGACGCTGGGCGCCCGTCGTCAGGGAAGCGATCGTCAGCTCCAGATCGCTTGGCCCGACGCCCATGTTGAACAGCGGCCCGGCCCGACCCAGGCGTTCGAGCGCCCGTCGGATTTCCGGTGCGAAGATGACCGGGATGGCGATCAGCAGCGCCGGCAACATCGTGCGCAACAGCCAGGTGAAACCGGGCAGAGGGACCAGCGACGTCAAGACGGCCAGGCCGACGACCAGCACGACCATCCCGCGCAGCAGGACCACGGCGCGCGTCCCGCGCACCAGGCGCAGCAAGACGTACAGCACCGCCGTGACCAGCAGCAAGTCGAGCACGCTGAGCCAGTTGAGGCGCTGGATATAGGAGGAGAAGTCACCCAGCAGGGTGTTTAGCATCGAAGGGCGCTCGGCGCGGATCTCACTGCGACGCCTCTAGATTGCGCAAGAGCTCCTCATATCCCTCCAGGCCCGGCGGTTGAAGGGTGATGATGGTCCGGATGGTATGAATGGCGTCGCCGATCTGGCCGGCATCGAGTTGGATCTCCCCGAGCGCATCGTACTGGGCGATGGCGTCGGCGGTCCGGCCGGCGGCCCGGTAGGCCTCGGCCAGGCGGGTGTGCAGCGCCTGCTTTCCCGGATGCTCGCGCGCCAGTTCTTCCAGGAAGGCCAGGGCATCCATGCCCCGCCCGGCGCCCACCAGCCGCTCCAAGTACCGGTCCAGGACGACGGCCGCCGCTTCTTCCTGGCCGAGACGGAGATGGATATCGATCAACTGGATGTTGGCCTTCTCGTCGGTCGGGTCGAGTGAGGCGATCTGCTCGTAGGTGCGCAGGGCGTTGCGGACCTCGAGGCGGGCCAAGTCCATGTCGCCCATTTCGCGCAGGATGCGAATTTCCCAGCCCGGCTCGACCTGCGACTGCTGCGCCAGGCGCAAGGCGTCGGTCAGGGTGCGGCGCGCTTCCTCGATCTGCGCCATCTGGCGGTACAGGTTGGCTAACTCGACGAATTGGCCCAGCGCCTCGTCGGTGCGCGCCTGCTGGGCCAGCAGCTCGATCAACCGGGCCCGTGCGTTCAGGTCGACCGGGGCGAAATTGAGGATGCGCAGGTAAACCTCGGACGCCTCGCGGACCTCGCCGCGCACTCGGTGGGTCTCGGCGACGGTCTTGAGCTTGCGCATGGCGTTCTCATGCCGTCCCGACTTAAAGAGGATCTCGGCCATGCGCAGGTGGATCGGGAGGTAGTAGGGGGAGGCGCCCAGGGCTAAGAGCGCCTCCTCCATCGCGGCGCTCATGTGGTTCGAGTTCAGCAGTTGGTCGATCGCCTCCAGGTGCCGGAACACGCGGTCGCTGGCGCCCACCTCGAACATCTTGGCGATGGGCGTGGCGGTGGCGCCTGGGGCTTCCGACTCGACCGTATGCCGGGCGGCGCGTACCTGCTGCATCCAATGCGGGCCGCTCAACAATCCCAGCGTGCTGTCGTTCAACCGTTCCAGACCGTCCTGGTTGCCCTCCGCCATGGTGGCTTGCAGACGGTCGTAGTAATCGTTGAGCTTGGCGGACTGGCTTTGGTCCACCGACAGAGTGTCGGCGATCCGCAGGACCTGCACCAGATGGCGCGCCGCTTCGGACTGATCGCCTTGCTCGCGTGCGATTCGGCCGAGCGCCAGATGGGTGCCAAAGGCCAGCTCGGGATGCCCCACCGCCAGCATCAAGTGTTTGTGGGCCAGATCGTAGCTTCCCTGCTCCTTGTACAGAACGCCGACGTTGTAGTGGACGGCGGGATTATCAAGGCCGGCCTTCATCGCGCCTTCGAACTCTTTCAGCGCCTGCTTCTTCTGGCCGCGGGTCTGCAGGTCGATGCCCTGCGTCAGCTGACGCTGAATCGCCGAGCGTGAAGCGGCATCGCGCTCGGCAGCTTTCTTCCCCCGCCCGAGGGCCGCTAGTCCGGACGACTTCCCGGACCCCGAATCCTCACCGGTCTCCTCGAAAAGCAAGCCGGCGAGCAACGTCAAGGCCTGGCGTTGAGCCGCCGATTCTGGATCGGCGTCGAGATCGGGCTCCTCGCGGGCGGTTCCGGCCCGCAGGACCTCCCCCACTTCGACCATCCGAAGAGGAGCGGTGCCGCCGCGGGGCGGTGGGGCGCCGGGCAACGGCTTCCCTTCCCGCAAGAGTCGCAACACATGCGCCGCATCCGGGTTGCCGGGGATCAGTGCCAGGGCGCGCTGCGCCGCCTCGACCCCACGATCGGGCTTTCCGCCGCGCTGCAGGATCGAAGCCACCGCCAAGTACTCGTGAACCGCCTCACGGCGACGCCCCATGCGTTCGTGAGTGAGCGCCAGACGCGAGCGAGCCGCCAGATTCTCGGGTGCCATCCGGCCGACGTGGCTCCAACACTCGAGGGCCTTCTCGGCATCCTTGCGCCGGACGTAGAGCTCCCCGGCCGCCTCGCGATGCTCGATGGCTTCCTTGGTCTGTCCCAGGCGTTCGAAGATCTCGGCGCAGCGCTCGACGGGCACCGGGTCGTCCGGCGTGAGCTTGGCTGCCTGGCGATACACCGCCAGGGCGTCCGGCAACTGATTGGTTTCGAGGAGGGCCAGCCCCAAGCTGGTCAGGGCGCGCGGGTCGTCAGGGAATTCGGCGAGCGCCTTGCGGTAGTAACCGATCGCCCGGTCCCATTTCAGGTCCCAGGCCGCCGAGTGGCCGAGCTGCATCGACTCGTCGAAGAGATCCTGGCGTCCGGTCATGGCGTCGCATATGTCGCGCGAAGCGAGCAAACGATTCTAGCATACTCGTTCCTCTGAGCCTCTTGCGTCGCAGGCCGACTCTGATTCATGGCCCTACCGGGGACTTCAGTCCAGGCCTGGCTGGAGCCGGTGGCTATTGGGCGCCAAGTTGCGCGCAGGCTCGCATGCATCGCTAGGATCAACTTCGCGAGCGCGCCTTGCCTTCACAGTCACTGCGAGCGAAGTATGCTCCCGCCCCGATGTCATTGTGAGCGCCCAATAGGGCGCGAAGCAATCTCATCCCGAGGCGATTGGTTCGCCCCTGTCGGGGGCTCGCAATGACAGGTTTGTTAGGAAATGGCTGCCCTTTGGAGTGCTGGGGAGTCTCGCAATGACACTCCGAGGCGCGCGCCGAGATCAACCAGGCGCCCAATGCCCTCCGGCATGCGAAGCGCGATGGCCACTGGCTCCAGCCAGGCCTGGCTTCAAGTCCCCGGCAGGGCCAGGAAATTGATAGGTTTGCGTTGGAGACTACCCCACCGGCCGCATCTCGGACCAGTTGGCGCCGGCCTTGGCGTCGGTCTTGAGAGGGAGGCGCAGCGGGAAGGCGGATTGCATCACCTGCTGCACCCTCCGAGCGGTCTCGGAGAGTTCGCTCACCGCGCACTCGAGCACGAGCTCGTCGTGCACCTGCAACAACAAGCGCGCCGACAGGCCCGCCTGTTCCAACTCTCCCGGCAGGCGAAGCATCGCCAGCTTGATGATGTCGGCGGCGGTGCCCTGGATCGGAGCGTTGATGGCTTCTCGGCGGGCGCGCGAACGGGCGACTTCGGAGGCGGCCGGCCCGCCGACCACGAGTTGGGGGAAGTACCGTCTTCGGCCGAGCAGGGTTTCGACGTAGCCGTCGCGTGAGGCTTGCCGCCGAACTTGATCGAGGTAGCGCTGTACTCCGGGGAAGCGGCCGAAGTAAGCTTTGACGAAGTTCTCGGCTTCGCCCAGGGTCATCCCCGTCGAACGCGAAAGCCCGTAGGGGCTCATACCGTAGATCAATCCGAAGTTGACCGCCTTCGCCTGGCGGCGCATTTCGGCCGAGACCCCGTCCGCCGGCACGCCGAAGACGGCGGCGGCCGTGGTGGCGTGGATGTCCTGGTCGTCGAGGAAGGCGGCGATCATCGCCTCATCCTCGGCCATGTGAGCGACGATGCGCAGTTCGATCTGGGAGTAGTCGACGCTCAACAGGCGGCGTCCGGCGCCGGCGATGAACGCTTGCCGGATGCGGCGCCCCAGCTCGGTGCGGATCGGGATATTTTGCAGGTTCGGATTGGACGACGCCAGTCGCCCGGTGACCGAACCGGTCTGGCTGTACGACGTGTGGACGCGACCGGTCGCAGCCTCGATCTGCTCCGGTAGGGCGTCGGCGTAGGTCGACTTGAGTTTGGCGATCTCGCGATGATCGACGATGAGGGCTACGACCGGATGGGCCGGGCGCATCTCTTCCAAGACGTCTCCGGCGGTGGAGAGCAGGCCGGCGCTCGTCTTGCGGTTTCTCCCCGGGGGGCTCAGCTTGAGCTCATCGAAGAGGACGCGCGAAAGCTGCTGGGTCGAATGCAAGTTGAAGGAGTGGCCGACGACGCCGAAGATCTCTTGCTCGAGACTGGCCAGGCGCGTCTCGAGTTCCGAGGACAGGCGCCGCAGCAGATCGCGGTCGAGCCGCACGCCGATGATCTCCATCTCCGCTAACACCGTCACCAGAGGCATTTCCACTTCGACAAAGAGCCTGGCCTGCCGCTTGGCCTCCAGCTCCGCCTCCAGCTGCGGCTTGAGCGCCAGGCAGGCGCAGGCATCGGCGATGGCGTAGGGGGCGGCGGCAGGGATCGGCACTTCGGCCATCGTCCGCTGCCCCTTGCCTCGGCCGATGAGCGTCTCGATCTCGGTCATCTGCCGGCCGAGGCGGACGAAGGCCAGGCTTTTGAGGCCCAGGTTGTGCGAGGCCGGGTCGCACAACCATTCGGCGATCATCGTGTCGAAGGTCAGCGGCGCCGGCCGGATTCCGCTCCGGGTGAGAACCATGTAGTCATACTTCAGGTTGTGGCCGATCTTCGCCAGGGAGCCGCGGCGAAAGGCGGGGGCCAACGCCTCGAGCACGCGCCCCGTCGGAAGCTGTCCGCCCCCGGCGAATTCCGGCCGGTGGCCGATCGGGAGATACACGCCCTCGGCTTCCGTGAAGGCCAACGAGATCCCGACCAACGCCGCTTGCATGGCATCGGTCCCGGTCGTCTCAACGTCGACGGCGACCTCGCCCGAGTCCGCCAGCCGGCGCACCAGTTCTTCCAGTTTCGCCGGCGTGTCGATGATCGCCTCCGGGGCGACCACGGCCGGCGGCTGCGCCGGTGCGGCCGCGAACATGTTGAGCTGCTGCGTCCCGCTGTCCTTGGCTTCGGGGAGGCGATCGAGCAGCGAACGGAACTCGAGCGTCCGGAACAGTTCGGTCACCGCCTGGCCGTCGTATCCCGTCCAGCGGCAGGCCTCCAGATCGAAGGGGAGGTCGACGTCGGTGACGATGCGCGCCAGACGGCGGCTGAGCAGCGCCTGATCGCGCCCCGCCTCCAGCCTGCTGCGGAACCTCGGTGGGATGGCTTCCAGATGATTGTAGATTTCGTCCAGGGTCCCGTACTCTGTGAGCAGAGCGACGGCGGTCTTCTCTCCGATACCGCTCACACCGGGGATGTTGTCGCTGGCATCGCCGACGAGCGCCTTGTAATCGACAATTTGGGGGGCCTCGATCCCGAAACGCTGTTTCACTTCGTCGGGTCCGTAATCGATGGCCTCCGAGAGCTTCTGTCCGGCCAGGCGGACCGTGACGTGATCGTCGGCCAGTTGCAGCAGATCCCGGTCGCCGGTCAGGATCGTGACCTCCACTCCTTGTCCGGCGGCGCGCTCAGCGACCGTCCCCAGCACATCGTCGGCCTCATAGCCCTCGCGTTCGAGGATCGGGATTCCGAAGGCCGCCACCAGCTCGCGGATTCGGTCGAGTTGAGGTGCCAGGTCTTCCGGCATCTTCGCCCGGGTCGCCTTGTAGGCCGGGTAGGCTTCGTCGCGGAAGGTGCGGCCGGTATCGAAGGAGACCGCCAGGTATTCGGGCGCATCGCGTTCGATCAGGCGAAGCAGCACCGAGGCGAAGCCGTACGTGCCGGCGGTGGGCTCGCCGGACTTGGTCGTCCAGCGCGAGGCGTCGCCGGCCCGGGTGAGGGCGTAGTAGGTGCGGTAGGCCAGGGCGTGGCCGTCGATCAGGAAGAATCGGGGAGCAGGGGACATGCGGGCAGGGCAGGTGCGCGGGAGACGATTGTAATCGCCAATCGCCAATCTCTAATCGCAAATACTCGATAGGATTTGAGATTAGAGATTGGCGATTGGGGATTCACGAGCGCGGCTTGAATCCCTGCCCTCGTCGAGTACCTTCGATGAACCTGCCGATATCGCTCTCGGCCGGCAAAGGACCGCTGGCGAGCATAAAAGGAGACGCCCAGAACCTGCCCGAAGGGAGATCGGCTGTCAGTTGAGGGAACGTCTGCAGCAGGCGCGCCGCCAGGCCGTCTCGCAATTGCTGAACAGCCTGGGCCGGGGCGACTTCCGATCCCAGGCGCAGGACGATGGCCAGCCGCTCCGGACGGATGTCGACTCGCTCGGCCCGCCAATCCCAGGCCAGACAAAGCCGGTGAATCCATCTCTGCAGCCGCTCGACCAGGGATCCCGTCAGGCGATGTTCCGGAAAGCGAGGAATCAGGACGAGCGAAAACAGAAGCGGGATGCCGCCGGTAGCCATAGGCATCGGCACGCCTGTCCCCGGGGAAGGCGGCAGCCCCGACGGGCGTAGAAATGGAAAACGGTCCTCGCTGGCAGGACCGACCGGGACCCAGTCCTTGGGAAGGCTGATCCCCGACCGAGCCGGGGTGGGCCTTCGGACGGCCGACCTTTCGGCGAACAGGGTTCGCTCCAGCTCTGCCGAAGCCCGCTCAGGGACCCAGTCGCGCGGGAGCGCCGAAGCGCCCTGGCGCGCGGCCGCGGCTGGAGGCGCCGGTGCTCCGGCTCGGACGACCGTCTGGACGAGCGCCTGTCCGGAGCGGCGGGCATTCCCCAACGGAGTGTCCATGGTGAAGAAAGCGACGAGAGCGAGATCGCCTTGCACTGGGGTGGCGTACAGGACGTAATCGATCTCGGAGCCAGGAGGCGTGTAAAAGCGCGTTACGGACCCGCGGGTGGCCACATCGGTCGAGGCGGCGACAGCCGGGGCGAGCTGCTCCATGGTTAGTTTCGCGCTTGGGGAGGCGAAGGCCACCATGCGGCCGGCGCGGAACAGGGCGGCCGCCTCCACCTGGAAAGCCTCCGAGCCTGAGCGAAAAGCTTGGGCGACCGCGTCCGTGACTCCCAACGCGCCGGCTGGCACAGGCGGCGAAAACGGTGCAGTGGGAGCGTTCGGCGCTGTCATTCGCAGCCGGCCTCAGGGGCCGGCATGGGTGGATGCATGGGTCGCGATCGCACGACTGTAGCACAGGCGGGCGGACCATGCCAACGGGACAGTGGTAAGTGGTAAATGGTAGGTGACCGACGCCGCCGGTTCGATGGCGCTGGCCCTGGCCATCGCCAGGGGTAAACGCGATCCGGCGCCCTAACCTTGGAGGTAGGGCGCCGGCGGGGATCAGTGACAAGTCCCCAGTGGTAGCCGCAGGCTTTAGCCTGCGCTACGGACGCAGCCTAAAGGCTGCGGCTACGCCACTGGCCACTGTCTTTCAGTCCCAGGTGCGAACGTCGAGACCGATGGAGGAACCCGTGATGCTGTCGACCTGCATCCTACCGTAACGGTCGGCGTTGGTCTTGTAACAGAACCAGTCGCCGACGTCGATGTCGTCGAAATTGATCTTGGATGAGCTGAGGGAGGCGCCTGAGCAGTCGTCGTAGCTCGGCGTGCTGGACATCGCCTTGAACTTCGCCCCGTTCTTTGGCGTGAGATAGCGCTCGGACCCGGAAACGGCTTCATACCACAGGTCCTCGTTGGGGGTTCCCGGCGAGGTGATCTTGTCGAGATCGACCGTGAACGAACTGTTGACGGTGACTTTGCCTGTCTTGTAGACACCCGCCGTCGGCTCCGCGGTCGGGCCGACGACGATCTGCACGTAGAACACCGTGCCGAACAGGACGTCCCCGGCGTTGCGCAGACGGTAGGTGGCGCGGAAGGTGCCGTTGCTCGACGGCGCCGACATGCTTACCGATATGTCGACAGTGCTGTTCGGTGGGACCGAGGCCGCCAGGGGTGCCGAGGCCGGTCCGCCCATGGCGTTGCCATTGACGAAGACTGCGTCATACGACGTCGTCCAGGTGCAGGTACCACTGTTGCGCAGCCGCCAGGTCTTGGTGAAGTTCTGGCCGGGCGTCATCTGGGTGTTGTCCGGGATCGTGACGTCGGAGACATATTGCGATAAGTCGGTGCAGCCTGGCGTGGCCGTCGGGGGCGGAGGGGGTGGGGGAGTGGGCGTGTTGGTCGCCGGCGGCGGGACAGGGGTGTTGGTCGGTGGCAGCGTGGGGCTGGCGGCGCTGATTTGTGTCAGTTGGGCCGAGACGGTCTGCGCCGCGGCTGTCGCCGCCAGCTCTTGCGGCGAAGGTTGGCGGGGGAAGTTGCACGAGGCGACCAAAGCGACGAAGGCTGCCAGCACAAGCAGGAAGGCGACTCGTTGGCGGGTGATCATGGGGCCATCTCCATCCGGGCCGCCTTGTGGGAAACACGGGAAGGGCGGCCGGCTCCCGGCATGCTACTTCCGTAGCCTCAGGTCTGTCAAGGCAGTGGTCAGTAACCAGTAACCAGTAACCAGTAATCAGTAATCAGTGATCGGTGATCAGTCGTCCAGGGTTCCAGTTTACGGATGACTGATTACTGATGACTGGTGACGGGTAACTGCAGTTCCCCCACCATGCTCCACGGTCCCGCCCAATCGATGCGAACCGGGACCACCTGTCCGGCCAGTTGGGCGGGGGAATCAAAGAAGACGAGCTTGTTTGTCCGCGTCCGTCCCTTCCAGCGGTTTGCATGGCCCGGCGAACCTGCACCGAGCTCTCCTGCGCCAGGTTTGGTGTGCCGCCCCTCGACGAGCACCTCGAGCGTCTCACCGATCAGGCGCTCGTTGATCTCGGCGGCGATCCCGCTTTGCAGTTCCTCGAGGGAGCGGAAGCGTCGGTCCTTCTCCTCCTCGGATACGTCGTCCGACATCCGGCGCGCCGCCACCGTCCCCGGTCGGGACGAATAACGTGCCAGATGAGCCACATCCAGGCGCAATTCGGCCAGCAGATCGAAGGTCTGGCGAAACTGACTTTCCGTTTCACCGGGGAAGCCGACGATGATGTCGGTGGCGATGGATGCCTGCGGCAGGCGTAGCCGAATGCGGTCGATCAGCCGGCGGTAATCGTCGCGGGTATAGCCGCGCCGCATGCGCTCCAGCACTTCGTCGTTGCCCGCCTGGACCGGGACTTCAATGTGCTCGCAAACTTTGGGGAGCTCGGCTACGGTCGCCAGGAGCGAGTCCGACATCCAGTTCGGGTGGGAAGTCAGGAAGCGGATGCGCTGGAGCCCCTCGACCTGGTCCAGCACGCGCAGCAGGGCGCTCAAGTCCGGGCCGTCGGGGACGTCCATGCCGTAGCGGTCCACGATTTGGCCGAGCAGCGTGATCTCACGCACGCCTTGCGCCACCAGCGTGCGCACCTCGGCGGCAATCTCGCCCACCGGTCGGCTGCGTTCGACCCCGCGGCGGAACGGGATGATGCAGAACGTGCAGGCATGCGAGCAACCGTAGACCACGGGCACGTGGGCCGCCACCATCCGGCCGCGCACTTTCATCGGCAGGACGAATTCATTATCCATCGCCGCATGGCGGCGGGCGAGTTCCTCCTGATCGAAGCGTCGGCCGTCCACGCGCAAGAGATGCTCCACCAGGGGAGTCGGGTCGGAGGGGGGTGAGAATACGTCGACGTAAGGGAACGCCTGGCGCAGCGAGCCATTGCCTTTCACACCGACCAGACACCCCATCAGATTGATGACGACCTCGGGGCGCGCCTGCTTGAGCGGCCGCAGCGAGGTGAGCCGGCCATAGGCACGATCCTCGGCGCTTTGCCGCACGACGCACGTGTTCAGCACGATCACGTCGGCTTCCTCGGCGTGCGCAACCGAGGCATAGCCGAGACGCTCGAGGGACGATGCCACTCGTTGCGAGTCGGCGACATTCATTTGACAGCCTTCGGTCCAGATGTGGTATTTCACGGCGCGCCGGATTATACCCGGCGGTGCCTGCGGTATGATGCAGTGGCCCGTGGTGACTAGTCGGTGGTAGCCGCAGGCTTTAGCCTGCGACACGGACGCAGCCTAAAGGCTGCGGCTACGACTCACCACGGACCACTGACCACTAGGATTCTTCTGTGACCGAGTTCTCCGAAGTCATGCGCGCCGCGTTAGGGGCGATGGAGCGGGGGGACCGCGTTGCACTGGCGACGGTCGTGCGGGTGCGCGGGTCCGCCCCGCGGCATGAAGGGGCCCGGATGCTCGTCTGGCCCGACGGACGCATCCTGGGCACCGTTGGCGGCGCCTCGCTCGAGCAAAAGGTCATCGAGCACGCACGCCAGGCACTCGAGACGCGCCATGGGCGGTTGGAGAGCTACCCGCTGACGACGGGCGGCGAGCCCGACAGCCTGGGTCTGTGTGGAGGGGAAGTCCAAGTGCACATCGAGATCCTGGAAAGCCCGACAACGTTGGTGATCATCGGGGCCGGCCACGTCGCCCGGCCCTTGGCGCGAATGGCCCACGAGCTGGGAATGCGCCTGGTGGTGATCGACGACCGGCCCGAATACGCGAACCCCCAGTCCTTTCCGGAAGCTCAGGTGGTGGCGCTGGTCGGGTACGATCCTGGGACGGAAAGGCTGGATCCGATGCCTCTCGAGTCCTTCGGACCGGAGGCGCACATCGTCGTCGCGACCTGGGGTTGGGATGAGCCGGCTCTGGCGCAAGTACTGGCGATGGAGCCGGCGCCGGCTTATGTCGGCCTCGTCGCCTCGCCGGCGAAGCACCGTGTCCTTCGTGAGCGGCTCGCCGCCCGCGGCCTGCCCGAGTCGGCCCTCGAACACCTGCGTTCGCCAAGCGGCCTCGACTTGGGAGCTGAGACGCCTGCCGAAATCGCGCTGTCGATCCTGGCGGAAGTTCTCATGGTGCGACGCGCGGCGAGCGGAGAACCTCTCTCCTTGACGCGTCCGATCAGGGCGAGACCTTCTTGAGATTCTGCTTCCTCCTTGGGTTGGGCGGCGCGCTGCTGGCAGGCTGCTTGCCCGGGCCGGCGGCACTCACCCAAACACCGACCGTCACCGCCCGCGTTTCGACGGCGACTCCCTTTCCGGCTGCCTCTGCCCCGACGGCGGTCCCAACGCCGCCTTGTGCCGACGTTCAGGGAACATGGACCGACTTTCACTACACCGGCGCAGTTGTTCCAGACGAAATCCCGGCCAAGGCCTACCTCCCTCCGTGCTATGACGAAAACGCGGAGCGTTATCCCGTCGCCTACTTCTTCCATGGGAAACCCTACACGGAGACCGAGTGGCTCGATCTTGGGCTGGCGGAGCTGGTCGACCAGGACTCGGGCGGAAAGCCGGTGTCGTCGATGATCCTGGTCCTGGCGCGCCTACCGGAGCCGATCTTCAGCGGCACGGACGGTGGGCCCGGTTCTTATGAGACGGAATTTATCGACGGTCTCGTCGCCTCAGTCGATCAGGCCTTCCGGACGGAACCGGGGGCGGCGGGCCGAGCGGTCGTAGGAATCTCGCGCGGCGGGGTGTGGGCGCTCGAGATCGGCTTTCGCCACCCCGACCAGATCGGCGCGGTGGCTGCGCTCAGCCCGGCGCTGGCGGTGAACCACGCCCGACCGGATTATGATCCGATGCGCCTGGCGGTGGTCGCACCCGCGCTTCCTTCCGAGTTGTTATTGATCGCCGGCGACGCCGATTGGGCGCGCCAGGGTACGGAGGATCTTGCTTCCGCCCTCGAACAACGCGGCACCATCCCCATTCTCATCATTGTGCCAGGGGCGCATGGCGATTCGACGTGGACTTCGGTTCTCCCGGAGGTTCTCGGTTTCCTCTCGGCGGCCTTCGCCGCCCCTGATCCCGACCTGGGGATTCCGGGTTAGAATGGTTTCAAGCGGAGCGTTTGGCGACCATGGCTGAAAACGATCACCCGGCCTCCGATGTCATCGATGCCTACCGTCGTCGGCGCGACCGGACGATGCCATTGCTCCTCGGCGGGGTCGCCGTCGTCCTTCTGGCGGTGGGCCTTTTCTTGGTTGTACTCTGGTTAACCGGTGACAATCCGCCGTCCCTGCCCGCCTTCTTTGCCAGCCGCACCCCAACCCCTTCGACGACCCCGACTCCCACGGAAACCCTGACTCCGTCGATCACCCCGACGGTCGCACCGACGGAGACTCCGACCCCCGCCGGCCCGACCTCCTACATCGTCGAGGTCGGGGACAATCTGACTTCGATCGCTGAAAAGTTTGGCGTCGAGGTGCTGCTGATCATGTCGGCCAACAACCTGGTCTCCGCCGATCAGATCTTCGTCGGCCAGACTCTGATCATTCCTCCGGTGGGTTCGGAACTTCCGACCGAGACGCCGCTCGCGTTGACGCTGGTACCCGGCACGCGCATCCAGTACGTGGTCAAGCCGGGAGACAACCTGCAATCCATCGCCTCCAAGTTCAACAGCACCGCCGAGGCGATCGCCGCGCTGAACACCATGAAGGTGACCGACGTCCTGTTTGTCGGGCGCATTCTGACCGTCCCGGTAGGGATCGCGACACCCACGATCACGCCCACGCCGAACCCCAACTCGCCGACGCCGACGCCGCTGCCCTAGGCAGTGCATGGCGGCGCTCGCCGAGCCTCGAGGGTCGCCTCGGCAAGTTCCTTCCACGGCATGAGGGCGGTTGCTTTCGTGCCTTCGGCCTCGTCTTCGACTGCCCGTTTCCATCAGCTGTTGGGCTATCGCAATGAGCCCAACAGGGCCTTCGGGGAAACCTCGACCTCCCCTCAGCGGACGCTGCGTCCGCGCTGGCCATCGCACCGGATGTGCAGAGACGGGTGTTCGGCCACCGGCGAAGAAACGGCGGGCGAGCCTGATCCCTGACAACTTTCAACGCCGCCGGGGGCAGCCCACCTAGTCAGGCTCACCCCGAGCGACGCCGGGATGGAGACGAGAAACGGCATGAGCGATCTCCATCTGGACGTGGCTGTCCTTCTCCCATTCACGGGCGTGGCTGAGGTATTCCAGGGCCTCTGGCCCGCCCATCTCTCCCAGCGCCCAGGCTGCATGAGCCCGCACCAGCGGGCTCCGGTGGCCGAGCAGGGCCTCCCTCAAGAGAGGTACATCTTCGGTGTGACCGCGGTTCCCCATCACGACGGCGGCGTTCCGCGCCATTCCATTTCGCCCGGCGCGGGCGACGGCCGTCTTGCCTAGGGTCGCCGCCTGCTCCAGGAATGCGGCGGGTTCAGGGTCGAACAACAATGGGGACGGCTGGCAGTCCTCATCTGCCGTCGGGCCGGCAAAACGCATGTTCCACGGGCAGACTTCCTGGCAAATGTCGCAGCCGAAGAGCCACGCGCCGATTGGCGTGCGCAAACCGGAGGGGATCGGGCCACGGTTCTCGATCGTCAGGTACGAGATGCAGCGGCGGGCGTCCAGGGTTCGGTCGGGAAGAATGCAGTGAGTCGGGCAGGCGTCGAGGCAGCGGGTACACGAGCCGCAGTGGTCGAAGGCGAACGGCGCATCCGGTTGCAGCGCCTCGCTGATCAAAGCCTCGCCTAACAGGAAGTAGGAGCCGTGACGCGGATGGATCAGACACGTGTTCTTGCCGATCCAGCCGAGCCCGGCCTGCTGAGCCAAGTCGCGCTCCAGAATCGGCCCGGTGTCGGTGTAGAGCCGATAGGAGAAGGGCGGTGTTGCGCGCGGCTCGAGAAACCGCATCAACCGCTCCAAGCGCGGGAGGATGACCTGGTGGTAATCGGCACCGAGGGCGTAGGCGGCGATGCGGGCGCCGGAGACCGTCGATGGGGGAAGCGAATGACGCAGCCCGACGACGAGGATCGAGCGGCATTCCGGCAGGATCGCTCGCGGATCGGCGCGGCGGGCCTGCCCGCGCTCGGTCGCAAGGTACTTCATCTCGCCGTGTCGCCCTTCATCGATCCAGCGGCGGTAGACATCCATGTGGGGAGGCGAATCGGGAGTGGTCACCCCGACCAGCTCGAAGCCGAGCCGCGCAGCCTTCTGCTTGACTTGAAGGGTCAACTCTTGAAGATCCATTTCCCCGCCTTCGCGCGTCCATGCTACCCCATTGCCGACATGGCAACCGCGGGAACCTCGGGGGGAACGCCGTAGCCGCAGGCTTCAGCCTGCGACTTTCAACGGGCCATCTGCTGCAACTGGCGCTGAGCGCAGCCTAAAGGCTGCGGCTACGGGCTGAGACGCTGCGTAGTGGAAATGCAGGCGCAGGCTAGCCTGCGTTCTTCGCCTGCGCCCGTAGAGAGGATCGTCTTGCCGAGGCTACGGCTTCGAGAGCAAGTACTCGTCAATTGCCGCTGCTGCTCGCCGGCCCCCGCGCATAGCCGTGACGACCAAATCCGGACCCGAGACGGCATCGCCCGCGGCGAACACACCCGCCCGGCTGGTGGACCCGGTCTGTGAGTCGGCGACGATCAGGCCGTGCTTGTGAGTCTCGAGGCCGGGCGTGGTTTCGCCCATCAATGGATCGGGCCAGTAGCCGAGGGCCAATAGGACGGTGTCCGCCGGGACGATGAAGTTCGATCCTTCGATCGGCACCGGCCGGCGGCGGCCGCTGGAATCGGGTTCTCCCAGCTCACATTGCAGGCACTCGACGGAGGCGACGTTCCCGTCCGGGTCCGCATGAAAGCGGACGGGCTGGCTCAGGAAGCGATAACGCGCCCCTTCCTCGCGCGCCAGCTGGCGGTCGATCTTGCCCCCGGGCATCTCAGCCTCGGTTCGACGATAGAGACAGGTGACTTCTTGCGCGCCCATCCGCAAGGCGGTGCGCAAGCAATCCGAAGCGGTGTCCCCGCCGCCGATCACCGCCACGCGCCGGCCGACGGGCGGCCGCCCCTGCCGATCGGGCGGAAGCCGGGAAGGATCGACGTTGCAGCGAACGAGGAACTCCGTTGCCTGGTAGACACCCGGAAGGTCGTCGCCGGGGATCTCCATATTGGCATCGATACCGCTGCCTACGCCGAGAAAGACAGCGTCGTAGCCGTCGTTCAAGAGCTGATCAACGGTCGTCTCCGCTCCCACGCGCGTCCCTGTCGCGAATTCGACGCCGGCGCGGTCGAAGTCGGCCAGGCGGGCCTCGACGATGGACTTCGGCAGCTTGAAGTTGGGGATCCCGTAGGTGAGAAGGCCCCCGGGAAAGGGGGCGGCCTCGAAGATGGTCACGGCGTGACCGCGGGTCACAAGCTGTTCTGCGCAGGCCAGCCCGGCCGGGCCTGAACCGACGATCGCCACGCGCTTGCCGGTTGGATGGCCGCGGTGGATCTCGACGGTTCCATGGTCCCGCTCATAGGCGGTCACGAAAGCTTCCAAAGCGCCGGTCAGGACAGGCTCTCCCCGCTTGTTCCGGACGCAGGAGCCCTGACACAGCGACTCGTGCGGGCACACCAGGCCGCAGATCTCGGGGAGCGAGCTGGTGGCCCGGTACAGCCGGGCGGCCCCGAGGAAATCGCCTTGTTCGATCAGCCATAACGCGGAGGAGATGTCATTGTGGACGGGGCAGGCCTCCGTGCACGGCGCCTCAGGGCAATGGATACAGCGTTCGGCGGCGCGCTTCGCTTCGGCCTCTGTGAGAGGGTAGTACGTGGATTCAAAATCGGATCGCCGTTCCTGCGCCGGGCGAGCACGAAGGTCTTCGAGGGGCAAGCGCATCCTGGCCTTGCGGTCGACGGTCATCTCTTCGAGGGGGATGGCGCTCATGAGAGGGCCCTCCGATCACTACAGAGGATAGACAGAGGCCGGTGCCGGTCGCAGTCGCACCCTTCCCGTCCCTGTGTGACAAGTGTCACAAATCCGCCCAAAAGAGCCCGATTTCAGGGCTAGGTGACCGAGCGGGGTAGAATCCGGACCGCCTGAAACTTTTCCCCACGTTCGTACGTGATCCATATGGAGCAAGGCGAGACCGACCTGATCCGCCGGGCCAGCCAGGGCGAGGTTACGGCCTTCGACCGGCTGGTGGCCATCCACACGCCGCGCCTGTACCGCCTGGTTCGGCGCATGGCGCCGGACTGGGCGGAGGCCGAAGCCTTGGTGCAGGAGGCCTGGCTCAGGGCTTGGAAGCATCGGCAGCGTTGTTCGCCGGACAAGCCGTTCTTCCCTTGGTTGGCGGCCATCGCTCTGAACCTGGCACGGGACGAGTGGCGCAAGAGGCAGCCGTTGGATTTCGCCGACGTGGGAGATTCGATCGACCTGCTTCCGGCCGAAGCGGCGTCGATCGAAGTGCAGGTCGAGGCGCAACAGGCCAGGGCAAGGTTGAGTCGATACATCGAGGAGTTGAGGCCGGAGTGGCGAATCGCGATCGCCCTTCGCTACGATGGCGGGCTGGAGTACGCGGAAATCGCGGCGGTGGTCGGTATTCCCCTGAATACCGTTCGCACACACCTGCGTCGCGCTCGCGAATCGCTGCGGGCGCGGCTGGAGGCCGACGATGCCTGAGAGTCTGGAAAGGCTGTTGCGCGAAGTGCCGACGGATCCGATGCCCGCTCGGCTTCCCGCTCGAGTGCAACAACGACTGGCCGGGGTCCGCGCTGCGGAACGACGCCGGCGGTGGCTGCTCGACGCCGCCTTGGCAGCCGTGACATTGGGCGGCGTCGTCCTCCTGTGGCCGCAGCTGGTGCAGATCGGCGCGCAAGCGTCAGGCGGGTCGCCGGCAAGTGCGGAGGTCTGGCTGGTGCGAGCGGCGACCGCGCCGGCGCAGACGGTTCTGGAGACGCTGACGGCCGCCATCGAATGGACCGGCCGGCTGACCGACAACTTGGGAATCGCCGGGCTGGCAGGGGGGATCCTGTTGACGATTCCGCTCTTTGCCTGGCTTCACCGGCTGATGCCTGAGATGGAAGAGGGAGCGCTAGCATGAGAACCTGGAGGGTGATCGTCGTCGTCATCGTGGTGGCGGCGGTTGCCGTGATCCTGGCGACGGCCTACCTCGAGGCCGAAGGCCGCATTACCTTGCCCTGGATGCCGGACCGTGAACTTTCCGCCGGCCGGTGGCAGATGATGCCCCGCGCCCGGATCGCGGAGGCCGGTCCTTATGTCGCCGCCGCAGCAGGCTTATTGTTGCAGTTCATGGTCGGTGTGCTCGTCGTCCATGTCGCGCCGGAACGGATGCGGCGGCTGGCAGACACGATGACGACAGGATGGCGCCAGGTCCTGCGCTACCTGGTGACCGGACTGTTGCTGGCCGCGGCGCTCGGGGTGGTCGCCACCCTGTCGGCGTTCTATGTCCACATGCTGCCTCTTCCGTTCGTCCTGGGGGCCGTGTTCTTCCTGGCGGCGCTCGTGGGCGGGGTGGCGCTGGCCTTCGCCCTGGGCCGCGGGCTGCTCCGCCAGGCTGGATGGGCAGACGGTTCCCCCCTTTTCGCGCTCTTGCTCGGGACGCTTCCGTTGTACGCCGCGATTCGACTTCCGTACCTGGCCCCGGTCATGATCGGGTTGTTGGCGCTGATCGGCGCCGGGGCCGCCTTGTCAACCCGATTCGGCGGCCGCCGCACCTGGTCGCTCGATCCTTTGCGTGAGGTGAACGAACGATGAGTAGCTGGATGAAAGGAACGTGTCTTGTACTGGCCATCGGGATCGTGCTCGCCGGGTGCACGCGCTTCGGACCTGGTGCGGCCCTCCCCTCGGGGCAGGAAGAAACCGCCCCGGTGGAGGTCGGTTCGCTAACCGCGACCGTCGGCGCCACGGGCACCGTCCGACCGGATCAACGGGCCGTCCTCAGCTTCGAGACCATCGGGACCGTCGATCAGGTCCTGGTCGAAGTCGGGGACAAAGTCCGCGCCGGGGACAAGCTGGCCGTCCTGCGTGATACCTCGCTCCCAGCCGCCGTCCTGTTGGCACGTGCCGACCTCGTCGCCGCGCAGCGGGCGCTCGACGACGTACTGCATTCGAAGCAGGCCGCGGCGCAAGCGCAACTGGCGGTCGCCGATGCTCGTGATTTCCTCCAAACCGCGCAAAGGGATTACACCGTCCATCAGGAAGGGAACCGGGGATCGGCCGAGACGGTGAAAGGCGCCAAAGCGAAACTGGCCGTGACACGGGAGAGGATGGAGCATGCCAAGGACGTCTACGACGACGCTCGCGGCAACCTCACGGATGGCGGATCGAAGGCCTCCGCCTACCTCGAATACGTCAACGCCAGGAACGCCTACAACCTGGCCCTGTCTTCCTACAACTGGTACACGGGCCATCCCACGGACATCCAGCAAGCACAACTCGATGCGGATGTCGCCGTGGCCCAGGCCCATCTCGACGACGCCATCCGTGAGTACGACCGATTGAAGGACGGTCCGAATCCGGACGACGTCGCCGCTGCCGAAGCACGTGTCGCCGCCGCCCAATCGACGGTGGAGGGGGCCTGGGTCGAGGCGCCCTTCAACGGAACCGTCACTTCCGTGGAAGTGCAGGCGGGCGACCAAGTGAGTCCGGGGACGGTCGCCGTGCAGCTGGCGGATCTGTCGAAGATGCTTGTCGACGTAGATATCTCCGAAGTGGACATCAATCGGATCCAGGTCGGTCAGCCGGCCGAGCTGACCTTTGATGCCATCCTCGACCGGACCTATCAAGGCGAGGTGACGGAAGTCGATCTGGCCGGAGCCGAAGACCAGGGTGTGGTGAATTTCCTGGTGACGGTGGCCCTGACCGACCCGGATGAGCTTGTTCGACCTGGCCTGACGGCGGCGGTCAACCTGGTGGTCGATCAGATCAACGACGCCCTGCTCGTCCCCAATCGGGCGGTGCGCGTGGTCAACGGAGATCGCGTGGTGTATGTCTTGCGCGACGGGGAGACGGTGCCGGTGCCCATTGTCCTGGGAACCTCGTCGGAGACCCACAGTCAGGTACTGCAGGGTGACCTGACGACCGGCGACTTGATCGTCCTCAATCCGCCGGTGGTCTTCGAGCCCGGCAACGGTCCGCCGGGAGGGTCCTTCCTCCAGCCATGAACGACAACGGGACCGTCATCGAAGCCGAGGACCTGACCAAGGTCTATCGGATGGGGGAGGTCGAAGTCCATGCCTTGCGCGGTGTGTCGTTGCGGGTCGCCCGCGGCGAAGTGCTGTCCATCATGGGCCCGTCCGGCTCGGGAAAGAGCACGCTGATGAACCTGCTCGGCTGCCTCGATCACCCGACCGGTGGCCTGTATCGGCTGGACGGTGGCCTGGTGTCGGACCTGCGGGATGATCAGCTGGCCGAGATCCGCAACCGGAAGGTTGGCTTCGTCTTCCAGAGTTTCAATCTGCTTGGGCGCCAATCGGCCTTGGCCAATGTTGAGCTACCTTTGCACTATGGCGGCGTAACGACGGAACGCCGGTCGAGGGCGGAGGCCGCCCTCGAGGCGGTCGGTCTGGGCGACCGCATGCATCACCGCCCGAACGAGCTCTCTGGCGGCCAGCAGCAGCGGGTGGCCATCGCCCGGGCGCTGGTCACCGATCCGGCGCTCATTCTGGCCGATGAGCCCACCGGGAATCTCGACTCGCACTCGGGCGAGGAGATCCTGAGCCTGCTGCTCGGGTTGAACGAGAGGCGCGGCACCACCCTGATCTTTGTGACGCACGATCCCGATATCGCCGCGCACACCCACCGCATTCTCCGGCTGCGCGACGGCCTGATCGAGGACGGGGCGGCGCCGGTGGCGGGAAAGGACCGGCGATGAATCTGCGGCAGGCGATCACCGAGGCGCTGGAAAGCCTTTCGGCCAACAAGCTGCGCTCGGGTCTGACGGTGCTTGGCATCGTCATCGGCGTGGGCGCGGTCATCGCTATGTTGGGCATCGGGCGCGGTGCACAGGCCGCCATCACCGGATCGATCAGCGACATCGGCACGAACCTGCTGTTCGTGTTCGACGGCGGTTCGGAGGATGTTCGGAATCCGAAGCCGCTGACCATGGGGGATGCTCAGGCGATCGGCGACCCGTTCCAGGCGCCGTCCATTGTGGCCGTCGCCCCCATTTTGCAGGGGAACCTGGAGGTCAGCTACGGCGGAGAGAGCACGTTCACACAAGGCCTGGGGGTGACGACCGAATACGAGTCCGTCCGGAATGTCGAGATGGCGGAGGGCGAATTTCTGCAGGAGGAGCACATGCTCGGCCGGGCGGCGGTGGCCGTGATCGCTCCCGACACGGCCGAGCATCTCTTCGGCCGGACGCAGGGAATCGCCGGCGAGACGATCCGTATCGAAGGGCAACCGTTCCGAATCCTCGGCGTGATGGTGGCCCGAGGCGGTTCGGGTTTCAACAATGAGGATGACCGGGTGCTGGTGCCGCTGTCGACGGCCCAGACTCGGTTGATGCGCCGCGGACGCGACGAGGTCGACATGATCATGGCGCGTGCGGCCGACGCCGACTCGGTGGCGCAAGCCCAGGCCGAAATCGCCGGGTTGCTGCAAACGCGGCACCGCACGGCGATCGGCGCCGACGACTTCACCATCTTCACCCAACAGGATTTCATTGCCACCGCCCAAACCGTGACCAACGTGTTGACGATCTTCCTGGGCGGCATTGCCGCCATCTCGCTGTTGGTGGGCGGGATCGGGATCATGAACATCATGCTGGTGTCGGTCACCGAGCGCACCCGCGAAATCGGGTTACGCAAAGCGATCGGGGCGCGCAAGCGCGACATCCTGGTACAGTTCCTGACCGAGTCGTCCCTACTCAGCTTGATCGGCGGGCTGATCGGGGTGGCCTTCGGTTGGACGCTGGCGATGTTGGTCGGCGCGATCGCGCGCGCCTCCGACGCCGACCTGAACCCGGCGGTGAGCCTGGACGCGATCCTCATGGCTACTCTCTTCTCGGCCGCCGTGGGCCTGTTCTTTGGCCTGTATCCGGCCAAGCGCGCCGCCGATCTCGAGCCGGTGGAGGCGCTGCGTTACGAATAACCAGTGACCAGTTATCAGTTGTCACTGGTCACTGGTCACAGGTCACTGGTCACTGGTAACTGGTCCCTGGGAGTATCATCCCGCCTCGTGGATTTCGGCATCGTCTACCCCCAGACCGAGTTCCCTACCGATCCGTCGGCGGTCAAGGATTTCGCGCAAACCGTCGAGGGCCTGGGCCTTTCGCATGTCGTGGCCTACGACCATGTTCTCGGAGCCAGTCCGGATCGTCCCGGCGGGTGGAAGGGACCGTACACCCACGAGTCGAGTTTTCTGGAACCGATTTCCCTGTTCAGCTTCATGGCGGCGCACACCACCCGGCTCGGCTTTCTGACCGGGATCCTGATCTTGCCCCAGCGTCAAACGGCGCTCGTCGCCAAACAAGCGGCCACGTTGGATGTCCTGAGCGGGGGCAGGCTTCGTCTGGGCGTCGGACTGGGGTGGAATGAAGTGGAGTATGTCGCCCTGGGGGAGGGTTTCCACAACCGCGGTCGGCGTATCGAGGAACAGATCGATGTCCTGCGCCGCTTGTGGACCGAGCCTCTGGTTACCTATAGCGGGCGCTGGCATCGCATCGACGACGCCGGCCTGAATCCGATGCCTGTGCAACGGCCCATCCCGATCTGGTTCGGCGGCGGCGACGATCGCGTCCTGCGGCGGGCGGCCCGCATCGGCGACGGCTGGCTTCCCACGTTTCGCGCGGCGGCCGATGCGCGGCCGAGTCTGGAGAAGCTGGACGACTACCTGGCACAGGCCGGTCGAAGCCGGAGCGAATTCGGCCTGGAGGCCAGGATGGTCTACGGCAGCGGCGACCCTGAAGCCTGGGCGGCGCAGATCCGTGACTGGGCCGCCGCCGGCGCCACGCACATTGGGCTCAACACGATGCGCGCCGGCCTGGAAACCGCCGCCGATCATCTGCACGCCATCCGGAGTTTCGCCGAGGCCGTGCGCGGCCTGTAGGGGCACGTGGGGGCGTGTAGGGGCGAAGCATCGGCTCTCTCCCGCTGCTTCGCCCGTGACAGCACCAACCGCAGGGGGACAGCATGCGCGAATTGCCCGTCCGGCGCTCGATTCGTCTGAGGGGGTTCGATTACCGCGATGGAGGGGGGTATTTCGTCACAATCTGTACCTTCCGGCGAGCATGTGTTCTCGCTGAGATAGAAGCTGGTCGGGTCCGGCTGACTGCAGTCGGTGGAGTCGTCGAATCCGTGTGGAGAACCCTCCCTGGATTCTTCCCGCATGTCGATCTGGACGCGTACGTCGTGATGCCAAACCATCTGCATGGCATCCTCGTCCTGCGGGACACACATCGGGCGAAGCATCCGCCCCAGGCGGATGCTTCGCCCCTACACGGATCGCGGCCGCGAGGGACAACCGCAGGTTCGTTGTCCGCGATCGTGCAGGCGTTCAAGGCCCTTACGACGCGACGCGTCCGTTCCATCACACGGATGGAGAGAATCCACCTCTGGCAACCGGGTTTCTATGACCGTGTCGTTCGAGATGAGGAGGAGTTCAACCGCATTCGGCGTTACATTGAGGAAAACCCGCTTCGATGGGCGCTGGACCGCGAGAATTCGTTGCGGCCAACTGTGTAGGGGCGAAGCCTCCGGTCTGCCGGATGCTTCGCCCGCACCAGGCGGCCCGCGCTTCGCCCCTCTACGCCAAATGCGGCTTCAGGAACTGCCCGGTGTACGAGGTCGCGACTCCGGCGATGTGCTCCGGCGTCCCTTCCGCCACCAATTGGCCGCCGGCATCGCCGCCCTCCGGGCCCAGATCGATCACCCAATCCGCCACCTTGATGATGTCCGGGTGGTGCTCGATGATGACGACGGTGCTGCCCTGC
>Ga0209342_10001306_pt1 | contig 28018 bp, 19 predicted proteins | sample RifCSP16_2_FD_184023 | JGI IMG/M metagenome (GOLD analysis project Ga0209342, IMG submission 184023) | Soil microbial communities from Rifle, Colorado - Rifle CSP2_sed 16_2 (SPAdes) (version 2) | ecosystem: Environmental > Terrestrial > Deep subsurface > Rock core/Sediment | place: Rifle...
CTCCGGCATCCGGACGATCGAGCGCTTCGATCCGTCCCGCCTCGACGTCCGGATTGCGGCCGAGGTCCAGGACTTCGATCCGAGCGCCGTCCTCGACCGCAAGGACATGCGGCGGACCGACCGCTACATCCAGTTCGGTCTCGTCGTCGCGCGCGAGGCTCTCGACCAGGCCGGATTCCCTGGGCGGATGGAGGGCCAGCTGGCCGAGCGGACGGGGGTGATCCTGGGCTCCGGGCTGGGCGGGGTCGCGACGCTGTTCGACAACGTCCTCGTCATGGCCGAGCGCGGGCCCGACCGGATCAGTCCGTTCTTCATCCCGATGGGTATCGCCAACGTCGGTGCCGGCCAGGTCGCGATCCAGTTCGGGCCGTTGGGGCCCAACTGGGCGACGGTTTCGGCCTGCGCCACGGGCGCCCACGCGATCGGCGAGGCCTGGGAGACGATCCGGCGGGGCGACGCCGACGTCATGCTCGCCGGCGGCGTGGAGGCCGGGATCCACGAGGCCGTCGTCGGCGGCTTCGCCTCGATGAAGGCGCTCTCAACCCGGAACGACGACCCGGCGCGAGCCTCCCGACCGTTCGATGAGGAGCGCGACGGCTTCGTCATCGGGGAGGGGGCCGGGATCCTCGTCCTCGAGGCCCTCGACCATGCCGAGGCACGCGGGGCCGAGCCGCTGGCCGAGGTCGTCGGCTATGGCGCGACCGCCGACGCCTCGCACATCACCCTGCCGGCGCCCGGTGGCATCGGCGCGGTCAGGGCCGCCCGGCGGGCGATCGAGAAGGCCGGCCTCCGGCCGGCCGACGTCGACCACGTGAACGCCCACGCGACCTCGACGCCCGAGGGCGACAAGGCCGAGCTCCAGGCCATCCGCTCGATCTTCGGCGAGCACGCACCGCGGGTCGCGGTGACGGCCAACAAGTCGATGCTCGGGCACACCCTGGGGGCCGCCGGCGCGCTCGAATCGATCGCCGTCATCCAGGCCCTCCGGACCGGTACGATCCCGCCCACGATCAACCTGGATCGACCCGATCCCGCAGGGGCGGGGCTGGACCTGACCCCGAACCGGGCCTCCCGCCGCGCTCTCCGGGTGGCGCTCAACAACTCGTTCGGGTTCGGCGGTCAGAACGCCGCCCTCGTCTTCCGGCGGTGGGACGGATGACCGACGGCGCCGAGACGCGAGACCGAGACCCGCAGGCCACCGCGGCCGGCGTCGAGGCCGACCCGATGCCGCCGCCCCTGCCGACCGACCCGGGCGATGTCGCGCTCCTCGGCCTCGTGGACCGCCTCGCGGCCCTCCTCGACCGCTCCGAGCTGACCGAGCTGGAGGTCCAGGTCGGGGGGACGGGGCTCGTCCTCCGGAAGCCCGCCGCGATCGTCCCGCCGCCGGTCGCGGCCGCTCCGGCCTCGGCCGGCGTCCCGGGGGTCTCCGGCGTGGGGAGCGGCGAGGCGCCGGGCGCGGCCGCCCCGACCGCGCCGTCGCGGCCCTCGGTCAAGGCGCCCCTGACGGGGATCTGGTACGGCTCGCCCTCGCCGGGCACGGCGCCCTACGTCACCGTCGGTGGCGAGGTCGTGGCCGGCCAGGTGATCGGGCTCATCGAGGCCATGAAGCTCTTCAACGAGATCAAGAGCGATCTCTCGGGCCGGGTGGCCCGCGTCCATGCCGAGAACGGCAAGCTCGTGAAGGCCAGGCAACCGCTCATCGAGGTCGACCCGCTGTGACGAACCAGGGCGCGCCGGTGCGTGCGCACGTGACCGGCTGGGGCCGCTACGTCCCCGATCAGATCCTCACCAACGCCGACCTCGAGAAGATGGTCGACACGAACGACGAGTGGATCGTGACCCGGACCGGGATCCGCGAACGGCGGGTCGCGGCGGCCCACGAGACGACTGCCTCGATGGCCTCGGTCGCGGCGCTGCGGGCCATCCGGACGGCCGGCCTGGACCCCGACGACATCGACCTCATCCTCCTCGCCACGCTCACGCCCGACTACTGGATGCCCTCGACCGCGGCCCTCGTCAAGGAGGCGATCGGCAACACCCGGGCGGCGGCGATGGACGTCGCGGCGGCCTGCTCCGGGTTCGTCTACGCCTTCTCGACCGCCCAGGCGTACGTGACCTCCGGGCTCGCGAAACACGTCCTCGTCATCGGCGCGGAGCTCCTGACCCGGTTCCTCGACTACACCGACCGCAGCACCTGCATCCTCTTCGGGGATGGCGCCGGGGCCGTCGTCGTGTCGGCCTCGACGGAGCCCGGCGGCTCGCTCGGGATCGAGCTCACGACGGAACCCCAGGGCGCCTACATGATCTGGCTGCCGGCGGGCGGGGCGAAGAGCCCGCCGTCGCGCGAGACGATCGCGCGCGGTGAGCACTACATCCGGATGGAAGGCCGCGAGACCTATCGGTTCGCGACGCGGACGCTGGCCTCGACGGCGCTCGAATCGGTCCGCAAGGCGGGCCTCGAGCCCGACGATGTGTCGCTGTTCATCCCGCACCAGGCGAACATCCGGATCATCGAGGCGGTCGCGAAGGGCCTCAACCTGCCGATGGACCGGATGTTCGTGAACCTCGACCGCTACGGCAACACCTCGGCCGCGTCCGTGCCGATCGCGCTCGCCGAGGCGGTCAACTCCGGGCGCGTCGCGGTGGGTGACAACGTCTGCATCGTCGCCTTCGGGGCCGGCTTCACCTCGGGCGCGGCCACCATCCAGTGGACGGCCGATCCGAGCCGCGGGATCGCGGGCGACGCGTCCGTCCGGGCATCGGACGTCCACGTCCGGCTCCCCATCGACTGGGATTCGGTGGACCCGATCCCGGCGGCCCTCGCTGAGCTCATGGCCCGCGACCCGCTCCACATCCCGCTCGACGACGTCGTGCCGGGCGAGCCCGAGCCGGCCCACCGGGAGGTGCACGCGTGATCGATCTCGGCGGAAGGGTGGCCGTCGTCACCGGCGGCTCGCGGGGGATCGGCCGGGCCATCGCGCTCCGGCTCGCGACGCAGGGCGCCGACGTCGCCTTCAGCTACCGGGGCAACGCCGCCGCCGCCGAGGAGACGGCCGCCGCGATCCGGGCACTCGGCCGGCGGGCGCTCCCATTCCAGGGCGACGTGACCGATCCCGAGGCCGCCGACGGGCTGGTCAAGGCCACGCTCGAGGCCTTCGGCAAGGTCGACATCCTCGTCAACAACGCCGGCATCACCCGCGACGACCTGATCATGCGAATGTCGCTCGACGACTGGCGGTCGGTGCTGGAGACGAACCTGTTCGGCGCCTTCTACGCGATCAAGGCGGTGACCCGGCCGATGCTTCGCGCGAAGGGCGGCCGCATCATCAACATCACCTCGGTCTCGGGCCAGGCCGGCCAGACGGGCCAGGCCAACTACTCCTCGGCCAAGGCGGGGCTCATCGGCCTGACGAAGGCCACCGCCCGGGAGCTCGCCTCGCGGGGGATCACCTGCAACGCGGTCGCGCCGGGGTTCGTCCTGACCGAGCTGACCCAGGACCTGCCCCAGAACCTCCAGGACGAGATCAACGCCAGGACGCCGCTCGGCCGCTTCGGGACGACCGAGGAGGTCGCGAACGCCGTCGCCTTCCTCGCCAGCGACGAGGCCGCCTACATCACCGGGCAGGTGCTGGCCGTCGACGGCGGCCTGGTCATGATGTAGGACCCGGCCTCCGGAGCGCTGCGCCCAGCGCCTCGACGACCCGGTCCACCTCGGCGTCCGTCAGGTCGGGGTAGATGGGCAGCGAGATCTCGCGTTCGTACTGCGCCTCGGCGACCGGGAAGTCGCCGGGCCGATGGCCGTATGTCCGCCGGTAGTACGGGTGCAGGTGAAGCGGGATGAAGTGGACGCTCGTCCCGATCCCCGCCCGGCGGAGCTCCTCGATGACGCCAGCCCGGCGGTCCGCGCCACCTTCGCGGAGCCGTACGGGAAAGAGGTGCCAGGCGTGGACGGTATCCGGGTCGGGCATGACCGGTAGCTCGATCTCCGCATCGAGCGAATCGGCCAATTGCGCCGCGTACCGCAGGGCGACTCGCTGGCGCTCCTGACGCATCGCCTCGCCGCGTCGTAGCTGGACGAGGCCGATCGCGGCGGCAAGGTCGGTCAGGTTGTACTTGAAGCCGACGTCCTCGATCTCGTAATACCAGTTGCCGGCACTGGTATAGCGCTTCCAGGCGTCGCGGCTGATCCCGTGGAGGCGCGTCACGCGGGCCCGGTCGGCGACGGCGTCGGAATCGGTCACGAGCATGCCCCCTTCTCCGGTCGTGACGGTCTTCGTGGCGTAGAAGCTGAAGGCTCCGACGTCGCCGATCGAACCGGCCGACCGCCCGGCGCGCGACGCCGGCAGGGCGTGAGCCGCGTCTTCGATGACCGCGACACCCCGCGTCGCCGCGAGCTCGACGATCGGTTCCATCGTTGCCATCAGGCCACCGAAGTGGACGACGATGACCGCCCTGGTGGTCGGCCGCAGGGCTGCCTCGAGCGACGCCGCTGTGAGATTCATCGTCCGGGCGTCGACGTCCGCCAGGCGGGGCCGGGCGTCGAGGTAGCGGACCACTTCACCGCACGCGGCGAAGGTGTAGGTGGGGACGACGACCTCATCACCGGTCCCGACGCCGAGCGCTTCGAGGGCGAGATGCAGGGCGGCGGTCGCCGAGTTGACAGCGACAGCGTGGCGGGTTCCGGCCGTCGCGGCCACCGCCTCCTCGAAGGCCAGCGTTCGCGAGCCCGTCGTCAACCAGCCCGAGTCCAGGACCTCGAGGACCGCCGCGCGCTCCTCGGACGTCAGCGATGGCCGGTGGAACGCGATCGCCCGGTCGGCTGTGACGGTGGGGCTGGCCATCAGGTCGTGCGCTCGACCGCCGGCTCCGCGCGGGCGGCTGCAACGGACGCACTACCCAGGATCGTCCTGAGGCTCGCCCGCACGGCATCGTCGTCGGCCGTACGGGCCCCCGTCTCGAGGTCGTTGAGCAACCCGTCGATGGCGATCCTCGGTCCCGCCGCCAGCGGTGACGTCGCCCGCCAGACTCGGGCGTGTTCGGTCGCGTCCATCGTCTCGTGATCGTAGAAGAGGCGCTCCTCGAGGCGCTCCCCGGGGCGGAGGCCCGTGTACACGACCTCGATGTCCTTCGGGTCCAGGCCCGAGAGGCGGATGATGTCCTCCGCGAGATCGATGATCCGCACCGGCTCGCCCATATCGAGGATGAAGATGTCGCCGGTCGACTCCGACGCCCCGGCCTGGAGGATCAGGGAGACGGCCTCCGGAATCGTCATGAAGAAGCGCGTCGCGTCTGGATGGGTGATCGTCAGTGGCAGGCCCTGGGCGAGCTGGTGCTGGAAGATCGGCACGACGCTGCCGCTGGAGCCGAGGACGTTGCCGAAGCGAACCGCCAGGTAGGGCCGTGCCAGGCGGCGGCCCGTCGACAGGGTGAGGATCTCCGCCAGCCGCTTCGTGGCGCCCATCACGCTCACGGGCTGGACGGCCTTGTCGGTGGAGATCAGCACGAATCGCCGCGTCCCGACACGCTCGCTGGCGGCGAGCAGGTTCCTCGTCCCGATCGCGTTCGTGAGGACGGCCTCGCCCGGCTGGAGCTCGCAGATGGGCACGTGCTTGAGCGCGGCTGCGTGGAAGATGACGTCCGGGCGGGTCTCGTCGACGAGCTTTCGGACGGCTGTCGCGGAACGGATGTCGCAGAGCCGGGCGATGATCCGCGGCGCCGCCGCGGTGTGGCGTTCGCCCAGCTCCTGCTCGACGGCCCACAGGGCCGCCTCGCTGTGGTCGGTGACGACGAGGGTCCTCGGGCCGAGGGTCCGGATCTGGCGCGCGAGCTCGCTGCCGATCGAACCGCCGGCGCCTGTCACGAGCACCGTCGCACCATTGAGGTAGCCGGCCAGCTCCTCGATGTCGACGTTCACCGGGGCACGCCGGAGGAGGTCGTCCAGGCTCACCGGCCGGATTCGCGCGATGTGCTCGGTCCCACCGAGGAGCTCGTGGAGGTTCGGGACGATCTTGACCGCGAGCCCGATGTTGCGGCCGCTGTCGACGGCCCGGCGGATATCCGAGCCAGGCGCCGATGGCATCGCGACGACCAGCTGCCGGGCGCCGGTCGTCTTCGACGCGTGCCGGATCTGATCCTGCCCGCCGAAGATCTTCACCCCGAGGAGCCGGGAGCCGCGCTTCCGCGGATCATCGTCGATGAAGCCGACGACCTTGATGTTCATCATCGCGTCACGCTCGGCGAGCCTGGCGACGGCCGCGCCGGCCTCGCCGGCCCCGTAGACGAGCGTCGGAATGCTCGGTCGTTCCTCGTCGTTGCCGGAGGGCCGGGCCGCGTTCTCGAGGGCCCAGCGGAGGGCGAACCGCGAACCGCCGATGAGCAGCAGGCTCAGGAGGGCCTCCAAGGGGAAGAACGAACGGGGCATCCCGAGCGTGCCGGGCGCGTCCAGCGCGGCGAGCACGACGAAGAGGCTCGCGGAGACAACCGACCCGGTGCCCACGGAGGCGACGATGCCGCCCATCTCGCGAACCGAGGCATAGCGCCACTCGCGCCGGTAGAGGCCGAAGACGACATTGACGATCGGCTGGACCAGGAGCGGCAGGAGGGCGACCGGCAGATACGGCCGCATGACCGCGAGGATGTCGTTGGCGTCGAACCGCAGGGCGAACGCGCCGACGATCGCGAGGCCGATCGCGAGGAGATCGTAGAGCAGCAGGTGCCGGCCCCGGGGCGTGAACCTCACGGGTGGAATGGGGCCCGTGAACAGTTCCCCGATCGTTCTTTCATCGGTCCTCGCTGACACGTAGCCGAGATCATTCGCCGGCCCCCCGATCGCCGGGACTGTCCCCGGTAGGGTACACCGAGGGGCCGCCGGGATCGAAGGCGGGCTGTGCTAGACTCCGGCCCGCTTTGACCGGTACCCCCCGCAGCCCGCGGCGGCGCGCCTCCCAATCCGCCTCCATCGCCGCACTGCTGTCCTTCATCTGGCCGGGCCTCGGGCAGCTCTACCTCGGCCGACCCCGGGCCGCCGCCGCGTTCGCTGGCCCGCTCGTCGTCGTTGCCCTCATCTTCGCCGTCATCGCTCGTGAGGGCCTCGATGTCTTCGTGGTCCGGCTCCTCGCCCCTGGGGTCGCCCTCCCGTTGATCCTCGTCCTTCTTGCAACGGCGGCCTGGCGGCTGGCCTCAATGGCCGACGCGTTCCTGACGGCCCGCGGTCACCCGGCCGGGCCCGCGCACGCCCGCCGGCCCGGCCCGACCTGGCGGACAACCGGCGCCAGGCGGACCTTCAGCGTCCTCGTCGTAGCCGTCGTCCTGACACACGGTGTCCTCATCGGCGGGACACTGGCGATCGCCAGATTCGGCAACGAGATTTTCGTCGGTGATAGCTCGTCCGGCCCGTCGCTGCGACCGGGACAGACGGGCGAACCGCAGCTCCCGCACGAGACGCCCTACGTCACCCCGAAGCCGGGCGGGTGGATCAATACGCTCCTGATCGGGGCGGATTCGGGCATGGGCTACGACCACGCGCTGACCGATACGATGATTGTCGTCAGCGCCAATCGCGAGAAGGGCCAGATCGCGATGTTCAGCTTCCCGCGCGACATCGCCCGATTCCCGATGTACGACGGGGGCGTCTACGACGGCAAGCTGAACTCACTGATGACACAGGCCGCCGCACACCCCGACCAGTACCCGGACGGCGGCCTCGGGACGCTCTCCCGGGAGCTCGGCTACCTCCTCGGGACGCCGATCCACTACTACGCGTACGTGAATCTCGCCGGCTTCAAGGCCCTGATCGACGAGGTGGGTGGGGTCGACGTCGTCAACGGGCGCGACATCAACGATGCCACCTACCAGTTCCCCGACGGCAAGATCGGGTTCTACCTTAGCGCGGGCCCCCATCACCTCGATGGACGGACCGCGCTCGCCTTCGTGCGATCGCGCCAGGGGACCGGCGACAATGACTTCACGCGAGCGCGGCGCCAGCAGCAGCTCCTCATCGCCCTCCGGGCCAAGCTGACCGATCCGGGCATGCTGCCGCGGCTTCCGGCGATCCTCGACGTGGCTGGCCAGACTGTCCAGACGAACTACCCGCCAGACCAAGCCGCCGACCTGCTTGCCTTGTCCAAGGCGCTCGACGGCGACGCCATCGAGCAGATCGTGCTCGGGCCGCCGTACGCCGTTCGACCCGAACCTACGACAGGCACCTACATCCTCGTCATTGATGAGGCGAAGTTCTCGGCCCTCTCGATCCGGCTCTTCGGCGACGAGTCTCGCTACACGACGGCGCCGGCGTCACCTGTCCCCTAGGCTGGTTCCCAGACGCGCCTCGATCGTCTTCCGCGACGGCCCGCGGCCAAGCGCCGTCCGGATCGTCTGGAGCAGGATCCACAGGTCGAGCGTCGCAGATCGCCGGGCGAGGTACGCTGCGTCGAGGGCGAGCTTCTCAGGCAGGATCACCTCGCGGTAGTGGCGCTCGGGGTCGTCCCGGTCGAGGCGCTCGGCCTCGTCGGCATAGGCGAGCTGGGCGAGGCCGGTGATGCCGGGTTTGGTCCGAAACACACGGGCATGCAGGGGATCTTCCAGGTCGACGAACCGCGGATCCTCCGGGCGGGGACCCACGAGCAGCATCTCGCCACGGACCACGTTCCAGAGCTGCGGGAGCTCGTCGGCGCGGCTGGCGCGGAGAAGCCGTCCGACGCGGGTCGCCCGTGGATCGTCCCGGACGCTGATGCCGGAGCCGACCGCCGCGGGCCGCCACGTCATCGTCCGAAGCTTGAGGCAGGTGAACGCCCGCCCGCCGTCGCCGACACGGGTCGCCCGGAAGAGGATCGGCCCGCGCGAGTCGAGGCGGACTGCCAGCCCGAGGATGGCGAGGAGCGGCGTGGCCGCGATCCCCATGACCAGGGCGATGGCGCGTTGGAGGAGCTCAGGCATGGTCTTCCCGGTTCGAGGCCGCGACGGGAGGCCTGGGACTGCTAGTATGCCGGCCGTGCCGACGCACCCGCCGCTCGCGGCCATCGGTCCGCCCCCATCACCCCGAACGGAGCGACGATCGGCGTGGCGGACGATCAGCACGGCGTCGCTGACAGCCCGACATCAGTCGATCACGCGGTGAGCGGGTCCGGCCCGAACCGGGGCCCACGGCGCTGGCACGTCCCGCCCCAGGCCGCCCGGCTCGTTCACGACGCGCGGCTCCTTGGGCCCGCCTACCTCATCCCCGGGCTCGCTTCGTTCGCGACCATCCCCGCCCTGTTCGCGGCACTCGGTCCGGCCGAATACGGTCGATGGGCGATCCTCTACGGCATCGCGGCCGGTGTCCCGCAGGTGACCACGAGCTGGTTGGAGGCTCGCCTCGTCCGGTTCTCGTACCTGGAGCCGGGCCGCTGGGACCGTGGCCGGAGCGCGCTCGCAGCCGGGGGATCGATCGTCGTGAGTGCGCCGCTCGCCGCCATCGTTCTCCCGGCGGTGACGCTGCCGGAAGTCGTCGCGGCGGCGGTCCTCACCGCGGCCGTCAGCCGCTACCTGCTGATGGTCGCTCGCCTGCAGTCGGCCATGCACTTCGCCGCAGTGAGCGTCGCCGCGTCGACCCGATCGATGCTTGGTGCGGGGCTCGGCATCCTCCTCGGCGCCATCACGGGCGTTGCGGCGCTCGCGATCGGCGGGCTCGGGACGGGCTATCTCGTCGGGGAGCTGGCGGGGTCGCTCTGGGCCAGGCGCAGCCGCCGGTCCGCGGGCTCGGCTCCGGTGCCGGTCGGCGCGCCTGCTACTGCCGAGACGGCGGACGCCGTCGCAGCCGCCCACACGGCGCCCGGTGTCGTGCGCGATGCCAGCCGCGCCGCGTACGAGGTCGCATCCGGGGTGAACGCCGTGGCCCAGTACGAACTCCAGGTCGGCGACCGGTTCATCATGTCGGCCACGCGCCCCCTCAGCGACGTCGGCGTCTACACCGCGACATACGCGCTCGTCGACCTGGCCGGCCGGTTCATGCCGGCGATCGTGCTCGGCGTCGTCAGGCCGCGGGTTTACCGGGCCTGGGACGCCGATCGGCCCGACCGCGCCTTCGGCCTCGTCGTGGCCCTGGCCGCGGTCCTGGGCTGGCTCGTCGCGGCGAGCGTCACCGTGCTCGTCACGTTGTCGCTCGTCATCCCGCGGCTGCCGGTCGAGCCGGGCCTCGCCGGGCCGATCGGACTCGGCTTCGCCTGCTTCGTCGCCGCTGGAACCCTGGGCCTCGTCTACAGCGCTGCGACGCGCCAGGGGCGGCTGGCGATCCACTCCACGATCGCGGCGCTTGTCAACATCGGACTCAACGTCGCCCTAATCCCCGGACTCGGCCCGCTCGGGGCGGCGCTCGCGACGGCCTTCTCCTATGCCGTCCTCCTCGTGGCCCAGGTCGGCGGCCTTCGGGACCTGCCGTTCGACCGCGCGACGGTGGCGACGCTCGGATCGGGCGTCCTGGCGCTCGCCTGCCTCTCGATCCCCGGCTCCCTGCTCGCGACTCCGGGATCCGTCGCGCTCGCGACGCTGGCGTGTGTCGGCGGTCTGGTCGGCGTCATCCGCCTGGGGCGGACCGCGCTGCGTGAGGGTTGATCAAGTCGCCGCCGGTGCGTCCTCCCAGCGGGATGCGTCGCTGACCACGAGGACCATGCCGAGGGCCAGCCACAGGAACGGCTCGCTGTAGAACCGCCCGGCAAACTGGCTCGCGATCACGATCACGAGCACGACTCCACCCGCGGCGATCGCAGCGATCCGTCGGTCGGGGAGCGGGGAGCGGATCGCTCGCAGGACGCTTCCGGCGACCGCGACGAGGAGGCCCAGCCAGACGAGCAGCCCGGCGATCCCTGTCTCGGCGAGAACACGGACTGCTTCCGTGTGGATGAGCGAGGTCGGGTTGTTCCGGCGATCTTCTGGCACGAATCCCCAGTACGTGGTCAGGATCTGCCGCTGGTAGCCGCCGACGCCGACGCCGAGGAGCGGATGGTCGATGGCCATCGCCACGCCGGCCCGGATGAGGCTCTTGCGGACCGAGTCGAGGGGCAGGCGCTGGATCATCGGGTCGAGTGGAGTCGTCGCCTGGCGCAGGTCCGGTGGCGTGACAGCGGGCGGTTCAACCTCTTCGCCCGGCTCGCCGATGCCGGTCCGCGCGATCGCGTCGGCCGTCGCGGCCTGGGCGCGCTGGAGCGTGGAGGGCGCGGCCGCCAGATACACGCTGAACGACACGACGACGACGGCAAGCCCGGTGCCCAGCCAGCGGCGAGACCGGGCCAGAGGCACCCATACCGCGACGACCAGCGCAGCGAGGACCCAGCCGACCCGCGACAGCGTCAGCACGTCCGCGATCGCGACGACGGCGGCGACGATGAGCGTCCCGATCCGGAGGTGGCGCGGCGTCGAGGGCGCGGCGAGCAGGGCCAGGCAGGCGACCAGGGCGATCGCCAGGAACCGGGACGCGACGTTCGGGTCTCCGAAGGTCGCATTGCGGCGTCCGAGGATGGCGTTTCCCTCCGCCTGCCAGAGATAGAAGTTGCCGACCTCCTGGGCGACGACGATGAGGGCGACGATGAGGGCCGCCATGCCGAGCGCGGTGACAACCGTGAGCACCCGCCGCCGATCGGCGACGACGTGGGCCACGAAGATCGCCAGGCAGGCGTAGACCGCGATCGCCGCCGTGTCCCGAAGGCCGTTCGTCGTCCGCGTCAGGGCGAAGCTCACGACGTGGAGACCGACCACCGCTCCGATCGCCAGGAGCAGCCGCGTTCGCGGCACGCGGAGGGTCCCGTTCAGGGCATGGACGGTGAGGATCCCGAGGGCGGCGAGCGTCCCAAGGCGGGAGACCTCGAGCAGGGGCGTGGGAAACCACAGCTTCGTGAATTCCCACGGCAGGGTGACGACGATGAAGACGAGCAGCCCAAGCTCGACCCGGAACGCCAGACGGTCGACGGCAAGCAGGCCCCGCGGGTGGCGCTCCACCGCGGCCGCCTCGAGCCGCGAGCGGGCTCCGTCAGCCAGGACGGCGGGCCCTGTCATCAGGCGTGCGGGCGGCTTCACGTCGCAAATCGACTCCGTGCAGTTCCTCGACCCCGGACCCCGCCGATAAGCCGCGCTCGGCCGGGACGCCCTGGGCCGGAGTATACGCAGTCCATCCGAGCTGCTATCGACGAGAATGGGCTGGATGCCAGACGAGCCTCTCGAGCTGCGGCCCATGCGTTCCCGTGACGCCGAGGATCTGGCGACCCTCCGTCTCGCGACAGCGGAGGCGGGGCTGCTGACCGCCATCGGCCGCCGTCCGCTCGAGGTGTTCTTCCGGCTCGCCGCCGACGACCCAGATACGATCGGCTTCGTCGCGCGCGAGGACGGGCCGCTCCTCGGCTACGCCCTCTGTACCACGGCGGCCGTCCGGCTCCAGCGCTCGGCGATCCGGTCGAGCCCCCGGCTCTGGCTCGCCGCCGCCGCACTCGCGATCCGCGACCCGCGCCTGCTCGGGTCTGCGATCCGGCGGCTGCGCGCCCTCGCCAGTCCCCGCAGGGTTCCCCAGGACGTGGAGCCGGCACTCCGGCTCTTTGACATCGCTGTGACCCAGGACTCGAGGGGTCGAGGCCTAGGCCGGCGGCTTCTCGACGCGACGATCGCGGCAGCCCGCGAGCGCGGCTATCCCGCGATGGGGCTGAGCGTCCTCGCCGACAACGAGCGGGCGCTGCGGCTCTACGGCAGCTCCGGCTTCGTCCCCAACCAACGCGGCGTCCGTGATGACGGGCAGACGTACATCACGATGCGCCTTTCGCTGAGAATGTCCGGCGAGCCAGAGGGCTCAGACGCCGGGTCCTGATGCGCGCGCTCGCCCGGAGCGGCGGCCGAGGAGGGCGGCGATGACGCTGCGGATCGACCCCGCCGTCCATGCGCGATGGCGGAGGAGGCCCCACAGGAAGCCGGATCCGTAGGCCACGTGGAGGACCGGGAAGACCGTGGCCATGAGGAGCCTGGTGCGTGGCGCCCGGCCCCGGCCGGCGGTGACCATCGCGGCGAGATTGGCGGTCGCATAGGACAGGACGAGCAACATCGGTGCGACCGCCAGTGGCCGGACCACCGCGGCCGCGACCACCGAGGCCGCGACGCCCGAGACGAGGGCCGCCGGGACGAGGTGGCGAGGTCTGGTCTGGGCCGGGTGCTTCTGCAGGACCCGCACCTTCCAGAAGCCGTACTCGAAGTACTGGCGCCAGAGCCCGGCGATCGTCGAGCGGGCGCGGTACGAGCTCTGGATCGCCGGGTTGCAGACGATCCGGGCGCCCGCGTCCAGCAGTCGGTAGCTCAACTCGTCGTCCTGATTGCGAACCATCTCCTCGTCGAAGCGGAAGCGCCGGTACAGGTCGCGCGACGCGAGCCCCATGAAGACGGTGTCGACCTCCGCCTCTGTTTCGAGATAGCGGAACCGGGCGCCGCCGACCCCGAACGGCGTCGACACCGCCAGCGCGATCGCCTCCGCGACGGCGCCGCGCGCGACGGCGCGGACCGGACCGCCGACCATGTCCGCCCCGGTCCGGCGGAGGGTCTCGACCGCCGCGGCAACGTACTCGGGACCGAGCTCGGCGTGGCCGCTAACGATGCCGAGGATGTCGCCGCAAGCCGCCTCGATGCCGAGGTTCCACGCGGCGGCCTGGGTGCGCTTCGGGTTGGTCAGCACCTCCGCCAGTGGACGGCCGTCGAGGACGCGACGCGCGATCGCCATCGAGCTGTCGTCGGACGCCCCGTCGAAGACGAGGATCTCGAGGCGGTCGGCGGGGTAGGTCTGCTCGATGATCGAGCGGAGGCACGCCTCGATGCTCTCGCCTTCGTTCCGCATCGCCACGAGCAGCGACACGAGCGGCGGAATCCCTGAGTCCCTGCCTCTGTCCATGCTCGGCGAGTCTACCGGCGGGTGCGTCTCGTCGCGGCTTCGACCGCCCGCGGGCCGCACCACCACCGGTCCTATACTCGATTGCGAATGCACGACTCGCTCACGGTCGTCCACATCAACGACATCGCGTCGGTGGCGACCACGATTGCGGCGGAGCAGCAGCGCCGGGGGCTGACCGTCCGCGTCGAGGAGCTGCCGAAGCCCGGGGCCGCCTGGCCCTGGCCCTGGAAGCTCGCCCTGGTGCCCCTCCGCATTCTCCTCGCGTCCACGACCGCCGCAGGAATCCGTCGGGAACGCCCCGACCTCGTTCACGTTCACTATGCGACGCAGGGGTTCGTCGGGCCGATGGCCGGCCGACCGTACGTCCTCCACTGCCACGGAACGGATGTCCGGGGCGTGGCTCCGGGCTCGCCGCGGGGCCGGTACCTCGGGGTGGTCATGCGCCGGGCGGCCCTCGTCCTCGTGTCGACGCCCGACCTCCTCGACGACGCGGCGCGGCTCGTCGCCGATCCGGTGTACCTGCCGAATCCGATCGACACCAGCCTCTTCACTCCCACCGGCGGGGCGGTCGCCGACGTCCTGCTGGCGGTCAGGCTCGATGCCGTCAAGGGCGGCGACATCGCGATCGGCGCGCTCGCCCACCTCCTGGAGCTCCGACCGGTGACGACCGCGACCGTGATCGCCGCTGGAGCGCAGCTCGACCTGGCGCGGGCCACCTTCGGCAGCCGGGTCAGATTCATCGATCCCGTTCCCCATGAGGCCGTTCCGGCCGTTATCGGGCGGCATCGCGCTGTGATCGGGCAGTTCAGGCTCGGCAGCCTCGGCCAGCTCGAGCTCGAGTCGATGGCGATGGGCGTGCCGGTCGTGACGAACGTGCGCCATGTCGCGCCGGGCAGCGAGCCGCCACCAGTCGTCCAGGGAGCGACGGCGACCGCCGCCGCGGTCGCGCTCGCCGCGTTGCTCGAAGACGACGCCGGCCGGATCCGGCTCGGCGCCCTCGGCCGGGCGTGGGTCGCCCGGCACCATGCCGTCGCCGCCGTCGTCGACCGGCTGGCCGGACTCTACGAACACGCGCTGGCGCCATCGGCGGCCCACGGGCGGGAGCAGTCGACCTGAAACAGGACGAAAGTCATGTTGCGGTGACGCACCGCCCACGTCACCGTATGAGGGTGTCATTGCCCGCCCGCCGGCTCCTCGTCACCACGCTGATCGCCATCAACACCGGGCTCGCCGGATGCAGCCCATCCACTCCCTCGGAGGCCAGCCCACCACTCTCCGCGTCCGGCACGAACGTTCCCGCCACTCCGGCGGCGACGCCTTCGGCCACGCCGAAGGCGTCGCCCACGATCGCGCCCTCGCCGACCGCCCCGGACCTCACGACCCGGCCGTTCACCGTCCTCGTCCTTGGCCTGGACGCCGACGGCCGGGCCGACGCCATCAGCGTCTGGGGCATCGATCCCGTGACCAGGACGGTCGCAATCGCCTCAATCCCGCGCGACACGATCGACGTCCCGCTCCCGGACGGCGGCACCTTCCACGACAAGATCAACGCGTTCTATAACGTCGCCCGGGGAGACCCCGGTCGATACCCGGACGGGCCGGGCCGGGCGATGGCCTCGCTCGTCGGAGGCATGCTCGGGATTCGCGTCGACTACGTCGCCGCGACCACCTTCGGTGGTTTCACCCGGCTCGTCGACGCGATGGGCGGCGTCGGGATCAACCTCCCGTCGGCGATCGTCGATCCGCACTACCAAATCACCCAAACCCAGATCGGGATCCGGTTCCCCGCCGGCGAGCAGGTCCTCAGCGGCCAGCGCGCCCTCATCTACGTCCGGACCCGCTACGCCGACAACGACTTCGAGCGCCAGCGCAGGCAGCAGGCCTTCCTCATCGCCGCCGGCCGCGAGCTCGCAGCCGACCCGTCGCTGCTGACGGCCCTCCTCGAGGCCCGGCGGAACCTCGAGACCGACTTCCCGCTCGACCAGGTGGCGCCGCTGCTGGCGTCGGTCGGTTCGCTCGACGCGTGGACCTTCAAGGGCGCCGTCCTGGGCCCGTCGAAGTACGAGTCGGCGGGATCGTGCACCTGTGGCTACGCGCTCGTCCCCAAGCTCGACGAGATGCGGAAGCTGGCCCGCGCCTTCTTCGCGTGGGCGGTCCTGCCCTGAGACCGGCGTCGCCCACGCGGCGTTCGAGTGGCGGAGGTCAGCTGAAGGTCGTCCCTGGACCCAGCCGGCGCAGGTGCCGCCCGAGCCGTTGATCGAGCAGACCCGGTCGTAGTAGGTCGTGTTGGCGCTGAGCCCATTGATGAGCCGGCTCGTGCCGTTCTGGGCCACCGTGACCAGGAAGACCCACGCCGAGCCGCTCCAGCGATCGACCTGGTAGGACGTCTCACCTTCGATGTCGGTCCAGGTCAGGAGGATCGACGAGGACGACTGGGCTGTGGCGGCGACGCTCGCCGGCGCCGGCGGTTTCTGAACGGCGGGCGAGGGCAGGATGAGCTAACCGGCGCCATACGTGTTGTCAGCGGACGGGACCCCTGGGCTTCAAGGGGAGGAGCGCGGCAACGGAGTCACGCCCGGGAAGCGGGGCGAACCCGATCGAGTACGTTCGGTGTGACGAACGTGGCCTACCTCGCGGTGAAGCTCGTGGTCGCGGGCGGCGGGACCCCGGCGACGTCTTGGAGAGCTGGTCAGGCACGGACGCCGATGGCTGGCTCAAGTTCTCGGGCGCGGACGAGTTCCTGGGCTTCGATTCTGCCTTCATGAACGGCTTCCGATGGTCCGACTCGGGATTGAAGATCAGCACGACCAGGCCGGAGAAGGGCGAGTTGCGGTGGCCGACCGCGACGATCAGGTCGACGACCGTTCCGATCGGCTCGCCGCCGGCGTCGAGCACGGGCCGGCCGGTCGCCCGGCTCAGGTAGAGCATCTGCAACGCCACTTGCGGTCCGACCGCCGGCGGGTGGCTCGGGCCCGAGAGGGCCGCGCGTACAGGGCGAGGCAGGTCGGACCGTATGCTCGGGCGTCACTCGCGCACCCGCGAGACTGGGTCCGATCTCCACGATGGATCGATCCGCCGAAGCGAGCCGAGCGGTCCAGGCGCGGCCTCGGGCAGAAGCGCGGGCTGCGGGGAGGGGGGCGAGTCAGCGTCGACCCCGGTCAACACGGGCTCGACCCGTACTTCCGCCCACCCCACCGGGACCTTTGGCGCCTGCCCCGGCGGAGCGGCCGCTGCCACGCTCCATTCGTGCGTGCGCGTGCGTATTCGAACGTTGACGATGCCCCGCGGCGGGTGGCCAAGCCCGCGGCCGGGCCTGCCCCGGGACAGGCCCCAGGGCGGGCGGGCGAGCGCGCCGCGAGCGCCATCGCGAACCCGCGCCTGGGTCCGCTCCACGAGGGTGACCTCGAGGCGGGATCCGAGCGCTACCGGTCCCTCCTGAAGGTCACCGAGCGGCTGTCCACGTCGTTCGACCGGGCGGACCTCCACCGGGCCGTGGTCGATGGGACCAGGAGCCTCACCGGCGCCGACATGATCCTCCTCCGAACCCTTCGGGGCGAGACCCTCGATCTCGTCGGTTGGGCCGGCTTCGACGATGCCGCGGCGGCGGCCCTGGCGCCGCTGACGATCCACGAGCCGTGGCTGCGCGACGCGCTCGCCGCGGGACGCGCCTGGGTCTGCGACGACGTCCGGGCCCTCCCGCCGAACAGCTGGAAGGACCGCTTCGGCGGCGGTCTGCCGATGCGCGGCGACATCTTCGTCCCGCTCATGCACGGCGGCCGGCTGGTCGGGTCCCTGACGGCGGCGACCCTCGCCCCGCGCCACTGGACCGCCGAGGACGTCGAGATCATGACCGCCCTCGGTGTCCACGTCGCCCTCGCCCTTCGGAACGCGGAGCTCTTCGAGCGCCTCGAGGCCCGGGCCGCCCAGATGGGCGTGGTCCAGGCCGCGTCAGCCCGAATGAATCGGGCAAAGACGGTGGCCTCGGTCGGCCGGGCGATCGTCGAGGAGGTCGGCCGGATCGTCGACTACCACAACGCCCGGGTCTACGTCCTCGAGGGCGTCGACGAGCTCGTGCCGATCGCCTTCGAGGGCACGGTCGGGGCCTACGAGAACGTGGACTGGAACGTCCTCCGGACCCGTGTCGGCGAGGGCTTCACCGGCTGGGTCGCCGCGAACGGGACCCCGGCCCGGATCCCAGACGCGAACGCCGACCCTCGCGGGGCCCAGATCCCGGGCACCGACGAGGTCGCCGAATCGATGCTCGTCGTCCCGATGCGCCATGACGAAACGGTGGTCGGCGTCATCACCCTGTCCAAGCTCGGGCTGGACCAGTTCGACGAGGACGATCTCCAGGTCCTGATGATCCTCGGCGACCAGGCCGCCACGGCCCTCGAATCGGCCCGCCTCCTGGGTCGGACGGCGTCCCTCGCGGAAGAGCTTCGACGCCTTCTCGAGATGAGCCAGGACCTCACCCAGACGCTCGACCCGCGCCAGGTTGGCGTGCTCATCGCCCGGCACCTGACGGCGGCCCTTGGCGTCGACGCCTGCGCGATCAGCTCGTGGACCGCCGGCGCCGACCAGATCCTCTCGCTCGGCCAATATCCTCCCAACGCGAACTGGACGACTCTGCCCTTCTACCTCCTATCCGACTATCCCGAGACGCGCCGCGTCCTCGAAACCCAGGCAACGGTCATCATCGACACGGAGGATCCGGCCGCCGATCCGGCCGAGGTCGTCATCCTGCGCGACGAGGGATACCGCATCCTGGCGATGATCCCCCTCATCGCCAAGGGCCAGTCGGTCGGCCTCGTGGAGCTTATGGCCGCCGACGTCGTCGCCTTCGACGAGGGCAAGCTCGCCCTCGCCCGGACGATGGCCAACGAGGCCGCCATGGCCCTCGAGAACGCCCGCCTCTACGCGGCGGCCCGCTCGCTCGCCGATCGGGACCCGCTCACTGGCTTCTACAACCACCGCGCCCTCTACGAGCGGCTGGGCGAGGAGTTCGTACGGTCCCGTCGGTCCCGCCAGCCGCTCAGCCTCCTCATGCTCGACCTCGACGACTTCAAGCTCGTCAACGACACGTTCGGCCACCAGTTCGGCGACCGCTGCCTGGTCCACCTCGCCGAGGTGGTGAGATCGACCCTTCGGGCCTCGGACGTGGCGGCCCGCTACGGCGGCGACGAGTTCGCGGTGATCCTGCCCGAGACCGACGAGCCGGCTGCCGAGGTGGTCGCCGACCGGATCACCGACGAGCTCGCCCGTAACCCCCTCGTGGCGGATGGTCGCGGGCCGGTCCCGGTGAGCGTCTCGATCGGCGTTGCGGCCCTGGCTCCGGACGTCCGAACCCCGACCGACCTGGTCGGTGCCGCCGACGCCCGGATGTACGCGGCCAAGCTCGCCGAGGACCGAATGATGGGCTTCGACCCCCCGGCCGAGGCAGCGCCAGGCGAGTCGCCGTAGTACGGAAGTACCGGTCCCGCCCGGGACTCCAGTACCACCGGCCCGGCTGGACGGCGACGGCCGATCGGCCGCATGCTTCCACCACGTGCATACCGGATCGCCACGTCCGTACCGTCCGCCGGCGGAGGACCGTCCCATTCGCCGGACGTGGTGGCTCCTCTTCGGTACGTTCCTTCTCCTCGGCCTGATCGGCGGCGTCCGGGCCCTGACGTCGGGCGACCTGCTGGACTGGATCCCCGTCGGCGCCGTCGGGATCGCCGCCCTCGCGGCCATCCTCCATCGCAATGCCGTGGCCGGTCTCGAGGCCCGCGGCCGCGCCGAGGCCGAGAACTTCGCCCGGATCCTGCAGGGCCTGTCCCGATCGGTCTCGGTCGATGCGATCGTCGGCGCGATCGTCGACGATCTCGCGGAGGGCACCGGCGCCGATCACGTCGTCGTGGTGCGTCGGCGGCCCGAGGGCGAAGCGCTCGAGGCGACGCTCGTCACGAGTCGCCCGGGCGTTCCGAGCTCGAGCACGGTCCTGCCCATGTCCGACCTGGAGCCGCCGTTTCATCGCGAGCCGCCGCCGGCGGTCTCGATCCCTATCGGCGTGCGTGACGTGACGCCGGCCGACGAGCTCGTCGCGGTGGCGGTCGCCGCTGCACCACGCTCGACCGGCGCGTCCCCGGGCGGCATCGGCACTGGCCCGGGCATCACCGTCACGGTCGACGACCCCGGCGGCCGCGCCGAGCCGCCGAACGTCAGCCCCGTCGGACCACCGGCCCGTCCGCACGCCCGCCGCATGGCGTCCGGGATGCCGGTAACGCCGGCCGCCGCCGCGGTCGCGGCGGTCGGTCGGGGGATCGAGCGGGGGGCCGCCCGGCTCGCGGGATTCCTCGACGACCTCGGGGTTCGTCACCCGTTCGGATCGGCCGGGCTGCACCTCGCGCCCCGTTCCGAGGTCATCGGCGTCGGCGCATCGGCCGGCGGCCCGGCGGCCACTGGCTCCACCGCCGCTGTGACGGCCCGCATCGCGGACCGCGTCCGGAGCGTCTACGGCCTGACCCACACCCTGGCCGCGCCCCTTCGAATCGAGGCCGGCGTGGTCGGCGCGATCGTCCTCTCACGCCGCGATCGCGAGCCCTGGCCGGATGCGGCACGCCGGCTCCTGGAGGCCGCTGCCGTCGAGGCCGCCGCGGCGATGGCCCGTGCCTACTCGCTCCGTGAGGTCGCCGCGCATGCCTCGACCGACCCCCTCACGGGCCTCCCGAACCGGCGCTACTTCGACGAGTTCTGCGGCCTCCTGGCCCGGCGCCGGCGGGCCGGCGACGCGGTGGCCGTGCTCATGGTCGACATCGACAAGTTCAAGAGCCTCAACGACCGCTACGGCCACCCGGTCGGCGACGAGGTCCTCCGTGCGGTCGCCGGGGCGATCGTGACCGCCGTCCGCGAGGAGGACGTGCCGGCCCGCGTGGGCGGCGAGGAGTTCGCCGTCCTCCTCCGCAATCCCGGGCCGGAGGTCGCCATCGAGGTGGGGGAGCGCGTCCGGCAGGCCGTCCGGGCGCTCGATCTGCGGCGCCACGGCGTGCCCGGGGTGAGCGTCTCGGTCGGCGTCGCGAATGCCCGCGGTGCGGACGAGCCGATTCCGGCGATCGTCGAGCGGGCCGACCAGGCCCTCCTCCGGGCGAAGCGCGCCGGCCGCGACCGCGTGATCGCCGCCTGAGGTCTGCCCGTCGCCGCGGTCGCAAGTTCATCGAGCTGGGTCATCCGGCTGTCGGAGGAGCGGGCCGGCCCCGCTACCATCGTAAGAGTGACCACCGCCGACGACCTTCCTGCCGACCTCCGCGCCGATGATGGGAGCGACGACGAAGGCGACGACGGAGTCGGCGAGCCGGCGCTCCTCACCAATGGCGTGCTGGCCCAGGTCTTCCACGACATCGGCGACCTCCTGGAGGTCAAGGGCGAGCTCGTTTTCAAGACCGTCGCCTACCACCGCGCGGCCGATGCCATCGGGCGGTCGCCGGTCGAGGTCGCGCGTGCCTACCGCGATGGCCACCCACCGGACATCCCGGGCGTCGGCAGGGCGATCTCCGACAAGCTGGCCGAGCTGGCTACGACCGGGCGGCTCGGCTACCACGAGCGGCTCCTGGCCGAGTTCCCGCCGACGCTCCTCGACATCCTCCGAGTCCCCGGCCTCGGCCCCAGGACCGTCCGCCAGATCTACACGACCCTGGGGATCGCGACGCTCGACGAGCTCCGTGATGCGGCGGCCAGCGGCCGGCTTCGGGGCCTCCGCGGCCTGTCGGCGAGGACCGAGCAGCTGATCCTCGAGGGCATTGCGGGCATCGAGACCCGCGAGCGCCGGCTCCTCCTCCACCAGGCGCGCGACATCGTGGCGGAGGTCGTCGCCCAGGTCGGCGCCCTCGAGGGCGTCCGTCGGGTCGTGCCGGCCGGCTCCTGGCGGCGCCGACGCGAGACGATCGGCGACCTGGACTTCCTGGCCGAGGCCGACGTCCCGGCCGACGTCGTGGACCGCTTCGCAGCGCTGCCGAGCGTCGCCGCGGTCATCAACCGCGGGCCGGCCAAGGCTGCCGTCGAGCTCGGCGGGCGCGGTCCCCAGATCGACCTGATGCTCATGCCCTCGGGTGCCGCGGGCACGTACCTCATGCACTTCACCGGCTCGAAGGAGCACAACGTCCGGCTTCGAGCCCGCGCGCGCGACCGGGGCTGGAGCCTGTCCGAGAAGGGCTTCCTCCCGATCGGCGAGGACGGCCAGCCGCTGGCCGGCGACGCCGCGGAGCTCCGGACGTTCGAGTCCGAGGCGCAGGCCTACGAGTTCCTCGGCCTTCCCTACATCGAGCCCGAGCTGCGCGAGGACCGGGGCGAGATCGAGGCGGCGCTCGCCGGGCGGCTGCCCCGGCTCGTCCAGCTGGACGACCTCCGGGGCGACCTCCATTCCCACTCCGACTGGTCCGATGGCTCGCACCCGATCGAGGCCATGGCCGAGGCCGCCCGGCGGCGGGGTCACGCCTACCAGGTCCTGACCGACCACTCGATCTCGCTGGCCATCGCCCGCGGCCTCTCACCGGAGCGGGTCGAGGAGCAGCGCGCGGTCATCGCCGGGCTCAACCGACGTTTCGCCGCGGAGGAGGACGCTGGGACGGCGCCGCCCGAGACCTCGCCCGAGGGCTTTCGCCTCCTCCACGGCTGCGAGCTCGAGATCCGGGCCGACGGGCGGCTCGACTATGAGGACGAGCTCCTCGCGACGTTCGACCTCGTCGTCGCCTCGCTCCACGTCGGACGCCGCCAGACCCGGGCCGAGCTCACGGCCCGGACGCTCACCGCGATCCGGAACCCGCATGTCGACGTCATCGCCCATCCGTCAGGCCGGATGATCGGCACTCGCGACGACCTCGACCTCGACTGGGATGCCGTGTATGCCGAGGCCGCCCGGACCGGCACGGTCCTCGAGATGAACGGCTCGCCCCACCGCCTCGATCTCGCCGTGGAGCGGGCCCGCCACGCGATCGAGGTCGGCTGCCTCGTGTCGATCGATTCCGACGCCCACCGGACGGCCGAGTTCGATCACCTCGAGTGGGGTGTCTCCCAGGCGCGCCGGGCCTGGGTCGAGCCGCCGGTCGTGCTCAACACCCGGTCCCGCGCCGACCTCCTCGCCTACGTCCGGCGGCAGGACCCGTGATCGCGGAAGGGCGGCGTACCATCGGCCCGATGGTCACCCGCGGCGCCTCCCGGGAGCTGGTCCTCGCCGCGGCCGCGGTCATCCTCGCCTCGCGGTTCGTTGACGGCCCGGCGGCCTGGGCCGTCGGTGCCTGCCTCCTGGTGGCCGCCGCCCTCGCCAGCCTCCAGATCCTCGGCGAGACCGAGGCCCCGGCGGCGGCGGCCGGAGTTCCGGTCGAGTCGCTGGCCGTGCCGGCGGTCGCCTCGTTCGCGGTATTCGGGTCAATCCGGCTCGTGCCTGTCGGCATGCTTCTCCCGCTCGCGCTCGTCATCGGCGCCTGGCTCATCGCCCGCGTCCTCGCGACGGAGGCGCGGATCCTGGGTGCCTCCGCCGGGCCTTCGGGGGCCGATCGGACGGCGATCCTCGTCTGGTCGCTCGTCGTCGCCTTCCTCGCCTTCACCGGCATCGCCGCCCTCGTCCCTGGCGGCCTGCCAGAGCCCGGGGCCGTGGCCGGCCCGGCCCCGACCGGGCCCGACCTCGCCGCGCTCGCCACCGCCGATGCCATCGTGGCGTTCCTGCTGGGCTACCGGGCCGCCGCCCTCCGCTCGTCGAACATGCGTGACGTGGCCTGGTTCGGCCTGACGAGCGCGATCGTCACCGCGATCGCGGCGGTCGCCCTCCGGGCCATGGAGATCCCGCGCCTCCTGGGTCCGGCCCTCCTCGTGCTGGTGTTCTTCCTCTGGGATGCCGTCCACGGCACGCCGCCGTCGCGGCGGCGCGATCCCCGCCGGATCTGGGAGACGGTCCTCCTCCTCGTCCTCGGCCTCGTCGTCGTCGCCTGGAGCCTCCGGCTCCGGACCTGATCGTCCCGACGCGGGTCCGCTCCATCCGTTGGCCGCACGGCGCGGCGCCATTTGACGGACCGCGGCACCGGTGCCAGATTCCATTGCCCCCTGACCGTCGAAAGGACCCATCCCACGTGACCTTCTCCGATTCCGACAACAACGCGGCGAGCCCGATTGCGACGACGCGCCTGAAGCGCCAGCTCGCCGAGCAGGCGATCGCCCTGGCCACCAACGGCCACTGGCTGGACGCAGCCGAGACCAACCGGCGCCTCCTGGAGCTCGGCCCCGACGCCGAAGCCGAGAACCGCCTGGCCAAGGCGCTCTGGGAGCAGGGCGAGCTCGGCGCCGCCCGCGAGCACTACCAGGCCGCCCTGGCCCTCGATCCCACGAACCGGATCGCCGAGCGGAACATCGACCGGCTCAAGACGCTGCTCGTCGCCGCCGGCGAGAAGACCGTCGCGGCGATCGAGGGCAGCAAGGCCCCCGTCCGCATCTTCGTCGAGGAGACCGGCAAGACCGGCTTTGCCTTCCTCATGGACCTGCCCGATCCTCGCAAGCTGGCCCAGGTGAACCCCGGCGACGCGGTCGAGCTGATCCCCGAGGGCAACCGGCTCGTGGCCACGAGCAACGGGATGCGCATCGGGGTGGTCGAGCCGCGCGTCGCGGCCCGGCTCCTGAAGCTCATCGCCGACGGCAACAAATACTCGGCCGGCGTGACCTCGCTCGGTGCGGTCGACGTCCGGATCATCATTCGCGAGATCTACCAGGACCCCCGCAACTACGGCAAGGTCAGCTTCCCGACCGCGGCCAAGTCGACGGACCTCCGGCCCTACACGAAGGGCACCCTCGTCCGCGAGGACGAGGAGCTCGAGGAGGACCTCGAGGACGACGTCGAGGACGAGGAGATCGAGGACCTGGATCGCGTCCTCCCGCCGGAGGACACGACGGACGAGGCGTTCGTCGAGGAGCCGGACGAGCTCGACGAAGCCTGACGGCGACGGTCGCCCGATCGCGCTCGCGTCCCGCGGGGCGAGCGGATCCGGCCATCCGAGCACGGGGCTGACGACCGCGGTCTTCGAGCACGGGGCTGACGACCGCGGTCTTCGAGCACGGGGCTGACGACCGCGGTCTTCGAGCACGGGGCGGCGAGGGCGGCGGCGAGGCCCACGAGGTACAGGGCAAGGGCGGTCTGCGACAATCGATCGATGGTCGGACGCGCCATCCTGTCCCGCGCGGAGCCCGGGTTCACGCTCCCGGCCTTCGAACGTCTGGCCCCGCCCCCGCCGCCCGAGCTCGTGGCAGCCCAGATCGACGCGCGCTCCGGGGCGGGCGACATCGTCGCCGACCTCAACGGCCGGGGCGGCTGGATCGCCCGGGCAGCCATCGATCGGCAGCGTCGCGCCTGCACGGTCGAGAGCAACCCCCTGACCCGGCTCCTGGCGGAGGTCGTGCTCCGCCCGCCCGACCTCAGGCACCTCGATGCTGCGTTCTCAACCTTGTCCGCGTCCCCCCGCGGCGAATCGAGCCTGAAGCTCTCGATCGGGGCGATGTTCGCGACCCGCTGCGCCACCTGCGGCCGGTCGCTGATCGCCGACGAGCTCCAGTGGGCCGGGGACGGTGGCTCCGACGACGAGGCGCGGCTGGTTCGAAAGCAATACCGATGCACCATCTGTCGCGATCAGCAGGGCGGCGCGGAGCAGCGCCAGGGACCCCCGGACGAGGCGGATGTCGCCCGGTCGAAAGCCGACGTCGCGGCGGACGCCGTCCGTTCCCGTCTCCGCGAGCGCTTTCCGACGCCCGACGGGGGGAACGAGCTCGTCGACGCGATCCTGGGCCTCCACACCGACCGCCAGCTCGTCGGGCTGTCGGCCATCCTCGAGCGCATCGAGGGTGAGCTCCGGGCGGCGCCGGTCGAATCGGCGCTCCGCCTGGCGTTCCTCCACGCGGTCCTGCCGGCCAGCCGCCTGGGCGCCGGGCCGGGCCGGACACCGGGGATCCGGATCGCTGGCGGAATGGTCCGCTCGCCGGTTCCGGACCCGTTCCGGGAGCGCAACCCGTGGCTGGCGTTCGAAGAGGCCATCCGGGTGGTCCGCGGCTTCGTCCAGCGCCTGGAGAGCGGGGCGCTCGGGCCCCTCGAGGCGCGAATCGCCGGCGACCTTCGGGGGCTCGTCGAGGGGACGGGGACGGCCGTCCTGCGAGTGGCTGCGGCCGGCGCCCTGGAGCGCCTGGCGGCCGAGGCCCGCGATCCGTTCCGCGAGCCGGGTCGGGACGTGCTGCGGCCCCGCATCCGCCTCGTGCTCGGGCAGCCGCCGCTCCGATTCAGCCAGGAGCGCCTGGCGGCGGCCTACCACGGGACGTGCTGGGCGCTCGGCCGCGAGGCCGCCGCGCTGCTGCCCCTGGAGCCGCTCGTCGGCTCCGCGATCCGGGCCCCGTGGTCGTGGCAGGCGACCGCGCTCCGGAGGTCGCTGGCCGCGGTCGCCCCGCTGATGGCCCGCGACGGTCGGGCCGTCCTGCTCCTCGAGGCCGGCGACCCGGAGGCGCTCGTCGCCGCCGTCCTCGGCGGCGTCGGGGCCGGATACCGGCTGGCCGAGGCCCGGCTGGCCGAGGCCGACGAGGATGTCGGGGGAGTGGTCGAGCTGATCCCGCCCGGCGCGAGCGTTCCCCCCGGCCCGCGGTCCCGGGGCAACCGCCGTCTCGATCCCGTGCCCGGCGGGAGCGCCGACCCGGAATTCGTCCCCGGCCCAGGCCTCTTCGCGCCGCCTGAGCGCGTCGACGCGCGACCGTTCTCGCGCGCCGAAGCCGCGCGATCGATCACCGAGACCGCGGTCGAGGTTCTCCGCGAGCGGGGTGAGCCGGCTCGCTACGAGCGGCTCCTCGGGGAGATCCTGGTCGGTCTCGATCGGGCCGGGCACCTCCGCCGGCTGATGGCCATGGAGGAGGCTTCGGTCCCCGAGGCCGACGCCGTCGGAGGCACGCTGGACGGCGACGCGGGACCGGTCGATCCCGACCGCGGCAGCGACCGACCTGGACCGTCCGACGCCAACGGACATCGTTCCGACGCCCAGGGCCAATCGGACGCCGGGAGCCGTTCCGACACCGCCGGCGGGTTCGACGACCGCGGTCCTGGCGGCGGTCGCCCCGGACCGGGGACTCGATCGGGCGCCTCGCGGCCCTCGACGAGCGAAGTCGGATCGCCCCCACCCGCCTGGCCGTCGCGCACGGCCCGCCTCCAGCCTGCGGAACGGGATCCCGTCGAGCGGGTCCTCGCCCTGGTCCGCGATGAGCTCGGCCGGCCGACCCAGCACCGCCTTGCCGAGATCGAGCCCGGTCGCTGGTGGCTCGGCGAGCGGCAGGATCGCGAAGCCGCCGCGGTGCCGCTCGCCGACCGGGTCGAGTGGGCCGTCTACAGCCTCCTGTCGACGGCCGGCCCGCTGCCGGAGGGGGCGTTCTTCGAGCGCGTCGCCGCGCTCTTCTCCGGCCACGACCTGCCCGACGAGGCCCTCGTCCGGGCCTGCCTGGCCAGCTATCGCAGCCCGGCCTCGACCGCCGAGCGCCTCGTGACGGGCGAGGATGTCCGCCGGCGGACGGCCGACCACACGGAGCTCCTGGCCCTCCTCGCGAACGGCGGCCACCGCCTGGGGATGTCGGTCTGGCTCGGCCGGCGCGAGCAGGGGCGCCGGATCGGCGACCGGACGCTGGGCGACTTCCTCGACGAGCGCGAGCGGACGGCCTGGCTAGCCTCGGTCTCGCGGGCACCGACCGAGGACCTCGAAGCCGTCGACTGCATCTGGTACGTTCGCGGTCGATCGGCCCTCCTCTTCGAGGTCGAATGGACGGCGATGCTCGGCGACGTCCTCCTGCGCCGGCATGCCAGGATCCCGCCCGACGAGCACCTCGTCCGGATCCTGGCGATCGCCCCGGAACGGGCCGAGCTCGTCCGCCACAAGCTTGATGCATCGCCCCTCCTCCGGGGCGCGCTCACCGAGGGCAACTGGCACCTCGTCCTGTGGCCGTACCTGCGAGCCTGGCTCGAGCGAGATCCGCTCGAGCTCGACGGCCTCGAGCCGTTCCTGGGCCTCGAGCCCGCCGTCGAGCGTCGCGGCGAGCAGCTGGGGCTGTTCGACCGGCCCGACGCGCGACGCTAGCCGGGTTTCAGCGCGCGCCTGA
>Ga0209342_10001310_pt1 | contig 27981 bp, 24 predicted proteins | sample RifCSP16_2_FD_184023 | JGI IMG/M metagenome (GOLD analysis project Ga0209342, IMG submission 184023) | Soil microbial communities from Rifle, Colorado - Rifle CSP2_sed 16_2 (SPAdes) (version 2) | ecosystem: Environmental > Terrestrial > Deep subsurface > Rock core/Sediment | place: Rifle...
GTGATCGGCGCGGTGTCGGCGGCGTTGGGCATCGGCGGCGGCACCCTGACCACCCCATTCCTGGTTTGGTGCAACATCTCCCTGCGTCAGGCGGTGGCCACTTCAAGCGCGTGTGGGCTGCCCATCGCCGGCGCCGGCGCCGCCGGCTTCGTCGCCACCGGCTGGAATGAAAGCGGTCTTCCCGTATGGAGCAGCGGATATCTTTATTGGCCGGCGTTCGCCGGCATCGCGGTTTCCAGCTTGTTGTTTGCCCCTCTCGGTGCGAAGCTCACGCACACCCTGCCGGTCGTCGTGCTGCGCCGGTTCTTTGCCGTGTTCCTGGTGGTACTCGGCGTGCGTATGCTGATCGGCTAGAAGCTATCTCAAAACCTGCTGCGCGTCCGTGATCCGGGCTCGGGCGGTGCTCGGAATCCTCATGGACTGTCGTGTCCACTCCGGTTCCTGCGCTCCGTCCTCACCCGGCTGACGGCCGCTCGCGACGTTTTTGAGATGGCTTCTGGTGCGTATCTGCGTTTCAGGTATTTTGAAAGATCTTCCGGCCACTCTGTCGCCGCGATCGATACCGCGTTATCCTTGTGTGCATGGAACTCGAAACGCTGGCACGTGCCGTCAGTCAGGAGCTGAAACGCCAGGGTTTGATGCTGGTCACGGCCGAATCCTGCACCGGCGGCTGGGTAGCGCAGATGATCACGTCCGTGGCGGGCAGCTCCGAGTGGTTCGAACGCGGTTTTGTTGCCTACACCAATCTGGCCAAGCGCGAAATGCTGGGTGTGAAGACCACCATTCTCTCGCGCTACGGCGCGGTGAGTGAGCAAACCGCGCGCGCCATGGCCGAGAGCGCGCTTACCCATTCCCACGCCCAGGTGGCTATCGCCATTACCGGCATCGCCGGCCCCAGCGGCGGCACGCCGGAGAAGCCGGTCGGCACGGTCTGTTTCGCCTGGGCCGCGAAGAAACGCGACACCATTAGCCGCAAGCATGTCTTCTCCGGTGACCGTGAGGCCGTGCGAAGACAGGCAGTAGTTGCAGCGCTTCAGGGATTGCTTAACTATCTGAATCCCTAACGGGTTACGTAAGCCATCCCTGAGCGCTTTCTGGATGTTTCTCCCCGTCGGCTGATTTTACAGTTTACGTGGCATGGCGTTCCGCCAGGCCGTAATCCGACGCGCGGGTCTTCAGGAGCTTCAAGTTCTTCCCGGGAATCAATCTTGGTGCTTGACAGGCGAGGGGGGGGTAGGCGGAGAGTGCGGAATAAGCGCAAAGAACATACGACTATTGATGGTTATAAAAGATGGCGCATGAATAACAACCGCCAACAACAAAACAACGATCAATCGCTAGGAGGAGTTCCATGAAATTTCATCTTCGCAGGGCAGTTGCTGCCCTATTCGTCTTCGTGTTGGGTGCGTCAACGCTTGCCCACGCCGCCGCAGTTAGCGGCCAAGGCACTTGGGAGAGCACGCTGCAAGGGCGCAGTCTCGATGACAACCTGTCCACGGCCGAGGCCTACTACGACACATCCCTAAACATCACCTGGCTGGCGGATGCGAACTACGCCGGTACCACGATGCTCTGGTCCGAGGCCAACACCTGGGTATCAAGTCTCAACATCAACGGCAACACCGGCTGGCGGCTACCGACAATTACCGATACCGGCACCTCCGGCTGCAACTACGCCTACTCTGGAACGGACTGCGGCTACAACGTCAACACCGCGACCGGCGAGATGGCGCATATGTTCTACACTACCTTGGGCGACAAGGCCTACTACAACACCTCGGGCTGGGGCCCCAACCTGGCTGAGGGCCTGACCAACACCGGGCCGTTTTCCAACATTCAGTCTAGCCTCTACTGGTCCGGTACGGAGGCGCCGGGTGCCGTCAGCGCGTGGTACTTCAACTTCGGCAACGGCGAGCAGGACGCGAGCAATAAGGTCAGTTACTACTACGCCTGGGCTGTTCACTCGGGCGATGTCGGCGCGCCATTGTTCGCGTCGCCAGTGTACCTACCGGTGCCCGCCGCCGCGTGGCTGTTTGGTTCAGGACTGGTTGGGCTGTTTGGGCTTGCACGTCGCAGTGCGCGGCCGGCTTGACCCCGTAACGTAATGTCGAAGTGCAAACGGCGGCCATCGGCCGCCGTTTCATTTTCGGAATTGAAATAATCTATATTTATGTAGCCTGGGTTAGCCGCGAAGCGGCGTAACCCGGGAAACCCGAAACGGTTATTGACCGCTGAGAGCCCGCGTAGGGCGCAATAGCGAAGCGTATTGCGCCGGATGAGAACCATATGCGCCCGCAAGAATCATTCGGCGGGTTACGTCGCTTCGCGACTAACCCGCCCTACGAGCTATGGGTCGAGCGCGTGCGGCGTCGATCAACTTGCCGGGTGTGCCATGCCACAGGAGACCTGAGATCGCCGTGTTGGTATCAAGTACCAGCCGCACGGCGGACTTCTGCGCGATAGGCGTCGATCTCGGTCTGAATCTCCTCGGTTGTCATGGGGGGGAGTGGATTGGCTGCCAACACCTCGCGTGCCGCGGCCAACTTCTCAACACGTTTGGCGCGCAATGCCTCGCGCAACATTCGCACCAGTTGTTCCGGGGCGAGCAGCCCGGCGGCTTGCGCCTCTTTGGCAAGTGGATCGGGTAACTCCAGCTTTACTTGCAACGTCGTCATGGTGTGGCCCTCGTTAAAAGGTTCGCCTGGCTCAATACGCCTTCCAATATCTACTGACAAGCCGCGTGTTGGCGCTCGTCGCGGTAAGCCCTGATCTCGGCCTGAACCTCATCCATTGACATCGGCTTGCTGCCTGCTTTTGTGGCGCGGGCAACACCTTCAAGCAACGCCTTCCCCGCGCGTCGGTGCACCTTGCTCGCCAGGAAATCCACAAAATCCTCCACCTCCGCCATGCGCTTAGGCGGCAGTTGGTCGAGCTTCGCGATCAGCGCACGTTTTTGGTTCGAGCCGTTGGCCATTGTCGGTTCCTCTTTGTCAAAACTTTAGCATGCGTAGGGCTAATAGCGAAACGTATTGCCCGGAGGAGAATCGTTTGCGCCCGCGAGAACCATTCGGCGGGTTACGCGGCTACGCCGCTAACCCGCCCTACGAGCTGCGCTCCACTGCATTCACGGTGTTTCGAGTAAGCCTATTTTTCAGCGGGTAGCGCCCCTCTCAGACAGGGCTAGGCCATGCAAAGGGATTGTGGAATAATCGTTTTCACTCGCAGTTAAGCCGTATATCGCAACCACCGTTTCGGCGGGATACCGCAGGAGAACAGCATGGACACGAACAAGACCAAGGCGTTGAACATGGCCCTGGGACAGATCGAAAAGCAGTTCGGCAAGGGCTCGGTCATGCGCCTCGGCGACGCCGGGGTGGTGCAGCAGGTGGAGGCGGTTTCCACCGGTTCGCTGGGCCTGGATATCGCCCTCGGCATCGGCGGCCTGCCGCGCGGCCGGGTCGCGGAGATATACGGACCGGAATCCTCGGGCAAGACGACGCTGGCTCTTTCCGTGATCGCCCAGATCCAGAAATTGGGCGGGGCGGCGGCCTTTATCGACGCCGAACACGCGCTCGATCCGCTGTACGCCAAGAAGCTCGGCGTGAACATCGATGATTTGCTCGTGTCCCAGCCGGATTCCGGCGAGCAGGCGCTCGAGATCGCCGACATGCTGGTGCGTTCGGGCGGCGTGGATATCGTCGTGATCGACTCGGTGGCGGCGCTCACGCCCAAGGCCGAGATCGAGGGCGAAATGGGCGACTCGCACATGGGCCTGCAGGCGCGCCTGATGTCGCAGGCGTTACGCAAGCTGACCGCCAACATCAAGCGCTCCAATACCCTGGTGGTGTTCATCAACCAGATCCGCATGAAGATCGGCGTCATGTTCGGCAACCCCGAGACCACGACCGGCGGCAATGCGCTCAAGTTCTATGCCTCGGTGCGACTCGATATCCGCCGTATCGGCGCGATCAAAAAGGGTGAAGAGGTCATCGGCAGCCAGACGCGCGTGAAGGTGGTCAAGAACAAGGTCGCACCGCCGTTCCGCCAGACCGAGTTCGACATCATTTATAACGAAGGCATCTCGAAGGAAGGCGAGCTCGTCGATATCGGCGCCGAGAGCGGCATCGTCGAGAAGACCGGCGCCTGGTACAGCTTCAACAAGGAGCGCATCGGCCAGGGCAAGGACAATGCCCGCCAGTTCCTCAAGGACAACCCCGACATCGCCGCCGAAATCGAGAAACGCATCCGCGAGAAGGCTATGGCGGCGGTACGCGCCGCGGCCGGTGACGACGAGGCAGTGGAAGCCACGGTGGAGGAAGAAGCCTGAAACGTCGCTCCCGGCGTCCTGCCTCTCGCGACACTTGTGCGTCCCTGCACATCGCCGAAAGCTCGCCGGAGATTACTCCGGCGCGTGCGCGCCAGATGGCCATGCAATGCCTGGCGCGCCGGGAGCATAGTCGTCGCTAGCTGCAGGATAAATTATTAAAGAAGGGGTGCGGCGCGGCGCTGGCCGTAGAGGTTGTAAGCAAGCTGGAAAGCGAGCGCCTGGTTTCCGACGACCGCTTCATGGAAAGCCTGATCCGGGCGCGACGCAACCGTGGTTACGGCCCGTTGCGCATTCAAAAAGAATTACAGGAAAAAGGGGTGGCGCCGGAGGCCATCGCAAACTGGCTCGTTGTCACGGGACAGGAATGGCTCGAAGACATCCGGCGTGTTCAGCGCAAGAAATTCGGCGGCAAAATACCGAAGAGTTATGCGGAACGTGCCCGTCAGGCGCGCTTCCTGCAATATCGCGGCTTCACTTATGATCAAATACAACAATTGCTCAATCCTCGCGGGCAGGATTAAATGGTTATTCACCGCAAAGACGCAAAGGGTGAGGCGGAGTTTTCGCGAATGTTCAGTGAACATTCGCGCCGCCGAACGGGTGCAACGGGTTTGGTTGCACCCCGGGCCGCAACAAAACAAAAAACTTTGCGCTCTTGGAGGCGCACCATCCCTGGCGCGCCCCCTGCGGGCGCGCTCCGCGCGTCCAATTTTGTTCCGGACAAAATTGTGCGCCTTTGCGGTGAGAAATATATTTAAGGTTACTTTGCCAATCTCTCCATGAAAAGCAGCGAAATCCGGCAACGCTTCCTCGATTTTTTCAAACGTCACGGCCATACGATCGTGCCGTCCAGTCCGCTCGTGCCCGCGAACGACCCCACGCTGTTGTTCGTCAACGCTGGCATGGTGCAGTTCAAGGAAGTGTTCCTGGGCCTCGAAAAGCGTCCCTACGTGCGTGCGGTCAGTTCGCAACGCTGCGTGCGCGCCGGCGGCAAGCACAACGACCTTGAGAACGTCGGCTACACCGCGCGCCACCATACCTTCTTCGAGATGCTCGGCAATTTCAGTTTCGGCGATTATTTCAAGCGCGAGGGCATCAAATACGCCTGGGAATTTCTGACCCAGGACCTCAAGCTGCCGCCCGAGCGGCTGTGGGTGACGGTATATAAGGATGACGACGAGGCCGCCGACATCTGGCTTAAGGAACTGAAGGTCGACCCCCGGCACTTCTCGCGCTTGGGCGATGCATCCAATTTCTGGCAGATGGGCGATACCGGTCCCTGCGGCCCCTGTTCCGAAATCTTCTACGACCACGGCCCCGGCATTCCCGGCGGGCCGCCCGGCTCGCCCGACGAGGACGGCGACCGTTATGTCGAAATCTGGAACCTGGTTTTCATGCAGTTCAATCGCGATGCCAAGGGCGTTCTCACGCCGCTGCCCAAGCCTTCAGTCGATACCGGCATGGGGCTGGAGCGCATCGCGGCGGTGCAGCAGGGTGTGCACAGCAATTACCAGATTGACCTGTTCCAGCATCTCATCCGCGCCGCGGCCGAGATCACCGGTGCGAGCGACCGCCAGAGCCATTCGCTGAACGTGGTGGCCGATCACATCCGCGCCGCGGCGTTTCTCATTACCGACGGTGTGCTGCCATCGAACGAAGGCCGCGGCTACGTGCTGCGGCGCATCATCCGCCGCGCGATTCGCCACGGCCACCGCCTCGGCGCGCGTGAGACCTTCTTTTATAAATTGGTCGGACCGTTGTGCCAGCAGATGAGCGATGCCTATCCGGAGTTGAACAGCGCACGTTCGCAGATCGAGCGTGTCCTGCGTCAGGAAGAAGATCGCTTCAACGAGACTCTGGAACAGGGATTGAAAATCCTCGAGGACGATGTCGCCGCGCTCAAGGGCGACACCATTTCCGGCGCCACGGTTTTCAAGCTTTATGATACTTACGGTTTCCCGGTCGATCTCACGCGCGACGTGGCCCTGGAGCGCAATCTCAAAATCGACATGAAAGGCTTCGAGCGCGAAATGGAAACGCAGCGGGAACGCGCACGCGCGGCCTCGGCCTTTAAGTCGGTCGAGATCGGCGCCGTCACCGTGGACCAACCGACACAATTCACCGGCTACGAGAGGCTGAGTGATGAAGGCAAGGTGCTGCAAATCACGCGCGGAACCGACCTCTCCCAGACGGACAGTCTGCGCGCGGGCGAGCAGGGGAATATCGTGCTCGATCGTACGCCGTTTTACGCCGAATCCGGCGGTCAGGTCGGCGACCGCGGCGTGCTGCGTACAGGGGACGCGCTATTTCGCGTCGAAGATACCCAGAAGCACGGACAGGTCCACGTCCACAACGGGCGCGTCGAGAAAGGCCAGTTTCGTGTGGGGGGCAAAGTGACGGCCGAGGTCGATGCGTTGTTGCGCCGCGCGACCATGCTCAATCACTCGGCCACGCATCTGATGCACAAGGCACTGCACGACGTGCTCGGAGCGCACGTGCAGCAGAAGGGCTCGCTGGTGGATGACCGGCACACGCGCTTCGATTTTTCCCATTTTGCGCCCATGACCCCGGAGCAGATCGCGGAGGTGGAGCGGCGCGTGAATGAACAGATTCTGCACAACGATGACACGCGGGTGCGCGTCATGGATATGGATTCCGCGCGCGCCGAGGGAGCGATGGCGCTGTTCGGCGAGAAGTACGGTTCGGAGGTGCGAGTACTAAACATCGGTGATTCCATCGAGCTGTGCGGCGGCACGCATGTGCGCCGCACCGGCGACATCGGTCTGTTCAAGATCGTTTCCGAGAGTGGCGTCGCCTCCGGCGTACGGCGCATCGAGGCCGTCACGGGACCGGGCGTGCTGGCCTACCTGTATGAGCGCGAGAACAAACTGCGCGAAGCGGCCGAGATGCTGCGCGCCAGTCCCGAGGAAGTCCCGCGCAAGGTCGAACAACTCACCCAACGCCTCAAGGGTCTCGAGAAGGAGCTGGATCAACTGCGCGGCAAGCTCGCCGCCGGTGGTTCCAAAGACCTCGCCGCGGAGGCGAAAGAGGTCAAGGGCATCAGGGTGCTCGCCACCCGGCTGGACGGGATGGACGCCAAGGGTTTGCGCGAGGCCTTGGACCGGCTCAAGGACAAGCTGGCGCCGGCGGCGATTGTGCTGGCCGCGGTCGCAGACAATAAGGTCACGCTGATTGCGGGGGTGACCAAGGATCTTGCGGGCCGGTTGCATGCCGGCGAACTGGTCAACCAGGTGGCCTCGGGTGTGGGCGGCAAGGGCGGTGGCCGGCCGGACATGGCGCAGGCGGGGGGCACCAACCCCGACGGCCTGAAGGCGGCGCTTGAATCGGTACCGGGCTGGGTCGAACAGCATCTGAAGTAGTTTCAGCACTCTCCCGTTCCTCTCGAGTTGTTTACCCCGTACCTAATCTTCTGCAATAACTTCCAGTTATTTCTGTTGTTTCACCGTGAGACATCTGACAGATGCCGATGATGCACATTAGATAGGTGCGGGGTTTACTCCCGTCATAAAAGCGGGTTTAATCTTCGCCCTTTGTTGTCTTCCTGAACCGGAAAACCATGGCCCTGATCGTACAGAAATACGGCGGCACTTCCGTCGGCAGCCCCGAGCGTATTAACGCTGTCGCCGAGAAGGTCGCGCGCATGCGCCAGAACGGGGACGATCTCGTCGTCGTGGTCTCCGCCATGAGCGGCGAGACCGACCGGCTGCTCAAGCTCGCTAAAACCATCAACGCCGATCCACCGCCACGTGAGCTCGATGTCCTGCTCGCGACCGGCGAGCAGACGACGATTGCACTCTTGGCCATGGCGCTGGAAAAACTGGGCTGCCCGGCGCGTTCCTATACCGGCCATCAGGTGCATATCCGCACCGACAATGTCTACGGCAAGGCGCGCATCCTTGATATCGATGAGTCACGTGTACGCGATGATTTGACGAAGGGGCGCGTGGTCGTGGTCGCCGGTTTTCAGGGCGTGGATGAAGAGGGCAATATCACCACGCTGGGACGCGGCGGTTCGGATACCACCGGCGTGGCGATGGCCGCCGCGCTCAAGGCGGATGAATGTCAGATCTACACCGACGTGGACGGTGTCTACACCACCGATCCGCGCATTGTGCCCGAGGCCCGGCGGCTGGACCGTATCACGTTCGAGGAAATGCTCGAACTGGCGAGCCTGGGCTCCAAGGTGCTCCAGCTGCGCTCGGTCGAATTCGCCGGCAAGTACCGGGTTCCGTTGCGTGTGTTGTCCTCCTTCGCGGGAGGACCGGGCACGCTCATTACTTATGAGGAAAACAATATGGAAGCACCAGTCATTTCAGGCATCGCGTTCAATCGCGACGAGGCCAAGCTCACCGTCCGTGGCGTGCCGGACAAGCCCGGCATCGCCGCCCACATCCTGAACGAAATCGGCAAGGCCAACATCAATGTGGACATGATCGTGCAGAACGTCGGCGCGGACGGCACCACCGACTTTACCTTCACGGTTCATCGTGGCGATTACAAGAAGGCCATGGACATCCTGCAGCGGGTCTCCCGGGAATTGAAGGCGCGCGAGGTGAGTGGCGACGACAAAATCGTGAAAATCTCCATCGTCGGCGTGGGCATGCGCTCGCACGCCGGCATCGCCAGCCAGATGTTCAAGACCCTGGCGGACGAGGGCATCAACATCCAGATGATCTCGACCTCGGAGATCAAGATTTCCGTGGTGGTCGATGAAAAGTACCTGGAATTGGGGGTGCGTGCCCTGCACGCTACCTTCGGTCTCGAAAAAAGCGATAAATCCGCAGTTTAATTCCCCTCCAAAGCTGGCACAGAAGCTGCATAGATATTGGCAGGTAGGCGAAGACGGTCGGACTGACAGGATTTTCCTGTGATATCCGCGAGTTAGCAATCAGCCGGGCGGTCAGAAAGGCCCAGAGTGATTGCGGGAGAAGCTCAAAACACCGTATTGCCTGCCGCCATGGGATCGTTTGCCAAAAATTCGTCATGCAGACGTTCGGCAAAACATGATGAGGAGCCGGTTAAACCAGGGGTGGATGACCGGGCAAAGGGTTAGGGAACGTAGATATGGAATCAGGTAATACCGAAAGGAGTGCAGGACAATGCTGATACTTACTCGACGCATTGGCGAAACCCTCAACATTGGCGACGATGTGCAGGTCACCGTGCTAGGCATCAAAGGCAATCAGGTCCGGATCGGCGTGGCTGCGCCGAAAGAGATCCCCGTTCATCGCGAGGAAATCTACGAACGCATCAAGAAAGAGAAGGAAGCGGGCGTGGTTCATCCCATGCCCGGCATGGCGCAGGGCGGCGGCAAAGGTTAGAACGACCGGGTTTTTTGCTTTACGTTATTTGAGTGCGCAGGTATCCTTGCAGGCGTTTGCGCTTGCAAGGAGAGATGGCCGAGTGGTCGAAGGCGCACCCCTGCTAAGGGTGTATGGGACAAAATCCCATCGAGGGTTCGACGAGCGGCGCCGGGAGCGCCGCCGAACGCCGGAGCAAAGCGACGGCGGCCCGAAGGGCGAGGTCCAGGACGGACCGAGTAATCCCTCTCTCCTTGAACAAGCCGCAGAAGATTTGCGGAAAATGAGATATAGGAGAGATGGCCGAGCGGTCGAAGGCGCACCCCTGCTAAGGGTGTATACGCCAAAAGCGTATCGAGGGTTCAAATCCCTCTCTCTCCGCCAGTAGTTTTATCCAAATTTTGCCTTTTTCATTCCCCTCACGGTTCAGTATAATTCGCGACCCATGCGCCCGTAGCTCAGCTGGATAGAGTATCAGGCTACGAACCTGAGGGTCGGGAGTTCGAATCTCTCCGGGCGCGCCATATTGCATAACCCGCGTAAGCGGATGTTATGTATGTCGCGCCGGGGAGATGAGAACTCCCGACGAAATCATAGGCAGTTCGACGAGCCGGCGGAGCCGGCCGAACGCCGGAGCGCAGCGACGGCGGCCCCGAAGGGGTGAGGGCCGTAGGCCCGAATAATCTCTCCGGGCGCGCCAAATAAAATAAACAGGGCCTGTTGGCCCCTTCTGGTCTTGGCCGTAGTTTCCTTTATAAGGCGTCGCAGCGCGTGTTTATACATCAGGAATAAGAAATGAACGTGCTGGTTACCGGCGGCGCCGGATTTATCGGTTCGCATCTGACAGAAAGTCTGCTCGCGGCCGGCGATCAGGTCAGAATTCTGGATAATCTTTCTACCGGTAAGCGGGAGAACCTGCCCCGGAATTCCGCCATTGAATTCGTCACAGGTGATATCCGGGATGCGCCACTTGTAAACCGGTGCGTGGAGGGCATGGAAGCCGTGGTGCATCTGGCCGCGGTGGCGTCCGTGCAGGCGAGCATTGACGATCCGATCACGACCCACCAGAGCAACTTTGACGGGACGCTGAATCTGCTCGAGGCCTCGCGCCACACCGGCATCAAGCGCTTTCTCTATGCCTGTTCCGCGGCGGTCTATAGCGATGCGGCAAGCATTCCGGTCTCGGAGGAGGCGGCGCTTAAACCGTTATCACCCTACGCCATGGACAAGCTGTCCGGCGAGCATTACCTGCTTCACTATTACCGGACGTATGGCTTGGCGGCCACGTCCTTCCGGTTTTTTAATATTTACGGACCGCGACAAGACCCGTCCTCGCCCTATTCGGGCGTTATCAGCATTTTTGTGGAACGTTTGATGCACAACCAGCCGGTTACGATATATGGCGATGGAACGCAGACGCGCGATTTCGTTTATGTGGTTGATCTGGCCGATCTGCTGGCACGGGCAGCTCATGGAATGGAGGGCAACGGTGGCGTGTTCAATGTGGGTACCGGCGCGCGACATTCGCTTCTGCAATTGCTGACTTATCTTGAGAAGCTCTCAGGGAAAAAAATCGAGCGACGGCATCAACCCGCGCGTCCCGGCGACATTCAGCATTCCTGTGCCGATGTTTCGCGCCTCACCAGGACGTTTGGAGCCGCGCCGGCGACGACCTTTGAACAGGGCCTGAAACAACTCCTGAAATCTCTGGATATTTGAACGTATGCCCCGATCAGAAGGGCACTGTAAGAGACAGGTTGAAAGTGACATCGGGCGAAGTGCCGACCACGAGGTCTTCCGAGATCGAAAACGCCAGAAATTTCCGCGGCGTGAATTCCCAGTCAAGACCCAGCAATCCCTGCGCCGCATACTCGCCCAATTGACGAAGTCCGCTGTCGCTGTAGAAGGGGCTATGCACGTCCAGTTGTGCGTTGATTGTCACTTGCGGAAAGAATTTCTGACTGATGCCCAGGGTTCCGAAGGCAACAATATGGCGTTGCTGCGCTGGCATGACGTTGCCGCCGCTCATTAACAGCACACCACCGCCTCCGTACAGATTCCATTTATCCGGTGGGCGGGTTGTGGCAATGCTCAACCAGGCCGCCAGATCCGTGCTCCCGCTGCCCAGCAGTTCGGCATCATCGCCCGTGGGCAACTTGAGACTCACGCGCCAGGCAGCGGTGTAGCCGCTGGAGGCTGTTTGCGTCACGATCGGTTCCCCGGCGAATAGTCGCACGTCGCCCACGCCGCTGACGGCACGGGTCAGGCCGACAAGATCGACACCGTTGCGAGTGTAGCGATAATCGATCCGGTTGCGCGGCGGATCGGTACGGCCATTCTGCGGCAGGCCGAAAATATCATGGAATTCCTCAATGGACATGTCCAGAAACCCGCCATTGTGCGACACGAACGGCAGCTCAAAACCCCATTCCTTGTTCCTGGGCAGCCCCTGACGCCAGAGCAGCGTCAGGCGCTGGGTTTCTCCGTCCAGACTCAGGGTTTCAGAACCGGTGCTGGCACCGGTGAAATGATTGGCAATTTGCAGATGCACCGCCAATGTCGACTCATCCGGGCCCAGAACGCGCGATTCCCCCAGGGCGGGTAGACCATATATCTGTATCAGAGGGCTCTGGTTAAAGCTGTAGAACGGTCTTGCCGTCCGGGCAGCTGTTTCGGCCCAGGACAAGCTGCCAGAAAAGGCCGTCACACACGGCAAAAAGACAGCGCAGAAAAAATTGGCGTGGCGCAAAGGACAGGAACTAGCAGTTATTGGTTAATAAAATTGGCCGCCAATCCTGCCAGATTTCATCTGTTTTTCCAGCCATTTATTTTTGCCTTCCCCGAATAATTCATGATCGGGGGGACTTTGCCGGACCTGTGAATTCCATTTCAGGGGAGGACGTTATGGGCTTGTGATGCCCGTTTATCGCTACAGGGCCGAGCATAACTCAGTTTAAGCCAAGCCCCCGGCGTTGTCGGGAGTCGTTTAACTTTTTGTTTATTCTATTTTATTTTCGATTAACCCCACCGGCATTACCTGAACGATCCCGTTTGAGGGACTTCATTGGAAATCCCCCAGGCATGGGTTATTTTGTGTCCTCGGCATGCGTTATATCCGCACATTTTCCGAGTTGGGGATAAACGACGTCCCCATGGTCGGAGGCAAGAATGCTTCCCTGGGCGAAATGTTTCGCCACTTGAGCGCGGCAGGGGTGCGGGTTCCCGATGGATTCGCCACCACCGCCGAGGCCTATCGGCATTATCTGGCGCACAACCATCTCACCGAACGTATCCAGGTGCGCCTGAAGGACGTGGACTCGGATAATCTCGCACAACTGGAAAAAGCCGGTGCCGACATTCGCCGCTGGATCCTCGAGGCCGGCATGCCACCGGACCTGGCCGGGGAAATTACAACGGCTTACGAAAACCTGGCGCGGCAATACGGACCGGAGCCGGATGTAGCGGTGCGCAGTTCGGCCACGGCCGAAGACCTTCCCACGGCCTCATTCGCCGGACAGCAGGATACCTTTCTTAACATTCGCGGCGCGAAAGATCTGCTCGACACCTGTCGCCGTGTTTATGCCTCGCTCTACAATGACCGGGCGATTTCTTATCGTGTGCACCAGGGATTTGCGCATGAGCAGGTGGCGCTCTCGATCGGCGTGCAGAAGATGGTGCGCTCCGATCTTGCGTCTTCCGGCGTGATGTTCACGCTCGACACGGAAACCGGTTTCCGCGATGTCGTCTTTATAAATGCTTCCTACGGTTTGGGCGAGAACGTGGTGCAGGGCACGGTCAATCCGGACGAGTTCCATGTCTTCAAGACTACGCTGGCCACGGGCAAGCGGCCGATCCTCAAGCGCCATCTCGGCGGCAAGGCGATCAAGATGGTCTATGCACAGGAAGCGGCGGTCGGCGTTGCCACGCGTAATATCGCGGTGCCGGAAGCGGAGCGTCAGCGGTTTTCCCTGACGGACGACGAGGTGCTGGAGCTCGCGCGCTATGGCGTGAAGATCGAACAGCACTACTCGAAACTCGCGGGCCACGACCGGCCCATGGATATCGAATGGGCCAAGGACGGCGTGGATGGCAAGCTCTATATCTTGCAGGCACGGCCGGAAACGGTGCGCTCACGCGAGGCGCGCGATGTGTACGAGGTTTATGCCCTGGAATCGCGTGGCAAAGTACTGGTCTCCGGAAAAAGCGTCGGGCGCCGCATCACCGCGGGCGTCGCGCACGTGATCGAGCAGGCGGCCGACATGGCGCAATTACGCGCCGGCGAGGTGCTGGTGACCGACATGACCGACCCCGACTGGGAGCCGGTAATGAAAACCGCCGCCGGGATTGTCACCAACCGTGGCGGGCGCACCTGTCACGCCGCCATTGTCGCGCGTGAGCTGGGCATCCCGGCGATCGTGGGTTGCGGCGACGCCACCGAGGTCATCGGCACCGGCGTGAAGGTGACGGTGAGTTGCGCCGAGGGCGATACCGGGCGTGTCTACGAGGGCGAGCAGAAATTCCGCATCGACCGGATAGCGCCGGATTCCACGCACCGGCCGCGCACGAAAATCATGATAAATGTCGGCAATCCCGATCAGGCCTTTGAAAATTCTTTCCTGCCGAATGACGGCGTGGGGCTCGCGCGCCTGGAATTCATCATCAATCACAGCATCCAGGCGCACCCGCGCGCGCTGCTGGAATATGACAAACTCGGCCAGGATGAACAGCGGCACATCGACCGGCTGACGGCTGGATATGCGGACCGCCGCGCCTACTTTATCAGCCGCCTCGCCGAAGGTATTGGCACCATCGCCGCCGCGTTTCACCCCAAGCCGGTCATCGTGCGCCTGAGCGATTTCAAATCGAACGAATACGCCTCGCTGTTCGGCGGCGCCGGCTTCGAGCCCAGGGAGGAAAATCCCATGCTCGGGCTGCGCGGGGCCTCGCGTTATTATTCGGAATCTTTCCGCGACAGCTTCGCCATGGAGTGCGCGGCGCTCAAGCAGGTGCGCGAGGACATGGGACTGGACAATGTCGTCGTGATGATCCCGTTCGTGCGCAGCGTGGACGAGGCGAAAAATGTGCTGGCAGTCATGCGCGCGCATGGGCTCGAGCGCGGAAAGGCAGGGCTTAAGGTGTACCTCATGTGCGAGATTCCGGCGAATGCCTTGCTGGCGGAGGACTTCCTGCGGCACCTGGACGGCTTTTCCATCGGCTCCAACGACCTGACCCAGCTGACCCTGGGCGTGGACCGCGACTCGGGGCTCGTGACCGGCTTTGACGAGCGCAACCCGGCGGTGCTCAAGCTCATGGAGACGGCCATCCATGCCGCCCGTAAAATGGGCAAATACGCCGGTATCTGCGGGCAGGCCCCGTCGGATTATCCCGAGATCACCACCTGGCTGGTGCGGCAGGGCATCGAGTCCATATCGTTCAATCCCGACAGTGTCATCCCCATGACGCGCGTGGTGCAGCAGGCGGAACAAGCGTTGAAGTGACCACGAACCGAAGTCGCCCGGCGCCGTCTAACGCTGGCAGCGGACGCCTGCGGCCGGTAAGATCATGGCCGGCACGGCGCCGGCCCATAATTTCAGACCAGCGAGAACTTATCCTATGTCGCGTTTTCTTTTATTTATTTTTTCCTGCCTCGTCATTCCTTTTTCCGCCAGCGCCGGCGAACAGGAAGTGAGCCATATAAAAGCGGAACTTGTCCGCGCCTTCCCCGAACTCAAATCGGCGATCGTCAAACCCTCTCCCGTTTCCGGGATGTACGAAGTCGAGCATGACTCCAAGATTTTCTACGCCACGAGCGACGGCAAGTATCTCTTCATGGGCGATGTGATGGATCTGCGCTCGCAGAGCAATTTGACCGAGACCCGGCGCGCGGCCATTCGCACGCGCCTGCTCAATGAGGTGGGCGAGGAAAACATGATCGTGATCGGCCCGGACAAGCCCCAGCGCACGCTCACGGTGTTTACCGACGTGGATTGCGGTTACTGCGCCAAGTTTCATCTCGATGTTCCCGCGCTCAACAAGCAGGGCGTGAAGGTGCGTTACCTGTTCTTTCCGCGGGCCGGCCTCAACTCCGAGAGCTACCGGCGCGCGGTGGCGGTGTGGTGCGCGGACGATCGCGCGAAGGCCATCGGCATCGCCAAGGCCGGCGGCAAGCTGAACATGAAAACCTGCGCCAATCCGGTGGAAAGCCATTTCCAGCTGGGTCAGCGTCTGGATATCGGCGGCACTCCCTCAATCTTCCTCGATAATGGTAAAGTGTTGCCGGGCTATATCCCGGCGCCGCGGCTGCTCGGCATGCTTGGCATCAAGGGCTGATCGCCGGGCCATCGGGACAGCGACCGGCGAGACGGAGGCATGGACCAGGCAAGCACCACGCAGGAGCGGGAATGGATCAGGCTTCGCAAGCAGTTGCGCGATAACGAGCGCATCTGGTCCGGCTTTCGCCAGATAGAAGTACGAATGATCGGCTCGCCTTCGCTTCCCGATCTGATCGACATCATCACCAAGGGCATCCCCGAGACTTTTCCCGGCATCGACTGCGTTACGGTTGCGTGCACCGATCCCGAATACGAAATGACCCGCCTTCTCGAAGACGGTGTCGAGCCGGGTTCCAAGGCGCGCGGCTTTATCGCCATACCGCGCGAAACACTGGATGGACTGTTTGTGCGCCCGTGGCGTCCCCGTCTGGGTCCGGTTGATGAACGTCTCCATTCACTGCTTTTTTCCGGGCATCCCTGCGCCTCGGGTTCGGTGGCGCTGGCGCCGCTGGTTCGACGCGGCGAACTGATTGGAAGCCTCAATCAAGGCAGCCGCAATGCGAGCCATTTCGCGCCCGGCATCGCCACGGATCTGCTGGAGCATCTGGCGGCGGTCGCGGCCATGTGCATCGACAACTCCATCAATCACGAAAGGCTCAAGCTCGACGGACTCACGGACCCCCTGACGGGAATTTCCAATCGCCGGTTTTTCGGGCGCCGCCTGGCGGAAGAGGTGGAGCGCTGGGCACGCCAGTCCGGGCCGCTGGTGTGCATGCTGGTGGATGTGGATTTCTTCAAGCAGGTAAACGACCGGTACGGCCATCAGGTCGGAGACCGCGTGTTGCGCCAGATTGCGGGCCTGCTCGGCCAGGATTTGCGCGGCAGTGACGTGCTGGCGCGCTACGGCGGCGAGGAATTTGTGCTGCTCCTGCCAGGCACCACCCCCGCGCAGGGAGCGGCGATCGCCGAACGCCTGCGTTCCAGCATCGAACACAGCTCCTTCGTGGTCCCGGAAGGGGTTGATCTCGATGTCACCGTGAGCATCGGTCTGGCCTGTCTCCAGCCGGGCGTGGATTCCTGCGGTCCCGATCCGGCTGTCTGGTTGTTCCAGCAGGTGGATGCCGCGCTTTACCAGGCCAAGGAAACGGGGCGCAACCGCATAGTCCAAGCCGTGGTGTCCTGAAAGAAAAAAAGACAAGATATCCGCAGACGAACGCGGACTTTTAATAATTTTTCAACGCGGAGACGCGGAGGACGCAGAGAAACGCGGAGCATTTCCTCGTTAAAACACGCCTGTATTTTCTCTGCGTCTCTGCGTTGGGCAGTTCTTGTTTAGAGATCCCCTAATTCCACGACACCTCCGCAGGCGGTGAAGAGCAGCAGCAGTTTCAACTTCTTGCGCGGCCAGAGCCGTCGTGCCCCTTCGCCGTATCGACGCATCTGTTCCCTGAAATCCTGCGCCAGTTGCGTGATATTTTCCTGCGTGGCGTGCGCATGGGTCTTGTAATCGATGAGAACAACTTCACCTTCCCGGAGGATGAGCCGGTCGATGACGCCGTAGACGTCGCGTTCACCATTGTGGTACAGAATCGGGATTTCATTGCGCGCCTCCCGATAGCGGGCGGGGTCGAAATACTCGCGAAAATGAGCCTGGTCAGTCAGGGCGCAGGTTTCCTGCCACCACCGGTTGAAATCCTTTTCTTCCAGCCGCTCGCTGAATTCCTGCCGTAATTTTTTCTCGACTGTCGCGCGCGTCTCGCCGCTGGTCAGTCGTTCCAGCATGCGATGAATGACCACGCCGCGGCGTTGCACCTGCGTGCGCGTTTCTGTGAATTCAGCGGCTTCGTCCGGGTGATCGTCTTCCGCCTGGGCTGAACGGCTTGGGTTGAGTATTCCGGTTTCCGGCATCGCGGGAAGAGGCTGCGTCAGGAGCGGATCGATGACGAATCCGGCGTCGGGTGTTGGTGGCTCCGGTGGCAGCAGCGCCGGCGGCTCGCCGAATTCCAGCCAGGCGCTGGTGTTGAAAACAGTTTTTCCCTCATCCAGGGAAACAGGGTTGAGCCTAAGTCCCGCGCGCGCCGCTTCACCGGAATCCTCCGCCTGACGCAGACGCTTCTCGATAAAGCCGTACCAGCCGCGATCGCCCTGTCCGGGCTCACAGCCCGAGATATAGAGCATCTGCCTGGCGCGCGTGAGCGCCACGTACAGCAGATTGGCCTCCTCGCGGCGGACCGACCATTGCTGTTCGTTCTGGAGCGCCAGGCTGACGTCGTCAATATTTTTTTTGGCGCCGGCAAGATGGAAATAGCGCGGACGCGGATCGTTCACCGGCCAGTCGATCAGCGAGCGCATCCCGCGATCGCGGTTTCTGGAGCCGCGCGCCGCGTCGGCAAGGAATACCACGGGCGCTTCAAGCCCCTTGGCGGCATGGATGGTCATCACGCGCACGCGCGGTGCGCGGTTCCAGGCCGGATCCGCGGGAGATTTATCGTCGTCCTCCGAATGTCTTTCGAGATAGGCCAGAAAATGCGAAAGGCTCGGGTAGCGCCCGCTGTCGACTTCAAGCGCCAGTTCGAGAAAGCGATTGAGATTGGCCTCCACGCGCGACCGCAGATGCGGGACCGCCGCGGCGAGGTAGCGGGCCACCACGTTGCCCTCGCAGTAGATGCGGTCGAGCAGGTCGTGCACCGGCAGGCGGCCGACATAGGCGCTCCAGCGCGGCAACAACCGTTGCGCCCGCGACAAGGCGCCGTCCGGTGTCAGATCGGAGGTCAATCGTGCCAGGCGCTCGCGCCAGGAACCCGGCGGGTCTTGCGCGAGACGCAACAGATCGTCTTCGCTCGCGGCGAAAATGGGCGAGCGCAGGGCCGAGGCGAGTGCGAGATCGTTGTACGGTTCGATCAGGTGGCGCAGCAGGTGCATGAGGTCGCGCACTTCCAGCGACTGCATGAAGACCCCCCGGCCTGTCCCGATATAAGGAATGCCGGCCCGTCGCAGGGCCTCCTCGTAGAGCCGCGCATGGGTGCGATCGCGCAGCAGGATCATGATGTCGTCACCGGTCATGGGGCGTACCCGGTCCTTGTCGGCGACAGGAGTCCCCAGGAGTTGCCGGATTTTTCCGGCGATCAGGTCGCCTTCCTGACGGTGCCGCGTGTCTTCATCCGTCTGGCGTGGTTGTTCCAGCGGATTTCTCCATGCCTGATCCGCATTTCCCCTGGGCAGGTCCTGCCGCCGGATGAGCGGCAGCAACTCGGCCCGGCCCCATAACTGTTGATGGTGTGTGTCGTGTTTCTGGAAGTCCTGCAACGGATAATCACCGTCTGTTTCGGCGTCGGTGTCGCTGGGGCGATGAAAGACGAGGTTGACGAAACGGATAATGGCGGGCGAGGAGCGCCAGGACAGATGCTGCGTCAGCGTTTGTGCCTGTGCATGTTGTTGCAGCCAGTGGCGGGCGGCATGAAACAGGCGCGGATCGGCCCGGCGAAAACGGTAAACCGACTGTTTTTCGTCACCGACGAGAAAGACGCTGCGACGGCGTTCCGGGTCGCCGGCCACCATCTCTTGCAGCAGCGGCAGCAGCAAGCGCCACTGGGTCGGATTGGTGTCCTGGAATTCATCCACCAGCAGATGGTCGATGCGCTGATCCAGCTTGTATTGCACCCATTCGGCATGGCGGCTGCGGTTCAGCAGGCGATAGGTTTTCCATTCCAGGTCGGCAAAGTCGAGCAAGCCGCGCTCCATCTTGAGTCGCTGATATTCCTCGAGCAGCGCCATGCCGCATACATACCAGGCCTGGGAGATCCGGCATGTCCCCTGACGTTTGAATCCCGCGATGGCCGCCAGCAGATGCGAGGCGATCTCCTGATGCAGGCCGACCAGCTCATCGGCATGATTGGCGCCAAGTTTATTTTCCAGTGTCTGAGAGCGTTTCATCTGGCGCGGCTCATCCTTATCGGTCAGCAGCACGGCACGAATCCGATTGAAGGTCTGTAGTGAAGGCGTCCCGTCCGACAGAGCCCGTGTCAGGTCGGCGAGATGTTCCTGGTTCGTCGCAGTAAGATGGCCGCCCAAGAGTTCTGCATAGCGTGCGATCCGTTGGTGCATCTCGGGATGCTGGACGAAGGCCATGAGCGGATCGGTGCTGTCAGTTGTGTCGAGCCATTGCCGAAGTTGTGTCGCCGCAAAACCGGCGGGGTCCGGTTCATTTTCGGTATAGGCCCACCAATCGCTGCGATGTGTCAGAAAATCATCCAACGCCGTGCGCGTGCCGGCCACGCCCGCGCATTCCTTCAGCAGCGTATCCAGCGCCCCGGCCAACGCGCCTTCTTTATCACGGAATGCCTTTCGATCGAGCGCGAGCCAGGCGGCTTGCTCCAGTTCAGCCGTTGCTTCGGCGAGCTCGAAGCCCGGTGGCACGTCCGCCTCGAGCGGGAAGCGTCGCAGTATTTCCTGGCAGAAGGCATGAAACGTGGTCGTACGCAGGGCGTGTATCGCGCCCAGATGTTTTTCATAAAGCCCGCGCGCTATGTCACGGCTTGTCTGATCGGTGCCGGCGCCGATTTCGGCGAGCTGTTTGACGAGCGCTTCGGCGTCGCTCGCGGCGAGGGCAAACAGGCGTTCGGTGACGCGTTCATGGATTTCGCCGGCGGCCTTGCGCGTAAAGGTGATGGCCAGGATGGCGCCGGGCTCGCTGCCTTCGAGCAGCAGGCGGATGATGCGGCTGGTCAGCAGCCAGGTCTTGCCGGTGCCGGCGGCCGCTTGGACCACGACGTTGTTTTCCGGGGCCGTGGCGAGTGAAATATCGATCATGCGAGCAGGCGCCGGGTTGATGCCTGCCTTGTGGCAACTAACCCCATGAATGCTAACAGGAATATTTCAGCCTTTCGGGGGCGCGCCTTCCTTGCATCATCATTTCCCCGGCCTATATTGAAAAGAGGCTGGGAAGCCGGATAGGGACATATCGCCGCTGACGACATCGGAGGTAAGCAGGGAAGTCTCAAGGGATGCAAGGATGCATTCCGGAAGCAAGTGATCAGTGGAAATACCGGGGGCGGCCATGAATGGCCGCCTCTTTTTTTACACCCGTTATTTACGACGCGGACGATTTCGGTTCGGCCCACATTTCGCGGCGACACAGCCCCTCCATTTCACAAATCCGGCATGTTTCCATATCGCCCCACGCGGGCAACGGGGCCCCGGCGTCGAGACGGCGCTTGAGCAGCATCAACCGCTCCCGCACCGCCGCGCGCAGCAGGGCCAGTGACTCGCCATCGAGAGTCGTCTTTTCCTTTACGTCCTCGTCTTCCAGCGCCAGAAATGTCGCCTGTGCGATATTTTCCTGTTCCAGCAGCAGGGCATAGAACGGGAGCTGGATGCTTTCCCCCTGAAGCACCTGGTCGCGCGTCGGCACGGAGCCGGTCTTGTAATCGATAATGCCATAACCATCCTTGCCATGGTCGAGACGATCGATGCGCCCGATCAGGGTGATTTGCGTGCCGCCTTCCTGATAGACGCGCTCTTTTTTGACTTCCGTTGCCTCGGCCTGCCAATGTGCCGCGCGTTTCAGTTCCCAGTCCAGGTAGGCCGGAATGCATTTCTCCCAGCGGTAGAGCCAACCTCGTGCCAGGAAGCGCCGGCGCAGGTCCCTGGCGAATACCTTTTGTGAAATCTGACGCAGCATGGCTTCCGCCTCGGGCCGGGTGGCGTCATCGAGTTTTTCGCGCCACGGACCGGGAAGACCGGGCACGCCGCTGTGGAAGGCCTGCAGGATGCGATGCACATGGATTCCGTAATCCACCTTTTCGATTTCCTCGCGTACTTCCTCTTCCGGCGCCAGGCCCAGTCCACGGGCAGCGAAGAACTGGTAGGGGCAATTTATCAAACGCTGGTAGTCCGTGGCGGTGAACGCCGCCGGGAGCATGGATGCCGGCAACCGCGCGGCCGGTGGCGCCACGGGCGCCGGCAGCGGCGCATCGCGCATGACGATGACGGCATCGGCTTGCTGCACGAGCCATTCCAGTTCTGGATCGCTCAGGGAGGCGCCGTAGGCCAGTTCATGAAAAGCACGTATACGCTCGACCCAGGGACTCGGGACCAGCCTTTCGCCTTCATGCTCACGACGCAGGCTCACCAGCACGCGCGGCGCGGCCTCGAGCAGACGGCGGAAATCCTGGAACAGCGTGGCGTGGCGTCGCGCCAGCGACGGCAGCCCCAGTTCAGTCCGTATGTTGTCATTGAAATAGGGCGGCACGCCGATTTGACCCGGCAGATGCTCGCGCACCGCCCCGGCGACAATGAGTGCATCGAAACGGTAGAGCCGGGATTCCGCGAAACCCATGAGCTCCACACCGCGTCCCTGCATCGGCGGATGAAAACGACGCTGTTCCATGCCGCGCCGGAGCCACTGGTGAAAACCCGCCCACGCCAGGCGCAGCGTGCCGTGCCTGGCCGCGGCGCGCATTTCATCGAGCACATTCAGTAGCTCACGGCCGGCGGCGTCATTTTCAAGTCCGGCCGACAAACCCAGGTTTTCAAGGCTTTTATGCAGTGCCTCCAGGAATTCCGGCAAGGCTCGCAACCGCGCCGTTGTCAGGGGGATCAAGGGAGACGCGGCGCTTTCCAGCCGGTCCAGCAATTGCGCCAGCGCCCCGCTGGCATCGGCAAGTTCATCGCGCCAATCGGTCTTGGCGCGCTCAAGGCCGTGACGGTAATGCTCGAGCCCGGAGGTGATGTTGTTTGAACGAATGACGGTTTGTTCAAACAAGGATACGAGGCGGTCGAAATCCGGATATCCGACATCAAGTTGCAGGAAAGGCGACTTCAGCAAATCGAGCAGGGGTTCGTGGGCGAAATTCTGCTCCACGCACTCGAGCCAGCGCGCCAGCGCCGTCGCGGCGCTGGTGGTCGAGAGCGTCCAGCCGCCCGCATCCACCAGCCCGATCCGGGCCCGTTCCAGAAGCGCGCGCACACGGCGTGCGAGTTTGCGGTCGTTGGTCACGATGCCGATATCGCGATGGCCCTGGGTGAACCAACGCCGTACCTGCAAGTCGATGGCACGCGCCTCGGATTCCGCGTCCGCCGCCTGATGCAGGACCAGGTGCCCGTGCGCGGGACTGGTGGACGAGAACGCTGCCTGTTTCTGGGCGCGTTGTCGCAGATTGCCGTCATCCGTTGCAAAGACGCGGTCAAGGAAATCCGCATAGGCATCGTGCGACTCAGCGCTGGATGATTTAACCCCTGTTTCGTCGATAAGACGCTTGGCGGAATATTCCATATCGTTGCCGCTGGTTCCGTGCAGCAGCAATGTCAAACGCCGCCGGCCCATCAGTGTCTTGATCCAGTTTAATTCCACATTGGAAAAGTCCACGAAACCGGCGAGGTAGATCTTCGTATCAATGGCAAGTTGATCGAGGCTGCGTGCCAGGCTGTCCGTGAATTGCAGCGCCTGGTCCTGCAGGTTATCCGCCCTGAGACGTTCACGCCATGCGCTCCACAGCGTGTGCACCAGTTGCGCCTCGTCGCTGAACGGCGAAAAGTCATCCATGTCCGCGCCGCGACTCGCAATGACTTTCCGCATCAGATCGTCAGGATCGTCGGGAAGCCGGCATTCATGGAGGGCCAGATCGTCGAATAACTCCAGAAGGCTGTCAGCCAGCGGCCAATCGCCGTGTTCGCGGCGCCATTGGGGGTAATCATGCAACAGGCCCAGCAGCAGAATTTCGTGCGCCGTTGTACTTAGCCGGTGTTTATCGCCATCGGCGTAACGTGTAGCCCAGGCAGTCAGGGTGCCGGTGAATGGCGGCAACAGGGCGGAAAAATCTTTCAGCGCCGCCTGTTCCCGCAGTATCCGGCGGAAACGCGGTACGGCGCTGGTATGCGGGAGTAAAACGACTTGTTGGCTTAAATCCGGGAGCCGGTCTTTATGCCGTTCCAGCAGCAGTGTGGCGAGATGACGTAGCGGATCGTCTCCGTAAGGGACTAGTATGACCGGTGCGTCAGCGCTCAAGGTACTTGAGTTTGTCAGGCTTGTCTTCCCACTCGGCGGCGTCCGGCGGTCCGGGTTTTTTCTCCGTCAGGACCGGCCACTTTTTGGCCAGTTCGGCGTTGATCGCGGTGAATTTCTTCTGTTCTTCCGGCAGGTCGTCTTCCGCGAAAATGGCGTTCACCGGACATTCGGGCACGCACAGGGTGCAATCGATGCATTCGTCGGGATCAATGACCAGGAAGTTGGGTCCTTCATGGAAGCAGTCCACGGGACAGACTTCCACACAATCCGTATATTTGCAGCGGATGCAGCTTTCCGTGACCACGTACGTCATCGATATCTCCGTAACCCATTATTTCAAAACGCGCCGAATGATACACGCGTGAGCCGGTGCGTGGAATAAGAGAAACCCTTGTTTATATTCGATATAAATCGGTAAAAAACATGGGAATTCGCCACACGCTGTAAATTCTCCCGGCCCGGTCGCGCACGGCTTGTGCTATATAATCATTTGATAGTATTCGGAAATATTTTAGTGCCTGGACAGGAAGTCACAGTGACTGCGCTCGCACTTTCTATACCAACCAAACGTGTCTCGGCCTGGATGGCCGAAACCGATCCCGAACACGCGCGCGCGTGGCTCGCTTCCTTGCCGCTCGCCGACAGCGCGGAGACAGCGCGCGAAATCTACCAGGCACTTTACACCCTCAACCGCCAGGAACTGGACGCGACACGTCGTTTTGAGTTGATGGAGCTTTATATCGCTCCGGTTGCATCGGTAACTTCTTCTTTGGAATCCTATTTTGTGCGCGCCGCACTGCCGCTGACGCCCAAGAAGCGGCAACTGGCGGAGTTCATCCGTCAGCTGCACATGGAAATGGCCTACGGCTACAAGGGTTGCCTGCAGGATCTGGAAAAGCAGCGGCGGCGCTGGGGCAAGAAATCCCTGCGGGCACAGGCGCTGGTGCGCGCCCTGCATTATCTGGGCGAGGTGCTGCTGCATTCGTATCAGGTGTACATGCCGTATCCGCCGGAGGTGTGGCGCGAGATACATGCCATCTATCAGTATGCCGCCGGGCACGATCTGGCGCAGGAGGTGCTCGATACGCCTGCACCGGTGGCCACCAAGACCACGCTCAGCCATGAGTACCTTCGCATCCTGCTTCTGGGTTTGAACAATCCTTATCAGTTACCGCAAGGCGAATGTCGGCAGGTGCAACGGTTTCTGTATCAGTGGAGCGCCAAGGCAGAGCTGAAAGACACTCTCACGGCCGCGCCGTCGGCCGGATATTTTTTGATCGATCCCGCGACCGATTCGCCACCGATACCGTTTCCGCGCGATGTGACGTTCCAGCCGGGTCAGGGCTTGCGCCTGCTGGACGCCGTGGAGTTGCTGCGTTCCATCCAGTTTTTCATCCAGCGCCTGCAACAAGGCGACAGCGCCCGTGTGCTGTCGCTCGGTATCGATTGCCTGGACTCCGTCTGCCTCGACATGCTGCAACGCATGATGCGTTCCTGGGGCCAATTGCCGCGGCGGCAATATTCGCGCATCCAGCGCAGCGGGCCGGCCTTTGTGTGCGCCGGAATTCCGGCACTACATTTTTTTGCCGGCGGCCAGAAGCCTTTCGCCCCGCCGGCGGTAATAGCGCGCAGGGAGATACCTGACGATCGCGTGATTCTGCCGGTTCACATCGAGGAAGATATTACCCGCGAGGTCAAAGCGGACGAGGGCTTCATTGCGCTCGACGAACCCGTTGTGGTGGGCCCGATGCCGATGGCGGAGAGAGAGTCTTCCGTCACGCTCGGTGAAGCCTTCCGCGTGGACCGCTGGCAGATCAAGGACACCGCGCCCAAGGGGCTGCAACTGGTGCGGTTTGGCAGTTCGCACACCTATGTGCGCGTCGGCGATGCCGTGGGTATCCAGCAGATGGATGAGATCGGCCGCTGGAGCGCCGGCGTGGTGCGCTGGATGAAAAGCCCCGAGGCCGGCAGCCTGGAAATGGGTATTGAACTGCTGGCCTCCGGTGTCAAACCGGTGGCGGTCGCGCCAGTACCGAATCCGGAGGGGCGTGATTATCAGCCCGCGCTGCTTCTCCCGGCCATCGAAGCCCTGCGCCGCCCGGCCACGTTGCTGCTGCCGCGTGGCGTGTTCGCGCCCGGAAGCAATTTGCTGCTGGTGGAAGATGAAGCAGAAACGCGCACAGTGCGCCTGTTGCAGCGGTTGGAATACACCAATGTTTTTGAGCTGCTGGTTTTTGCCGACGTCATCCCGGAACAGGGGCGTGGATAAAGCAAGTAGGGCGCGTACCACGCGCCGAAAACATTAACCCCCCATCGCACAAACTGGTTTGGCGCGTGATACGCGCCCTACGTTTACTGTTGAAAAACCATTTATGACTGACCGGCCCCGCCAGGTTAGATATCACCGGGCCAGGTTATACGTCAAGATATGACATCTAAATTACGTTATGTCGCGAGCAACATGCGCTCGTCATGCATGAACCGTCCAGGCAAGGTTATCTTGTCTTCATAGACGAGTGTGGCTTCATGTTAGCGCCCCTTGTTCGAAGAACGTGGGCGCCACGGGGTCACACGCCAGTGATAAAGATTGCGGAGCCTCACGGTCGCATATCAGCGATTGGGGCGATTACTATCAGTCCAGCAAGATCAAGATTTGGATTTCATTTTCACTTGCTATCTGACAATGCGAACTTTCGCGGGAAATCCATAGTCGAGTTTCTTGAAACAGTACGCCGCCAAATTCGGCGGCCGTTCATCGTCATCTGGGACCAGATTCCGATTCACCAATCATATCCAGTGGAGCAATACCTACAGTACCATTCAGACGTTCGTGTCGAGCCATTTCCACCATATGTTCCCGAGCTAAATCCCGTCGATCGCGTTTGGGGATACATCAAGTACGGTCGGCTTGCAAACTTTTGCCCGTCATCACTCGACCAGCTTCGAGAGCAGGTCACAATTGAGCTATCACGTGTGAAGAAACGACCTGACTTGTTGAACTCATGTTTTCGCGCAACGGGTTTGCGCCTCTAGAATAAGAATATTGGGGACGCTTCCCTTTACCAGAAGCGCAGATACGGGAAAGGTTTCTGGTACCTATTTTCGCTAATGCCGCAAATCTTCGGTCAGATGCGGCTGGATGCGACGCAGCATTTCGGCGTGAATTTTCGGATTGCCCGCGAAGGAAGAAAGGGGACGTTACCCTTTACCAGAAGCGCAGATACGGAAATAATTTCTGATTAGCATGAGCATGCAACCCACGCAATGCATCGCGCTGCACGAGGTATCTCAAGCAGGAATGCTGGGCATAAAAATTCACAATAAGCTAGAATTACTTGATGCGGTTTGAATGGGATCACAAGAAAGCCGAAGGCAACATCAAAAAGCATCGGGTTTCTTTTGATGAGGCGGTTACCGTTTTCTATGACCCGTTGGCTGCAACATTCGACGATCCCGATCACTCAGTCGGAGAACGTCGTTTTATTACGGTGGGTTCTTCCTCGCGGGGGCGATTTCTCGTCGTAGCCCATGTTGAACGTGCCGGAAGTACCCGAATCATCAGTGCCAGGTTAGCCACCGCACAAGAGCGCAAACGCCATGAAGCCTAAAGCCAATTTATCAGACGACCTGAGGCCCGAATATCGCTTCGACTATTCGAAAGCCACCCGTGGAAAGTACTACAAACGCATTTTAAAAGAGGGAGCGAACATCGTGGTCCTGGATCCGGATGTCGCAAAGGCATTTCCGAATTCCGAGGCCGTGAACGACGCGCTTCGTGTCGTGCTGAAGGCAGGACAGGCTGCGCAACGCTTGGCCCAGCGCTCCAAGCGGCGCGCATGAAACCGGGAGAATGAAGAGGACGCTTCCCTTTACCACAAGCGAAGATATAGAAAACATTTCTGATACCTTGTGGCGATATCCGGCTTGCCCGGAATCCGTTTGATCAGTCGGTAGAGGATAGTTGGCGTTGCTGACCGTTTTCCCCGCATTCCTCTGGCGCTTCATGCGGGCTACTTCACCGCCGCAAATCTTCCGTCAGATGCGGCTGGAGGCGGC
>Ga0209342_10001311_pt1 | contig 27967 bp, 27 predicted proteins | sample RifCSP16_2_FD_184023 | JGI IMG/M metagenome (GOLD analysis project Ga0209342, IMG submission 184023) | Soil microbial communities from Rifle, Colorado - Rifle CSP2_sed 16_2 (SPAdes) (version 2) | ecosystem: Environmental > Terrestrial > Deep subsurface > Rock core/Sediment | place: Rifle...
CAGGTTGAGCCGTGCCACATCGTCCGGTCTTCGCGACCGCTCAACCGGTACTCCGCACCGTCGCGCTCTTCGTACCCGGGCCGCTTCTTTCGCGTCGCGCTCATGGCCGGCATTTATTTCGCGCGCGAGAAGCTGGTCGTAGGCCAGGTAGAAGGTCATCTTCATTCCCCTTTCTCCCTCCCAAGATGCTGGTTGATGTAGTGACGGAGCGCCGCGACCAAAGCCAGTAACGCAGCGAGTCCTATGAGAAGCAGCCACGGAGTGTCGCCGCCGGGGAGATCGCGCAGTATTGGGACGCCGCGGGCCGGCTGCTTTGGTACTCCAACCGCACCTGCACAGCCGTCCACTTTCTGTTCGGCAATGATGATGTCCGACCCGGCCTCTAGCCGTTGGCCATCCGGCTGGCTCAGTCGCACCGTCGCCTGATACCTTCCCGGACCTGGGTCAAACGGCGCGTCAAGACGGAGTAGAGTATCGTCGTGGGGAACCACGTTGCCCAGTTCTGCCGGGCGCTCAAACACTTCTTGGCCGTCGTTCGTCGTCAGAAAGAAACTGCCTGTGCCGGGAGTCAGCACGTCGCCGTCGTTCCTAACGGCGATCTCAAAGTAGTTGCTGCCGCTTTCCTGGTTGAGGCAGATAGCGCCCAGCACCAATTGCTGCCGTACCGGTCCGGGCACGCGGACTACAACTGCAACACCTGCTCGTTCGACGATCGATGCCGCGACGCCGCCGCTGGCATTCCCCATCTTGGGTGGGGCTTCCACCACCCAGCCGGCGACGAAATCACCAGGCAGCGCACCGGGTGGGACCTGCACGTGAAACGGCATGGTAACAGCCTGGCCGGGCCCTACCTGTAAGACCGAGGCGTCGCTCAGTAGCCAGGAGCGGACATTCGTGCGTATATCATCAAGGCCGGCGAATGCGGTGCTGCCGTTGATAGACGTGATGCCATCAGCAGCGTACAAGCGCAAGGAGATGGCCTCGCTTCCATTGTTGGATACGACCAAAGCGTCGTCCGTTCCCGTATCGGGTCCGAGCACAAAAGTAAAATAGGCGCCCTTGTCGGCCCGGTGCGGAGAGTTTTCGGCAGGTCGAACGCCGAAGAGCAGTGGGCTTTGTCCGTGTACCTGCGTTGGGTGTAGCGTCAGCGCAGCCCAAAATGTAGAGGCCAGGAGTCCTGCGACAACCGTGGCGATAACGATCCTCCTCGCCTTTCCTGTGCCTCGGTTCCTCGCCACGTCTACTCTCCTTTCGGCTGGTCACCCCGGGGTTCTCCCCCGGGGTGACCACAGCAGAGACCCACCTATTACGGACCAGAGTTGATGCTCACGGTCACATTCGCTGTGTAGGATCCGGAGGGGGAACTTGCCGGCACCGTCAGCTGGAAGTCAGGAGTGTAATCATAGGTGCCCATGCCCGCGCCCCCAGTGGCCTGCAGCACTTTGAGCGGCGTAGCACTCAGAGACTGGAGGCTGAGCACTAGCGAGTTCGGCGCGGTGTTGCCGGCAACAGTCACGATGGCGGATTGAAGCTGCCGCATCTTGAAGTTGCTGACGTTGATCGTCCCCGCGCCGGTGAAGTTTGTCGACGACACGGTTACGTTCCATCCGTCGCCCGTGCCACGGGCATCGGTAGCCCGCCACGCTGCTGCTGCACCGTTCACGTTCTGGTCCGAGCCGGTCAGGGAAACAGATCCGAACGGAATGTTCTGCGCGCTGTTAGTCAGTGCTCCACTGCCGACGGTCAGTGTCGCCTGGACCGCGCCTGCTGGGGGTGGCGTCTTGCTGAGCCCGCCGGGCAGCGCTGCCCAAGCGCCCACGTTCCCCGCGTTGTCCGTGCCGCGAACCTCAACCGTGTGCGGGCCGTCGGCGAGCGAACTGACTGAAACATTGGCCGTGACGCCCTCCGTGGCGCCGTTAAAGGTGCCATCGGAAGCGCTCATCGCGGCAGGTGTGCCGCTGTCGATCCGGTACTGCGCCGAAGCGATGGTGCCCAGCGGAGTGCCCGAGTCGGCAACCGTGGCGGTCACAGTAACGCTGGCCGCACCGGCCGTCGGGTTGGGAACTGCGTTCACGGCAGTGGTGGTGGGTGCAGTCGTATCTGGAGCCGGCGCCTGGACGACGACCTTGCCGACCATTAGACCCGCAGCGATGTTTGCATCCACATTGGCCAGAGTCGCGTCCGTGGCCGAGGCGTGGAAGCTGCAGAAGTAGGTGTACGTGCCAGTGGTTGTGAGGGTGGAGCTGAACGTCGCCGGCGGCACATCGCTATCCAGATCGCCGGAGTAGAAAGCAGTGGCACCTGTCGGGATCACTGCCGACGTTACGTCGTGACGTCGTCCGTCCGGGGCGCTTTGCCAGGTCACGGCGGTCCCACCCGTAATCGTGATGGACGCAGCGTTGTATTGGTTAACCCCGTTCGCGCCGCCACCGTTCGTTTGACCCACGATCACGTGATTGGTCACATGTGTCGCCCCCGCGCCGTCGCTCTCAATTAGAGTGAGGGCCGCCATCAGAGCTAAGAGAGCAGCCACCACACCAACCGGGGCGATACGCCTGCGCATTCTCGTTAATCGACTCATATCAATCCTCCTTCCTATTGGTCTGACTTCCACGTCGATCGTAGGCCGGGCGCGCCGCGCCCCACTACGAACTCAAGTCCAAGCTTTGACCGGACCAAAGTCCAAAGGGCGTGTGGGGATGAGCACTACAACCGCATCCGAATGGCCTGCTGCGCGCGAGCCACTTGGCACTCCATCAGAAGAACCCGGAGCTTTACGCTGTTGGTATCAGGCGCTCGTATGATCGGAGGCTCATGAGGCGAACGCTGTCATTTGCACGGGGCGCGCTGCCCGGCTTGTCCGGAATAGCGCCGGCCTTGAGAAGCTGGTTGACCTATGTCCGGCGTCTCGCGGTCCGGTTGTTGCGGGGTTTTGGCAAGCTCTCGCTGTTCCAGCAGTTTGCCCTGCTTACCCTTGTTATCCTGGTCGTCGGCGCCTACGTTATTGGCAGCTACGTGTCAGGCGAAATACGCGACAAGGTCACCCAAAGGACATCGGCGCTGACGGCTCTCTACGTAGATAGTTTCGTGAGTCCGCACCTGCAGGAGCTGGCGACGAACCACAATGTCTCGGAGGAGCACTTCGCACACTTGGACCTTCTGCTCAAGAATACGTCGCTTGGCCAGAAGATCGTGGCCTTCAAGATCTGGCATCTCGATGGCGAGGTCGTCTACGCGAACGAGCGAAAGCTCATCGGCACAAGTTTTCCGATAACGGGAGGGCTCGCGGAAGCACTGGCTGGAGATATCCACACTGAAACGTCCACACTTGACGACGCAGAGAACGTGTTCGAACGCGGTCAGTGGGGGAGGCTGATGGAGACCTACGCGCCAATCCGCGATGAGACCGGGCGCGTGATCGGCGTTTCAGAGTTCTACCATGATCCGGCGGAGCTGGAAGCCGAGGTGAACGGATCCCAAATCAAGGGGTGGTTCATGGTTGGGGGCGCGACCGGAGTCATGTACCTCGCGCTTGTTGGTTTGGTCGGCGGTGCGAGCAGGACCATAGTCGGCCAGCATTCGCGCCTGGAGCAACTGGCCTGGCGAAACGCGGACCTGGCGAAGCGGGTGCGCCGCGCCGCTGTCCGAAAATCAGAGACTGATGAACAGTTGTTGAAGCGCCTGGCCCAGGACTTGCACGACGGACCCGCTCAGGACATCAGCCTAGCGCTATTGCGGATCGATGCCCTCACTGGAGAGCAGGCGAGGGCGTCGAGGCAAGATGCTGATCTGACCCGCACAGCGCTGACCAGTGCCCTCAAGGAGATCCGCGAGATCTGCGCCGGCCTCAGACTTCCGGAGATGGCGGGACTAACCCTTGGTGACGTGATCAAGAAAGTCGCTAACGCGCATCGGGACAAGACCGGGAACGTCGTTCGTGTCGCTCTTTGCGCGGGAATGCCCGATGTCGATGTGCCAACGAAGATCGTGCTGTACCGGATAATTCAAGAAGCTCTCAACAACGCCTACCGTCACGGTGCAGCGACTCGAGAGCTGGTGCGGGTGAGCGTCGACCAGGGCAAGTTGCAGGTAGAGGTCAGCGACGACGGTGCAGGTATTGGGAACGTGCCGGACGCTGGCATTGATGGTCGGACGCACTTTGGCATCCGCGGGATGCGAGAGCGCGTCGAGATGCTCGGGGGGACGCTGGAGATTGGCGCGCATACACCGCGCGGGACGATTGTCCGGGCGGTTCTTCCCCTGGCCGTCGGAGAATCCAGTGACGCATAGGACAAGCGTCCTCATCGTCGATGATCACCCATTGTTCCGAGAAGGCGTAGCGCGCACTGTCCACGATGACCCTGGAATGACCGTCGTGGGGCAGGCCGACAGTTGTGCCGGAGGCCTCGCGTTGGCGAAGCAAACCCTACCCGACGTCATCCTGCAGGACCTGAAGCTGCCCGATGGCACAGGTTTGGATGCGATTACTGTTCTCCAAGCGCAATGTCCGCTGACGAAAATAATCGTGCTAACGGCCGTCGAGGATGAAGAGGCACTCCTGGCAGCTCTCAAGGCAGGAGCAAGCGGCTATCTGCTCAAGGGCGTGTCATCTCGCGAGCTTGTCAGCGTGATCCGAGCCGTCGCAGACGGTGAGACATATGTGACCCCCCGAATGGCTGGCCGGTTACTGCAAGAGATGAGCCCAAGGCATGGTGGAGAGCGGCCCGGGGGCATCGCTGAGCTCACAGAGCGCGAGCGTTCAATCCTCGAGCTTGTGTCCAAAGGTCTGACGAACAGAGAGATTGCGGAGCGTCTTTACCTGAGCGAAAAGACGGTCAAGCACTACATGACTAACATTCTTCGGAAGTTGCGGGTTCGTAACCGTGTGGAGGCCGCTCTTCTTCTCAGTAAGAAGAAGAGCGGCCTCTAACGGCTCAATCACAATGACAGGCCGCTAGGTTCGCGGCAGCACCACTAGCTCAGCGGTCATCGAGGGCGGGTGCGTTGAGCAGCCAATCTTGAAGACGCCGGCTTTCTCGGCCACGAAACTCAAGCTCGTGATCTTCCCTCGCTCGACCACAAAGCTCGAAACGTAGCCTTCGATGGAGCCTTCATGCTTGGCGCCGTTGACGCCGAGGATCTCCAGTTGTACGGTATCCCCTTCGTTGACGACGATCTGCTTGGGGTTCCAGATGTAGGTCTCCACTTCCCACTTGCCTTCGTCATCCGGCTCCTTGAGCGCGTATCCGCCGCCCGGCGGAAGAGCCGCGTCCGGAAAAGCCTCCTTGTCAAGGGAAGTGCCACCCTTGGGTTCAAGCGCCTCCATGTAGAAAGTGCGCGTCATCGCGCCGCCGCCCTCTTCGCTCGTGCGATCTGCCGGCGTGTCTTCGTCTCCACCGCAGCTAACTACAGTAAGCAAGCCAACCAGGATGAGACCGCCCGCCATCAGCTGTTTCATGACGTTAATGTCATCTCCTTTCTCGAGGCTTGAGGGAGAACCCCACGTCTAGAAGGTATGCCGGTGGTGTCCCGGGGCAAAAGGGGACGAAAGTCGGTTCGTATGGGGACCAAAGTCTCGATTACGATGCGAGCACGGTGGTGGAGAATAGCCGCTCGGAGAACAGCCGCTTAATTGTCACTCGTCGAAAGCAGCGGATTACCGGCACCGTGGGCTGGGCAGCGCCGCCGATGGTGGACCCGAGACTAATTGTCCGGGAATCAAGTGCGCCGTCAGGGATCATGAGCATGCTTGATCTAGCCGGCGACAGCCCCTCCGGCCTGGTGATGGCCGACCGTCACCGGTACTCTGAGGATAGGGAACCACGTGAGGTTTGTGGTGCGGCGGGCCTGCTCGATGGCAGGCCGGCCCGGCGTCTAGACCAACCTGTGTCGCGCCGCGTACACCACAGCCTCCAGCTTGCTGTGGACGCTCAGCTTCGCCAGCAGGTGCTCAATGTGGTTGCGCACTGTCGTCCGGCTCACGCTGAGCACGTCGGCAATGCGGGCCGTGCTCAGGCCGGTGGCCATCAGCTCAAGCACCTCCGTCTCCCGGCGCGTCAGGCGAGACCCCGCCCGCTGCTCGTCGTCGAGCTCCTCAGACGCCGGTAGCCGCGAAAGCTCCCGGCGCATTCGCATCTCTTTGCGACGCTGTTCGGTGATGTCGCGGAAGAGGTGGACGGTGAGAGTCGAGCGCTCCAGTCTGCCGACCAGCACTACGATGCTGACGTTGATCCAGCGCGGCTTGCCGGAGGCGGCGCGTGTGCGCACATCGTAGTTCTCGGGAGCGCGGCCATGGCGGGCGCACTCGATCACCGGACAGTCGGCGCCGCAGAACGGGTGGCCCAGGTGGTCGCCGCCAGCGATAACGTCGAAGCACTCGCGCCCGAGGACGTCCTCGGCTTTGAACCCTAACAGCCGCTCCGCCGTCTGGTTCCAGAAGACGATCTTCTGGTCGAAGTTAACTGCGTAGACGCCGTCTCCAGAGCGCTCGAACGCTTGCAATAACTCCATCGGCTCCTGCGCGTGTCTCATGGGAAACAGAATGGCGCGCACCGCGGTGGCGGGCACAGGGCCGAACGGCCCTTCTTTGCGAGAAAAGTGATGCAATCTCCCCATGCACACCTGGCTTAGCGGCCGCTAGGTTAGGCGGTAGCAAAGCGATTCAGTTCGCAGAGGAGGGCCCCATGACACAAGCATCACCGGCTGCGGGGACGACAAACGGTACCGGCACCGTCTTCACGCCGGACCAGTTGCAATACGTAGACGAACTCAAAAAAGGCCGCTTCGACCTCCAATGGCTGAAGGACCCGAAGCCGAACTGGGGGATCAGAGCGCAGATGCGGAACCCGAATCGCGGGTTAACGCTTCAGGACATCAACAACGCGTATGCCGGCGAGCCGGAGGATGCCCCGAAAGACCGCACGATGGCGCCGCGGGGCTCTGTGTACGACGAAGACGTTCCGGACATGGGTTATCAGTACAACCAGAAGTACCAGGTCTGGGCGGACAACGTCGTCGCTCTCTACGAGGAGGCCTGCGCGCGGCAGTGGAGCGCGACGCGCGACATCCCTTGGGACGAACTCAAGCCGCTGCCGGATGAGCTGGAAAGGGCGCAGTGCCAGATCGCCACGCTGCTCACCGAAGTGGAGATGATCGCCTCGGACTTCCCGGCCAAGTGGCTGTGGCAGATGAACCAGCACTTCCACGAGGTCAAGATGTTCCTCTGTACGCAGGCGATGGACGAGGCGCGGCACCTTGAAGTCTTCCGCAAGCGGGCTCTCGCCAACGGCGGCGGCCTGATGCGCTGCCTCGCCGGCACCGAAGTCTTCCTGCGGACCATTCTTCACGCGCCGACCTACATCCAGGGGTCGTTCCTGATGCACGTCTTGGGCGAGGGGCTTGTGCTTGACATCTTCCGAGGCGGCGAGTTCCTCGCCAAGAACAAGACAGAGAAGGAGATCTACCGCCTCTGCATGCAGGACGAAGCGCGCCACGTCTCCTACGGCACGATGCACCTCAAGTACTTCCTGGAGCACCACCCCGAGCGTGACAAGGCGCTTGCCGAGATGCACATGCTGGCGGAAGCCGCTGAACTGGGCATTCCCGGCTTCCTGACTAACCCTTACATTATCGAGCCTCTGGCCGTGCTGATGGGCAACGGCGTGAAGGGGATGGATAAAGGGATGGAAGCGATCCGCCTGGTCTGGGTGCGCATGCGCGAGGAGTATCTGAACCGCTGCGCCCTGGCCGGCTTCGACCGCCGCTCGGTCACCAAGGTGCCAGAGCAGGCACCGTTTTAGGAGGTAGGAGATGCCAAAGTTTCCCTCACTCGACTGGTTCCAGGCCATCAGCCAGAAGGCGAACAAGGACAAGGAGCGCTTCAAGCTGCTCGGCTACGTGGACGCCAACGTCGGCATCAAGATCCGCGGCAACGGCGCAGGGAGCAAGGGGTATCTGCTCCAGTTCGCTGACTACGGAGTGACTGACGTGAAGGAGGTCGACGATCCCGCGCCGGTTTCCGACTTCGTGATTGAGGGCAGCCTGGATGCATGGTCTGAGATGATTGAGAACATCCAGCGGAACGGTGAGCCGGACCTGGAGCACACGTTGAACCGCCTGACCATGGCTGGCGTGCCGCTCAAGCTGATCGCCGGAGACCAGATGCAGGAGGACCTCTTCTATCGCTTCAACCAGTCCTTCCAGGCGTTCTTCAATGAGGCTGCTTCCGTGCCGACGGAGTTCGTGGCAAGTTGAGGACAACACGAGCGAGGCACGGCGAGCACGGCCAGGGCGTCCGCCCCACTGAGTTTCAGCGGACGGACGCCCTGGCCCCAGACTACTCGCAGGGATACATCATCAGCACGGATTGCATGGACTGCGCTGTCTGCGAGTACATGTGCCCGGAAGGCGCGATCTTCGAAGCGAAGCGGCAATTTGTCATACACAAAGACCTTTGCAACGGCTGCGGCTTATGCGTGCCTTACTGCCCCGCCCGCGCTATCGTTGCTCGTAGCGCCTTCAAGGAGCGTCAGGGGCGCACGGTGCAGAAGACCTTACATGAAGCCCTGTCCAAGTAGCCGCGGCGCTGAATCACAGCGCCCAGCGTCCTCTTGTTCAAGTCCGGAGACTCGGGTGAGTGATGGCCGCCCAAAGGCGATTGAGGCTCCGCGAGGCCAAGTCGCAGGCGGAAATCGCTCGGCTGCCTCCGCTCCACCTAACCGCGCAGTGTCTGAGACGGGCCGAACGGCCCGCCACCAGGGTTGCCATCGGCTCGTGTCTGGTTATCCGCCAACACGCTACGCTCGTGAACAACGGAACGATAGGGTCGAAAGGAGTCCTTAATGGCGTTCCCCAACGATATGCCCTCCCGCGATCAGCGTCGGCTAGCTGTCCTCTCCTTCCTCATCATCGCCGCCGTCGCCGCCATCGCCGTCTTCGTCGCCGTCCTCGCCCTCGACGGCGGCTCGCAGGCCGAGGCCCAGACGGTCCGCGAGTACAGCCTGGAGATCGTCCCGACGGACATCGATTACGGCGGCGGCAGCGTCTGGCACGCCTGGACCTACAAGCTGGCCGGTTCGCCGGCGGGCACCATCCCCGGCCCCACGCTCACCGCGATCGTCGGCGAGAAGCTCAAGATCAACGTCAAGAACAACCTCAGCCACGTCCACAGCGTTCACACCCACCTCAGCAACTACCCCATCGAGTCGGATGGCAGCCAGATCAACATCATCAGCGGCATCGCCCCCGGCGCCATGATCCCACCCGGTGGCAGCTACACCTATGAGTTCGACCTCACAGACCCCGGCCTCTACTACTACCACGACCACTCCGCCGACGGCGGCGGCAGCATCAGCGCCAACATCCACCAGGGCCTGTACGGGGCGATCATCGTCAGGGCGCCCGACGAACCCGCCGTGCGCGACGAGGTCATCTTCATGAGCGAGATCGGCTCCGAGACCGAGGGCGACGGCGTCCCCGTCTACATCATGAACGGCCTCGGCATCCCCGGCGGCGAGCACGCCCTCGAGCAGCTTTTCCTCGAGCAGGGCTTCGACGCGGTTGCCGCTCAACTCGGTAAGACCGTGCCCACGATCTCTGCGAAGGTCGGCGAGGTACTCCGTGTGCATGTGATCAACATCGGCGACCAGATACACACCTTCCACGCCCACAGCGTCTCCCACATCTCCGTCGGCGAGCTCCAGGGCCGCAAGTGGACCGCCAACGTCCTCCCGCTCCTCCCCGGCGCCGCGGACAGCCTCCAGTTCACCTTCACCAACCCCGGCCTCTGGCTCTACCACTGCCACGTCGTCAACCACGCCGACGCCGGCATGATCGGCATCTTCAACATCGAAGCGGCGGAGTAGGAGCTCCTGTGCCACCTCGGTCGGGATCGACACGCCGCACAGTGAAAAGAGATTTGCGTTCCCAAAGAGGGGCCAATCGTCCCGCCGCAGGCGTGACAAGCGTCCTGGCCGACAACCTCTTCGAACCCGCCGAGTTCACGGTAGACGCCGGCGCCGAGCTGACCTTTAGCATTACTAACGACGGCGCCGCTATCCACAACATGCGGGTAGCCGGTGAGGACAACGAATTCAATACGAATGATGATGCAGTTTCGGAGGAGGAGCTCATCACGGCAGGTGGCGCCGCAACGCTCCAATGGACCGCGCCCGGCGAGCCCGGGGTGTACGACTTTCAGTGCGATTTCCACACGCCGGACATGGCGGGGACCATCACAGTAGAGTAGCGCCGCGAATATGGCGCGAGCAGCGGGCCCGGCGGCCACGCGGCTCCCCGGCCCCGTCTTTCCGGCCATCACGAGCGGGACGAATGGCACCAAGGAACGGGCCAATTGGCACATCCAGCAACATCAGCCTATAGGCAAGACTGTGGGGTAATAACAAGCACGGATAAAGGAGGTCTTATGAGCACGCGCTGGCCACTCGGATTCGGAGCCCTCATCGTGGGGCTCTTACTGGCGGCCGCAGCCTGTGGTGGCGGCGGAGACAGCAAACCCGCCGGCAACGGAGCCGGCGGAGATCTCGGTGACGTAGCAGCAGCGAGGGGCCTCACTCCCGAAGATATGCGTCACGCCCTGCAGATGTATGTCCCGCCCGGCAAGCACGACGACTACGTCATGTTCTCGTCTGGCGGCCAATCAGGGCAGATGCTTGTGATAGGCATGCCGTCAATGCGGATCCTCAAGACGATCGCCGTCTTCACACCCGAACCGTGGCAGGGTTACGGCTACGGCGCCGACTGGAGCGAGAGTGTGCTTGAGGCCGGCAACCCCGATGTTCCGGCAAACGTCAACCTCGCCTGGGGTGACACCCACCACCCGGCCATCAGCGAGACCGGCGGCGAGTACGATGGCCGCTACCTCTACATCCAGGACAGGGCTAATGGCCGCATGGCATTCGTCGACCTGCGAGACTTCAGGACAAAGCAGATCGTCCCGGTGCCCAACATCCAGACTTCTCACGGCGGCATGTTCGTCACTCCCAACTCGGAGTACGTCCATGTCTCCTCGAAGTTCCCGGCAGTGCAGCCTGAAGGATCCTACGCTGACGTGAGCGAATACCAGGAGAAGTACCGCGGCGCCTCCACCTGGCTCAAGATCGACCAGGCCACCGGCCGCATCCTCACCGATCAGAGCTTCCAGGTTGAGCTCCCGCCCTACAGCCAGGACCTCGCCGACTCCGGCAAGAAGGTCAGCGATGGCTGGGGGTTCATCGGTTCCTTCAACACAGAGATGGCGACAGGCGGCAACATGGAGGGCGGCGAGCCGCTAGAGGCCGGCGCCTCCAAGAACAACTTCGACTACCTCCACGCCATTAACTGGAAGAAGGCTGAAGAAGTTGTCGCCGCCGGCAAGACTGAGGTCCGCAACGGGATGACGATCATCCCGCTGGAGACCGCCGCCGCCGAGGGCGTCCTCTACCTCATCCCGGAGCCCAAGAGCCCGCACGGCGTCGATGTTGACCCCTCCGGCCGCTACGTCGTCGTTGGTGGCAAGCTTGACCCGCACGTCACGATCTTCGACTTCAACAAGGTGAAGGCGGCTGCGGAGGCAGGTGACTTCGAGGGCGAAGACGCGTTCGGCGTCCCCATCCTCAACTTCAATTCCGTCGTCGCCGGCCAGGTAGAAGTCGGGGCCGGACCGCTTCACACCCAGTTCGACAGCCAGGGCCACGGCTACACCAGCATGTTCCTGGCCAACGGCATCGCCAAGTTCACCCTCGGCGAGGACGTCGTCAAGACGGACGAAGCGCCCTTCACGCTGATCCAGACCATCCCCACTAATTACAACATCGGTCACCTGTCCACGGCGGAGGGCGATACGGTATCCCCGGACGACAACTATATGGTCGCTCTGAATAAGTGGAGCATCGACCGCTATCTCACCGTTGGCCCCCTCCACCCGCAGAACTTCCAGCTGATCGACCTCAAGGGTGGCACTGGCGAGGCCGAAGAGATCGGCGAGATACCGATCCCGGACGCTGAGCCGCACTACACGCAGATCATCAAGGCGGACAAGCTCCACGCCCTGGACTTGTATGCACCGGGCACGGACGTGATTACAATGGAGAAGAGCGAATTCGCCATCGAGGCAGGCCAGGAGAAGGTGGAGCGAAACGGCAACAACGTCGAGGTCTGGATGACCGCTACGCGCAGCCACTTCACACCGGACATCCTCCGCTTGAAGCAGGGTGACAACGTTACCCTCCACATCACAAACGTTGAGCAGACGAAAGACGCCACTCACGGCTTCGCCGTCGCCGACTACAACATCCAGGGAAGCCTGGACCCGGGCGAGACTGCGAGCTTCGCGTTCGTCGCAGACAAGCCCGGCTCCTACCTCTTCTACTGCACGGAGTTCTGCTCTGCGCTCCACCTGGAGATGGCCGGCTGGATGCTCGTTGAACCCGCGGCAGCCGCTGCCAATCAGTAGACCATAGCAGCTCCTCCCTCCTCACCTGTGACGGGTGAGGAGGGAGGAGGAGCGACAATAGAGGTGAGCATCGTGAACAAACTAATTGGCAAGCCGGATCCCCTCTGGCTGATCTCAACCGTCATCGCCGCTGCGCTTTTGATCTTGGCCGTCTTCCTGCCCCTCTGGAGCATGGAGCTCGTGGCGCCACAGTACCCCTCCGGCCTCGTGATGTACGCATACGGCGACCACTTCGAAGGTGAAACTGCCGGGTACTACGACGGCTTCGACGCCGTGAAGGAGATCAACGGGCTCAATCACTACATCGGCATGAAGCCGATCGAAGCCGTAAACGAGATGAAGCTCTTCATACCAGGCCTTCTCGCTCTCAGCATCGCCGGTATCGCCGCTAGCTTCGTCACCTGGAAGCCTCGCCTGTTCCGCGGACTCATCGTCGCCGGTTTCTGGTTCGTTCCTCTGTTCTTCATCGCCGACCTTCAGTACTGGCTCTACGACTACGGCCACACCATGAACCCCGATGCCGCCCTGAACACAGGGGACATAACTCCCAAAGTCATCGGCACCACCGCGGTCTGGAACTTCCACTCTCAGAACGGATTCGAGCCCGGGTTCTATGCCATCGTGATGGCGGCCGTCATTATCAGCTTCGGCCCGCTCCTCCTCCGCTGGCTCGGGCGATGGCGCGCACGTCGGCACGAAGCAACTGGAGACTCCAGCGAAGCCACCGCCGGCCAACACGTCTCGGGAGGAGTGGCTCAACCGTGAAAGCGATAGCCAAAGGGCTAATCGTTTGCGCAGCTCTCGCGGCCCTGATGCTCACCCAGGGCCGCGGGGGCGCTGCCTTTGCCTCCACGGATTCCTTGCAGGCGCGAATCGATGCTGCCGCCCCCTTCGATGTCGTCACTGTTGAAGGCGGCACGTACCACGAGCGCATCGTCCTGCAGAAGCCTATCGAACTCCACGGCATCGGCTACCCCGTGATCAACGCCGGTGGCGAGGGAGATGTGGTCACGATCACCGGTCCAAGCGTCTCCATCTCTGGCTTTGAGATCCGCGGCAGCGGCCGCGCCGTCTCCCAGGAGGCCGCCGCTATCAAGGTGTATGACGCCCACGAGCCCACCATCCGCTCCAACCGCATCCGCGATGCCCTCTACGGCATCCATGTCACCGGCACCCACCACGCCACTATCGCCTTCAACGACATCGACCAGGGCGCGCACATCCCGCAGGAGCGTCGTGGCCACGGAATTTACCTCTGGCGTGTCGAGGGCACCTCTATCCACGCCAACACAATCACTAACTCTGCCGACGGTATCCACCTGGAATTTTCCAACGACAACGGCATGGGCCTAAACACAGTCACTCACAGCCGTTACGCCATCCACTTCATGTCCTCCGACAACAACCGCGTTCTCGAGAACACTTTCCGAGGCAACCTCACGGGCGCAGTCTTGATGTTCTCCCAGGACCTCCTGGTCAAGGACAACCAGTTCTCGAACAACCGCGACGGCGCAACCGGGGCCGGCATGCTCATCAAAGACGTCGACAACATCTTCGTCGAGGGGAACACTCTCCAGCGCAACAAGTACGGCATCACGGTAGAGGGCACGCCGAACTCCGCCGGCGCCTCCGCGACCTTCATCCGAAACCTGTTGGCTCTAAACGACACCGGCATCGGCCTCTTCCCCAACGCCCCCATCACCTTCGTCGAAAACGCGCTCGTCGAGAACACGGTCCAGGTCGAGGCAATCAGCGGAGCCCTCGCCTCCGGTCTGGCGCACGGCGCGGTCACCACAGATGCCGGTTCGGGCTCCCCCGCTGGCGAACATGGCGGCCACGAAGCCAACGCGCCGTCAACTTCCACGGGAGCTCGCAACCCCGCTCCCGTCTGGACCATCGACGGCCGGGGGAACTACTGGAGCGACTACAACGGCTATGACGCCGGCGGCGACGGCGTCGGCGACGCGCCGTACGCCCCACGGCCTCCCTTCGCGGGGGCTCTGAGCGACCACGATACGCTCCGTCTGTTCCAGTTCACGATCGCCCAGCAGGCGATCGACGTCGCCGCAAACATGTTCCCGCTATACCAGTACAACGCAGTGATTCAGGATAGCGGGCCGCTGATGCAGCCCCCCGGGCCCGCGCTCCAGAAGGACGGGGCGCTGAATGGGGGGCTCCTTGTCGTCAGCCTGCTGCTCCTCGTCCTCGCAGGCGCAGTCCTCCAGGCCTTCCTGGACCTCGACGCGGCCCGCCTTTTCGGCGATGCCGTCCGCCGCCTGCCGGGTCTGCAAGGGGGGTCGTGATGGTGTTCGGAACCGGCCATGCCCCCGTTGTCGTAAGCGACGTGACAAAGCGGTACGGCCGGCTTGAAGCGCTGGCCGGCATCTCGTTCACGATCGAGCCGGGGCAGATCGTCGCTCTGCTCGGACCAAATGGATCCGGCAAGACCACAACTTTCAAGTGCATCCTCGGAGTGACCGGCTTTGATGGAAGCATCGAAATCGCCGGCAGGCCGGTCAAGACGCAGGGCAAAGATGCGCGGCGCCTCGTAGGCTACCTGCCCCAGACGCCGGCGTTCGACCCCGGCGACACGCCAATCGGCGTACTCCAGTTCCTTGCCGACCTCAAGGGCGCAGACCGCCGGCGTGTCGATCTCCTCCTTGAGCGAGTGAATTTGACGGATGAGCGCCTGATGAAGGTCGGCGAGATCTCCGGCGGTATGCGCCAGCGCTTGGCGCTGGCCGCCGCCCTGCTCTCAGACCCTCCCGTACTGCTGCTCGATGAGCCAACCGCCAGCCTTGACACCGAGACCCGTAAACAGTTCCGCAAGCTCCTGGCTGAGGTGCGGCAGGAAGGCAAGACCATTCTTCTCTCAACACACTTCATCGAAGGCCTCCAGGGCCTGGCCGACCGCTTCATCGTGTTAGAGCAGGGGCGAATGGTCCTCGACATGGCGGCTGACGAACTCGAGAAGAAGAAAGGGAATCGTGTCGTGGTAGACCTGAACGGAACGGCGCCCTCAGCCTTTCTCTCCGCACTCCGCGATATCGGCGTGGGCCCGGAGCGAATAGCCGTGGGCGAGGCCAATCTCGAGGATCTCCTGGCAAGCGCACTCGACTTTCCTGGCGGCAGTGAGGAGACCCCACGATGAACGCAGTGATAGCGATCGCACGTAAGGAAGTGCGCGACGCCGTCGCCGGCCGTTGGCTCATCCTCTACGCCGCCGTCTTCGCAGTCCTCGCGCTCGGACTCTCCTACCTGGGACAGAGGAACCTCGGCGGTCTCGGCTTCGAGAACTTCAGCCGCACCACCGCGAGCCTGCTGAACCTCTGCCTTCTCCTCGCGCCCCTCGTCGCCCTCTCGCTCGGCGCCGGCAGCATCGCCGCAGAGCGCGACCGCGGGCACTTGACCTACCTCCTCTCGCAGCCGATCAGCCGCCTCGAACTGCTGCTTGGGAAGTTTGCGGGCCTCGTGGCGGCAACCAGCATCGCCACGATCGCCGGCTTCGGCGCCGGTGGCGCGGTCATCGCCATCTTCGCCTCCTCCATAGATGCGTCGACCTATGTGTTGCTGCTCGTGCTCGTGCTCGCGCTCACCTCCGTCATGACCGGAATCGGGTTGCTCGCCTCGGTCGTCTCCGCCAGCCGCGTGCAGGCGCTGGGCATCGTCATGCTTGTCTGGTTCTTCGCCGTTCTCTTCTTCGACCTGCTCCTGATTGGCCTCGTCTCCGAAGCTTCGCTCGGGGGAGGCGGCCTCCTCGCCGCATTGCTGCTAAACCCCGTCGAGATCGTCAGAGTCCTTGCGATCATCAACCTGGAGCCGGACCTCGAGGTGCTCGGCCCCTTCGGCTCCTATCTTCTCGAGACGCTGGGTACCACCGGCGCGACCGTGCTTCTCTCCGCTGCGCTGGCCGCCTGGGCCGTCGCCCCGATCGCGGTCGCCGCCAGGCTGTTCGCGCGGCGAGAGGTCTAGCTCCGCTCGCACGGGGCAGCGGCAGATGGGCCCCTTCCCGGGCAGCTCACCTGCCCTTCGGCCCCATAACATGGACCCAATGACACTGTCGGCTTTGTTGGCATTCCGCGATAATTGGCGCCGGAGCGCTTAGTTCATGTCCTTTCTCTCGCTGATCCTGAAGAACCTCGTTCGGCAACGCGTCCGCACCGCGCTCACCGTCCTCGGCATCAGCATCGGCATCACGACCGTCGTCGCCCTCGGCGTCGTGACGGACAGCCTTAAGGCGACCAGCGGCGAGATCCTCCAGCTCGGAGACGCCGACTTCATGGTCGCCCAGGAAGGAGCCGCCGATCTCTCCTTCAGCATCCTGCCTCAAGACTCGGTCTCCGCCTTGTTGGAGCAACCCGGCGTGGAGAGCGCTGAAGGGATGCTCTTCCACGTTGCCCGTGTAGGCTCCAATCCGTACTTCTTCCTCATCGGCCGCGAGCACTCAGGACTTGCGGCCCGGCCACCTCATCTGATCGCGGGCAAGGTCTGGCAGGCGGGCGCGACGGACGAGATTCTCCTTGGAAAACGAGCCGCGGATGACCTTGCAGCGGGCGTCGGAGACACGATCTCGATCGAGGACAGGCCGTTAACCGTCTCGGGCATCTATCAGACCGGCCGTCTCCTGGAGGACGGCGGAGCTTATGCGCCGCTGGGAGTAGTCCAGGAGATCGCAGGCCGGTCCGGTGTCGTCACCGCCGTCTTTGTGAGCGTGAGCGAAGGCGCCGACCCTGCAGAGGTCGGGCAGTCGATTGAAGAGCAGTTCCCCGGCCTCGCCAGTATCGTCGAAGTTGGCGACTACAGTGAGGTGGATCAGGGCATACAGTTCCTCGATGCGGCCAACCTCGCGATCTCCGTGCTTGCCGTCGGCATTGGCGCGATTGGCGTGATGAACACGATGATCATGTCCGTTTTCGAGCGAACACGAGAGATTGGCATCTTTCGGGCCGTAGGCTGGAGCGGCCGGCGCATCCTGCGAATGATAATCACCGAGTCTCTAATACTCTGTGTCGTCGCCGCGTTTGTCGGCTCTGCCCTCGGTATCCTGGCGATTCGCGCGATCCTGCTCATCGACGTCATACGCAACGTGCTGGAGCCGCAGTACGGCGCGGAGGTCTTTGTCAGGGCGCTCGTAGTCGCGGTGGTGGTGGCACTCGCTGGTGCTGCCTACCCGGCGTTTCGCGCCGTGCGGCTCACGCCCATGGAAGCCCTGCGCTATGAGTGAGCGTCGGCACGCGATCCAGGTCCGTGGACTGGTCAAGTCCTTCGAGCGCGGGCGCATCAACGCGCTGAACGGAGTCGACCTCGACGTGGGCGAAGGCGAATTCGTCGCAATCGTGGGACCCTCCGGCTGCGGCAAGTCCACGCTCCTGCACCTGATCGCCGCCCTCGATCGGCCGGATGAGGGTACGATCGACGTGTTCGGCCATGAATTGCAGACCGGACGGCGCCTGGACCATTACCGCGCCCGTGACGTCGGGCTGGTCTTTCAGCTGGACAACCTGATCCCCTCACTCAGCGCCAGCGAAAACGTCCAGGTCCCCATGTTTGAGGCGCCTTATTCGGGGCACGAGCGCACGCGTCGTGCCGATGAACGGCTGGCACAGGTGGGGTTGACGGGAAAAGGGCGCAGCCGGCCACCCCAGCTCTCGGGCGGCGAAAGGCAGCGTGTCGCCATCGCCCGCGCCCTGGCCAACGACCCGCCGCTGCTCCTCGCCGACGAACCAACCGGCCGCCTCGACTCCGCATCCGGTCTCCGCATTCTCGACCTCTTGGAAGACCTCAGAAACCAGCGACAGCTAACCATCGTGCTGGTCACGCATGAGCAGGCTGTCGCGGAGCGCGCAGACCGGATCGTTGAAATGCTTGACGGGCGTGTCCGACAGCGGACAGAAGTCTCCCCTGGTAGCACAACCGTCGCCTAACTCGCCTCTTCGGGTCGAAAGGCCGAAAGTCATCGCCGAAATCACCCAAACCGCAGCAGCGCACATATCACGAGAAGTGCCGGTAGCCGCTCCGCAAACAACGGCACGTGACATCCGTGCCTACCTGCAAAGCCGTCAGTTCGAGTCTGTGGCGGACATCGCGGTCTGCGAGTCCGGCAAACTTCTGGGCCTAATTCGGATTGAAGACGTGCTCGCTGCCGCAGGCGAGACACGCGCTCAAGAGCTGATGGACAATGACCCGCCCGCTGTGCACCCAGGCGCTGACCAGGAATTGGCGGCTTGGAAGGCTGTGCGCCACGGGGAAAGCAGCCTGGCAGTCGTGGATGACAGCGGAGGGTTCATCGGCCTGATACCGCCCCGCAGGCTGATTTCAGTCTTCTTGCACGAGCACGAAGAGGACATGGCCCGTCTGGGCGGCTACCTCCGAGGTACGTCTGCGGCTCGCAGCGCCAGTGAAGAACCAATCCTGCGTCGCTTCTGGCACAAGCTTCCCTGGCTCGCTCTGGGACTGCTCGGCGCAATTCTCGCTGCTGACATAGTCGCCGCCTTCGAGGGCAAACTCCAGGAGAACGTGATGCTGGCGTTTTTCATCCCCGGCATCGTGTATCTGGCCGATGCGGTGGGCACTCAAACTGAGACGGTCGTCATACGCGGACTCTCTGTCGGCGTCGGTATCCGCCGGTTCGCCCTCCGCGAGATCGTTACGGGATTCCTCGTAGGCCTTGTGCTGGCAGCAGCGTTCTTCCCTATCGCACTTTGGCGCTGGGGCGACAGCGAAGTGGCGCTGTCAGTCTCTCTGTCATTGCTGGCCGCATGCTCGATAGCCACCGCTGTGGCGATGACGCTACCCGCCTTGTTCCAGGCCATCGGCCGGGACCCGGCGTTCGGCAGCGGCCCGCTTGCCACCGTAATACAGGACCTGCTGTCCATCGTCATCTATCTCTCAATCTCAACCCTTCTTGTGGGCTAAATGATCGCGGCGATGCCAGGACCAGCCGGGCGCTAGGCCGGCCACGCCTGATGACCACCAAGGGTAATGTTCCGTCCACGCCGACGCCGCCCGCCAGGCTGCGCCGCAGCCTCAACCTCCTCGAGACCACGGTCGGCGGTGTAGGGATCATCCTCGGGGCCGGCATCTACGCGCTGGTGGGTGAGGCCGCCGGAAGAGCAGGCAACACTGTTTGGATTTCCTTTCTGATCGCCGCCTTGTTGGCGGCGTTGACCGGGCTGAGTTACGCGGAGATGGCTTCGGCCTACCCGAAAGCAGGCGCGGACTACGAGTACACCCGCCGGGCGTTCGGTCGCTGGCCCGCGTCCGTCGTCGGCACGGTGATAATTTCGGGAAATCTGATCGCCGCAGGCGCCGTCTCACTCGGCTTCGGAGGCTATTTCAGCACCTTCGTCGACAGTGGCCCGACAATTCCTGCATTGTTCGCCCTGGCTCTCGCGGCCGCGATCGCCGTTTACGGAATTCGCGAAGCGGTATGGACATCAATCGCACTTACGTTTGTGGAATTCAGCGGCTTGGTGTTGATCATCGCGATCGGCGTCCCTCATTTCGGGGACGTCGATCTCCTTGACGGCAGCGCCGGACTCACCGGCATCTTTTCCGGCGCGGCGTTGGTTATGTTCGCATTCATCGGCTTCGAGCAGATCGCCACTCTAGCAGAGGAGACTGAAGATGCTCGCAGTGTGGTACCCCGGGCGCTCTTGCTATCGATCGCCGTGACCACGGCGGTGTACGCGCTCGTCGCCATCGCGGCGGTCAGCGTCCTCGGTGCACAGGCGCTTAGCTCATCAGACGCACCGCTCGCTGATGTGGCGTCGAACGTGTTGGGAGGTGGCGCTGCGGATACGCTGGCCGTGATCGCCCTCTTTTCCACATTCAACACAGTGCTCCTGCTGCTCGTGACTGCGTCGCGCCTCGCCTACGGAATGGCGGACTCGGGATCGCTGCCGCAGGCGCTCTCATGGGTCCAGCCCAGGTTCCGGACCCCCGTCTGGGCGATATTGGCTTGCTGGCTGGTGGCGTGCGCCTTCGCTCTCATTGGCAACATCTCGCTCGTGGCCGAATCGGCCAACTTTGCGATATTCATCGGCTTTGCGGCCGTAAGTCTCTCGCTCATCGCCCTTCGCTTCGCTCAGCCGGATCTCCAGCGCCCTTTCCGCGTGCCTCTGCAAATCGGCCGCCTGCCTTTGCTTCCGATAGCGGCATTGGCTTCCATTGCAGTCATGATCGCGAACCTGAGGGTGGAAGCGGTCCTCATCGGCATCGCGCTGGTCGTGCTCGGCGCAGGCTTCGCAACGGTCTTCCCCCGCGAAGGCGAACCCCCTGCCGAAAGTCCTGTGGGAAACGACCCAGACGGCACATCCTCCGCGCCCTGACCAGTCGTACGCTGAGGCCGAAGAGAGAGAGGCTCGCGCCGCCGTCGGGGCACTGAAGTCTCACGGAGGCTCTCTCAGGAGGCGCACCATGGCGACCGAAAGACAACTGGAAACAAAAGCTGGGGTTCATGATGATGGGGCGTTCAACGCACTCGGCGAGATGCCGTACGGGCTGTACATCGTCGGTTCTAGATCGGATGAGGAGCTGAACGGGATGATGGCCGACTGGGTAATGCAGGTCGCCTTTCACCCTCGGCTCGTCGCAGTGTCCATCGAGAACGATGCTCACACTCTGGCCAACATCACGAACTCGGGGGTGTTCAGCGTGAACCTCCTAGCGGCTGACGAGTTCGCGCTCGCCGCGAAGTTTGCGCAACCGTATTACGGGTCGAAGGTCAAGGGTCGCGCCAGCCCCGCGCGAGACGAGGTCCATCACAAGCTCGACGGCGTGGCCCACGAGCCGGGCGCGTCGACTGGTTGCCCGGTCCTGACAGATGCCCTCGCCTGGCTGGAGTGCCGAGTCGACACGATGGTCCCGACCGGTGATCATACCCTCGTGGTCGGTCTCGTCGTGGACGGCGGCGTCCTCCGTGAGGGCGAGCCGCTGACGAGCACGATTACCGGCTGGCCGTACAGCGGATAACGGATCTGGGAAAAGGGAGAGTAGTGGCGAATCGGGACGCCAGCCAAGACACGGCGAATCCGCCCCATGCAAGACTGCCACGGTATGTGCGAGCGCGGGTGACGCTAACCACAACACGCGCGATCGGCCCAAAGACGGGACTTCACGTCAACGATGAGCAAGAAGGAGAACAGCCATGTATAAGCGTGTACTGGTGACACTGGACGGATCGAGTTTCTCCGAAGCGGTTCTACCGGAGGCGGCCCGGCTCCTCGCGGAAACCCAGGCACAGGTCCATCTGTTGATCGTGGCGGAAGAACCGGCCGCGACCTCGAGTTACGCAGAGACGGAACCATTGACTATGGCCGTGCCGGCGCCCGGAGGCGTCGTCCGGATAGAGCCTGCCCCATTGGTTGAGACAAGAGCCCAAGCAACCCGCCGGGTAACCGATGAGCTGCGCGAGTTCCTGATCGCGGAAGGCATACCACTTGAAAAGGCCGGTGTCGCCGTCCACGCCGCGGTGCGCTTTGGCGACCCCGCTGAGGAGATCATCCGCTTCGCAGAGGAGCTGAAGATTGACCTGATCGTGATGGCCACGCACGGTCACACCGGGCTGGCTCGGCGCGTCTTCGGTGGCGTGGCATCACACGTCGTCGCCGGTGGCGTCTGCCCGGTCCTTCTTGTGCGGCCGGCCGGCCTGAAGGAACACTAGGAACCGGCCACAGACTCACATGCCTCGCTGGAACCGGCCGCCCGGACCTCCCTCGGGCGGCCGGATTCGTCAAGGCTCCGGATTCGGACCTCATCGCTCGTTCGCAGGGGGCCACTTGACTCCAGACTACAGGCTGAATAGCACTCTCTCCGGCCTCTGCCCGCGCGTACTTTAGACATGGAGGGCGGGTGGACGATGTGCGAGGCGGCTGCGACTCCAGGAAGCCGGTCGGCCCCCCGCGAGGAGGCCACGGCAGCCCCAGGAGGCGGAAGTCACCCCGACAGCCGCTTCGACGGGTCGCCCGCCCTCCGCAAGAGTGGAGGTTTGGAATGATAGAGAAGATCCTGATCCCGCTGGACGGCTCACCGGCAGCGGAGGCGGTTTTGCCGCTTGTGACGCATTCTGGCGCTCGCCGAAGGGGCCGCCGTGGAGTTGGTCACAGTGCTCACCCCCGTCGCCATCTGGGACGCCGCCGCTTCCATGATCAAGTGGGACGCTGAGGAGGCAGCGGCGCGACGGTATATCGACGGCAAGCGCCAGGAGCTGGCGAACCGCGGCATCAGCGCACATTCAACCGTCCCCGTTGGGGAAGCGGCATACGCCATCTTCAAGACGGCCACCGACAACAACGTGGACTTCATCGCCATGACCACTCACGGACGGTCCGGGGTCACTCGGTGGCTATTGGGTAGCGTCACCGAAAAGCTTCTGCACACCACCGCGCCGCTACTCGTCGTCCGCCCGGCGGATGAAGGCGGTGTACCGCTCGATCCATCGCAGGTCCGCAAGATTCTCGTCCCGCTGGATGGCTCCGAGCTGTCTCAGGCCGCGCTGCCGCACGCGGAGGAGATGGCGAAGATCTTCAACGCCTCGCTGGTGCTCTGCAATGTGGTATCGACCGACTGGATTGCTCTTTCCGGCATGGAAGCGCCGGTTCTGTATCAGGATGTCCTCGGCGATATGAATGCCACGGCAGAATCGAACCTCGAGAAGGCGGCTAACGAATCGAGAGGGCGCGGCTTCAACGTTGATTGCTTTGTCGGCGTCGGCGGCCCCGCCGACGAGATTCACCGAATAGCGGCTGAGCATGGGGCTGGCCTCATCGTCATGAGCACGCACGGCCGTTCCGGGCCGCGTCGCTGGGTGATGGGAAGCGTCGCCGACGCCGTCGTCCGTGGCACGCACCTCCCCTGCCTGCTCGTTCGCCCTGGCCACGTGAAGCACGCGTCGACAGATAAGACCGAGCAATCGAAACAAGAAACAGCCGTCGGCCCAACTTAGATCTGGATGAGGGTTGTACTTGGGCGGAATTAAGATCGGGCGCATCGCGGGGATCGAGATCCTCGTTCATCCAAGTTGGTTCTTGGTCTTTGCCCTCATTACCTGGTCCTTGTCTGAGGGCCTCTTCCTCGAAGAACACCCGGAATGGGATCCGGCCGCCGGTTGGGCCGCGGGATTGGCGACCAGCCTTCTGCTCTTCGGCTCCCTCCTCTTGCATGAGTTCTCCCACTGCCTCATGGCCAGACGGCGAGGCCTCGACGTCAAGAGCATCACGCTGTTCATATTCGGCGGGGTCTCCGCCCTCAAGGGAGAGCCGAATGAACCCGCTGACGAGTTGCGGATCGCGATCGTCGGCCCGATCACCAGTTTCGCCCTGGCCGGACTCTTTGCGATCGTTGGCTTGGCGCTCAGGGGTACCGGGGCTGACACAGCTGCCTTCTATCTCGCTTTCATCAACACCTTGCTCGGAATCTTCAACATGTTGCCCGGGTTCCCTCTCGACGGGGGACGCCTGCTGCGGGCCGCGCTCTGGGCGCGAAGCGGCAGTCTCTTCGCTGCCACTCGGACCGCTGCGCAGGTCGGCGGCGGCATCGCTTTCCTGTTGATGGGTACCGGCGTTCTCGTCGCTCTGGCCGGGGCCTTTTTGAGCGGAATCTGGTTGATCGTCATCGGCTGGTTTCTCCGTGCCCAGGCCGACGCGAGCTACAGCGAGCTGGTCACGCGCGGCGTCTTCGAGAAGACCCCGATCGCTACTGTGATGGAGACCGGCTATCATGCGATTTACCCTCAAACCGACCTCCTCACGCTCCTCCACGCGTACGTCCTCCAATACCACGCGCGCTACTACCCGGTGTCCGTGGACGGCGATTTCCGCGGTCTCCTCAGCGTTAGCGACTTCGCCAAGTTTCCCCGCGAGGAGTGGGCACAAAGGACGGTGGCGGAGGCGATGACGCCCGCGCACCGGCTCCACACACTCGCGCCCGACGATAGCCTCAACCGGGCTGTAGAGCTGATGGCCGCCGCCAATGTGAACCAGCTCCCGGTGCTTGAGGACGGCCGTCTCTTGGGCTTCGTCACTCGCGCAGGCATTATTCGAGTCATGCAGGTCCGCCAGGAAGTGGGCATCGAGGCCTCCGCGGAACGATCAATCGTGGAGACAACCCGAGCCGGATAGCGAAGGTCACGCCCGGAGAAAGGGCCGGACTGCACGGTCGATCTAGTACTAATGGCCCTTCCTTGGAGCGCGTGATCCGTGACTAGTATCAGGCGTAAGAATGGAGGACGTCATGGATAACGGAAAGGGTGAAAGTAAGGCTACGGCCGTCGAACCACCGAGGCGGCACGCCATGCGGCCGCGCGAGTTCGACCGCTTCTTCGAGCGGGCGTTCGCGGGCTTAGGCCCGTTCCTGCCGTGGGACCCGACTCGCCGCTGGCGGCGCCCCTGGATGCCCGACGAATGGCTGCCCGACCTCGATGTATTCGAGCGCGAGGGCAAGCTCATCGTGCGGGCAGACGTGCCGGGCATGAAACGCGACGACCTCGAAGTCAACCTGCAAGGCGATACGTTGGTCATTCGAGGTCACCGCGAGGAAAAGGAGGAAGTGAAGGAGACAGACTACTACCACTCTGAGCGGCGCTCTGGAGCCTTCATGCGCACAGTCGCCCTCCCGGATGGAGTCCGCGCTGAGGCCATCGAGGCGACGTATAAAGACGGCGTCCTTGAAGTGACGGTCCCCAAGCCGGCTGCCGCAGAGCCGAAGCCGGTCCAGGTCCCGGTCAAGTAGCTCTTCTATGGATGGCCGCTCCTACGAGCGGCCACCGCTGTCGCTGTTGGAAAGGAGGAAGCAACGTGCCTCCGCAAAGTGAGACGATTCAGCGACTGGGAGCGAAAGCGCCCGGGCGGGTCCATGAGACAATAGACCTCAGCCTGGTAAGCTGCTCGTACTGCTGCGGCGATCTGCGTACCGAGTTTGGCAGCCGTTCCGTTACCTGCCGTTTCTGCGGCAAGTCAGCCACAACAGGCGGGCATCTGATCGCGCTCCGATCAAGCAGACCAGCGCCGGGACGGCATCTTCGGTTGCTGGCTGTTTCGTCCACTGCCATGGCTAAAGACCTGGTACGAACGGAGGCATGAATTGACAGGCAAGCTCGAGGACAAAGTCGCGGTCATCACCGGCGCAGCATCAGGCATCGGACGGGCGACGGCCCTCCTGTTCGCCCGCGAAGGTGCGCGTGTCGTCGTCGCGGACTGGGACGAGTCCGGCGGAAGCCGAATCGCTGAGGAGATAGCGGAGGCCGGCGGAGAAGCGGTCTCCGTCCGCACAGACGTGTCACAGGCGGAAGACGTCCGGTCGCTGATCAACGCCGCGGTCGAGGGGTACGGCCGGCTGGACGTCTTGTTCAACAACGCCGGCGTGGAAGGCGAATTGGCCCCCACCGCGGACTGCTCCCTCGAGAATTGGGACAGCGTCATCGGCATCAACCTCAAGGGTGTCTTCCTCGGAATGAAGTACGCAATCCCCCACATGGTCAGCCATGGTGGAGGGACCATCATCAACAACGCGTCCGTTGCCGGCGTCGTGGGCTTCGCCGGCCTCCCGGCCTACTGCGCCTCCAAGGGTGGAGTCATCCAGTTGACCAAGGCCGCGGCCCTCGAATATGCCAAGGCGGGCATCCGTGTGAACGCGATCTGTCCCGGCGTCATCGCGACGCCGATGGTGGAGCGAGTCATCGGAGACAACAAGGAGATGAAGAAGAGTTTTGAGGCCCTCGAGCCGGTTGGACGTTTCGGCACACCCGAGGAGGTCGCCCGGCTGGCGTTGTTCCTGGCTACTGAAGACTCGTCATTCTGCACCGGTGCGCCGTTCATCGTAGATGGTGGTTTCGTCGCCGCCTGAACTCTGCATCGTCCGGAACGAAAGGAGCTCGATTAAGAATGCCCTCCACATACGAGATCTCAGCGTACCCCAAGGAACTCGTCCTCAGGGACGGCTCAACTGTCACGGTCCGGCCCCTTCAGCTCGCGGACGAGAAGCCCCTTCTGGAGTTCTTCCTCGGCATCCCCGAGCACGAGAGGTATTTCTTGAAAGACGAGGTCACGTCCCCAGCGCTAATCGCCCAGTGGACCCAGAATCTCGACTTCGCCCGCGCCCTCCCTATCGTTGCCCTCGCCGAAGGCCGGGTCGTGGCCGAAGGCGTCCTCATCCGGCGCCGCGGCAACGCGCGCAGCCATGTCGGCGAAGTCCGCGTCGTCGTCGCACCAGACTATCGGCAACGGGGCCTCGGCACCCTCCTCATCCGTGATCTGTGCGACATCGCCGACGACGCCGCTCTCGACAGGGTCATCTTCGAGGCTGTGGCCGGCGAGCAGGCCGACGCTATAGAGGCGGCTGAACGGATGGGCTTCATCCGCAGCGGCACGATTGAAGGCGGAGCGCGGGACTACGACGGGCGCCTCCACGACCTCATTCTGCTCGCCATGCCGCTGGGCAAGTGGTACCAGTGGACGAAGTTTTGAAGACAGGTGCACCCTCCATCCCGTAGCACAGCACCTTCAGGTGCGCCCCGATCCGGTCGCCCGAGGCCTGCCCACCGACAGGCAAGAACCGAAGGATCGGAGCCCCCACTCTCAGCAGTCATTCACTCAGCGAGACCGTGCGTAGCCCAGCACCCGTAAGCCCAGCACCCTTAGCCCAGCACCCGTAGCCCAGCACCCTTAGCCCAGCACCTTCAGGTGCGCTCCCAACCGTTCACCCTGAGTCCATCAAAGGGTCGCGTTTCCCCAGCGCAGCCTGCCGGCCCGAAGGCGGAGCGCGCTCTACCCGTAAGCCAGGCTATCCAGCCGTACGGACCGCCCGCCACAGTCATGCGCGCCGCCGCTTCCCCGCTTGTTCGCTTGTTCGCTACCCGCTACGGCGGAAACGGACACTCCCCCATGCCCAGCGGCCCAGACGGCCCGTCCACGTCCGTGAAGAACGCCGGCTCGCCCCCGAACATCGGCGGGCGCGCGCCGGAGCCGGCAGCGCCGGTGATGAGGGCGTTCAGATCGCCGATATTGATTGCCGTTGAGGCTGTGTGCGGTGTCGTCTGGAGGTTCCAGCGTGCCATCGCGGGATCGATGGCGGTGTCGCCGTCGTCGTCGAGCGGGTGGAACACCTTGTTGAACAGGCCGTGGCCGTCATCGACAAAGCGGTTGGGCGCGAGGAAGCTGTTCAGGTCCTGGATGTTCAACCTGTTATTGTTCCCTGCCAGTTCCGCCGGCCAGCCGTCGTTCCCGCACGGGTCGTCCGGACCGGTTCCGATCGCGATCTCGTCCGCATTGGCCCAGCCGTCTCCGTCATCGTCGGAGGCTGGCTCAGGCGTCGGCGTAGCCGTCGCCGTCTCCGTTGGCGTAGCCGTCGCCGTCTCCGTTGGTGTGGCCGTGGCCGTCTCCGTCGGCGTAGCTGTCGCCGTCTCCGTCGGCGTGGCAGTCGCCGTCTCCGTCGGCGTGGCAGTCGCCGTCTCCGTCGGCGTGGCAGTCGCCGTCTCCGTCGGCGTGGCAGTCGCCGTCTCCGTCGGCGTGGCAGTCGCCG
>Ga0209342_10001316_pt1 | contig 27937 bp, 44 predicted proteins | sample RifCSP16_2_FD_184023 | JGI IMG/M metagenome (GOLD analysis project Ga0209342, IMG submission 184023) | Soil microbial communities from Rifle, Colorado - Rifle CSP2_sed 16_2 (SPAdes) (version 2) | ecosystem: Environmental > Terrestrial > Deep subsurface > Rock core/Sediment | place: Rifle...
CTCATCTGGTGCGCCCTTGAACGCCCATCATGCGCAGCGCCGATGCATGTCCAGAATAAATTCACCCGGATGTGCCGGGAATCACTCAAAGCAGAATCCTTCGATATCACGCGACTGCTGGAACTCACGCTGGATAACGTCCAGAACGTGCTCGTTAAAAACCTGCTGTCCGTGCAGACCATCGGCGAAATTGCAGACGGCCTGCCAATGGACTTTGAAGACGTAGCAAAGCTCGCCGCACACCTCGGCTTCAACATCGACAAAGACATCACCATCGATGCCGCCTTCGCAGAAATGTACACCGGCGCCGGTATCGAAAAGATTGTCTACGAAGCCAAGCTGGACACGTATCGCAACGAAAAAGGAGAGAAAGGCATCGACGAATTCAGGTTTTCAGATTACTCGAAAACCGCCGAAAAACGCCTCTGGCTCGCCGCCGTCGCCGGCAAACTCGGCACACCCAAAGCCGTCAAGCAACTCTGGAAAGACACGTTAGAATGAAACTGTCATTGCGAGCGAGCATCGCGAGCGCGGCAATCTTGCTTTGCCTGGCGCTCACCGCCCACGCAGCCGAGCGCGACTGGCAGCAGGCCTGGTGCGAAGGCAAAGGCATCACCGAACACGTCCTGCCGGACAAAACCCGCGTTGACTGCCTCACCGAAGACTACGCCATCGAATTCGACTACGGCCACAAGTGGGCCGAAGCCATCGGCCAGTCGCTCTACTACGGCGCTGCCACCGGAAAGCAACCCGGCATCGTCCTCATCATCCGGGACCCGGCGGAATGCCGATTCATCAAACGTCTGCGCCACGTCATCCGCAGCAACCAAATCAACATTCAACTGTGGACCATCCCGCTGGAGTGCGGATTGTGAAAATGCCACGGGGAAAACACAAAGGGAAAGACATCGAGGACCTGCCGTCCAGTTATCTGAAATGGCTGGCCGGGGAATATGACGACGAAGACATCTGTGAAGCCGCTGATAAGGAATATCGATGGCGCACAGACCACAACGCCCACCGTGAGGACTGAATGCGCCGCTCCATGACATCCTGTCACCGCGGCATTAGTGCTCCTGCACGTCAACCCGTCCGCCTCCAACTCTCCCGCCGTAAAGGATTCAACCTGCAGGAACACTCGCGCCAGGTCAACGGCCTTGATGCCGTCAAGGTTGATCGGACAACACCTTGGGGCAATCCATTTATTGTCGGGCGTGATGGCACGGCTGAATACTGCGTGAAACTTTTTAGTTATCTAATGAGCGCGATTGTCTGCCTCACATCCAAGGCCACGGTCGAATCACAGACAAAATGTAATCTGTACATCGGCAAGAACCTTAAAAAACTGCGCGGCAAAAACCTCGCCTGTTGGTGTAAGCCAGGTCAATCCTGTCACGCTGACGTGCTCCTGGAACTTGCCAATGAGTGACAACAAATTCGACCTGCGCGGTCTAGACACATTCAGTCAACCACAGGCCGCGCACTACATGAACCGCAGCCTGGCCAAGTTCAAACAGACCGTCAAACTACTCGGCATTCCGCATTTCTACGTTGACGGCATCAAAACATTCCGTAAAATCGACATCCAGGCGGCAGTAGAACAGGAGCGGCACAAACAATGGCGAGCATCAGAAAGCGTGGTCAAGCGTGGTACCTCGACTGGCGGCACGGCGGCAAACGTTACACCGTTTCCATCGGCAAAATCAAAAAGCCCGAAGCGGAAGCGGCACGTATCGCCAAAGAATACGAACTCGCCCACAACCGCGGCCTGATCCCCGGCGGCCCATCGTTCCGCGCCTTCATCCTCGAATACCTCGCCTGGCACGAAACCGAATACCCGGATTCACACTGGCGCATTCGCCAGCTGACAGAACAATACCTGGTTCCGGCCTTCGGCCTGTTCCCGATCGGCATGATCGACCGCCAGCGCGTCGAACAATACAAACATGAGCGCAACGCCGCGGCCGGCACCATCGCCAAGGAACTACGCACGCTCCAGGCCATCCTCAACAAGGCCGTCGAATGGGGAACGATTGATCGCAATCAACTCAAAGGCATCAAGCCGCCGCGCGACCACAAAGACCAGCCGCCACCATTTTACACCATCGAGGAAATTAAAAAGATATATGTCGCCGCGCTGGATCCGCTGAATGAAGCCCGCTGGCGCTTGATGTTTAATACCGGCATGAGAAGAACGGAAGCACTGCTGCTGCAGAAAGAATGGATAGACGAGAGGGGAATTAAAATACTATCGACGGAACACGGCCGCACGAAATCCGGCAAGTGGCGGCTGATACCGCACAACACCGAAACAAAACGCGCACTCAAAGTGCTCTGTGGAGCCGACGGCCGCCACGTCCTGCCGCAGATACACCACAAAAGTTTATCCAGGGCGTTTGACAACACCCTGCGCCGTGCCGTGCTGCCGGGGTCCCTGCACTGGACCCGCCACACCTACACCAGCCACCTGGTCATGAACGGCGTCCCGCTCCGCACCGTGCAGATTTTGCTCGGCCACAGCAGCATCAAAACCACCGAACGCTACGCTCACCTGGCGCCAGAATACCTGGCCGCCATGGCCAGCAAAATCGCGCTTTAATGCACTGCATCAAAATAAATGACTTAAATCCAGAGCTACCACGCAACGCAACGACACACCCCTATGCTATGGCATAGGCCGGATTTGCTGCCCGTACAGGCTAAATATTTCGCTTTATTCGTAAGTTGTTGTTTTTATTATGCTTGCTTATAACTTATAGTATTGTATCAGTACCAAAAATAGACATAAAATGTCTAAAAACCAGAAAAATAGGCGTTGCAATAGTACCGTTGCGGTACTATTATTAAATCATGAGATAGATGTTCTATCTCACCCGCGCCTCGGGGAACCAGGGGCAAGAGAAGAAACATGGCAAACCTCAACACTTACAAAAGATTGGACGACGGCAGCTACGGTGCCTGGATACAACTTGACTATAACAAGGGTCAATTATTATCCGTCCCGGCTGGTACAACCGTTAAAATCAAAACCCGCAACGGCGAGACGCATGAGCGCGTGGTGGCCAGCGTTGTCAAATCTTACAAATCAGGTTGCATCGTGTCATTGGTTGCCGATGCAGTGGTTGCTGCCAAAGCCGCAGCACGTTACCAGGCTGCCAAGACAGTTAACCCGGCCCCGTTGTCCGCGCAATCTAATTTGAGCAATGCCGCCAAAGCCAGACTGTACGATAATCTCTATAACGAGGGCGGCGATGGTTACAATCCGTACCGCGATGAGAGTAATGATGCTGATTACACAAACCGGCGCACAGATTGCATGGATGATTACCTCCAGTAGTCCCCAGCTACAGCCCATCCGCAGGTGGGCTGAATGGTGGAGATTCCTCCGCACGTATGGCCGCAGCGATAAATGCGGTAATTGGAGCAAAAAAATGAAAACATCGATTAATCGCAAGATATACAACACCGATACAATGGATACCTTGTGTAGCAAAGATGCTTACAACAACGGCAATTTTTGCGGCAGTACCTCTATCCGTAAAACAAAAACCGGATTATACGCCGTGGTTGTAACCAGCAACGGACAGGATCTATACCGTAGTGCCTATATCAACGCAATCGATAAAGATCAGATCGCGGAATTTATAGATGGATGGCCCTTGGACGACGATGAGACGCAGACTCTACTCGCCGAAGGCATCCTCACTGAGGCCTGATGACTAACCACCCTAACCGCAACTGGCGCAGCAGGTGGCGAGTTGACCTCGCTGCCTGCACGGCCACACACCAACCGACCGGTATCGTTATCACCTTCGCCAGGGATGGCGACGCGTGGAACGGCACGATCAAACAAATCGATCAACTCAACCAGATGATCGCCGAGGGCGGTGCCACCGCTCAATCAATTGCCCGTCTCATGCGCGAGGCCGGTGACATCTATCAAGAGGCGCTCGATGACCTCCACTGAATTTACCGATCACATCAACTCGTTCGGCTGGTCCGAGGACCAGGTCACAGCGATCCTCGGTATCAGCCGCAATACCTATTTTGTCTACAAACGCGGCGAACGCGAAGTGCCGCAATCCATCGCGTTGCTCATGCAGATATTTGCCGAACACCCGCGCATCCGGGAAAGATTCGTTAAAATAATCTGTAACCATTTTGTCGCCATTCCGTAGCCGCATATGGCCGGATATGGCCCTATGGCACATACTGTCAGTGACCGCTACCGCCAGACTGGTGATATAATGGCGTCCCCAACCGGAGTCGAACCGGTGTTGCCGCCGTGAAAGGGCGATTCTGTATCTGTAAAATCAATTAGTTATATAGTCGCTGGCGCTTTTTTGTCGCCACGCTGTCATTATATATAGGAGATAATTAACATGAAAAATAAAGGTTTCACACTGATAGAACTGGCCGTCGTGCTGTTTATTGTCAGTCTGTTGCTGGGCGGTCTGCTGGCGCCACTCTCAGCACAGATACAGGCAAGGCGTATCAGCGATACAAACAAATCACTCCACGAAATTAAAGAGCACCTGCTTGGCTTTGCCATCATCCACAACGCCAGACTGCCATGCCCGGCCACTGAAACAGATCCGTTTAACATAAATTATGGTTTGGAGAATTGTTCTGTTACTGAGGGATTTCTACCCTACCGTGTGGATGTGAATTACCTGGCTGTATTTTCCATGAATACACACACCGCTGATGAATTAATTATTCTGGATGAAGCTGGCAATCCAATGACAACTATTGATCCGGTTGCTGAAATTTATGAGTACACGGTAGCTATCATCTATTCAACCGGCATGAATAAAACGCCAGACGGTGAAAACGCAGTGCCTGATAATATTTTCCAGTACGGTAATCAATCAACAAATTATGATGATATTTTAATCTGGTTAAGCCGTGCACAATTATTCATGCAATTAGAGTTCGCAGGAACACTGCCTTGAAATTACGCGCTGTATATTTCAGATGCCACGTGGATTACGTTCACATCACCATTGAGTGTGCCGCCTTTCTCAGTAAAAGTTGATCCATCATATTCATGGATTTTTCCTGACACTCCGTCAAGCGATGTATAGCTGCCGCCAGCCAATAATTTATTCTTATATTTGTTCATGGCAAGAATACTACCACCAGAAGAAATTACAAAATCACTTTGAACTGGTGAACCTCTTTTAATTATATCTGTATTAGCAGCATATATATCACCAAGAACTGAAACGATACCACGATCACCTGCTCCTAATGTAGCTTCAGTAGGATTATCATATTCTTCACCACCAGTTATCACGGTACCACTACTGTTAATTACTTTATTAGGTGTGTATTCATCAGTATCTATCTGAGTAAAAATATCATGCTCCTCAAATGGACCAGAATCATAGGAAATATATACATCACCTGAAGAAAATACAAAATCATAATCCCCATGTGCGATGAGAATATTATTCCCAAGAGACCAATTAGAACTGGCAAAATGCACAGCATTAAGTTCAGCAACAATCGTATCACCCCAATCAGTAACACCGGAAGAAATATCTGATGAAGTAACCCCATTAACTGTGACTCTTGTCAATACAGCTTGGCCACTATCCTCTGTATCCTCATTACCTGCACATCTATAATCGGGTGAAAATCTTCCAGTTGATATGTTGTACATCCCAAAATTCAAATTACCTGCTGATATTTGTCCTGTTCTTGCAGAACTTTCCTTTCTATCATCACCACCAATTTCATTAAATGATAATCCACCAGTTTTTATTAAACTGGGATTAACTTCTACCAATGCTTCAGTATTATCTTCATCACGCCATCCTGAAAATGAGCCTGAGCAATAAATATCATTAGCGAATGAATTTAATGATCGTGCCATTCCTTTGCCACCACTAGCCAACCGTAGTTCTAACGGATTAGCATCTGTCCCCCCAACGTTTTCCCAATCTAATAAAGCCCTGAAAACGAATCGTGGAGCACCTCCAATGGATGTTACATTAACATCAGGCCCACCTGAATTTTCTCGTGCTTTAAAAGTATCGCCTGAAACGGAAGATGCAAAATAATATTTTGAAGCATTCAAACCTCCAGGCATTGAACCAGCTTCAAAGAAAATAACATCGTCGTCCAGAAAATTATGGCCTACTGCCGTGAAAACATCAGTTGATGCATTAACAGTAAAAGAAAATTTATCATTCACCGTTTTACTTTCAGCATCCGGTAATTTGACTATAAATTGCTTCTCATTACAGGCGTATAATGTGCCATTCAGTATGGCAATTTTTACCCTGGTCCCTGTACCTAACCATGGAACAGCAAGATTTGCATCAACCCTGACCGGAGTAATATCAATCCATGTAGATCCTGATAATCTTCTGACAACTGGTCTTGAATTTAAAATTCCACCAATATAAATAACTCCATTCAATAAAATAACATCAGTCACACTGATATCAGCTATTGTGCTGCTGACCTGTGCCCACTCTAGAAGAGTATCATCCCAATACGCCAATCTTAAACAAGATTCACCGCCAGCAGTGGTAAAGGTTCCACCGATAAACAACGATCCTTCACCTGTGCCTGCGCCTCGCGCGTTCGGATCGATATTCGATTGAATAAACGCCCCGAGGGCGGAGCGGTTGAAACTCTGGAGGGCCGTAGACATCAGGTCACTTGAATGGTTTTGAGTCCTGCGGGTTCATCGAAGGCGGTGAGGGTGATGATGGAGAAATCAGCCTTGAGCGATCCGCCGTCGAGGTTCGTGGTGGCCCAGGTGCGCGGCTCGGTGCTGCGGGAAAGGTCCACGGATCCGCCGCTGATCTGCGCGGTGGTCACGGCGTTGCCTGAAGTTTTCTTGTGGTTGTCGTATACCGTGCCGCCGTTCACCGTGAACGTGGTCACGGTGTAGTCGCCGTCCAGGGTCAGTATGCCGCCGTTCACCGTCACCGTGGCAATAGTTGCCGCGGCCTGCACCTGGTTGTTGCCGCCGTTCTGCGAATAGTCCGTTACGGTCACGCCCGGCCCCACAATCACCTGCGACTGCGTATCGCTGGCAGGCACGGAAATAATGCCCACCGTTGCCGTTTCGCCCGGTCCACCGGTGGCAATGCCGACACCGGCGCGCGCCTTGCGCACGTAAATATCATGATCGGCGTGCGACATGATCAGCTGCACCGCCGTCATACCGGTTTCTTCCGGCGCCGAGGCGGTATCATGCACGGTCACGATTGAGGCATTAGCGGTCGTGTTCTTGATCTTCAGCCGCCTGGAGCCAACCGGCGCGCCGGTGCCGAAGTGCTGGCCGATATCGCAACTGTCAAAATCGATATCGAGATACTGCTCGCGATATTCCTGGTAGGCGGTGTTGAATGTTTCACCGTCAGCGCTGGTGCAGAATTTGAACGACGGCAATCCGATCTTGCCGGTGTAAGTCTGCTCGATGCGCATGTTGACCAGGTTAATTGCACTCTGGCCCAATCCATAACACACATTCACCGAATTGTTCGCAAAGATAATCGTGTCAGTGTCCACCGGCGCAACGCCGTCAGACCAGTTCTCCGGCGTGCTGAAATCAGACGGCCCCTCACTGGCTGTGGTCACGGCAAAATCGGTCACGGCGCCGGTACCGGCGCCGGTTTCCGTCAGCGCCGCGACAAAGGCCACCCCGGCGGTATCGGCCGTGCCGATAATGTCGCCAGCGGTACCGCTCCAGGTGATCGCGGCAAAATAAGGATGTGTACTGGCATTCAATGCAGCGCGCAGGGCCGTCGCTGTAGTGGCCACATCGGTATCACCCACCACGGAGATTGCCACACCGCCTATCGTTACCGTGAAAGTATTGTTCGCCGGCGTGGCGTCCACCGAATCAATGCTACCGGTATGCACTTGCGCCACCGCAGCAGCACCGCCTATCCACGATTTTGTTGTCATTCGTTATTCCTCCACGGCGGCCCAGGCACGGGCGTCAAGGTTAAGGTCCAGCCATTCAATTTTTTGTGTATTGTTCGGGTCGGAAAACACGCCACTGCCGCGATTAACTCCGCGTATTGCATAGATTTCGTCATCCACTGTATAAGACGGCACGATCACCTGCTCTTCCGTTGCTTCGCCATCATCCGCCGTGCGCGTATCCACTGCGCTGTAGGTATAAGTAATGCCGGCACGTTCCAGCACGCTGTTGCGCAACAGCGGCGGTTTGGCAATATACACATCCACCGCTCCCTGTTGTGTGCCATCGAATTCGCTGCACACCAGGTAATCCTCCGCCACTTGCGTAATCACAAAACGGCCAACCGTAATCTTGTTCGCCCCGGCGGCCTGACCCACCAGCTGCAACGGCGGATTCGCGCCGCCGTTCAGGCGCACGATGCCTTGCTGCAACTGGTTCAACTGCTTCGCGCGCAACAGTTGGCCGCGCTGATAGCGTTTCGGCGTTTCGGTGATTTGCCTAGATGACATTCAGCGGCCTCATGTCAATTTCGTTATAAAGCCTGGCCACACCGTAACCGTTCGGCGGGTTGATCGTCACGTCCTTATGCGGCTGGCCGGTGTCCGGATCGATATAAAAATAAGTCGCGTCCCAGGTCTTCGGTTCGTACTGAAACCGGTAGCCCACATCGTAAGTCTTGCCGCCGTCGTTCGAACCGCCCTCGATCCCTGTACACAGCAACGTGCGGGGCGCAAACGCGCCGATGGAAACGCTGTTGACCTTGCCGGCATACAGCATGGATTTCTGTATCGGATTATTATTTTCGCGGCGCTGGTATTCGATCGACGTCATCGGCACCTGCACCGACAGCGACGGCACATAGTCTTCCGTGATTTTCTCGCCCTGGTTGCCGTCTTCGTCGACCGGCGTATAAGTGAACGTGGTTTTAATCAGGCTTCCGTCCTTGTCCTTGCTGGTGGTACTTTCCTGCAGGGTTGAGCCGACCTGAATCACCGGCTGCACGGTTTCGTTCGGTTCTTTTTGTTCAAACGTCGGGAATCCGTAAGTCGCCGTCACTTTCGCCCCGAGTTCATCCGGCGCAGCCACAATGCCAATCACAACCAATCCCGGGATCACCGGGTGCGGCTCGCCGACGCGCGGCACGCCGGCGGTCAACAATGAATTATATAAACGGGCTGGAGCAGCGCCGGCAAGTTCGGTTACAAAATAAACACGCGCGCAGTTGCTGCCTTCCGCGCTGACATTCAGATCGCCTTCCTTGATGTCGCTGATCACCGCCATCAGCCGAGCACCGGCACGTTAGGCCCCACCTTGCCCAGTATCTTTTCCAGCAACGCGTTGGTCTTGTCGATCTGCGGGTTCTTGTCTTTCTTCATGCGCCCTTCAAAGCCAAGCGCGAAGCGGGAAATATCGCCCTGAAACAGATCGAGCGATGGTTTGTTGTCCTTCGTCTTGGCGCCGTCTCCAAACAAACTGTCCAGCCCTTCCGTGCTGATCTCACCGGCAACCTTTTTGGTCTCCGTCATTTTTTTCGCAATTTCTTCGGCGTTGGATCTCGCCTTTCCCAGAAAAACGTCTGCAGTTTTACCCAATGTTTTATTACTAATATCATCCGATAATTTCAATATGCCAGCCCGAACTTCATCAGCCTCTTTGCTGAAATCTTCAGCCATAGAAGAAAATAATCCACTATCTTTACCGGGGATGAAGGAAAGTAATTTACTGATCCCCTCGCCAACTGTTAATACGGCCAGACGAACGACATCAAACCCAAGGCGAATCCTGTTTATCCATTCAATAGTGCCAACCGCTTTATCTGTAATTTTATCTAATGCGGAGGTCACCCGGTCACCCATATCACCGCCCGCCGTGGCCGCTTCCGTAAATTGTTGTGATAATGCAAGAATGATCGGGGATATCTTGATCGCCACCTGTGTCGCAATGCCGGTCAGCACGTCTTTCACCCTGCCCCAGGCATCGTTGGCGGCTTCCACCTTGGCCGCATCGATATTGGAAAAAGCCAGGCCGGCTTTCTCGGTGTGCGCCCTGACTTCATCCAGTTTACTGCGCAGGTCCGTCAACGTGTTCAGGTTTTGAACGCCCTGGCGTCCGAACAAGCGTGCCGCCACGGCCGCCCGCGTGTTCACATTACTGATCCGGTCCAGTGCTTCCGACACCTGCAGCATCAGCTCCACCGGTGACTTAGACCTCAGCGCATCCATGCTGATGCCGATGCCATCAAACACACGCTTCGTCAGCAAACTGCCGCCAGCAGCTTCACCGGCCGCCTTCGCCAGGAACTGCAGCATCTTCTGCATGCCTTCGGCACTGCCGCCGGCTTCCTTGGTGGCTTTATTCAGCGCGATGATGTCTTCCGTGGACGACCGCAAGCGCGCCGCCAGCTTCCCGGTGGTATCGATCTGCTGCATCTGCTGCCGTACCATATAGGCGCCGGCGGCCACGGCCACCGCACCGAACTGTGCCGCGCGCCGGGTCACGTCGCCCAACTCGCGCTTCACCCGCTTCATGCCTTTCGTAAACGAACTGGTGCGCGCCAGTATTGAGACCGATAACGTGCCGGCTTTAGCCATTTTTCTTCACCTGCTGGTTATGCAGTGCGGCGAACAATTTGAATTGTGCTTTCATCTCTCTCCAGTCCTGTTTCTTGCGCGGGCCGAACTTCGGCATGAAATCAGCCACCTTGAACGGCCGTTGCCGCTTACCCCTGTTGGCATTGGCAATGACACTCGCAATGATGGCGTTGCCCATATCCAAGCGCGCATAGCCGAACGGCTCCAGTTCGTAATAGTCCATCCAGCTGATCAGTTTTTTTGCAGTCAGACCATCCAGCAGCTTGTCGATGTCAGGCTCGCCGAGCTCGCGCGCCAGCCGGTACACGAACACCAGCGCCGGATGGTCAATCAGTTTCCCGGTTCAGCGTCCTTGTCTTTTTGCAGACCGTTGGCGATGTTGAGTACCGCGTGACCGAATTCTTCAATCACGCTGAATGGCTGGTCCAGCCAGTATTCAACATCAATATTAATCAACGTGCCGCCCTGGTTACGCGCACAGGCTGCACACACCGCCGCCAGGCTGGTGACGGCCTTGCCTGGATCGTCCCTGGGAATGTCACCGATAGCGCACAGCGCCACGTATTCCCGTGCGCTCAATTCTTCATGCACAAAAAGCTCACCACTGATTTTTTTTACATTCATACACCACCACTTGTTAAAATTATGTTAGAAATATTATGGAGTGATCGTGCCGGTAAACTTGATGGTTGCGTTGGCTGTCATCACCCCTTCTTTCGTCACGTTGGTGATTTCAAAACCGGTCATGAACCCGGAAGCCGCCGCCGTTTCCGCATCCGGCCAGGTGATGGTCACGGTTTCCGCCGCGGCCGTCAGCGCCGTCACCCAGGCGGAATCGGTATCAAACTGCATCTCCACGCTGAGTTCGCCGGGGTCATAAGTATCGCCGGGCATGAACGTCTTGCCGCCGGTCGTCGCCAGCGTGGTGGTCTCAACTGAAGCGCGGTTGATGCCGCCCCAGTCCATGCTCAGCAAATTCGCAAGGAACCCGGTTTGAAATGCGATACTTGCGCCGCTGCCCAGGTCCGGCGTCATTGCCACACCAAAACCATACATACCTGACCAGGCTGGATTGATGCCGGCACGCCGCAAAGTTTGATCGACAACAATACCGATCATTGCCACAATTATAAAAAATAGATTACATATAAATTTATACATGGCGGTCTCCTGTTGGAAGATTAAAAAATATTGTTTACTGGATACTGGCATTCGCCAGTAAGACGGCAAAAAAAGAAATTAAGAATTAATGTGCCGGTATGCTTTCGGCGTAAGTGAAAAAGAAATCCATGATGATGTTGAAATTACCGGTGTCGCTCGCATCCTGCGGCGGCAACAGGTCGTCGGCCTCGTTTTCCAGCGTCACCAGCCGCACATCGAGGTTCGCGCTGCCCATGGCCTTGTCGTAACCATCCAGCCACAGGCGCAAGGCATTGCGCACATCTTCGGCTTCGAGTTGTGAGCTGGCGTAAACGTCGAACTGCACCCGCGCCCGCGCCAGGCCAGAAGGCGAAGTCATGTGCGGGAACCGCTCCGAGCTGATGCGGTTGAATACGATATAGGGCAGTGCGGCATCCTGCGGCGCCTGGCCGGGATAAATGCGCGCCGCCACCAGATCCGTCACGGCCGTGCCGAGTGTATGCGTGCCAGTGCCGGCGCTGGTGATATCAATCGCCGCACCGCCGGAAGTCAGCGCTGCTTTCAAAGTGCTGCCGGACACATCACGCGCAAACAGATCGGTATCCGCAGACAAGCCGCCGGGTAAGGTCGTGGTGCTGCCTGAGCGAAATTTGTCGCCGTCCACCAGGGTATGCCCGGTCGCGGTAATCACATCCGTGCCGGCGTCTACGGTGAACGCAAGATCGTACTGCCCAACAAGATGCGAATAGATTGCTTTTTTCAGGCTCATAAACTTTCGATGCCGGCGCGGATTTCGCGCGCTATAATACTCATGATTAACTCGCGGTCGTCATCCACGGCACGGCGCAGGAAGGACTGGTGTTTGTATTCCACCACGGCCGGATAAAAATATTTTTCATCGTGCGGAATGCCGAGTTGCTGCCGGGTCCCGGTTTCAACCTTTGCACCGACGGCGCCACGCACGCCGGTCAATGTGCGTATGCGCAGGCTGTCGCGCAGCCGGCCGGTTTTCACCGGCACCAGGATTTTTGCCAGCGCCAGCACCGGGCGCGCGGCCTTCATCATGGCACCCTTGACAATCTTGCGCTGCATCTTGATTTCAATTTTTTTCAGCCGCGCCTGCAGTTCCTTCTCGCCGAGCATTTTAATGTCCAGGAATTTATCAGCCATGCGCTTTCACCTCTTTGCATTCCACCTGCCGGCTGATGATTTCGGTGAACCGCTGGGCGAACTGGTCCGGATCGGCCACCTCGATATGCGCGTTAATCAGGTTCTCCAGTATGCGGATATACATCAACCCGAGCGGGTTCACGCGCGTCCTGATGGATAGGTTGTCATACATGGCTCACACCTCTTCCTTGCAGAAGATCTGCAGCTTGCGGTCACGTTCTTCCATGTCGATGATCGATTCGATATGAAAATACCGGTCCGTACCGTCATCCGTCCATTTAATCCGTTGCTTCGTCGTCAGCCCGGGATATTGCCGGATGATGACCTGGTGCGTGATGTCCGCCCGGATCTGGTCCGCATTCAGATATTCCCGCGCCCGGATCGGCGCCACGTCACCCCACACCGTCACGGTATCGACCCAGGTTTTGGTCACGCCGCCCTGGGCATCGCGGGTTTCCGTCGCGGTCTGGAAGGTCAGCCGGTGGCGCAGCAACCCGGCCCGCACCACGGCTGTCACAGAATGTCTACCCGGTTCGGCCACAGCAGCGATTCAATGCTGTGCGGCACGTTGGCGATCGCGGCGCCCACAATTACCGGTTCGCGGTGCTCGTATAAATGGCTGAGTAAAATCTTCATGGCGTGTACGATCTCTTTCGGCACGTCCACAACATCACCGTAACCGCACACCATGCGAATGGTCACGTTGTTCATCTGCTCGCGCACCGAGGGCCACGATTGCCCCCAAGCCAGCGCGATGCGCCCCGGTTCGGAAGCGATGTCCACGTCATAAACCGAGCTGGTCACGGTCTGCTCCACGCCATCGATGTCGATATATTTAATCGAAGTAATGGATTGCAATGGCGGCAGCGGCACCTTGAACGGTGAGCACGGAAACCCGTGGTCCAGTTTCCAGTCCCAGGTCTGCGTGATCATCGCCCGGTGCAGATAGCCCTCTGTCCACATCCGCACGGCCTTGCACAACTGCTCAATATAGGCATCATCAGCATTGTGCGTCACCCGCAGGTGCGACTTGGCCATTTCCACCGAGACCGGCTCGGCGGTGGGCTTGGTGATTAAAGTCAGTGCCACGAATCAGCGCGCCTTACTTCATGCCGGTGCGTTTTGAAATACGCTCAAGCACACCCGGTTTCTTTTCGGTGGTCTCTTCAGCAGGTGGTGTTTCTGCCGCCGTCGCGGCCGGTTTGTCCTGCGCTGTCACCGCATACCCGCCGGCCAGCAACAATTCGCATTCATTCACGTCCAGCACATGGCCAACTGTCGTTTTCGTACCCGGCGGAAAGCTGCCCTTCGGGCCGCAATACTGGTTTTTCAGTTCTATCACATCACCGTTTTTCAGTTTCATATTCATCTCCTAACTATTTATCGCGCTATCACTGGAACAATAATACTTTTCTCGTAGGTCCGCGCCGTGGCGTTATTGGTCACGATTTTATTTGTCAAAAGATACTCCACGCCCGCCGTGCCGCCGGACAAAAAGATCGTGGTAGTCGTATCCGCTTCGGAATCGGAATCCTTGGTAATGCCGGTAGGCACCGTCCAGGTGCTGGTCGTGATCGTCTCGCTGTCGGACAATACGTCCGACCAGTCGAGCGTATAGTCCACCACATCAGCAGGGTCTTTAGCTTCAACATATTCCATCAGTTCACCGTCCGGTTAAATTGGTCTACAACAATAGTGCGGTTGCTTTTCGCACTCACCGTGCGGCTGCCCCCGCGCACTTCCACCGACTTTATAAACTCATCCACCAGTATGCCTCGATCGAACTCGCCGACGATAATCACCCGGCCATCCGGTGTGGTTACAGCCAATGCTAAAATAACATTATCTGCAAAATGTTCGTGCAGGGCGTCATTGATAGCCAGTATATGCAGCTGGGTCAGATCCAGATTGCCGGCCGTATGCCCGTGCAGCGCGTTGCTGATAATCAGGCTAATACTTGTATCAAGAACAACATTATCAGCCGCGTGCGCATGGACTGCATCGTTGATGATCAGCAGGTGCAGTTGGGTCAGATCCAGATTGTCTGCCGTGTGGCTGTGCGTCGCATCCTGAACGACAAGAACATGGGCCTGGGTTAATACCAGATTATCAGCCGTGTGATCGTGCTGTGCGTCCTGAACGACAAGAACATGGGCCTGGGTTAATACCAGATTATCCGCCTCATGTGCATGTTCGGCGTCCTGTACTGTCAGGACGTGAAGCTGTGTTAGCGTTAAGTTGTCCGCCTCATGCGAATGTTCGGCATCCTGAACGACAAGAACGTGGGCCTGAGTCAGTGCCAGATTTTCAGCTTCGTGGCTGTGCTCGGCATCCTGAACGACAAGAACGTGGGCCTGAGTCAGTGCCAGATTTTCAGCTTCGTGGCTGTGCTCGGCATCTTGCACCGTCAGGGCGTGAAGCTGTGTTAGCGTTAAGTTATCGGCTTCGTGCGCGTGTTGTGCATCCTGGACGACAAGAATATGAACCTGCGTCAACGTGAGATTGTCAGCCTGATGCGAGTGTTCGGCGTCCTGCACGGTCAGCAGGTGCAGTTGGGTTAAAACTATATTTTCAGCTTCGTGTGCGTGTGTTGCATCCTGAACCGCTAAAATATGTAGTTGCGTTAAATCCAGATTATCTGCGGTATGACTATGTTCAGCGTCTTGTACGGCCAGCACATGGGCTTGTGTTAATGCAAGATTGTCTGCTGTGTGGCTATGGGTGGCATCCTGTATGACCAGATCAACAGCCGTTTGCGCCAGTGAAGATATTGCAGCTTCGGATATACTATGAAAGCCGAGCATTACAGACTACTCGTTTTTTTCTCAAGATCATTTAGTCTATCTTCTATGCTTTTCGGTTGTTCTATAACTTTATTCGCCTCGGTATTCCATTCATCCGCTATATTTTGCTTTTCAGTATCTTCCAGTTTTATAACTGTATGTTTGCCAGTTTTAGTGCTGACAACCACTCTGTGACCCACGTCATTTTTTGTAAACATTATGCTGCCCTCAGACCATAGAGTGTATAGTTCATTGCTTCGATATTTCCAGATGAAAACAGTAACTGGAACGCATTAACAGCCGCAGCGCTTTCTCTTACACCAACACCCACTGACTCTGCTAATCCACCAACAGGATTGATGTGTGCTTCCTGGTAATTGATAAAAGTAAACGTTATATCTGCGGGACTATATAACCTGATAGTACCTGCTCCGAGTTCGTTGGCCGCTGTACCGAATGTTGTTGCATTTGTAGTTGAACCGCCGATTTGTATCTTGGTATCACCAGCGTTTGCCTCATTGAGGTCTGTTGGCGTAACTCCATGAGAGGCATGAACATTCCATCTGTAATTACCCGCGCCTGCATCAAATGATGCGCCGTTGTTGGCATCAGTCCTAGCCCATAAGGTAACACCATCTGTTGCTGGAATAAGATTATTATAAACCAGCATATACGCCCGATATGTCGCGGACAGATCAGTAAAATCCAGCGATGCAGCGGCACTCACGCTGCCCTGGGCTATGATCTCCAATCCTGCTGTATCAAACTTTTCCGCAGATTCGGATGAAATCGTACTGAAAATTTCAGCATCACCGGAAAGGTCAAGTAACGAACCTGTACTAGAAGCAATCAGGTTACGGGTCAGTGTCGTACCTGTGTGCGTATAAACACCGTAGCCTTCTTCCCATGCTGTCCCGTCAGTAATAGCGTAGTCTATCGTTTCTCCGTCCAGTGCGGCGGGAACGGCCTGAAAACCGGAAACAGCGGCACCCAGCGTAACCGTGCCGGTGCCGGTTGTGGCAGTAGCAACCTTGACCCGTGGAGGAAATTTACGCGCCATACGAAATTAAGTCGGAGCCAGAATTTCAATGTCCCAGGCCGGGAAATTGACCGTATTCCCGGCTGTCAATGACTGCGAAGTACAGGTGGTGACGTAATAAAGTAAAGTGCCGGTAGATTTGGTTAGCGCGATGTATGTGCCTGTGCCAGTAGTATCTACAGGCACACTGGATTTAGCCGCCACCGTGACCTTGCGCCCGGAGGTATCGCCGTTGGCTTTGGTAAAGTCGGTGTCTGGCGTCATGGCGATATCTGCCAGCTTGAAGGTCGTGATGGCCTCGGTGTAAGTCGTCGGCTGGGCGCTACAGACGGTCATTAGATCCGCCTGATCCAGCACATCAAACGCCCCGTCAAGTACATTAGCGTGCACAGTTTTAGCCATGTCTCAGCCCCCTACCTTGTCGGTGACGCCCAGTGTTGAATTTTGAATATCCAGGTTCCTGCCGTGGCTTTTATCACGGTCGCCGGTCTTGACGACCCCATCCAAATCCTCAGCCCAGCCGTTCTCAACAAAACGCCGTCCGCGCTCATCCTCCACCGTGCGTATTTCATCCTTGAGATATGTATCCCTGCCATCCAGAAACTTTTCTTCAAGTACTTTGATTTTCATAGTGAACTCCGGGTTAAACTTTATTGATTCTCTGCTCAGTGTTGCCGTTACCGTTGCGTACGCAACGCCGCGCAACGCATCTTCTGGTCCACGTCCTGAGCAAAACTGGTGCTGCAGGTACGCTCGAAAAACCGCAGCCACTGCCGGTGAAACCGTTCCGGGATCGACAGGATGAACCGCGCCACGCAGTCCACGCATTTGAAGTTATAAATGCAGCGCGTGCTACAGCAGTCGCAGGTCATTTCTTTTCTATTGTTTCAACTGTCATTACAACATGAATGTTATATTCATCGTCCCTGCCAGAAACTATAGAAACATATTGATCGGCAGCTCGATTCATCGCTTCTTCAAAAGCGCCTCCAGCACCTCTGTTTTCACGACACGCCGGCGTGATAATTGAATGTGATGCTTTTAAGCCGGGAATGTTTGTGTTCACGCCTTCCCCGCCTGAAATGCGCTCAATCCGAGCAGCACCACGGCCTCGTAATATTTCAATGCCCGGCGGCGCATGAGTGGTTTCAACGGTTTGCGCCACCAGTTAGTATCGTTGTTAATTAAATGATTCAGATTGCGCAGTAACGTATCATCGGCGAAGTCCTTGTCTTCAATCGTCCGTCCTTCGTAATACATCCAGTCGTGGATCCAGCAGGCCCAGCTGATATCGAGGCCGTAGATCGTGTCCGGGATGAAATCAAACTTCGCCTGCGCCGAGCCGCAGCCATTGCAAATCAGCGCGCGTTCTTCCAGCGTCGCATTCACGTACGACAGCGGCGCCGCCAGCCCGGACGGCATCCGCGCGAGCGTGAGCTGCATTCAGATCACTCCGCCGGCGCTGGCGCCGGGACCGGAAGCGGTGGCCGCCCGAGCATCGCATTAACGATGCCGTCCACGATCGCCGGCGTGACTTTCACCGCGTTGTCGGAGAATATTTTTTCCACACTCGCGCGCATTTCCGCGGACGTGGAGCCGACGACATCGCTGGCCGTGTAATAGAAGTCACGCTGGCCATCGCCGTTCAGGTCCACTTCACCAGCCACGTGCGCCTTGTCCTTGCAGTCCCACCAGCGCACGGTGAAGGCCTCGCCGTCTTCCAGATCCGACTCCACCGGCTGGATATATTCCGCCACGGTGCAGCCCTGGAAGTTCTGCGGGTTGTAGTCCGTCAGCTCCGTGCTGCCGCGCCACAGCGATTTGCCTGGCTGCGTCGAACAACCGGCAAGCAGCAACACACAAGCCAGCACCAGTAATAATTTATTCATTGGATTCACCTCGTTGATTTTTCTCCACCAGCCGCGGCGGTGCGATATAGGTCCGGCTTCTGAATTTTTGAATCTCATTCGGGTCGGTTAATAAATACGTACGCCGGTGCTCATAATTACTGATGCACGCCGCAACCATGTCGATCACTTGCCCCGGTGGAATTCCAGCACGATATAAATTATCACGGTATATCTGACATGGAGTTTTACGTACCCCCCCATCATCGCCATACGCATCAGTAAACAGCGATGCAATAAAAATAAACCCGGCAACCACAAACGGGCTCACCGGTATGACGTGCATGGATGCACTAATGTCGCGGGCGCAGGATGCACAGGAGCGACCCGCAATCACTGCGGCCAACATAGCCAGCAGTGTCTTGCGCGGGAGTTTCACGAATCCTCCGCACCATACCGCAGGTTCTGCGCGATACGCCGCGCCCAGCCTTTGCCATACAGGTTCCACTTGTCCAGTGTTGTCAGGTAAAAAAGGCGCTCCGACAGAATCAGCATCACCAGATCGGCCTCCGTATATTGCGCCATCTTGATTAATGTTTTCGGTCCGACGATGCCGTCGGCAACCAGTCCGGCCGCCCGTTGCAGCCGCTTGATGGCAGTCTTTACCCCGCCCTGGCCGCTGTTGATGGCGAAGTCCAGCAACTGGTAAGCCACGCTGTTGGCATAGTGATCGGCGCGTAACGGCTGCAGAAAGTCCTTGATATAAATTTCTGCTGCCTCGTCAATCGTCAGGTTTTTAATATCGAGATGGCTATAAGTGTTCGCGGCAATACCAAACTTTGTCCCTTTCAGTTCACCCTGGCCGGTCTTGCCGCCGGTCCAGTTGCCATCATCATCCGGATCGTTACTGTAACCCGCTTCATGTTCAAAAATGCGTGTCAGCCATTTGCTGACCGTTGCAATAGAATCGTTCATAACCGGGCCTCGAGCTTGATCATGATATCGCGCATCGAACACATGGTCGCTTTCATATCACGTATGGCGCCGACGAAATCCTTGCGTTCCTGGTCGTGCCGGTCGCCGATCACCTGATACTGACCACGGTGATATTTTTCGGAACGCTGCCACACGACGAGCGTCACCACCCAGCCGAACATCGCCACCATCAGCGCCGGGTTGCCTTGAAACAGCGCAGCAATGAAACTGATAATCCTCAGTTCTTCCATCGTTCACTCTCCAAGGCCAGGTTGAAACAGGTTTATTTTATCCAGATGTAAAACGTGCCTGACTTGGTATCACCGCCGCTGCCGATGATCACTTTCAGCCGGTCATTGGCCACGCAGACAGGCGCTTCCACCGGTTCGCCTGCCGCCGCATACAGCGAGGCGCTGCCGTCTGCCCCGTGCGTCGCCTGCAGATAGACGCTGGTGAACGCGCTGGTGCCGATATCGTCGTGGTTCGCCACCACCACGCCGCTGGTTTCCAGCGTGATATCAAGGTCCGCGCCGGTATCGAGCGGCGTGGTAGCGTGCGGCACGTAACGCACCTGCGCCACGCAGCCGGTGACGACCGCGGTGTATTCCGTATCAGCGCCGCCAGATGTGGTGGTGATCGAGATGGTTTGCAGTTGCACAAACTCGGCGCTGGCAGGAAATACTGCCAGGCAGAGCAGTGCCGCTAGCAGAAGTTTACCGATCTTCATAATTAATCGTCCTGCCGGATATAACTGATCACGACAGTGCCGTTCAGCACACCATCGGCATCGGCATTCGCGCCCCAGCCATCGGCCAGGTTGACATGTATCGTATGCGCGCCGGCCGTGGTGATCTCCAGTGGGGCGCCGGCAGTTGGTCCGGCGCCCTTGACGGTCGCTGTGCCGTTGGTGTCTGCCGCTACCTGGCCGGTGATAACGTCCTCGAAAGTCGCAGTACCGCTTAATGCAGTGACAACACCGGAGGCGATGACCGTGCCCAGTCCGATTTCCGGGGTATCAGTGGTGGTGGTCACGCCGGACAGGTCCACCGACATATAGGCGTCACGCACCAGGTTGGCGCCGGCGGGTAGCGTATAGATCAACGCGCCCACACCGAGGTTCTCACTGGATCCCACCGTGATCGCCACGTTGGTCAGCGTCAGAACAGATGTTACGTTCACGCCATCGCCGTAATGCACAGCGGTAACGCCGGTCTCCATCGTGCCGTTGTTGGCGTTGGTTTGTAATTTTTTGGCGGAATCCACCAGCGCGGCCTTGGAGGCCACACTGTTTGCCACCACCGAACCATCCAGCAGATTTATCTCAGCGCCGGTGGAGGTAATAGTTGTGGCTGCCGTATCTTTTAAAACGCCGTAGGTCAGAATGCCGGCGGCGGGCCAGGTGTAATCATCACCGGTATCCAGCACGACCGCCTTGCTCGCGGCGCCGGTACCCAGCGTGGTGATGTCCAGGTAATTCAATTCGGCGGCAGTCGCTGTTACACCATCGGCGATATTCAATTCAGCGGCACTGGATGTGACTGCCGTGCCGGCGATCTTCAGTGCGCCGCCGGATTCAATGTCCAGTTCACCACCGGATTCCACATCCAGCGAGCCGCCGGAACCGATCGTCTGACGGGCACCGCCTTGTTCCACACAAATCGGGACATTACAGGCAGCGAACCCGGTCACAGGCAACATCAGCACTGCCGTCGCCACAACAAGAATTTTGATAAGATGTTTCATTTCGTCACCTCGTAAATAAAATAAAAAGGCGGAGCAAGCCCCGCCTTTAAAAAGTGCTGCAGATTATGCAGTGCCTTCAGCCGGGCTGACATGCAGTTCCGCGTCAATGGTGGCGCCATGCGATGTCGGTTTCACCTGCGCACCGTACTGAATTGCATAGATCGGCCCGGTGGCGGTATTGGCGCCGCCGCGGTCGATTTCACAGCGCACATAACGGTCGCCTGGCTTATAGACATCGATCAGGAAACTGTCGTCGTTGTCACCGGGCACGACCTTCGTGCCGGTTAGATCGGCGAATGAGCTGTCATCGGACGATTGCGCGACGTTGGCGAAATTCGCAGCGTCGGCCGTATCGATCTGACCGATAAATATCACGCCTTCGAAACCGGCCATGTCCACCGAGTCACTGTTAATGGCAGTGCCGGCGCTGGCCTGTGCGTCTTTCACCATTGTTACTTTCACATCTTTGCTGAGGTTCATGATTAAACCCTCCAATCAGTTTTATAATAAAAACGGAATTCAGAAAAAAGCCCGCGAATCAGCGGGCTTTTGATTTACAGATTGCTGGTTAACCCAGTTTCACGCGGGCGAACGCTTCACCCAGCACCGGCATGCCGTCCCCTTCATAGCGGGCGATGTAGCCGTTCTGGTGTGTGGCGGCATAGAGCTCCAGCAACACCTGCACGGAGAGATCCATCGCATCAGCAATCCAGTAGTAGCTGAAGTCACCGAGGATGCCGACATAGAGTCCGGTGGTGAAGGTGTTCGGTGCGTATTCCGACATCAGCACCGGACGACCCATCAGGGTGTCCGGTTCGCCGGCACGCACTGATTCACGCCACATGTACTGGCCTTCGCCATCTTTCAGCTTGGCGATCTGCTTCACGCCGTCACGATGAAATATCCAGTCCGCGTTGCGCCAGTAACCAGCCTTCAGTGAATATTTGGCATTCGTCAGGCCGTCAAACGTCATCGCGGTTGTAGTGTTGTCCGTGGACACATCGCGGCCGGTCGGAATGCCGTTGGCGGATGCGGTGAACACGCCCAGCGGCTGCCCGGCGCCAGTGCCGGTCAGATAGGCCTTCTCCATTGTCACACCGAACTTGTAAGCCAGGCGGCTGATCACGAGGTCCACAATATTCAGGCTGGAAATGCGCACCAGTTTCTTGGAAATCTTCACCAGTTTGGAACAGAGGGTGGGTGTCAGAGTGCGCTTACCGAAGTCCATCGCCGTATCTTCATCCACGGTGACGATTTCACCGGACCAGGTGCCATCTTCCGGATCGGCATCGAGTGACGGCGCGCCAAGACTATCGGCCTTCTCTACCGGTAACACGGTAGCGCGCTGGCGGATGTAAAGCACATCATCAATGGCCTTGATCAGCATGTTTACGAATGTTTCCGGCACCACGGTATAACCGCCGGCCTCGTCATTATCTGCCTGCAGGGCATTCAGAATCTGCCGGTCGTCAGCGCCCAGCGAACGACCTGCCAGCAGTTTCTGGAAGGCATTAGTGAATTCCGGCGTGGCACGGCGGCGGTCTGCCACCTGCAACCGGTTTTTTATCGTTGCTGCCGGTGTCTCAGGCTGCGCATCCGGGTCGATGCCAGCGGCCAGGGTTTTGTCCAGCGCTTCCTGTTTTTCCGCGCGTTCGATACGGGTCTGGTATTCCGCCTGCTTGTCCATCAGATCGTTATATTTGGCGTCTTCTTCAGCGGTCATGTTGCGGTTTTCCTTTTCCGCCTTGTCGTGCACTTCACGCGCGAGATCCACGACCTTTTTACGCTCACGGCGCAATTCATTGGTATTCATTTTTAAATCCTCCAGAATAGAGTTAATGGTATCTATTTAGCGTCAACTTCTTCGGAAGTCAGCAGCCAACATCAACCCGCAGCAATCATCTTAGGATGATGCCGAAGGTTTCCGGTTATAGGGAATGGTTAAATTTCTGCTGCGAGTAATTCGAGCGTGCGCCGGCGGTGCGCTGCCACGCGTTTCATTTCTTCGTCGTCAGTGGGCAGCGCCGGGTCCTTTAATGCCTGCGGCACGTTTTTGAAATAGTCCAGTTTGAAACTGGCCGCGGCCTTCACCGATTCAATCATCTCATCGGCAAAACCGAGTGCGACAGCATCGGCGGCCGTCATCCAGGTTTCTGCGTCCATCATTTCGAAAAGTTTCTTTTCATCCAGATTAGTCTGGGCGCGGTAACTGACCATAATGCTCCCGCGGATTTTATCGAGGGCATCCGCCATCTTGCGCATTTCGGCAGCATCGCCGACGGCGAAGCCCCAGGGATTGTGGATCATCATCATCGCATTTTCCGGCATGATGATTTTGTCGCCGGCCATGGCAATCACGCTGGCGATACTGGCGGCAATGCCGTCGATGCGGACTTCAACCTGCGCCTTGTGGGCTTTCAGAATGTTGTAAATAGTGTTGCCGTCAAACACGTCACCGCCCGGGCTGTTGATGCGGACGATGATCTTGTTGATATCGCCGAGGGCCTTCAGTTCGTCAGAAAAGCGTTTTGCGTCCATGCCTCTACCGGACCAGAAATCTTCGCCGATGAATTCATAAATCAGGATTTCCGCTTCGCCATCCGCCAGCGCTTTCATTTTCCAGAATTGTTTCATGTCCGGCCCTCTCATTTTGCAGCCAGTGCTGCGGTGATTAATAACTGGTGATACTGCACGTTTTCAAAACGGCCACTGACGTCGCCTTCCGCTTCGATGGTGTCGTTCCAGCGGTCGATGCTGCGGGCACAATAATCGGCGGCGTCCTTGTCCGTCACGCCGAGCACATCGGCCACGAACTTTTCATGCTCCTGGTAAAACCCGGCAAATGCGGTTTTGCGTGCCGCCGGCGTGGTGTTCTTTTCAAACAGTTTGCGCACCGCCTTGTATTCTTTATTGACGATGCGTTTGGCCGCGGCTTCCGTCAGTTGCTGTTCGCGGCTGTTTGCGGGTTCCGCTGCACTAGATCCCGTCTCCCCAGCCTCAGCCATGTTGCTCGGCTGTAAATATTCATCCAGTTCTTCAGGCCCGGGGTTCAAATCTTCCAGCAGCCGCACTTCGTTGCGCGTCATGTGACCGTCGAGGATGCCCATGCGGTAGGCCTCGAACCGGGTCTTGATGTCACCGCGCAGCAATCCATTAGCATTAAACTTGATGAACAATGATTCTTTTTCTTCGCGGGTGACGAACAGGTCACGCGCGGCGGATTGCTCCCAGCGCACAAACCACGGCATCAGCGAATAGATCACAAATTCCAGCGACATCTGCGTGATGTTGCTGAACGTGGCACGTTCCAGATCACCGATCATGTGCGGCGGCACCAGAAACATGCGGGCAATGTCCGTCACCGATAATTTCCGGCCTTCGACGTATTGCGCGTCTTTCTGGTTGATACCGAGTGCCGTGAATTCAATGTTGTCCTCCAGTACCACTGGCGCATGACGGTCGATGCCGGTGGTCTGCTCAATAAAACTGCGCCGGAACTCATTGCGTTTTCCCGCGTCCTTGAAATGACTCGGATGCTTCAGGATGCCGGACGGTGTCGCGGCATTGGCGTAGAACTTCGCGCCGTATTCCTGCATAGCCAGGCCGAGACCGACCGTTTCCCGATGGTATTCGATCGGGTTCAGTCCACTCAATCCGCCGTTCACCGACAACCCGCGCAGATGAAATATTTCACCGGGCAAGAATATTTCCTGGCCGCCGCTGTCCGGATCGGTGTAACGATAGGCCATCTGCCCGCGCCGGCGGTTCACCCAGAACGGCCGCATGTTGTCCGGTGGCAGCGGGTTCAATGACTCGATAAAACCACCGCGCGACATCTGTTTGTAGGCATAAGCATTCCCGCGCAGCGTCAATCCGGCCATGCAATACTCGCGGAACTCCATCGAGGTCTGAAAGGCGTTCGGCTGCGTATGCAGCAACTGGTACAGCTGCAGGTTTTTGGCTTTCTCTTTTTTGTCATCACCAAGATGACGGAACAAATCCAGCGGCAGCATGGCTACGCCTTCCGATAACCGGCGCACGGCAGCGTAGACTGCAGCCAGCCGCAGGGCGGTGTCCGGCGTCACGTTCTGCCCGGAGCTGGTGCGCATGCCGCCACTCAGCATTTCCACCAGCACCGGATCGCCAGGATGCTGACTGGATGATTTTGTGGCGGCGCAGATCTGTTGATCGCGCAACGTGTTCAGTATTCCCATCAACCCGGTGCCCGGTAACTGGCCAGCAGCAACCACACGCCACACCACACCCATGCCCAGGGCCCGCTGACTTCAAACAGCCCGAAGGTGGACACGCCGAGTCCGGTAAAAAAGAAAATATCCGTGGCACTGATCGGACTTTTGAATTTTTTATTTTCAGGCATCAGTTGAGTACCAGTAGTTTTTCAGTGTCGTAAATGGTGCCGCCCGAGCCTTCATCTTGCAGCCACAAACCAGCGGACATCACCAGTGCCACGTACGGGTCGATCATGTCTTTTGATTTTTCCTTGTCCGGCTTGATGTTGCCGGCCGGATCCTTGCGTGCCACGACGTTCGATGCGCACCACAGCAACACCGGATCGCCGTTGTGTTCAAATTCGCCGGTAAGATACAGGCGGTCCATTTCGCGCAGGGCCGGGTTCATCGACACGTAACCCTGGCCATACTCGACCATCTGGACACCTTCCGCCACCAGGTCGTTCACCAGCTGCGACACGTTAAACCGGTCGTAGGCGATCTCGATATCATCAAACAACTCGCAGAAATCGAGAATGTCCTGCTTGATGAAGTTGTAATCGGTGATATTTCCCGGCGTCAATACCAGCCAGCCATCGCGCGCCCACTGGTCGTAAGGTATATTGCTTTTTTCAGTACGTTTTTTAACGGTGTCTTCCGGCAGATAATGCCTGCCGAAGTAGCGTTTTTTGCCGTCCGGCAGCATGAACGTCATCACGAACGAACTGATGTCAGTGGTGATGCCGGCATCCAGCCCGGCCTTGCAGCGCAGGCCCTTCAGGTCCTGCAGCTGATAGACCTCAATCTTGCCGTGCTCGTCCTTCGGCCGGCACTCGGCAAACTTCAGCGTATCGACGTGCGCGAATTCCGCATTCACCCAGATGTTTAAATGCTTCGTCATGAAGTTGGCGCGTTCGCTCGGCGTGGCCATAGCCTGGCGGAACTGGTCCTCCAGGTATTGCATGGAAATGCTCACGCCGAGGTTCGGGTTCGCCTTATGCCAGACGGGCTTGTCCTGCCAGTCGTCATCTTCGTCAAGTGTGTAGATCGCGCCGAAAAATGCATCATCTACAATGACACCTTCCAGCACCTTGATGGCGTAGTCGCGCACTTCAAAACAAATGCAGGACTGCTGGAAACCGGCTGTGGTAATCACCCAGTGCAAAGGTTGTGCGCGGGATCCGGAAGCGGATTTCAGCACGTTCCAGACTGACGCATTCGGGTGCGCGTGAAATTCATCCACCAAGCCGGTGCTGACATTCAATCCGTCAAGCGATTTCGATTCTGCTGCCAACGGCTCGAACTTGCTGAACGATTTCAGATCAGTCAACGACTTGTCCAGCACGCGCAACATGCCGCGCAGTACCGGGTCCTGCCGGACCATGCGGCTCGCTTCCTCAAACAACAGCCGCGACTGGTCGCGCTTTGTCGCCGCGGAATACACCTCGGCGCCCTGCTCGTTATCACCAACGAGTCCATACAAACCGGCGCTGGCCAGTTCGGTGGTCTTCCCGTTTTTCCGTGCCATGTCGTCATACACGGTGCGGAACCGGCGCGTGCCGTCTGCACGCAGCCAGCCGTAAATATTAAGTTCCTTGAAACACTGGAACGGTGACAGGTCCAGCGGCTTGCCTTTCCACTTACCTTTCGAATGCCGGCAATAACGCGCCGTGAAATTGAATTTCCTCGCAGCGGCGTTCTCATCCAGCCGTAGCCCGCGTTCATGTCCGGTGTCTATGTCGCGATAAAACCGCTCGACTGCAAGTTTGATATACCGGTTTTCAACCCGCCGGCCGCTGCGAACGTCGGCGGCATATTGCCATGCCCGTTCGATGCATATCTCGGCCGGTGTGCGCACATCTTCTGCCGTCTGCATCAGTCAAAGTTAAGATTACCCTGGTCAGGGTTAATCGGATTCACCCGCACCCGGGCAGACGGCGTCAGCCCGAACTGCTCGCCGATTTTCAACATCTGCTCCACGGCCCTGTTGCGAACGATCCAGTAGGCCGACACGGTTTTGTAATTTCCCGGTGTCAGTTGAATTACGCCATATTTTTTCTCGCCCTCTTCCGTGCTCGTATCGATACCGGTGAGGCGTTGTATCTCTTCGCACATCTGCCTGAACGTGCCGTACGTGTCGCAGTAAATAGTGAGCGCATCTTTGTCCAGCGTGGAGATCAGATCATACCGCGCGAGCTCTTTAGTGATCTCCTTCCACTTCGTTTTCGCCATACTCGACAGCCACGACGGACATGTCGGGATCTCGGTTTCCGTCTTGATGGATTCCGGCAACGGCCGGTGTGTTTTATCGGAGCCGCCAGTCAGCCGGACGACATTGTCCGGCATTGGCTTCGGTCCTGGTCTGGCCATACTTGTTTACCTGTTTGTGTTGATTGCGCGCTGTACGATTGCAGCGATCGGTGTACGTCTGAAAATAAGTTGCTGCTGAACTGCATCATGCAGTTGCTT
>Ga0209342_10001319_pt1 | contig 27917 bp, 27 predicted proteins | sample RifCSP16_2_FD_184023 | JGI IMG/M metagenome (GOLD analysis project Ga0209342, IMG submission 184023) | Soil microbial communities from Rifle, Colorado - Rifle CSP2_sed 16_2 (SPAdes) (version 2) | ecosystem: Environmental > Terrestrial > Deep subsurface > Rock core/Sediment | place: Rifle...
CCACTGCTTCCGATCACTCCGACCGGAGCGCACAAATTCGCGGCGCGGCACTAACAGCAGCCGCCGCGCCTGCGCGCAGCGCGCCCTGACGGCTCGGTTCTCTCAGGGCTCCCGTGATGCTGGTGGGCATCCCGCGATTCATCAGCGCTCGTTGTCAACTCGTTTCGGGAAGAATCTGATCTGCCGTGACCACCGTGATCGCCCATTCCACAGCCCATGCCGCTCACACCTCGACGGAAGACAAGCAACAAAACTCCCAGACCAAGCAATAGCCAGATCCAGTTTGCTGTTATCCATTCATACATGATTCACTCCTTGTGACCTCATCTCCATCCTGACAAACCTGCCGGGCGAGGCGTCACATCGTTACGATGGCGTCCTGTGCATGCGCCCGTGTGTTCTCCCCGTGGACTGGGCGATGATGGTTAGCGCATGCTGCTGCTCGGTGGTCAGAATCGCCTTTCCCTTCTCCAGCGTCGTCACACGAGCAAGCCGCAGATCTGCCTCCAGCCCGGCAATGGCGCGGACTTTCGCCTCCACCGCCCGAAGGTCCACGACTGTCTGGTTCCTCAGGCGGAACACCTCGGCTTCGGCCGCGCGGACCTCGCCAGCCAGCCTGCCGGCCTCACTTCGGAAGTCGTCACGGAGCAGCGTGAGCTGCCTCACCTGCTCGGCAGTGAGCGCGGCCTCCTGAGCGTATGCAAGTGCGAAGCTGATCCACGGGCCGTCGTCACCGAACGCAGTCGGCTGGACTGACATCGCGGGACAGTCACTTGACGGTCCGGCCCCGTGCATCCCGCCACCCCCCATCTCTGTCATCCCGCCCATCATCTGGGCTGACGCTGGAACACCAGCCGCAAGGAGCAGAGCAAGACTTATAGCAACGATCCACCTAATGTTCATCGCTTTTACCTCCTCTTGACTCACGCTGAGCCCTTCATTGCGTTAATGGCAGCCTCGCGACTGCCCCGAATGAACCTCACGGCTTCTTCGCTCCTCCGGCTTTTGAGGTTCCCCGTTGCCCCCTTCGCCATGACGGTGGCCGCCGCAGCACCCCATCCCGAACCACTGCATCCCGAAAAACACTGCCGCCAGCAGGACCCAGATCCCGTAGCTCCTCAGAAACTCCTCCATCTCCTTTCCCCCCTCTCTTTCCAGCGGGCAGCCGCATTCTCAGGCAGAGCAAGCTAGTTGCCACCAATGGGGCGATCTAAAAATCGTGCAACGTCAAGGAGTTCGGAGAGGGCGTCGAAGCACCGCTACGAGCCCAGTCAGACAAAGTGGCGAATGAAGCTGAGAAGCGGGGCGAACCCTGACTTTCTGTCAAGCGCCGGTCCCATCGCGGAGCTCGGCTTTACCGATCTCCCCACGAGCGTATTGCGGCGGAGGCGTGGAAGAAACGCAGGGTACGCCGCGCGTAGCGTACGCCTCGCCGAATTGCACCAGGGCTTCCCGCTCCTCGCGTCTGGCCAACCGCACGTACATCGCCGCGAGAGATATTGCGTGGCCAGCCACCCTGCGAGCGGCTAAAATCAGGAGCGAGGCGTGGAGGAGGAAGAGCGGAGGGCGATAAACCGACCCCCTTGACTTCTTACACGGCACACTTTAAATTTTGATTGTAATGATTGACGCTCCTCGTCGGGTCCCAGTGCTCTTGGTCGCGGCTGTACTGCTCCTTATCGCGGGTATTTGCGCGGGCGACCAGACGCGTTTGACACCGCATTTTGAAGGCTCCGAAGCATGTGGTGGGTTTACGCAGTGCTCTGTGCTCGTCATCGCCCTCATTGGCCTCGCCCTGCCGTGGATTGCCGGAGCATACTTTCTTACAACAACTCTAAAAATTCGATCCACCCCCGAAGATCCTATCTTCCCTCCTCCCGAACTGCTCGCCTCTGGTGCCGCGTAGACTTCTTCCCTTCTGTCCTTAAGGAAACAGCTGTCAGCCCAGAAGGGACGGGCTTCTCAGGAGGATCTCGCGGCCCACTTCCCGACGATTCTCGCTTTGAGTCGATTCGTCGTCGTTCACCGAAAGGAAAGTGGATGTTTGTCAATTTTTACACGAGCGGTCTACTGGTCGATCGTTGCAGGACTTGTGGGTGTGCCGGGAACTCGGTTGGGTCTGGTTCAAGGTGGAATGGACTGAAGAACGGTGATGTGCGTAAGCTCGCGGCAATGCTCGCGCGGTATTCCGTGGCGGTGACCGAAGCACAGGAGACGGTCACACTCTTCATCGCCTCCATGAAAACCAATACCGTGAATGTGTTCCGCGGACAGGTGCCTGTTCGCAGATTCCAAATTGCTGCCGAGATCGCTTGTCTTCCGTTTACACGATCGAGCGCCACTCCGCCCCGGCATCACGGTCACTTCCCGACGAGTCCGACGAGGCTTGTCGTTCCCGAGGCCGCACGATGAACCGCTCGGCCATCGGCCTGGCTCCCACGTCATCGTGGATCCAGTTCGGCATTGCTGTCGCTGCTGTTGTGGGCCTCTACGCGCCGGTTGTGCCCTCGATGGTGACCGAGTGGGCCGAGCAGCCTAGCCTCTCCCACGGCTTCGCAATTCCACTCATCGCCGCCTACCTGATCTGGCGGCGAAGAGATCAGATTGCGGGCGAGCTCTTTGGCTCGTCACCGCTCGGTCTTCCCCTGGCGGTGCTTGGGCTTTCAATGCAGGTGGTTGGCACCCTGGGCGGCGAACCGTTTTTGGCTCGCCTCTCACTGCCTATCACCCTGCTTGGCACCGTACTGTTTCTCGCCGGGCCCGGTGTCACCCGGCATCTGTGGATGGGTATTGCATATCTCACCTTCATGGTCCCTCTCCCGTTCGTCATCCTGAAACCGCTCACCTACCAGTCGCAACTCTTCGACGCCGCAGTGACGGCTCAGGTTCTTCCATGGCTCGGCGTGCCCGTGCTGCGGGAAGGGATCTTTCTGCACCTCGCCAACATGACCCTCGAAGTCGCGCCGGACTGCAGCAGCGTTCCCACCATCGCGGCCTTGGTGGCGTTGGGCGGCGCGTATGCTCAGTTGGCTCCCCGTCCGACGTGGGTTCGAGTGGTCCTCATTCTCTTGGCCGCCCCGCTGGGGCTTTCGGCGAACATCGTTCGAATCATCCTCACCGCGTGGAGCGCCCACTACTTTGGCCGCATCGCTTTGGATAACGTCATTCACAAGTTCAACGGGACCACGGTGTTCCTCGTCACGGTTGTGCTGCTGGTCGTTCTGGACAGGTTGCTCCTCCGCGTCGCCGCAAGGAGGATGCGTTAGGTGCGCGCGAGCCGGCGTATGGCAGTGCTCCTCGGACTGGTCGCCGCCGCGGCCGCGACGATCACGCTCGCTCCGCCGGTGAGGGAGGAACGGAATGGCGCGTTGCATGCGCTCCCATCAACGATCGGCGACTGGCTGGCCACCGAGGGTGCCCCTGAGTGGGCGCTCCCTATAGACCCGAATGAAAACGTCACGGTTCGCCAGACCTACCGACAAGGGGAGCGGATCGTCTGGGTTTCCGTTGCCTTCTTCAGCCGTCAAGACGACCCCAGTCGGAGAAACTCCCTCAGCAGTATCTATCCGGAAGTCAGCGCAAGCCGGATCGACCGGTTCGCTCTACCGATCACATTGGACGGAGCCTCCCAAAGTGCGGTAAGCGTACCCGCGGTAGTCATCTACAGAAACCAGCAACGGCAGGTCGTGGTGTATTGGCATCAGCTCGGTCGCCGCGCCTACGGCAGCGAGTACAAGTACCGGCTCGCGCTGATGCGCGAGGTCCTGTTCCAGCGCCGAGCCGACACTCTGTTGGTGCGTGTTGCGATCCCGTTAAACGCCACGCAGACGCCCGAGGATGCGCTCACAATTGTCTCAGAGATCGCTCCCCCGCTGTACGCGGCTCTGATCAAGACGCTTCTCCCCATCGGAAAAGATCACTCATGAAACCACAGGCGCAACAGATCTTCTTCAAGCGGGCCACTTCGAGCCCGGTGAAAAAGTCAGTGTGACCCCTTTGCTTCGGGCACGCCCCGATTCTGGTTGCATTGGCCCTCGGTCTTTTCGGCGGCTTCTCCGGCGACCCCATCGGGCCGGATCCCCATCACGTGGCGTTCAATCTGGATGGGACGCTCGCCTACATCGTCAGCGCGGCGGGGGACGAAGTGGTCGAGATTTCGAGGTGACTTCGGGCCGGATCCGTACCCGAATTCCTGTGGGCCAAGGTCCCCATGGCGTTGCGGTCAGATGAGCTGAGCAGGGAGGATGCGATGAGCCAAAATGAAGGAATGCCTGAAGGCGGCCTCTCCCGAGTCGGAGTAGGGATTGATGATTGCTCATAACCCCCTCCACTGATCCCAGCGTGCGGGGCTACCGCACTGGGCTTTTGCCTCAGGTGGCAACGCCAAGTCGTTTCAGGGGATAGGGATGGCAAATGCGGGGCGGAGGGCTCTCATTGCTCTCGCCTCCTTTCTATTCAAGATTGTTTGTTCTGTTGTCCAGCAGGATTCGTGGCAGCCATTTGAAGCGCGGGTGAGTGAAAGACTTGGTCCCACAAACTACCTACGAAATTGGTGCCTCCGCACTATTGCCACCTCCGCGGGAGAGGGCTACAGTAATTTCGAGATTGAAAACCATTTTCAACAGGCGGTGCCCAAGTGGTCGAACCGGCAGCGAGCTTTCAACAGTACCTGAACGGGGCCGGGCTCAAAGGGACACGGCAGCGGGAGCTCGTGGTGCGCACCTTCTTCAATCTCGGCCGCCACGTGAGCGCTCACGATCTCTACGGAGTGGTGCGACGGCGCAACAAGCGCATCGGCCTTGTCACGGTCTACAGGACCCTTAAACTTCTCCGCGACGCGGGGCTGGCCGAGGAGCGGAGGTTTACAAGGGACTTCTCTCTCTTCGAACCCAAGCCACGCCGGCATCACGACCACATGATCTGCCTGAGGTGCGGGAAGATCGTGGAGTTCGAGAACGAGACGATCGAGATGCTTCAGGAGGAAGCGGCGCAGCGGGCCGGGTTCAGGATCGTCACGCATAAGCTGGAGCTATATGGAAAGTGCGGGAAGTGTCAGGCACGGGCATGAGTTTTTTTGAGTTCGTGTTGAAAATGGATGTCAATTTCTGGGGGCCGCCACAATGACTGTGCTCGTGCGGATGCTTGAGGCCGTGGTGATCACACTTCGCGAGGGGATCGAGGCCGCGCTCGTCGTGGGAATCGCGCTGGCCTATCTCAAGAGGAGCGGTGGGGCGGCCATGGCCCGCTATGTCTTCTGGGGGCTGGGTGCGGCGATCGTCGCGAGCGTTGCCGGCGCCGTCGTGATCACCCGATGGGGGTTGGACCCGGAGAACGAGGTCTGGGAGGGGAGCCTCATGCTCGTCGCCGCGGTGCTGGTGGGCTCGCTGGTGATCTGGATGTGGCGCGCGGGGAGGCGGGTCAAGCAGAGCACGGAGGCGCGCATTGGAAAGCTCATCGAGGCGCAAGGACAGGGTGTTGGAACCGGCGTGGGGCTCTTTGCCTTCACGTTCTTCATGGTGCTGCGCGAAGGGATCGAGACGGCGCTCTTCCTTGGAGCGCTGTCTGGGACGATCGGGGCGAACCCGTTCTACAACGCCCTCGGGGGCGGCACCGGTCTCCTGCTGGCACTGCTCTTTGGCGCGCTCCTCGTCCAGGGGAGCCTGAGGATCGACCTCCGCCGCTTCTTCCAGGTGACGGGAATCATCCTGCTCCTGCTCGTTGTGAAGCTCATTGCGAACGGCCTCCACGAGTTCATCGAAGCGGGGCTTCTCCCTTCGACCCCGGCGCTCCTCGCCGTCATCGGGCTCCTCACGCGCGAGAGCACGGCCGTTGTCCTCCTGGCTCTTCTCATCGCCGGCCCTGCCATCGTGCTGCTGCAAGCGTCTCTACGCGGAGAAGAAACGGCGCTCCCTGAAGAAGCCACCGCGGTCGAGCGGCGCAAGCGACTGGCGGAGATCCGCGCCTCCCGCCTCTGGACCAGATGGGCCGGCGCAACAGGAGTTGGTCTGAGCGTGCTGCTGCTCCTCTCGCTCGGGGCGGTCGCCCGGGGGTACGACCCCACTCCGACGCCGCTCGCCCTGTCGGCGCCGCTTCTCAGGATCGAGCTCGCCGAGATCGGGGAGGCCCCGATGAGAAAGTACACGGTCTCCGTCGATGGGGTGAGCGTCCGCTTCTTCGTCGTGCGGAAGGGCGATCAGTTGGCGATCGCGTTCGACGCCTGCGCCATCTGCCCCCTGAAGGGCTACCACCTGGTCGGCGATCAGGTCGTCTGCCGGAACTGCGACGCTCCGATCTCTTTCGAGACGATCGGCGTCCCGGGAGGGTGCAACCCGATCCCACTCAAAGCCAGGATCGAGGACGGAAGCATCCTGATCCGCGCCGAAGACCTGGCTGAGGGGAAGGCCCGCTTCGCTCAGGGAATGTGAGATGCTCCTTCGCTTGCTCGGACGATCGCTGAGAGAGCGCCGAGGCCACGTGGCCTTGGCGCTCTTCACCGTGGCCGTGGGTGCCGCACTCGTCTCAGCACTCTTGGGCGTCGCTTTTGCGGTCAGCGAGCGGATGGCCAAAGAGCTTCGCGCCTTCGGGGCCAATATTGTCGTGCTCCCAAGGGCGGAGCCGCTTGAGGTTCCTCTCGGGAGCCTCCGGTACGTCGCGCCCCAGGAAGAGGCGTTTCTCGATGAGGCAGACCTCCCGCGCCTCAAGACGATCTTCTGGCGGCACAACATCATTGCGATCGTCCCTTTCCTCTCTCGAGCCGTCGAGTTCCGCGGAGCGCGAGCTCTCTTCGTCGGGACCTGGTTCCAGAGAGAGCTGCAGATCCCGGAAGGGAAGCGCCAGTTCTTCTTCGCGAGCGGGTCGCGTCGGGAGGTGGCCTCGCTCGATGGGCGCTGGACGACGGGGCTCAGGAACCTTGCCGCGTCCTGGGAGGTGAAGGGGGCGTGGCCCGCAGAAGGAAGCGGCGCGGCGCTGGTGGGGCGAGCTCTGGCCTCACGATTCGGGGTGACGCCGGGGGAGACAATCGAGCTCAAGGTCGAAGGGAAGAGTGTGCGCTTCCCGGTCACAGGGATTCTAAAAACCGGCGGGGAGGAAGAGGACCAGATCTTCGCCGAGCTTGCGACCGTTCAAGCGATCCTGGGGCTTCCAGGCAAAGTTGACAAGGTCCGGGTCAGCGCTCTGGTCACGGCAGACAACGCGCTGGCTTTGCGGACGAGGAAGATCGGCGCCGAGCGTCTGCCGCCAGAAGAATATGAGCGGTGGTACTGCACGCCCTACCTCGACTCGATTATCTTCCAGATCGAAGAGGCGCTCCCCAACGCTAAGGCCAAGGCCGTCAGGCAGGTCGCCGACGCGGAGAGAGCGTTCCTCGACAAAGTCTCCCTCACATTCGCGCTGGTCGGGATCGTGGGGCTCACCGCATCTGTCCTCGGCGTCATGGCAGCGGTGGCCAGGGCGCTTTTGGAGCGGCGAACGGAGGTGGGCCTGATGAAGGCTTTGGGGGGCGATGGAAGGCAGATCGCGTCTCTCTTCTTCTTAGAGGCCGGGGTGACGGGCGTGGGGGGCGGTGCGCTCGGGTACTTACTCGGAGCGGCGCTGGCTCGCATGATTGGGCTGTGGGTCTTCGAAACTCCCATCGTCCTGCACCCGCTACTCCTCCCGGGTACACTTGGCGTCGCGGTGGTCATCGCCCTCCTGGGCACGCTCGCACCTGTGCGAGGCGCCCTCCGGCTGAGCGCAGTGGCGACGCTGAGGGGAGGGTGAGAAGCGATGCGTCGCACTAGCCGTCTTGTTCGCCCAACCTCTTCGACGCCCACTCGCGCCGTGGCGAGAAGCGAGCAGATCGAGGCCCGAGGGAGGAGGAACCCCGAGGCGTATGCGGTATACGTTGAGGGGTTCCGACGACCGAGAACGAAGAGATGCGACGCTTATCGCCACGGCGCTGGAAAGTCGCCGATGGCTCTCAGGATGCTGCTGGCTGCTCTCGCGCATCGGAAGAGCCAGATCGCCATCGCCTGTCTCTCGGTGGCGCTGGGCACCGCGTTGGTTGCGACCGCGGTCAGCCTCCGCGGCACGCAGCAGACGTTGGAACGCGAGCTCTCGCGTTACGGCGCCAACCTATTGGTTCTCCCCAGTCCCGGCCGTTCACTCGACGAGACGAGCTTGACCACCCTGGATCAAATGATGGGGAGCGGTGACCTTGAGTCTTACTCACCTCTCCTCTCGCTCGCGGCAAACATCGGTGAGCGGGACGTGGGGGTCGCGGGAGTGCGCTTCGCCCAAGCCCGGAATCTCCACCCTTGGTGGAGCGTCAAAGGTGCCTGGCCAACGGACGGTTCCTCCGCGTTGATCGGAGCCAACGCGGCTCTAAAGCTCGGGATCCAGCCAGGTGAGAGCTTCACTGTCAGAACGAGGAGAGCGGCCGTAACACTTCGTGCCGCCGGCCTTCTCGGAACCGGAGGGAGCGAAGAGAACCAGATCTTTGTCGAGCTCCAAACGGCTCAGACTCTGGCCGGTCGCCCCGGCGCGCTCAGCCTCATCGAGGGGCGGGCCCCGAGCCGGAAGCTCGCCTCGCTTACCCGCGTGCTGGGATCGTCCATCCCGGATGCAGAAGTCAGGACCCCCATCCTCGTCGCGAAGGCTGAGGAGAGGCTCATCCGACGTCTCGAGCGTCTGTTGATTTTGGTGTCGATCGTTGTCCTCGGGGCATCGACTCTCGGCGTGCTCGCGACCATGACTGCCCGCGTGCTGGAGCGGCGGCGAGAGGTGGGGCTCATGAAGGCGCTCGGCGCAGCAGAGGAGCGCGTCACCCTGCTCTTCGCGCTCGAAGCCGCAGCCATCGGGGTGATTGGGGGCCTCGGCGGCGCAGGTCTCGGTCTCCTCCTCACGACAGTGATCACGCTCCAACTGTCCGGCGCGCTTCTGCCGCCGAGCCCCTGGGCGCCCCTCATCGGACTTGGCGTCGGGCTGGGCGTTTCCTTGAGTGCGAGTCTCGCACCGATCAGGCGGGCAGCGCGGACCGCCCCGGCAGTCATCTTGCGAGGAGAGTAACCGTGGAACCACTGATCAGCGTGCGCGACGCTGTCAAGAAGTACAACGGCAAAGTGAGGGCGCTCGACCACGTGAGCGTGGAGGTGGCGTGCGGCGAGTGGGTCACCATCATGGGAGCCTCCGGATCGGGAAAGAGCACACTCCTCAACCTGATCGCGGGACTTGATCGGCCGGACTCAGGGTCGATCATCGTCGATGGGGTTCCGGTCCATGCCCTCAGTGAGCGCGAGCAGGCCAAATTCCGGCGTGAGACCGTTGGGCTCATCTTCCAGCAGTTCCACCTGATTCCCTATCTCACGGCGGTCGAGAACGTGATGCTCGCCCAGTACTTTCACAGCATGGCCGACGAGGGCGAGGCGACCGAGGCTCTCACTCGCGTGGGGCTGGGCGACCGCCTCTCTCATCGGCCGGCCCAGCTCTCAGGCGGTGAGCAGCAACGGGTCTGCATCGCCAGAGCGCTGATCAACCAGCCGAAGCTGATCCTGGCCGATGAGCCCACCGGCAACCTGGACGCGGAGAACGAGGCGGTGGTGCTCGACCTCTTTCAGAAGCTCCACGCCGAGGGGCACACCATCCTGCTCGTCACGCACGATCCGGTCGTCGCCAGGCTGGCCGACAGGAGAGTCTCCCTCCGCCACGGCTGTGTCTCACACGTCACCTCACACACGTGAGGTCGAAGGCCCTCATTCCCGTTGCGCTTCAACTTCACTCTTCACCCTTCACGTGTGTATCGGCACGGCGCTAGTACTAGTGTGCTTGTTCGCTCAAGGTCTGCACGTTTCTGTCACACTTCATTTTTGATTTTTGACGTCCACTTGCGCCGTGGCGAGAAGCGAGCACCCCAAGGCCCGAGGGAGGAGGAACCCGGAGGCGTATGCCGTATACGTTGAGGGGTTCCGACGACCGAGAACGCCGGGATGCGAAGCTTATCGGCACGGCGCTAGAACCAGACCTGGAGCCGGCTCAGCAGCTCCCAGGACTCTTTGGACCCCGGGACGAGCTGCGTGGCCGTGCACGTCGCCAGCCGGCAACTGAACGGCGTTCCCAGCGGGTTGTCAAACCAGTACTGCGTCCAGTTCAGCATGGCCCGAGTGTTCAAGTTGAGGTACCAGTTCACGCCAGTGGTGAGCGCTCTGATGTCATTCTTGGCAGTGGTCCCACGGCCGGTGATCCCGTTGGTGACGCTCCCGTCGAAGAAGTCCAGCGGGCTGTCGGAGTCGAACTTCAGTTCGGCGTAGCGGAGCGCGAACTCCCACGCGCCCGGTCCCATCTGGCCGGTGATCGGGGAGAAGGGACGCATCGGCACCACGTTGCCGCTCGCCAGCTTCCTCCTCGCCCGTCAGCACGTATGTCCCGGAGACGTACCAGGCCGTGGCCCACGATATCGTCGAGATCGATCCCTCCGACACCTGCTTTTTCCGCTCGCAGCAGGCACGTGACGAGCTTCCGTGTCGATGTCATCGTTGCACTCCTTTCGGTGTGTTCTAAGTGTTCCAGCAAAAGGGACACGGCTGCCGTGGGTCAGCCAGAGGTGGGTGATGCCAACTCGAGGGCGAGACGGCGGCGCAGGGCGGGCTCGTCCACGCGGAACTTGAAGGCCAGATGCCCATTGACGAACACCAGCGGAATCCGCTCGTTGTAGCGCTGGGAGAGGTCAGGCGAGGAGTCGATGTCGATCTCGCTCAGCTCGAAGGGGACCTCGCGCTGTACCTTGAGAAGCACAGCTTTCGCCTCGTCGCAGAGGCAGCAGTCGCGCTTGCCGTAGACATCAACGCGGATCATGGCCCCCAGTTGGAGCGAACGATAAGCTGACGCTCGGGCGTGATCGGATCGTTCGTCCTGAGCGGCACCAAAAACTCGTGAGCGCCACCCATCCCGGCGTGCATCGTGAACGCGAGCGAGAGTGTGGTGGAGTTGCCCGGCTTGATGGTCATCTGACCGATGACCGCTTCGGGCGGTCAGCACCCCTTGAGGACTTTGACCCGCGGAACGTCAGCCAATTTGAGCGGTCCATCACCTGTGTTGGTGAGGAGAAAGACGACCCGCGCCGGCGCTTCGAACCGAAGATAGCCGAGATCCACCACTTCACGGTCGAGAACCAGCCTGGCGGTCCCGCCCGCGGTATTCTGCGCCTCAGAAAACCACCAGAACGCCGCGATGCCGATCGCGACGAGCCCGAGCGCGCCAAGAAGAACTCCTCGCCACCACGGGCGTCGCGCCGGGCGCTGTTGCTGCTGCTTGAATTTCTTCTTTCCCATGTTCACCTCCTGATGATCGCGTTGCGTGTCGCTTACTCCTTCAGCTTTCGATAGATCGTGCGGCTGGCGATGCCGAGGAGCTTGGCCGCCAGCTCCTTGTTCCCTTTCGTGAGCCTGAGCGTCTCCTCGATCAACCGCTGCTCGACCTCATCGAGCGGCATCCCGATGGGAATGGAGACCACTCGGGCTGACGGCTCAGCTTCCGTGATCGCCGGGGGAAGGTCGTGAAGATCGATCAAGCTCCCCCGGGCCAGGATGACCGCGCGCTCTACCGCGTGCTCAAGCTCGCGGACGTTCCCCGGCCACGGGTACGCGCGGAGCTGCGCCATCGCCTCTTCGGAGAACCCATCAACCGCGCGGTGGTTCTTGGCGGCATAGATGCACAAGAAGTGCTGGGCGAGGAGGGAAACGTCTTCAGGCCGCTCCCGGAGCGGCGGGATCGCGATGGTGATGCCGTTGAGGCGGTAGTAGAGATCTTCGCGAAAGCGATGCTCCTTGACCAGCAGCGCCAAGTCCTGGTTCGTGGCGGCCACCACGCGAACATCCACTTTCAAACTCCTTGTTCCGCCGAGTCGCTCGAACTCGCCTTCCTGGAGCACACGGAGAAGCTTCGCCTGCGTTGCTGAGGAGAGGTCTCCAACCTCATCCAGGAGGAGCGTGCCACCATCGGCCAATTCGAAGCGCCCCTCTTTTCTGGCGGTCGCGCCGGTGAAGGCCCCCCGTTCGTAGCCAAACAGCTCGGACTCCAGCAATGTCTCCGGGAGCGCTGCGCAGTTGACTCGAATGAACGGTTTCCCGCTTCGGGGGGAGCCCTCGTGAAGCTCGCGAGCGAGTAGCTCCTTCCCCGTTCCGCTTTCCCCCTGGATTAAGACGGTCGCTGAAGAGGGCGCGACCTGTGCGACTAGCGCTAGCAGTTGCCGGATCGCTGGGCTCTCGCTGATGATCTTTCCGGCGCCCACCAGCTCATCCAGTCTCCTCTGGAGCCTCCGGTTCTCCAAGACGAGCACTCGGTGCGCGAGGGCCTGACGGATCATCCTGACGATCTGGGCTCGCTCGAACGGCTTGGTGATAAAGTCGTAGGCGCCTTCTTTCATAGCCTGGACCGCCTCCTCCACTGTCCCGTGCCCCGAGAAGACGATCACCTCGATCTCGGGCGCCAGAAGCTTTGCCGCTCTTAACAGCTCCAGGCCATCCAGCCCCGGCATGCGGAGGTCGGCCAGCAAGAGATCCACACCGCCCCGGCGAAGCGCGTCCAGCGCGGCCTGGCCGTCCTCGGCGGCGATCACTCGGAACCCCTCCCTGCGCAGCGCGCGCCCCACGCTCTCCCTCACGCCGGCCTCGTCGTCCGCGACGAGCACTGTCGGTTCAATCATGGCCCGCGCCTTCACCTGGGGCGGGCACCCGGCCCTTGACGCCGTCGGTGTCAAGGGCACGCCCGCCCCCGCCGGAATTTCCCGCTTCGTCGCGTCCGAAGCCCGATCTCCGCTGCGACTGTCGGGCCGCGGCCGTGACGTCCGCGAGGCCGTTCACTACCAGGGGGAGGCTGAGCGTGAAGCGGGCTCCGCCACCGGCGACGTTCTCCCACGTGAGATCGCCGTGGTGCTCCCTGGCGATTTGACGCGCGATAGCCAGCCCGAGTCCGGTTCCGTGGGACTTGGTGGTGAAAAACGGCTCGAAGAGCTGCTCGGCGATGCGCGCGTCGATTCCTCCACCTGCGTCCGTGACCGAGACGGCGACGGCGTTCCCATCGAGCCGCGCGGAGACGAGCACTCGGCCACCGGGCGGCGTCGCCTCGATTCCGTTTTTGACGAGGTTCAAGAGAGCGCGCCGGGTGAGATCACGGTCGAACGGAAAGAGCGGAATGACCGCATCGCACTCGCCCGCAAGCGTGACCGACCGGCGCTCGGCCTCCGGCCTCAGAAAGCCCACCAGCTCCCGCACCACCTCGGCGAGCGAGTCCTCTTCGAGGCGGGCCCTGGGAATGCGCGCAAAGCTGAGATACTCCCCGGTCAGCTCGGCCAGTCTCGCCACCTCGGCTTTGATCCCCCGGACGAGGTCGCCGGCGTCGGCCATCATCGATCCCGGGCAGTTCGCCACGATTTCCTCGAGCATCTCCACGTTGAGGCCGATGGCGCTGATCGGGTTTCGCACCTCGTGGGCCATCCTGGCCGAGATCTCCCCCGTCGCGGCCAGCCGCTCGGCGCGGATCGCCTGCGCCTTGGTCTCCTCCAGCCGCTTGATCGCGGCTCGCAGCTCGGCGTTGAGCCGCTCGGCCTCTGACCGCGCGTACCGCTCGCGGTTTGCAATGTGACCAAGCGCCAGCCCCAACAAGCCGAAGAGCGCCGCGCGGGCGCCGATCTGCGACCAGTGCGTCTGCGGCACGACGAGGAAGTTAGCCAGCGCCATCAGCCCCGCCGAAAGCGAGGCCGCCACCAGCCCCACTCCCGCGCCGAAGTAGATGGCGTTCAACGTGATCAAGATCGAGAAGAGCAGGTAGTAGTGGCTCTCTCCGCCGCCGGTGAACCAGACGAGGAGGAAGACGATCGCCAGGTCCGAGGCGAGCGTCGCAACAAAGAGGGCCCGCGCGCGCTGGGGGAAGCGCGAGAGAAGAAGAAAGAGGGCCGCCTTGTAGAGAATAAACGTCCCGAGCAGGGGCCAGAGGTGGACCTCATGCTCGGGACGGAGCGGAGCGATCGAGAGCGCCGCAAGTCCCCCAATCATGGCGAGGCCGCGGAGCAGTGCGAACGTCAGCTCATCCTGCCCCAGCCTCTTTCCTGCCGCGTCTGTCTGAGACACGCGATCACGCCGCGCGCGCGCGCTCCTCAGCCTCCCGCCAAGTCGTGACGCCATCAGCGATCAGGGCCCAGCGCGGGAAGATGCCCCTGGACAGTCCCCACTGCGCGTCCGCAAACTCACGGCACGCCTTCTTGCACGTGATCCGCTCAGGATCGGGAAATCTCGTGCATGTCACCACGTCGGAAGGGTGCTGCGCCCACTCGAAGACCAAGAAGTCTGCGGTAACCACTCGCTTTGTCTGTGGACACGTGAACGTCTCCCTGACGCGCCTGGGAGCCCGAGGAAGCGCGCTCGCCATCAGGAGCAGGAGACCCGCTGCTCCAATGAGCAGGATCGGCGCCACCAGCAGCACGACTACCACTCTCGCCACGAGCTCAAGCATCCTTCTTCACCCCCCTAGCGAAGCTGCGCATAAGCCGAGAGAAATATCCTTAACGACACAGGCAGCAAGCGCAGTGCCAGAGCTGATCCCCGTGAATCTAAGGGGTTAGGAGTTCTGACTGCCGGCGCTTTGTCCCGGGGCTGAGACAGTGTGAGGCATCGCCTCCCGAGGAGGGTCAGCCGAGACCGGTCAGGGGACGGAGATTCCCCAGAGGCTCTTGGCCGCGAGGCCGATGACGTAGGTCACGGCCACTGCGGCAGCGAGGATGGCGACGTTGGTCGCGAGACGCCGGCGCATCTCCATCCCAGAAAGGAACGCGAGGATTCCTGAGACGGCAACAGTCGCTGCCGCGCCGGTTGCCAGCGACACGACGATCGTCCGCGCTCCCAGCACGACCGGCAGCACCGGGATGATTGCGCCAAGCAGATATGACAGTCCCACGATGAGCGCTGAGCTGAGTGGCGAGCCGAGAGGGATCGCCGCAACCGAGCGGTCTCCAAGGAACGCGCGCTTGCCCGATTCGATCTTTGTGATTTCACGCTCGGAGCTCGTCGCGACGAACGCGCCAGCCGCCATCGAGAACGCGCCCGCGACCGCGACGGTCGAGCTAGCGATCAAGATCGAGCGCGCGTCCTGAAACGCGGCAAAGAACCCGCTCACCGCCCCCAGAATCTCCACCAGGCCGTCGTTGAAGCCAAGAAAGAGGCTGCGGATCCTCTCGGGGTCGACCCGACGCTCGATCGACGCGCTCACCACCTGGTCCTCGTGGCGAAGCTCGTCGTCGAGGATCGTCCTCACCGCTCCCCCGAGCGGATCGTGCCGGTAGCGCTCCCAGAGCGTGAGATACTTCCGGACGCCGTGGATCTCGATGGCCTCAAGCACCAAATGGATTGCCGGCTCGCCAAGAAGCCGGCAGACCAGCGCAAGGAGCCTGAGTTTTAGCGAGCGCCAGGGGTCGAGCGATTGCAGATCCATCCCGAAGAACTCCCGCCAGAACGCCACGTGCTTCCGCTCGGTCAGGATCAGCTCGTCCAGCATCTCTCGGAGGGCACCCTGAGTCATCCCCCGGAGCGTTGTATAGAGCGAGAGATCGAACAGCTCGTCGAGCACAAGCGCGCGCCCGATCTTCTGCGAGCGAGTGACGACCCAAGGTTTCCGCCGGAGCCTAAGCAAGGAGATCACGCGCTGTTTTCCCGGCTGACCCCACGGCTCTCGTTTCGTTCCGGTTCGAGCGCGGGCTTCGCCCGCGCAATCCATGGGGGAGGTTCGGCCTCCCTCGATCGGCTTGTCCGATCGAGGTGGACGGGGGCCGTTCGGCGGGCCCCCCTCCGAGTCTTAAATCGGGAGGCCTCTTCGCCCCGCCCTCTCCTCCTTGGACTTTCGATCGAGCGCTTCCCCCCGAATCCTCGCCTTACACCTATCGCAGATTAGCTCCTGAGAGGGCTGAGCGCAAACCAGACAGTGAAGCTCTGTGACCTCTACTCTGGGTTTCGCTGGAGCTGACTGAGCGCTGCTCGCCTGAGCTTCCTCAGGAAGCTTCACGGTCAGCACCTGGCACGGCGCGGTCCGCACCACCGCCTCGGCCACACTTCCGGCCAGCGTGTGGAGCCGGCCGGTGCGTCCGTGGGTGCCGATCACGATCAAGTCGATCTTTTCCCGTTGCGCGTAGCTGACGATCTCAGAAGACGCCGAGCCTACGGCCACACTTTTTACGATCTCAATCTCGTCACCTTCAGTTCCGGCAAAGACTTTGAGCTTCGCAAGCCCCGCCTTTTGCTCTGAAGGGCTTTCGACCACATAAAGCGTATGAAGTCGGGCCCCGAAGTGTTCAGCGAGAGCCAAGGCAGTTCGAAACGCGTGGTGGGAGTGAGGAGAGAAATCAGTCGCGAGAAGGATCTCCTGGACAGCGATTATTCTCGGCGCGATCATAAAACACCCTCCGGGCAAACCCTGCGTCTCCTGGCTAGACGCCGTTTGAGTACTTGAACGGAGACTCAAGCATGGAGCGTGCCAGCTACAAGAGATGTGTTTTTAGCAGCTTAATGAGCGAGGCGCTGGGAATGCCGGGGTTCGCTGGGGCGATGATGTCTCATCAGAGGCTCTCGCTCCTAATCACGGCGCCCTAGGACATGGGTAATTCGCTCTATTGTTCAGCCCCGTAGCGAACCGCGATGAGCGAACCGATCGCTGCTCGGAGATCGGAGATCTCCCCCCGGCAGTATCGTCTTTCGGTCTTTCTCAGATCTCTTGCCAACTCCTGATCGGAGAAGATGTCGAGCACCCAGCGGGAGAAATCTCCCCGGCCGGTGTGGTACGTCAATGCGTCATCATCAACGAGGAGAATCTTCCGGCGGAACTCATTGAGGCTCTCGGCAGTTGCAGCGAGCCGCCCATCAGGATGGCGAAAGGAGAAGCGGTGCTCAGCGGGGACACGGGAATCCGCGTATTTCTTCAGGTGACGGACATGGGGGAGTTCGCGCGGCGTGGCCACGAATGTGAGCGTGGTCCGTTTGGCCGTTTCATCATCCGGTTGGACGATGAGGAACTCCCCTCGGGGGAGGGCGGGCAGAATTGACGCGGCTTCTGTTCCCATTCCCGAGCATTCGTCAAGAAATCGCCGGAGAAACCCCAGCTCTTCGGGGATCGTCATGCGGGCCAGAATCAAGACATCCATCGCCTTCAGGACCAGCTCTCTGATCCAGCTCCCTTTATAGCTCACCAGGCAAAAGCCTTTGTCTTCAAGCCCGATGGACCGGTCAGCGACCCCCTCGCGATGGAGCGAGTAGTGCGCTTCATCGAGAACGACCCAATGAGGGAGCCCGCGGCCGCGCCTGAGCAGATGGACCAGCTCCAACCCCTTCTCGATCATCCTCACCTTCATTGCGTGGGGAAGGCTCGCGAGGTCCATGACGACAGAGCCGAGAGGGTTTCGATCAAACTGATCAACTGCCCGTTCGAGTGACGCCTTATCCTGAATCTCTCCCCAGATCACTCCCGGCAGCCGCCGGAGCGATTGAAAATCTCCCTCGGGATCGAAGACGCAGACGGCGTAGTCACGGCTGATCAAATGTTCGATGACCCCCCCTGTGAGCCAGGACTTCCCGGCCAGCGGATCACCGAGAACGAGCATGTTCACCCCGCGCGCGGGAATGGTAACGGGTTCAGAGCTCTCCACGGCCCAGCCGAGTGTGATCCGGTGACGGGACGAACGTGGAAGAGGAAGCGTCTCGTGAAGAATCGGCCCCGCGATCGCCTGCGCGATTCCCTCGCCGTCGTCGCCGGAAAAGATCCAATCGGCTCGCTCCCAGAGCGCCGGGACCGCGTTCGCCGGACATCCGGCCCAGCCGCACGCCTCAAAAAAGTCAACGTCGTTCTCGGCGTCTCCCAGGGCAAGCACGTCGTGAAATGAGAGACCCAGTTCACGAATCACCAGGCGAACTCCTTCGCCTTTCGAAATCCCAGCAGGCACGAGCATGAGCGCGGCCCGGTTATAACAGCGCTGGAGGTTCACCCCCGCGGCCCCGAGCGCCTCATTGACCTTCTCCTCGTCCCCTCGCCCCACCCCCACGATGACCCGCCCGGCCTGAAAAGAAATCCCCCGCCGATCCAGTTCAGCCAGCAGCCGGGACGGAGGAGGCGGCGCCTGGTCGCGAAGCACTCCAGGCCCAGGGAAGTAGATGACACCGCCGTTTTCAGCGACAACCGCGTCGAAGAGATCGAGCCGCTCGCAGACCCGAGTCAGCTCGAAGAACGTCCGCCCAGTCACCAGGATGAGTCTGAGCCCGGCCTGACGCGCTTGCTCGAGCGCGGAAAGCGCGGCCTGTCCGATCCGATCCTCGGACGCCAGGGTGCCGTCGTAGTCGCACGCCAACGCTTTAAACAGCATCACGAAAAAGGGTCAGCAAGGAAAATGCCACTCCTAGAACCTCTGAGCTGTCAGCCGTCAGCGCTCAGCAAAATCAACGAGGGACTCCGCTTGTCGGACTGGCTGCTGAGTACTGATCGCTGACTGCTTGTACCTCCTGGAGGGAGACCAGATGCCCCACCTGAGGCGCGAATTCCCCGGTCCTCGCACGAGGGCAACGAGCCGGACGCTGGAATTCCTTGAGTTTCTTAATCGAACGAAAAGGCATCTGAGTTGCACGGTCTAAAAAGTGAACCTTATCTCCCTTCAGGAGGTGGACTATGATCGGCGACGTCTGTACCAAACCCGTGGTAACAGTCCAGGCGGACACGACCGTGGAAGAGGCCGCCCGGCTGATGCGCGCCAAGAATATCGGCGCGCTCGTGGTCACCAACAATGGGAAGCCTAAAGGCATTCTGACCGATCGAGACATCACGGTCAACGTGGTGGCTCGTGGGCAGGACCCCGCGGCTGTCCATGTGGGTGACGTCATGCAGAAGAACCTTTCAGTGATCAGAGAGGACAAGGGGATCCTCGACGCGACCAGGGTGCTCAGTCAGAAAGGGGTGAGGCGGCTTCCGGTGGTGGACAAAAAGGGAAAGCTGCACGGGATCATCGCGCTCGACGACCTTCTGATGCTCCTCGGGAGTGAGATGGGGCTCGTCTCCGCAGCGCTCTCACGTGGGCTGGGGCGAGCGCAAATCTAGCGCCGTGGCGATAAGCTTCCCGGCGTTCTCGGTCGTCGGAACCCCTCAACGTATACGGCATACGCCTCGGGGTTCCTTCTCCCTCGGGCCTTGGGCTGCTCGCTTCTCGCCACGGCGCGAGTGCTGCGTCCAAACTGAAGCTTGACAGAAACGTGCAAACTTTGGGCGAACAAGCAATCTAGCCTGGATGTCAGATGTCAGATGTCCGCCGAATCGGATCTCGGATGTCGGATTCCGGGATTTCGACTAACTGACATCTGAGATCTGACATCTGACATCGATCTATGACTGACGATACCCTGGCGAGAATGTTCTGGAACCGGGTCGAAACGAGTGGGCCTGCCCCTGCCCAGATGTTCAAGCGTGGCGGCCGGTGGCACACGCTGAGTTGGACTGGGGTCGGCGATATCGTCCGCGAACTCGCCCTTGGCCTCCTCGCCCTTGGCAGGCGCGGAGGCGAGACGATCGCCCTGCTGTCGACCAGCCGGGGAGAGTGGGTCCAGGCTGACTTCGCAATCCTCTCGGCAGGCTGCGTCACAGTTCCCATATATGCCACCTATCCCCCTGGTCTCATCGCCTACATCCTGAACGACGCTGGGGCCACAACGCTGATTGTGGAGAACCCGGCGCAACTCGAAAAGGTCCTGGAAGTCAGAGGAAAGACGCCGGCCCTGGAACGTATCATTGTCATCGAGGGCTACGAGGGCCAGGAGCCTTCAGTGCTGACGTGGGAGGCGCTTCGTGGCCTCGGGCGAGACCATGCGGACAGGCTCAAGAGCGTGCTTGCGGAGCGTGTGGCGCTTGGTCGCGCTGACGACATCGCGACCATTGTGTACACCTCTGGCACGACCGGCCCGCCAAAAGGGGTCGTGCAGACACACGGAAACCACCTTGCCGCCCTTCACGCCACCGCCGAGGTCACTCAGGTCGAGGCCGGGGAGGTGCACCTCCTCCTCCTGCCGCTGGCTCATAGCTTCGCGCGCCTCGAGGCATTCATGGGTGCCTACGTCGGGCTCACGACAGCGTTTGCCGAGAGTCTCGACACGGTAGCTGAAAACCTCCGCGAGGTCCGCCCGCACTTCTTCTGCGCCGTGCCCAGGCTCTTCGAGAAGGTCTACGCAAAAATCCTGACCAGCGTCGAGCAGGGCTCACCAATCAAGAAACGAATCTTCTTCTGGGCGCTCACTGTTGGGCGCGCAGTCTCGAAGCTCCGGCAGGCGCGACAACCAATGCCGATCGCGCTCCGGCTTCAGCAGAGGCTTGCGCACCAACTGGTTTTCGCGAAGCTCCACGAGGCCCTGGGTGGGCGCCTCCGATTCGCCGTCTCAGGAGGCGCCCCCCTTGCGCGCGAGATCGCCGAGTTTTTCCATGCCGCGGGCATCTTGATCCTCGAAGGCTACGGGCTCACAGAAACATGCCCGGTCCTCACCTTCAACCGGATCGATCACTTCAAGCTCGGCTCGGTGGGCCCAGCCATCCCCGGCGTTAAGCTTCAGATCGCACCCGACGGCGAGATCCTCGCCCGCGGACCGAACATTGCGGCGAGGGGCTACCTCAACCAGCCTGAGGCCACGGCCGAAGTCTTCAGGCCCGACGGGTGGTTCCATACCGGGGACATCGGCCGGCTCGATGAGGAGGGGTTCCTCTACATCACGGACCGCAAGAAGGACTTCATCGTCACCTCCGGTGGGGCGAACATCGCGCCCCAGCACATCGAGAACCTTTTGAAGACGGACCCATTCATCGGCCACGCGATGGTCTACGGCGATGGACGTCCCTACCCGGTCGCGCTCATTGCCCTGAATCCTACGGAACTTGCAACGTTCGCGAAAGCCAGGGGCATTCTCGTCACGGACTACGCTCAGCTCACGAGGCACCCCGCTGTGCTGGAGCATGTGGGCCGGATTGTGGAGGCTAAGAATGCCGGCCTCCCCACGTACGCGAGGATCAAGAAGTTCGCATTGGTTCCGGCCGAGTTCACCGAGGTTGGCGGCGAGCTGACGCCGACCCTCAAGGTGAAGCGAAAAGTCGTGGCCGACCAGTTCCATGACCTCCTTGAGGCCCTCTACCACCAATGAACGACGTGCCCACGTCGCTGACAGATAGAGCGGCTGCGGACGCCATCGAGGAACGAGTTCTTGAGATCGTTGAGGGGCTCGTGGCCGAATTGGGTGGCCGGGCGCTTTTCGGGCCGGTCGCGCTCGATCACTCCCTTGACCGCGACCTCGGCATCGGCAGCCTGGAGCGGGTTGAGCTGCTGCTGCGCATCGAGAAAGCCTTTGGAGCGCGTCTATCAGACAGCGTGATGGCCGAGGCTGACTGCTCGCGCGATCTCGCTGACGCGATCCGAATTGCTGCTCCTCCAGTTATCGAGCGCAGGCCCGAGGCCCGGGCTCCGCTCGGGCCGGGCGTTGCGGCTCCGGCCGATGCTCAAACGCTCGTCGAGGCCCTTCGCTGGCACGCGCAGAACCATCCGGAGCGAACTCACATCTTCCTTCGGGAAGACGATGGCGCCGAGACGCCGATCAGTTACGGAACGCTCTGGCATCGCGCGATGGCCGTCGCAGCAGGACTCCGCGATCACGGCGTCGGGCCCGGCCAGTCGGTCGCCCTCATGCTTCCGACAGAAGCCGCGTTCTTTGACGCGTTCTTCGGCATCTTGCTCGCGGGCGGCGTTCCCGTTCCGATCTACCCACCGTTTCGTCTTGATCGAATCGAAGAGTATGCCCAGCGTCAGGTCGGCATCCTGCGAAACGCAGAGGCCCGCCTGCTCATCACCTTCGGGCTGGCCGAGCGTGTCGCGCGCCTGCTGCGCGGACGCGTCCCGTCATTGCAGGACGTCACCACGGTCGATCGGATCGCCCTTCCGAACGTCATGGTGTCGCCCATGCTCCAGCGCAGCAACGAGCCGGCGCTCATCCAATACACCTCAGGGAGCACAGGTGACCCGAAGGGAGTGCTCCTTTCCCACGCGAACATCCTGGCGAACATCCGCGCCATTGGCCAGGCCATCGCCGTCGGCCCCGATGATGTCGGGGTGAGCTGGCTCCCGCTCTATCACGACATGGGGCTCATCGGCACGTGGCTCACTACCCTCTATTTCGGAATCCCGATCGCGATTCTCTCGCCTCAGAGCTTTCTCGCCCGCCCAGGCCGCTGGCTCTGGGCGATCCACGCCCACCACGCCACACTCTCCGTGGCTCCCAACTTCGCCTACGATCTCTGTGTAAGAATCGTGAGGGATGACGAGATCGAGGGCTTGGATCTCTCTTCACTGCGGGTGGCGTTCAACGGCTCAGAGCCGGTGAGCTTTGAGACGGTTGAGCGATTCACCCGTCGTTTCCGCGCGTACGGCCTTCGGCCAGAAGCGATCTGCCCGGCCTATGGACTGGCAGAGTCGTCAGTCGCACTGACCGTCGCTCCAATCAGCCGTCCCCTTCGCAACGATCGCGTGCGCCGTGAGCCCTTTCAGCGTTCCGGACGAGCAATTCCCGCCGAACCCCACGAGCCAAGCCCACTCATGTTCGTTTCGTGCGGCAAGCCGCTTGCGGGCCACGAGGTGCGGATCATCGACGAGAAGGGTGAGCCCGTTGAGGAGCGACTCCAGGGAACGATTGAGTTCCGTGGACCATCGGTAATGACCGGCTACTTCAGGAATCCCGAAGCCACCCAGGCCGTGGTCCACGATGGGTGGGTGGACTCTGGTGATCTGGGGTACTGGGCTGACGGGGAGCTCTTCATCACAGGTCGGCGGAAGGACCTCATCATTAAAGCTGGCCGAAATCTTCATCCTCAGGAGATCGAAGAGATCGTGGGTGACGTTCCCCAGATCAGAAAAGGGTGCGTGGCAGCCTTTGCGGTCCCTGACCCTTCAATCGGGACTGAACGATTGGTCATCGTTGCCGAGACTCGAAGACGTGAGCCGCAACTCCGAGAGCAGCTCCGAGCCGCTGCTTTCGACCGCGTCACAAGAGCGCTCGGGCTCCCGCCCGACGTCGTCATCATCGGTGAGCCCGGCTGGGTGCTGAAAACCTCGAGTGGAAAGATCAGGCGCGGCGCTATACGTGAGGCGTACCTCTCAGGGACATTGGGGCGGAAGCGGCCCTCAGCCCGGGCTCAACTGGCCCGGCTCTTCGCGAGAGATCTCCTCGAACGTCTCAGGCAGCTTGGTCAGCGAGTGATCGCGCTGGGTTACACAGGTTATGTGGGACTGTTGCTGCTCACGCTCCCGCTCTTCTGGCTGTCACTGCTTCTCGCTCCTCGAGGCCGCGCGGCAGACCGGCTTTTGAGACGCTACTGCCGAGGGCTGCTCGCTCTCAGCGGCTGCCGGCTTCGCGTCGAGGGGGTCGAGAGTCTCATGAGAGCAGGGCCAGCGGTGTTGGCGAGCAATCACGCAAGTTATATCGACTCGGCCGTCCTGCTGGCCGCGATCCCGATGGCGACGGAGTTCCGGTTCATCGCCAAGCGCGAGCTGTCCGCTTATCCGCTCATTGGCACAGTGATCAGGAAGCTCGATTACTCCTTGGTGGAGCGGGTAGATCTTTTGCGAAGCGTGGCCGACGCCGAGCGCATCACCGAGATCCTCCGTGTCGGAACTTCACTTCTCTTCTTCCCCGAAGGGACCTTTCTCCGACCGCCGCAGCTCCTCCCCTTCAGGCTCGGAGCATTCAAGGCCGCGGTGGAGGCCCAGCGTCCCGTGATCCCGATCACGATCCGCGGGACACGCGAGATCCTTCCAGCCTATAGCTGGCTTCTTCGACCCGGAGCCATTACCGTAGTGATCGGAACGCCCATCAAGCCAGAAGGGAGCGGCTGGCCCGAGATCGTCCGCCTCAGAGACCTCACCCGAGCCGAGATCGCCCGATGCTTGAAAGAAACGTTCGAGGATCAAGGGGGCCGGACTTGAGGCCCAACGCCATTCGCACGAGCGCTGGCTTCACCCGCCGAATGGCGAAGTCGGCAGTCTCCATTTGACATTCGCCTTGCAGCGAATCGCCTGCTCCGCAGCTCGGCGAAAGAGCGGCCTGGAGCACCTTTTACCGGCGCCGCCGGCCCGAGCCGGCGATCACCGCGGCGGCCCCGGCCGTTGCAAGCTCCGAAAGCGGCACCACGCTCACGCGCCGATCGAGATCGTAGCGACGATCTCCGGGATAGAGCACCGTGAGGTGCTCGAGCCGCAAGTCAGCCAGGGTGGCGCATCGAGGGGGTAAGCCGCGGCGCGTCCTGAATTTTGACTTCGACCCCGCAGCGACGCCCTCGAACGAACAGGAGGAGGTCCAGCTCCGCACCGGTATAGGTCGCCCAGAAATAAGCGGCCTCGGGGTGAATCACCCTGAGGGTTTCTTCGATGGCGTACCCCTCCCACGAGGCGCCGACCTTTGGATGAGACAGGAGCTCGCGTTCGGACGCAAGCCCGAGCAGCGCGTGCAAGAGGCCGCTGTCGCGGACGTACACCTTGGGGGCCTTGACCTGCCGCTTGTTGAGATTTTCATGCCATGGTTGGAGCTGTCGAACAAGGAACAACCCGGTCATGAGATCCAGGTACCGGCGGGCGGTCGGCTCCGAGGCGCCGAGGGAGCGCGCGGCCTCCGCCGCGTTCCACACACCGCCGTGGTAGTGGGCCAGCATCGTCCAAAACCGCAGCAGCGTGACGGCTGGAATCGTGATGCCGAGTTGCGGCAGGTCGCGCTCGAGATAGGTTTGGATGAACTGGCGGCGCCAGACCAGGCTCGCCTGCTCAGAGCGCGCGAGGTAAGCGGGGGGGAATCCCCCGCGTCGCCAGTGCCGCGCGAGCGCCTTCACGCCGAGCTCTTCCAGCCCGAACCCGCTCAGGGTGATGGTCTCCAGCCGGCCCGCGAGCGTCTCCGACGACTGGCGCAGAAGTTCTGGTGTCGCGCTCCCGAGGATGAGAAACCGCGCCGGCAGCGGTCGCCGGTCGGCAAGCACCCGCAAGACCGGGAAGAGGTCCGGCCGGCGCTGGATCTCGTCAATCACCACCACGCCCTTGAGCGGCGCGAGCGCCGTCATCGGTTCGGAGAGCCGGGCGAGGCTCGCGGGGTCTTCGAGATCGAAATACTTCGGCGAGTCCGCGGGCACAATCTGGCGCGCGAGCGTGGTCTTGCCGGCCTGTCTCGGCCCGATGAGGGCGACGACGCGGCTCCGTTTGAGGGCCGCGCGGATCGCGGCCAGCCAGCGGGGACGCTCGATCATGTGTCAACGCTACCATGAAAATCGAACATCGACAGTTGGATTTTCACGGAGGTCAGGGTCTCCATCTATGCGACCTGAGCCCGGAACTCTGAGAAAGCCGCTCGGGGCCGCCGGGGGGAACCCGCCGGCCGGCGGATGGACCGTCCTGGTGCGAGCATGGACACTAAGCCGAGGACGGTGTCAACGTGGACCCGTCCTGGCACGCTCACTCCTTAGAGATGGAGCGGGCGAATCGGGCGTGCTGCGCGGAGATCTCTGAGGATTTCTTCGGGGTCACGATTGTCGGGGAGTCCACCAAGTAAGACTTTCAAGTCGGCGAGAGGTTTGGCGTTCCGAAATGGGTCCTCCTCTCGTCGCCACGGACTAGAATCCTTTGGCTGAATGTCGCGCCCCGACTTGCTCATCGTTCTACCTCCTGATTCAGTCCCCTCATACTACCAAATCAGGCCAATGATTCATAACAGCTCGTCTGATTCATTACCATTGCCTACAGCGCTACCGTCCACTGGTCGGATTTGAAGAGCTTCTGTTTCTCGTGGTTGACGCGATCAAAACCGCTCCCGGCTGATCGTCTGGACGCGCGCCTCAAAGCCCCGGGGTGTTTCATGATCATCTATCCCTAGCCTGCGTCCGCTCCCACGCAATTTCGAGCATAGGGAGTTGGATCTGACCGGCATCCTCGCGAGGATTGCCTGCCCTCACAGTCCAAGCCAAATTGGGTTAAATTGGGGTACGATACCTAGGAGGAGCCGAAAATATGAATCTCCTGATCGAGGAGAAACGCGATGAGCTGCTCCGGCTGTGTGCCAAGTATCGCGTCAGGCGGCTCGAATTGTTCGGGTCGGCGCTCAGCGACCAGTTCGATCCGGCAACAAGCGATCTGGACTTTCTTGTCGAGTTCCTACCCCTTCAGCCCGGCGAGCGCGCCGATGCCTATTTCGAGCTGCTCAATGCGCTCCGCGAGCTATTTCAGCGCAACGTGGATCTTGTGATGGCGAAGGCGATCAGAAACCGCTATTTCCTCGAATCGATCAACCGAAACCGTACTCTCCTTTATGCGGCTTGAATCCAGGAAACTTCTGGAAGACGCCGGCTACGACCAGGTCTTCAAGACCAAGGGCGTGACGAGCTTCAAGACGGTGTGAACGGAGCCGCGATGCCGGAGATCTCCCGTTTTCTTGGTGTTGTCATCCTGATGCACTTAGGGAACACAATCCACCCCATTTTCACGCGCGCTACAATGAGTTTGAAGCGGCCCTGCTGATCGAAACCCTCGGCGTGATGGAGGGCCACCTGCCACCCAGGGTGTTGAGCCTGGTGGTGGAGTGGGCCGGATTGCATCAGGCGGAGTTGCTGGAGAACTGGGAGACCTTGCGCTCGACCGGTCAGTTTCGCCGAATCGAGCCGTTGGTGTGAGGAGGTTGTTATGTTACTCAAGATCGAGGAAGCCACATATCTCGGGAACCACCGATTCATGGTGCGCTTCAACGACGGACGATCCGGGACGGTGGACATTCGACCAATGGCCGACGAGGGGCCCGGGACGGTGTTTGCGCCGCTGGCTGACGAGGATTTCGTCCGCCGCTTCACGTTGGAGCATGGGACCCTCTGCTGGCCCGGAGAGCTGGATGTGGCGCCGGAGTACATCTATTTCTTGGCGTTTCGCGACGATCCGGCGCTGCATGAGCAGTTTGTGGATTGGGGTTACTTGCCACAAACCGCTCGCGCATGAAGCTCCAGTTCGACCCCAACCAGCAGTTCCAGCTCGACGCCGTGGCCGCCGTCACGGACCTCAACCGGCTAACGACTTAAACCCTCGCTCGTTGGAGCTTCGCCTCTACGTGGGCGAGCGACCAGTCGAAGAGCGCCGAGGTCCACCGGTCGGATTTGAAGAGCTTCTGCTTCTCGTGGTTGACGCGATCAAACAGCTCCCGCCCGATCGCCTGGATGCGCGCCTCATCAGGCTGGCGTAGAAATAGTCAAGACGTAAAAGCCCGACCCCGAAGCGTCCCGGAAGCTCTCCTTTGCTGCAGCGACGCATTGCCGTCACGAGTGGCCCCCCAAGACTTCAACGAGCTCGGCGATGACTTGGAGCCCGCCCTCTTGCGCGCTGGCGAGTTCGATCGGCGCGAACTCCGGGTTGTTCGGCTTCAGCGTGATCTTCGCGTGCCGCCACGATTCCTCTGCGGGCACCTTGTCACTCTCGTAGCGCTTGACGGTGTAGCGCTCGCCCGTTTCGGGGTCGGCCGCATCGCGTAGCTGGACGAGCACGGTCTTGCCCTGGCGCGTGCCGGTGACGGGAGCCGCGAAGAGGCAGAACGAGCCATCCGGGATGGCCGGTTCCATAGACTTGCCGACTACCTGAGCGACGAACATCCCGGGACGTAGCCGACGCTTCGAGTCGATCTCGACCCACTCCCAGTTATCGTCCTCGACGTGCTGCGGATCGCTGAACGCGCCGGCGGCGGCCTTGAGCGGGACCAGTGGCACGCAGGTGACGTAGCGATCCTCGCGGCGCGGCCGAACGATTCGGATCGGTAGCTGCCCCGCGGCGTCAACCGCAGCGGCGCTTACCTCACCCGCACTGCCGCGCAGCCGCCGGTAGGCCTCTGACG